>Ga0213875_10002482_pt1 | contig 11009 bp, 13 predicted proteins | sample BarmaccomBMRX_R8_FD_160105 | JGI IMG/M metagenome (GOLD analysis project Ga0213875, IMG submission 160105) | Root-associated microbial communities from Barbacenia macrantha in rupestrian grasslands, the National Park of Serra do Cipo, Brazil - RX_R8 | ecosystem: Host-associated > Plants > Roots... | reverse complement strand
GCCTGGCTGAAGTCAAGAATCCTCATGCCGGCCAGCGGCCCGGCTTTCGCGGCTCGCGATGGCCCGCTGGCGCTGGAGGATTCGCGTGTATCAGTGGTCATGTGGTGGCCTTCTCCGCCTTGGACGCGACTTCTTCGAACACCGGAAAGGTTCTTCGGGCACGGACTTCGTCATTTGCCTCACCCAGGAGAGGAGAGACCGTTCCGGTCCCAGCACGCCGACCGTCGAGGATGAAGGGTGAGGCAAGGTTCTCGATGTCGCCTGCGGCGGGATGCAACGCGCCAAACCGCATGCCGGGCGCGCGGGTCACCGCCTCGGCCAGCACCTCGTCGATCGCGTTGACCTTGCTGCAGGCGATGCCGTCCTTGGTCAGTCGCTCGACGATGTCGGCCACGGTCCATTCGGCCACCGCACCGTCGAGCGCTGCGCCGATGTCTGCCGGGTCGGCCTCGGTCGCTACGCTCTGGCCGAGCACGGTAAGGGCACGGGTTGGCTCACCAGGACGGCTCACGTCCACCGCGACCCAGCCGTCACGGGCCTGGAAGCAGCCGATGGCCTGACCGCGGCCGCCGAAACGTCCACGTCGCACCGGCGCTGCGCCACCGGCGGAGTAGTCGAGAACAACATCGTCGAGCATGGCTACGAGGACGTCGTGCAGAGCCAGGTCGAACCAGATACCGGAACCGGTCCGCTGGACGTGGATCAACCCGCTGATCGCGGCCATGGCGGTGTAAAGGCCACCGGCCATGTCCCCAATGGGGACACCTACCCGCACCGGGGAACCGTCTGGATTCCCGGTCAGGTCGATGAACCCGGCCATGGCCTGATTGATCAGGTCGAAGGAGATGTGGTCCCGGTAAGGCCCGGTAGCACCGAATCCGGAAAGTGAGCAGTAGACCAGCCGGGGGTTCAGCTCCGCGGCAGACGCGGGGGCGATGCCAAGCCGCCGGGTGACGCCAGGCCGGAAATTCTCGACGACGACGGTCGCCTCGGAGATAAGTGACCGGAGCAATTCCTGGTCGGCCGCCGACTTGAGGTCCATCGTCAGGCTCCGCTTGCCCCGGTTGAGCGCCATGAAGTAGGCGGACTCGGAGTTCTTCATCGGCAAGTTGCGGCGAGTTGGGTCACCTGTTCGCGGATCCTCGACCTTCAGGACTTGCGCACCGAGGTCGGCCAGAATCTGCGTGCAGTACGGCCCGGCGAACATCCTCGTCAGGTCCAGGACCTTCACACCCGCCAACGGGCCGGTCATGAATCCTCGCCAGCATCTTCGAGCCGTGCCCAGCGGAACGGGTAGGCCGATCCCCCGGCCACGGCAACCGACATCAGGTGCCGGCGATGGACGGTCTGCGGATGACTGAGGGCATCAGGCACGGAGAGGACGGGTCCGCTGGGAACGTCGGCTTCCTTCATCGCGTCAAGCCATTCGGCGACGGTGCGCGTCAGCATGACGGGCCTGAGTATGCCGTCGAGGACACTCTTGTTCTTCAGCCGGGCCGCGAAGTTGACGAAGCGTTCGTCGTCGATGAGGTCGGGCCGCCCGATCGCGTAACAGTAATTGCGCCAGAACCGCTGAGTGAATGGGGCGATCACAAAATCGCCGTCGAGCGCCCGGAACGCGTTGTAGGGGTAAATGGTGGGATGGCTCGTGCCCAATCGCGCCGGCACCAGACCACTGGCGAAGTAGCTGACCGCCATGTAGCTGAGCATCGCTACGGACGCGTCGTACACAGGGACCTCGACCGTGGGAACTGGTCTCCCCTGGAGTGCCGCGTAACGAGCAGCCAGCGCGCCGATCGTTGCGAACGCTCCACTGACCGCGGCCGGAAGGTCGACACCGGGAACGCTCGGCGGGCCGCCCGCCTCCCCCGTTACGTCCAGCAGACCGGTGGCGGCCGCGGTGATGACACTCGAGACGGGACGCCGCGATCCGTCGGGAAAAGAATGCGGCTGCACCCGCACCGTTGCCGTACCAGACCCGGATGGCGAGGCTGCTGGTGGCGAGGCCGAATCCAGGTAACACACCTCGGGCACCGAGTCGCCTGACGTGCGGTCCGCTGAAACTGACGCGCCCAGTGCGGCCAAGAGCCCCCGGACCACGTCCATCTCGCGGGACCGGCCTCTGCACAAGAAGCGTTCGGTGGCCAGCGGGGCCTGTCCGGCAGTAGCGCGCGACGAAGGCGCGTCGGCATCGCTCACGAAACCGCCACCTGACGGCGGAACGGCAGCGTCAACTCGACCACACCGGTGGCGGTCGCGCGGCCTCGCTGATCGACCGCCGACAGAGCCAGTTCCACTACGCCCCGGTCACCGTCTCGTTCAACCTTCGTGAGGTTTCCGCAGATGCTGGTGACGTCGCCAACGTAGTTGGGCGCCCTGAGCTGTACCGCGATTCTCCGCAGCTCGCCGTGGTCGCCCATCCAGTCGGTGACCGCGTGCTCGATCCAGGCAATCCGTTGCGGACCATAGTCGTATGGGGCCGGAATCCCGATGCGCTGCGCCAGATCTGAATCCCAGTGCACACGCTCAGGCACGTCGGGCACACCATATTCGTCGAGGGTGGCGGCGTTGGGGTGATCGTTCCGAAACCGGTACCACCGGCGGTGCGCCATCACGTAGACCGGCCCGAATCCGATGGTCCACGCGATGTTGTCGGTGACCGTCAGCGGTCCCTTGATGATCTTGGGTATCGGATCGCCGGCTGAGAGGTCCTCCGCGAACAGCGGCTGTGAACCTCGGCGACTGCCCGCTTCCTGCAGATACTGGGCGCTGATGTCCGCGATCTCTTCCGGGGTGTAGGTCGCCCTGGTCTCAGCCGCGTACTTCTTGCTCGTGGAGCCAGACGTCCGGCTGGTGCGAAATGCATAGGACTCCAGCGTGGCGAGGGTGGTGCCCTCCTGATCGGTATACGTGGTCTGGAACCGCTGAATGTAGGCGTGTCCGGCGTAGCGGCCTTCGCGCTCATCAAGAGCCGACATCACCGTGGACGCCGAGATCACCATTCCGGGCCGGGCCGGCACGCTTACCTTCAGATCGATGCCGGCGAACAGACCGTGGAATCCACGGAGCCCAAAGCTCCGCGGGAAACCACACGTCAGGAAGTAGGTACTCGGCGCCCGGATGTCGTCACGCCGGCTGCCGGGGCTGTCTTCGCCGGCGTAGAGCGGATTATCGTCACCGTAGCCGTGCACGTAGTGCCGAATGCTGTCCCGGGTGACGACGGTGTTGTGCTGCATGGGGGTATAGGGCTGGCCGATCCGCGCCCGCAACTTGGTCACTTCGACTTCTTCGTCGACCCCAGCTGGCACACGGTCGGTCACAGTGCACTCCCCTGTAGCAGTCACGCGTTGCGGCTCGGCCGGGACAGATACAGGTGATCCTCGACGAGCCGTCGGACGGATCGGCAGGACCTCGGCAGAGAACTGGTCGATTCCCCAAAGGACTAATCCGACCGATCAGTACACACTTTGCATCACCACGCTGGGTGGAGTCAAGGTTAGGCGGCCAACAGATGGGCAGTTTTCAGACCACTTCTTCGAACACCTGGCCGTGGCAATAGTGATGAGCCCGGGGGCAAACGGCCTGCCGCAGTGAATCATTGCCCAGAACGCCTGCGTTGACTAACCGATCGATACAATGAATACTCCTAACGAGACAGGAGGCGGCGGTATGGCTACCTCACGCGGCGATGCCCGCACCCGGCGATACGATCAAAACCGTGAACGGGTGATCGACGTCGCCGCCCGACTGTTCGCTCAGCAGGGATACGCAGCCACCGGTGTCGCGCAGATTGGTGACGAGGCGGAACTGGCCCGGGGTGCCCTGTACTACTACATCGGCTCTAAGGATGCGCTGCTTGAGGCCATTCACGACCGAGTCATGGATCCACTGCTCACGGATGCAGTGAAGATCTACACCCTTGATTACCGAGCTTCGGTCCGCCTCAAGCTGCTGTCTGAGTCGCTCATGGACCAGGTCGTCAACAAGCGAGATCATGTCTGGGTTTTCTTGCACGAGTATCATCAGCTCGAAGGAGAATCTCGTACCCGTTTTCGCGAAAAGCGATCGGATTTCGAGTCCTACGTGACACGACTGCTGGCCGACGGGGTTGCCAAGGGCGAGTTCAACGTCGCCGACCTGAGGCTCGCTACGCTGGCATGGCTCAACCTGCATAACTACACGTACCAATGGCTGCGCAGTGAACGCGGGCTCGATGCCCGACGCCTGTCCGACTTTTATATAGATCTATTCTTCTCCGGCATCGCTGTTGCCAAGCCTTCGGAGGAGTTTTGGCAGGAGACCGCACAGGCCCGCGAGGCCTTGGCGCGGGAAGAAGGATCGTCAGGTAACCCGGCCGATATCGTCACCAGTGTTGAAACCACGGCCTCGTAGCCGAATTTTACGGAATCAAGCGTCCCACCAGTGCAGTACGCGTGACCGGATGGTGCGCGAAAGTCCCACGAGCAGAAGACTTATTACGGCAAGCAGGATGGCCACCGAGATTGTGTTCGTAGGGTTGGCATTGGCCAGGGACAGCGTCAGTTCGTAGCCAATGCCCTGAACGCCAGAAAGGAACTCGGCTGTAACGACTCCGAGCAATCCAAAACTTATGGCATTCGGAAGAGCTGTGAACGTCCACGCGACGACGTAGGGAAGCCGTACCCGCAGCACAACTTGCACTTTCCCCGCGCCGAGAAGCGTCGTGTTTTGAACGGTTTCCGGAGCAATCGTACGGGCACCCTCCCGCGCGTTGAAGAAGGTCATAAAGAAAACGATGATTGCTCCAGTGACCGACGTCAGCGTGAGGTTGGGACCGCAGATGATGTCCAGCACGGGGATCATCGCCACGATGGGGATTGCGTTCAAGCTGTACAGGAACGGCTGAAAGACCGAGTCCACGTACCGGCTCCCGCTGAATACGAGACCCATGACCACGCCAGCGATGATGCCGCAGACGAGCGCGATCCCGGTGGCCTCTAGCGTCTTGGCCAGGAACGGCCAGATCGTCGCGGTCGAATTGTCGCCACTGAGCAGGTTCCAGAATTGAACGGCCACCCGCCGCGGCGAGCTGATGACGGCGGGATTGAGAAAGCTCAGATGGGCCGACAAAGAGTGCCAAAGCGGCAGCCACTGCCAAGCAGCGAGAACCGCGACAATCACCAGCAGCTGCGACAGCCCGACGACCATCCGCCGCTGCAGTCCACGAGGCTGCCGCCGTGAACGCGATGGCGCCGGCAGGCCTTCGGCTTGCGGTAGCGCGGTCATGGGCTCTCGGGCTCGAACGTCCCGGGATCCGATATCTGAAGACGCAGGCTGTGCCACAGTCGCTGATAACTCCTCGCGTAGGCGTCTGTTTCGCGCAGTTCTACGAGACCCAGGTCCTTGGGCATCGCCACTCGATGCTCGTCGGCAACTGTCCCCGGGCCGCGGGTGAGGATGTACACCCGATCCGACACGGAGACCGCCTCACCCAGGTCGTGCGTTACCAGCAGAACGCTCATATCCAGCTCGCGGACGATCGCCATGACGCTGCCCAGCACGTCCAACTTGGTCGGCTCGTCCAGCCCTGAGAATGGTTCGTCCAGAAGCAGGATGCGCGGATATACGGCAACGCTGGTCAGGAAAGCTGTCCGGCGGCGCATGCCGCCGGACAGCTGGTAGGGATACCGTTTGCGCGAGTCGGTCAGGCCAGCCAGCCGGAGCAGAGATCCGATGCGCTCGGCCTTCTCCGCCCGGTTCAGCGGCAGGTAGCGCAGACCGAAGGCTACGTTCTGCTCGACCGTCCGCCACGGCAGCAAGGTGTCTTTCTGGAACACCACGGCCAAGGCCGTGCCAGCATCCGGGCCATTACGCTGCGACGGCACTGATCGCTCAACTTGTCCCGAGGACGCCTCTTCTATACCCGCCAGGCAGCGCAACAGCGTCGTCTTGCCGCATCCGCTGGGACCGACGATCGAAACGACTTCGCCCTGGCCCAGCTTGACGTTCACATTCTGGATGGCGAGCGTGCCGTCCTCGTAGCGGTAGCACAGGTCGCTGGTCGCGAGTACCTCGGTGGCCACCGAGGACGGCTCTGCCTGCGTCACCGGTAACCTCGCTCAGCCACCGTTCGCCCCCTTCAAATAAGACATGTCAACCATCGACCCGTAGGAGAACTTCGAGTCGGACGAGTTGAAGCCGTCGACCTTCCAGAGATCCACGGTCTGCAGTACCTGCTGCCACGTGGCCGCACTGATCGGCTGCGACGAGTCATACAGGAAGGACTTCACGATCTTCGCGTCCTCGAGGTTCGTTGCGGCCGTGACTCCCTTGAAGGAGGGCAGCGGCTGGACCGCCGAAGCGATCGCACTCGGGGTCGACTTCTGCATGAACTCGTTGGCCATGTTCAGTGCCTCGAGGAACTTTTCGACCGCCTGCTTCTTGCTGGCCAGCGTGGCCTTCAGTCCGTAGACGACGTTGACGGGAAGTGCCGCGGCCCCCAGATACTTTTCCCGGTTCGCGCTGTCGGCCATGTCGATCACCAGCTTGACCTGCTTGGCGGCGACGGCTGCGTCGAAGTAGAAAGGCGACCCGACGGCGGCCGCCACCTGTCCGGACTGGATCGCGGCCAGGAGGGCGGCCGGAGTCGCGTAGGGGATGATCTGGAACGGCTTCCCACCGTGGTTCACTACGTAGCGGGACAGCAGGGCGGTGTCGCCGTAGGCGCTGCCACTGGCCCCGATCGTGCCTACGCGCTGGCCGCTGAGCTGCTGCACGCTGGTGACCGAGGACGAGCTCTTCACGGCCAGGTCGCCACCGATGCCGTCAATGCTGTAGCCGTAGATGACCTGCATGGAGTTGCCTTGCGCGACGGCCGAGATTGGCGAATTTACGCCGAAGAGCGCAACGTCGGCCTTCCCTGACAGCACCATCGGATCGACGTTGTTGACACCGGCGTTGGCCAGCACCGTCGCGTTGAGACCGACCTTCTTGAAGTAACCCTCAGCCTGCGCGATGTAGGGCCAGCCCTGGCCAAGGTTGGCCAGGGGAACAGCAATCGTCAGCGAGTCGGCTGAGCCTCCGGACGAGCTGGAACTGTTCGAGCCGCCGGCTCCCGTCGTTGATCCATTCGATCCACCGCTGCTGCAGGCCGCCAGCAACACGCCTGCCATCGGCGCGACGACCGCGGCCATCCACCAAGTTCTGCGGCGGGCCACCCGGCCACCAGGCCGGACCCGCTTCTGGCCGATCATCATGCGTCCTCGCTTCATTGCAGGCGGCTCATGGGGCTCATACGTCCGGTCTCAAGGAATTGTTCTGACCGACCGGTACAAGCATCTTACGACCAGGCGAGCATCGCATGTCAAGGACTACATCGCCGCCTCAAAGCCCTGTTCGCACCCTGGATCACCAGGCATCTTTACCGTCTTCCCAATTGAGACAGTAAACCCTTGCTATTGGCAAACTATTACAATTTTGTATCGATCGGTCAACTTTTGACACCCTGTCTAGCGTTCGGCCCAGGTAGGCGTCAAGCCCTGTCCATAGCCAACTGCGTAGGTCGGCTCCGTGATGACTATCGCCAGTTGGCTCATGACGCCTTTGACCGGCGGTCCACCCGTAGGCGCCGGAGCGAATCGACGCCCGGGCGCGCGTGCACCTGAGACGAGGTCAGTCGTGAAACAATTACGGATAGTTACTGACGACGAACCCTGCCCGTACCCGGGATCCGCTTGGTGGCCACGAATCGCCGGGCTGTCTTATTAGCGCTAGAGGTGAGCCAACATCCCCGAGGTAGAGATGCAAGAGATCAGCGGCGAAGCCAGAGAACGGCTGCTGAAGATCTTTGACGCAGTGAACCAGTGGCGCGCATGGACGGGCACGGCACCACCCGCCCCGGCGACCGGCAGCAGCCTCGCAAAAGACGATGAGGTAACCGCCCCATATCAGATTTCGCACGCCGTAGCTGGAGCGATGGTAAGTGCCGTTGACCATCTTGATGCGGTCCGTGCGCTCGTACAGGACGCCCAGGTGCTGCATGCTCGGGCACCGTACACGCTGCTGCGAGCAGCGCTCGAGAATGCCGCGACCGCGGTCTGGCTGCTCGCACCGGCGAACAGGAATGAGCGGGTTCTGCGGAGGCTGCGGCTTCAGTGGGCAGACGTCAGGGACGGCCAGAAAGCACACCGAGAGGTTGGCATCGAACCGGCACCTTCCCAAGCCGGCTGGCAAGCCAAAATTGAAGCGGTAGCCCACGCCCGAGGATTGGCCGAAGAGCAGGTGCGTGACGTGACTAGAAAGAACGTCACCTACTCCGAGATCGTCAAGACTGCTGGTGCCGAAGCACGAAATGTCGACCCTGTCATGCGGCATGCACTGTTCTGCTGGATGATCTCCAGCGGTATCGCACATGCAAAACCCTGGGCCGTGCTATCGGCCGTCCTTGATCGTAAGGTGGTTCCGGAAGTCAAAGATCCCTCCGCCAGCCAACTGGGTCTCAGGCTTTCCGCTTCCGACGATGCGGTCACTGTGATTGCCGGATTCGCCGCATCGATGGCGTCCGAGGGCTGGCGACTGCTGGATGAGCGCCGAACTGGTCCAAGCGCAACGAGACCCGGCGGCTACTAACCGGCTGTTTCGCTAGAGCTTCAGGTGCTGGCTGGCCCAGCCCACGACGTAGTCCATTACCTCGAGGACGACGTCTTCGTCCTCGTCGCGCCCGGCGCTGACCAGGTGCACGCGAAAACTGGCGAGGGCCGCCAGAGCTTCATCTCGAGTCTGGCCAGCGGTCAGGCGGGCTTTGACCACGGCGGCCAGGTTCTGGTCTCGTGGCCCGAGTTGCCGGAGCGCCTGCTCGAAGTCATCAAATCGCGGATCAGCCGCAGAGTCACGGCGGTTGGCGTCGTCGGAGATCATGGTGGCCAGCTCGCGCAGGTGGGCCAGGACCTGTGGCCGTCTCGCCATTTCGACGGGGAATTGCTGGTCGGCATCGTCGACCAGATGCTCGGCGATGCCGCGGACTTCGCGGCGCTGGCTGGGGGTAATGTCGTCCAGGCCGAAATAGCCCAGGTGCTCGTCCACGATGAGGTTGAGATGGCCCGCCAGGCCGACGTCGCTCGTACGCCGGGCGATGTCACTCATAGCCCAGTCAAACAGCCACCCGGCCGCCGTCCAGTTCGCACCGGCCGACAGGCCCACCATTCCAGCCACCGATACATCCCTTGCTCGCGCTTAGCTGGCGGCCTCGTCGATGGTGACCTGCACGTCATCGCCGCCGTTGATCTCGATGAAGCCGAAGTCACCTTCCAGGCGATAGCAACCTGGTTTCCATTCGAAATAGTCGATGTGGCCGTAGTCGATCTCCCCGGTCGCGTCCCGGGCCGGCGGTTTCCCTTGATCCGACCACTGCGAGGCCGTCACGGCCTGGAAGCGCAGTTCTCCGCGCCGGAAGCAGGCGAAGGTCTCAACGGCGTTGTATGGCCGGAAGAGCGGGTGATCGGGCGTGAGAACGAAGTCCACCTTGAAGACCAGGCGGCCGGGTGTGGCTGTGATGGCCAGGACGTAGGACTCCTCGAGGACGATGTCTTCCAGTCCGTCGATGCCGGTGTAGGGGTTCATCACGTAGGACTTCACAGCAGGTCCAGGTAGTCGGTGTTGTCTTCGATCGCCGGGTCGCACGGAGACAGGAACGGGTCGGGGTGTTCGGTGATTTTGCCGCGGGCCAGAACCCGGATGCGGAAGGCGTTGGGCCCGTATGGAGGGGACATCTCGTCGTCGCGTTCGTAGATGAGCCCGTAGGAGCCGGGAAGCCGCCGGGCGATGGTGGCCAGGAACAGATTGAGCCGTTCCCCTTCATCGCGCTGCCGGTTGATGAACCCGGTCGCGGTGAAGAAGTGCCCGCCGTTGAGGCTGTGCACGGCGAACACCGCATCGTGCCAGACCGAGTCGGCCACCAAGCCATGGAGCTGGGCCAGCTTTTCTTCCAGATGCCCCTCGTCACTTTCAAACGCTGACTCGCCTAGCCCGATCCAGGCGTGGAATTCATGCACCGGCGTCCTCCTCGTCTTCGTAGAGGTCGGCCAGGCCGTGTGCTTCCAGGGCGGCCCGGACCCGGGCCCGCTCCTGCCGCGACGGCGGATTGATGCTGTGAGCGGCGGCCGCGTCGTTGTCCACGACCACCGCCTCCCCGCCGGTGAACTCCGCCACGACCTGGGCCAGATTGCGGTCCGACAGCATGTTTCCCAGCACAATCAGCATCGGCCGGTAATCCTCGCGCGGGACACCGTCGGGATAGGTGCGCTGCAAGACCGCAAGCACCGGCCGGAGCGGTTCAGCCAGTTCCATGTCCAGGCCGCCTTTCTTTGTTAATCGCCCCAGTAGTCGCTTCCCAGAGCGGCCAGCACGTCTTGCACCGGTCGATCCCAGTCCTGTCCGGACGCCCTGGTTAGCAGGTCACCGGCCGAAATTTCACGGCCGGACAGGTCACCGCCGCTGATCAGCTTTGCCTCGTCGATGATCCGGCCCTCACCGAGGATCGCGATCGACGCCGCAGTGATATACATCAACAGCAGCGACAGGTCGATGCCCCGCTCGCCAAGGTCGACGCCGAGAAACCAGCAGTCCTCCCACTCGTGGAGCCCAGGCGGCCAGTAGCTCACCTGCGTGCAGGTGGTGTCCCACAGCAACGTCCAGCCCCCGTCTTCTTCGTCAATCAGGGCGTGGATGACTCGGCGGTGCAAGACCATGCCCATCAGCGGTCCCACTAGCCGGGCAACCTGCTCAGCTTCCGGCACCTTGGGGCAGACAACGCCCAGTTCGACAGACATCAGCGGACCGCCTGCGCGATGTGGTCGAGCAGGTTGCGGACCCCGAGACCGGTCGACAGTTCCATGTGATCGGCCTCGATACCGCCGCCGGCCAGGTTGCCGATATAGAGATCGGTTTCGCCTGACTCCCACACCGTGGCCTCGACCAGCCAGGACGGCGTGTTGACCGCCACCTGGGCCGCCCGCCCCGCGCCGGGCGGGCAG
>Ga0213875_10002481_pt1 | contig 11013 bp, 10 predicted proteins | sample BarmaccomBMRX_R8_FD_160105 | JGI IMG/M metagenome (GOLD analysis project Ga0213875, IMG submission 160105) | Root-associated microbial communities from Barbacenia macrantha in rupestrian grasslands, the National Park of Serra do Cipo, Brazil - RX_R8 | ecosystem: Host-associated > Plants > Roots... | reverse complement strand
CGTGACGGTCATTGACCTGCTTGAAGCGGTCGAGATCGCAGATCAGGAGGGCGCCACGCGGGCCGCCGCGGCGCGCCGCCGCGAGGGCGCGATCCACCTGCGTCGCAAAGCCGCGGCGATTGCACAATCCGGTCAGCTCGTCGGTCACCGAAAGGCCTTCGAGATAATCGATCCGCGCCTGCAGCTGCTCTACGCGGCTCTCCGCCGCCTCGATCGCCGCCAGCGCCCAGCCGACCAGTTGAGGGCCGTTATCGGCGCCGCGCAGGCTCTGCGCCAATGCTCCCGCCTCGAATAGGCCGGAGACGGTTGAATGTACGGACATCGAAGTTCCCCCAGTTCGCGAGAGCCAGCGAGCAATCGCCGTGCCAGGGAAATCGGGGCGCAAACTCTCGGTCGGGACGGCTCGCTCCCGGCAAGGTCTGCCCGCCCCCGGTATTTTCTGCCGAGCGGCGCGCCCTTGGGGTTTTCCGGCGGCACGCCATCTCTGTCGGAATACGTACAACGCAGCAGCGTGATCGTACCCCGCGAAGCCGGGAGGAGAAGCAATGCATCGTGACGAGCCGGAGATGATCGCCGATCGCCGATTGCGGCGCCGGCGCGCGGCGGTGCGAGCGGCGGTGATGGCGCCGCTTGCGCTTGCCTTGATGCCGCTCGCCGCGGCCGCCGCCGACATCGCGCCGCATCGCGCGCTTTATGCGATGAGCCTCGGCGGAACCCGGACCGATTCTGGCGTGGCCGACGCACGAGGCACGATGGCGTATGAGTGGGGCGAGACCTGCGACGGCTGGACCATCGAGCAGCGCTATCGCCTCAAGATGCGCTATGCCGAGTCGCAGGATGTCGAGATCACCTCGAACTTCGTGACCTGGGAAGCGAAGGACGGGACGCGCTACCGGTTCAATCAGAGGGAAACCCGCAACGGCGAGGTCGATCAGGAGATCCACGGAGAGGCGAAGCTGGATGGGCCCGGAAAGGGCGGCGTCGCCGAGTTCACGAAGCCACAACCCCAGACGTTGACCCTGGCGCCCGGCGTCATCTTTCCGAGCGCGCACACGATCCTGCTGATCGACAAGGCTCAGGGCGGCGAGAACTTCATCTCGCGCCAGGTCTTCGACGGCGCAACGGCGGAGAATGCGGTGCAGGTGTCGGCCGTGATCGGCCCCAAGGTCGAAGCCGACGCCGACTCGGGAAAGAAGAGCCCGCTGTTGCAGCATCCGGGATGGCGGGTCCGCCTCGCCTTTTTCCCGGCCGACCCGAACGCCGAAAAGCCCGAATACGAGCTCGGCATGCGGCTCCTCGACAACGGCGTGTCGCAAGACATGGTGATCGATTACGGCGACTATTCGATCCGCGCCAAGCTCGACGACATCGAGGCGCTGCCGAAGCCGCAATGCTAAGGCGGCGCCGAGACCGGCGCCGCGTTCGGGTTAGCGTCGCGCCGCGGCCGAGGGACCGAGCCGGGCAACCGCGGTAGTGCCGTTGCCCTTCGTAGCCAGCGCGCCGGGCGACAGGTTGCGTGCGAGCGCCTGAGCCAGCTGCAAGGCCAGGCAGTGATAGCTCTCGTCGGTCATATGGAGACCGTCGGCGCCGATCATCGGCGCCGCATCGAATTGGTGCGCGCCGGCCCATTCGCGCATCAGGTCGAAGCGCCGAAACAGCCCGACATGGTCGCGCCGCGCCGTCTGCGCGATCAGCCGTTCCATATCGGCATAGGCCGGCCGCGCCAGAACGCCCGGCGCGTATTGCAGATCCATCAGCACGACATCGATGCCGTCCTGCCGCATCAGCGCGACGCCGCGCTCGATCAGTTGATCGTCTGCGCCGAGATCGTCGCGGCGCAGCACCGCGTTGGTGCCGACCTGCCAGATCACGAGATCGGGGTGCTCGGCGGCGATCGACTGCGCCAGCCGCGCCAGCTCCTCCGGCGCATCCTCGCCGCCGACGCCGCGGTTTACGACCCGGATCGCATGGTCCGGGTAGCGGGCCTGCAGCTCGGCCTCGAGGCGGCTCGGGTAATTCATCTCGGGGGCGCTTGCGCCGATGCCCTGGGTCGAGGACGAGCCGATCGCAAGGATCGTCAACGGCTCGTTCTGCTTGACCTTGCGCGCCGCCCGGTCGAGCGCGGCATCGATCGCCGTGACGCTGGCCGGCGCATCGCAGCGGGGCTCGGCCCTCGCCGCCGACGCACCCCAGGCGAGCGCAGCCGCGATCAGGGCAGCGGCAAGCCCGCGCCGGCGCGTGCGCTCCCTCATTGGATTGCCAACCGGATGGTTTGCGCCAATTTGCGGCCGATACACTCATAGACGCGGGCTGCGAGCTTCGCCCGCTCTTCCTTGGCTACTTCGTCGAAATTGAACACGTTCTGCTCGCTCCAGTAGCGCATCATCTGATACCGCGGGAAGACGAACACATCGTTGATCTCGCCTGCACGGTGCAACGTATTCAGATAGCGTTCGAAATCGATCACGGTAGAGGTGCTGCGCGAGAATTGCATATCGACGAGGATCGTGTCGATAGTCCGGTTCTTCAGCTCGTCGATGCCCGATTGCAGCGCCGCCGCGAAATCGTCGATCTCGATGCCTTGAACGGCGTCGCTGATCCCCGCCTCCCAGATCACCAGCACGGGGTCTTCTGCAAAAACGTCGCTCGGGAAGCGCGCCACCATCTGTTGCGCGGTCTGCCGCGGTACCCCCTTGTTGACGACCGTCACCGGTTCCGTGGTGAGCCATTCCGCAAGCGCTTCCTGCAGACGATGCGGGTAGGCGAGGTCGGGAGAGCCAGCCGCCGCGCCGAAGGTCGAGGCGCCGCCGACCGCGACGATCGTCACCGGCTGATGCGCCGCGATCCTCTCGCGCAGATGCGGCAGGTTGACATCGGTCGGGCGCAGCTCGGGCGGGACCGCGCATTCGGCGCCTCGCGCCGGTCCCGCCAGCCCGGATGCCGCAACGACGGCGACCAGCCCGACCGCTGCGAGCAGCTCCCCAAAGCCGAAGCGGCGGCGCCGGATCACCGGCCGACGCTCCCCCGCTCCGGCGCAGACAATGGCGGCGCCGTGGAGATCGGCGTCGCCGCCGCCGCAAGCGACGGTACCACCGGTTCGCGATCGAGCGCCTTGTACCAGTCGATCATCTTGGCAGTAAGGCACATTGCAGCGATGCCGGCCAGATTGACCGCGAGTTGGGTCGGAACACCCGCATCGTATTCCGACAGAACGAAATGACCGAGCGCGGAGAGGATGATCCCGAGACAGAAAATCTCGAGCGAATGACGGCCGCATAACAGGAACGGCCTCGCCGCTGCGGAGGCGAGGAAGGCCGCCTCGGGGCGGACCCGCTCCGCCACCAGGACGACCAAAGCGAAGAACGGCACCAGCCGTACCGGCGACAGATTGCTCTTGTTGACCGGCCACAGCTCCTTCAGGAACAGCCCGGGAAACGGGTCCCACAGCCCGTGGATCGTCCAGCTGAACTTGACGATAAGCGCCGCCGCCAGGATGACGCCAGAGGCGGGCAGGGCCGCTCGCGCCAGTCGCGACGGCAAGTGACGGCCCTCGACCGCCGCGAGACCGAGCGAGGCGCCGGCAATGAACAGGAATTGCCAGGCGAGCGGGTTGAAATACCAGAGATTCCCGGCCGGATAGGCCGGCACGGCCAGCCCGAAGATCTGAACGACCGCATAGGCCCCAAAAGAGGGGAGGAGAACCAAAAGCGGGCTCAGCCGCAACCCGAGAAGGACCAGCGGGAAGAAGGCCAGCAGCACGATGTAGAGCGGCAGGATGTCGAGAAAGGTCGGCTGGAATTGCAGCAGCAGCGCCTTGACGATCGCAATATGCGGCTCTTCGAGGAAGTCGCCGACCCGCATTTCCTCATTGTACATCGGCTGGTTGAAGGTCAAGACGGTGTAGGAGACTTCGGCAGTGAAGATCACGAACAGAAAGATGTGCGCGACGTAAAGCTGCCAGGCTCGTCGCAAGACCTGCGCGGTCGCGTAAAGCGCCCCCTTCGACGCGAGGGTGCGGCCGTAGACGAGCGCGGCGGTGTAGCCGGAAATGAAGATGAAGACCTCCGCCGCGTCATAGAATTGCACCGCCTGCAGCGTGAAGTAGCTGAGCACGTTCTCCGGGATGTGATCGACGAAGATGAATATGAGCGCGACGCCGCGAAAGAAATCGAGGCGGGGGTCGCGCTGGCGCGAGGCACCTGGCCGTACCGGCGCGGCTCTCAAGCTGGAACTCCGATCATGCGAAGGGCATCATGGTCCGGCGCCGGAGGGGGCGCGCCGAAGCGAGCGCGACGGCCGCCCGGACCCTAACGCCCCTGCCTGCCGCCGTCGATCCCATAGCGGCGCCGCGGCACATCGTGAACGAGCGAGGAGCCCGAGCATGCCCGCAACCGCTGTAACGCGCGTCGCCGTTATCGGCAGCGGCACGATCGGCGCGAGTTGGGCCGCCTTTTTCCTCTCGCGCGGACTATCGGTCGCGGCGAGCGACCCGGCGCCGCAGGCCGAAGCCTTCTTGCGCCGCTTTGTCGCGGCCGCCTGGCCGACGCTGGCCCGGCTCGGGCCGCTTCCCGACGCGCCACCGCAGGACCGGCTGAGCTTTCACCGCGAGCCCGAGGCTGCGCTTGCCGGCGCCGAGTTCGTGCAGGAGAACGCACCCGAGCGGGAGCCGGTGAAGCAGGAATTGCTGCGGCGGATCGATGCCGTCCTCGATCCTGCCATCGTCATCGCCTCCAGCTCCTCGGGCCTGCTGATGAGCCGCTTGCAGACGGCATGCCGGCATCCCGAACGATGCGTGATCGGGCATCCGTTCAACCCGCCGCATCTCGTGCCGCTGGTCGAGGTGGTCGGCGGCGAGCGCACCTCGCCGGCGACGATCGAGCAGGCGATCGCGTTTTATCGCGCGATCGGGAAACGCCCGATCCACATTCGCCGCGAGGTCGAAGGGCATGTCGCGAACCGCCTGCAGGCGGCGCTGTGGCGCGAGGCCGTTCACCTCGTCGCGCAAGGCGTCGCGACCGTCGCCGATATCGATACCGCGATCAGCGAGGGCCCCGGGGTGCGCTGGGCCTTGATGGGGCCGCACCTGACCTTCCACCTCGCCGGCGGGGATGGCGGCATTGCGCATTTCCTCGACCAGTTCGCCGAGCCGATGCAGGCGTGGTGGAAGACGTTGGGGACTCCGGCATTGACCGCCGAGCTGCGCCAGGCGATCGCGGCCGGCGTGGCGGAGGAGGCCGGTCCGCGCGATATCGACGCGCTCGCGGCCGAGCGCGACCGGCTGCTGGTGGAAATCCTCGCGCTGAAGCGCCGACGGGACAGCGCGGGTTAGCGGCCCGGCTACGTGCGGCCCTTCCTTCTTCATTGACAGAGCGAGCGCTTCTGCCACAAAGGCGCGGCCGGCGCGCCGAGAGACCGGCGGAACCAGGGGGCTAGAGATGCGCCGACGCAGATTATTGCAGGTGGCCGGGGCGGGCGTCGCCAGCCTCGCCTTGCCGATCCCGGGCTTGCGGGCGCAGGAGCAGACGGTCCGCATCGGCCTGTTGCACGATCTGAGCGGGCCCTTTGCCGGCGCGGGGTCGGTGCCGCTGTCGATCGGCGCGCAGCTCGCCATCGATTACGTCAACGGCAAGGGCGGGGTGGCGGGAAAATACAAGGTCGTGCCGGTTCCCGCCGATTCGCAAAGCAAGGTCGATGTCGGCATCAACGAAGCCGAACGGCTGCTGAACCAGGAAAAAGTCGACATCATCCTCGGCGTCTATTCGAGCGCCCAGGCCGTGCCGCTCGCCGCCAAGGTCGACGAGCAGAAGAAGATCCTGTGGATCAACAGCGCCGTCGCGACCACCGTGCTGAAGGACCGGCACCTGCGCTACACCTTCCGGCCCACCGTCAATTCCGACGGGTATGCCCAGGCCGCGATCACCTTTATCGGCGACAACGCAAAAGCGAAGCTCGGCAGCGACCCGAAGGAGCTGAAGCTCGCGCTGATCGACGAAGACGGCCCGTACGGCACGTCGATCCAGCAGGGCGACGAGACGTGGTCGCAGAAAAAGGGCGTCGGCTCGATCGTCTTGAAGGAATCCTATTCTGCGAGCACGCCGGACCTGTCCTCGCTCATCACCAAGCTGCGCCGCGCGCGGCCCGACGCGATCATCCATGCCGGCTACAACCCCGACATCACCTTGTTTCTGCGCCAGGCGCGCGAGGCCGGGCTGCGCTTCAAGATCCTGATCGGCAACGGCGCCGGCTACAGCCAGCTGGACAAACTGCGCGAGACCTTCGGCGAGGACGTCGACAATTTCTGCAATATCGACCCGGCGCCGGCGCAGGTCCTCGACCCGAAGAAGCTCGCGCCCGGTATCGGCGACCTGATCAAGATCATGGTCGATGGCTACAAGGCAAAGACCAACGCGACCGAGTTGCCGACGCATTGTTCGATGGGCTTCAACAACACCTGGATCCTGCTCGAAAAGGTGCTGCCGCTTGCGGTGCAGAAGCATGGCGGGTTCGACCCCGAGGCGGTGCGCCAGGCGGCACTCGAGGTCGATATTCCGCTCGGCGGCACCTTGCAGGGTTACGGGGTCAAGTTCTTGCCCCCGGAGGACGCGATGGCGGGGCAGAACGAACGCGCCTTGCCGGTCGTGATGCAGAACCACGGCAAGGCGATCACGGTCGTTTGGCCGACCGAGATCGAGACGCAGGAGCCGGTACTGCCGTTGCCGGCCTCCTCACCCTACGCGATGCGCTGAGGTGCTCGAGGTTGCCGGCCTGAGCAAGCGGTTCGGCGGCTTCCTCGCGGTCAACAACGTCTCGTTTTCGGTCCGGCAGGGCGAGATCCTCGGCCTGATCGGGCCGAACGGCTCGGGCAAGACGACGACCTTCAACGTGATTGCCGGCACGCTGCCGCCGACCTCCGGGTCCGTCCGCTTCGAGGGGGCCGAGATCGGCGGGACGGGCGCGCATCTGATCTGCCGCAAGGGTCTCGCGCGCACGTTTCAGATCCCGCGCCCGTTCCGCAAGCTGACCCTGCGCGAGAACGTCGCGCTATCGGCCTATTTCGCGCAAGGCGGGCAGATCAGCCGGGGCGAGTCGGAGCGGCGCGCGGTCTCTGCGCTCGACCTGGTCGGGCTGCCGGCCGACGGCCAGGCGACGCCGCACGGGCTCGGCGCGGCGGCGCTGAAGAAGCTCGAACTGGCGCGCGCCCTCGCCACCGAGCCGCGGCTGCTGCTGGCCGATGAGAGCCTTGGCGGGCTCGACGCCGCCGAGATGGAGCGCGCGGCCGAAATGCTGGAGACGATCCGCACCCGCCTCGGCATCACGATCATCTGGGTCGAGCACATCATGGGCGTGCTGATGCGGGTGGTCGACCGCGTCATCGTGCTCGATCACGGCGAGAAGATCTTCGAGGGCGCGCCCGAGGCGGCGGCGCGCGACGGCCGGGTGGTCGAGGTCTATCTTGGCCGCAGCCGATAAACCTCAACTGCTGTCGCTGAACGAGGTGTCGGCCGGCTACGGCTCGTTTCAGGCGTTGTTCGGCATTTCGCTGTCGGTCGCGCCCGGCGAGGCCGTCGGGGTCATCGGCCCGAACGGGGCCGGCAAGACCACGTTGATGCGCGTCATCTCCGGCCTCCTGCCCGCCACCGCCGGGTCGGTATCGTTTCTCGGGCGGCCGATCGGGGCGCTTGCGGCGCATCAGATCGTCACGGCGGGGATCGCGCATGTGCCGGAGCACCGGCGGCTCTTTCCGCGGCTGACGGTCGAGGAAAACCTGCGCATCGGCGCCTATATCCCGGCCGCGCGCCGCCGCCTCGCCGAACGCCTCGCCTGGGTCTACGAGCTGTTCCCGCGACTGCGCGAGCGGCGCGGCCAGCTCGCCGGCACGATGTCGGGCGGCGAGCAGCAGATGTGCGCGATCGGCCGCGCCTTGATGTCCCACCCGCAGATCCTGCTGATGGACGAACCCTCGGCCGGGCTCGCCCCGCTCGCCGTGGAGCAGGTGTTCGAGCTGGTCCGCCGCATCCGCGCCGAGGGGTTCACGGTGCTGATCGTCGAACAGAACGTGCAGCAGGTGCTCGACCTGTGCGACCGCGCTTATTTGCTCGAAGCCGGCCACATCCGGCTGTCGGGCGCGGCCGCCGAATTGCGCGAGAACGACGCGATCCGGCACGCCTATATGGGGCTGTGACGCACCGCGGGAGGAGCCAAGCCGGCTCCAGCCGGCTGCCGCGCGGTTTCGTTCGGCGTTGATCTGCTTTAAGCTGAGGGGGCGCGCTTCTCGCAAGCGCACAGGACAATACGGCTGGGAGGGCGGCGCCATGCGCTGGAGGGAAATCATTGCCGGCGTTGCGGGCCTGCTCGCGCTTGGCGCCGCGACAAGCGGCGCCGGCGCGGCGGAAGCGCGTCATTTCAGCTTCGCCTACGACCAGCCGCACACGACGGCTTATGGCATCGCCGGCGACACCTTCGCCAGCAAGCTGGCCGAATTGAGCGGCGGCACGATGCTTATCGACCAGTTTCCGGGCGCCCAGCTCGGCCAGGAGCCGCAGGTTCTGCAGAAATTGCGCACTGGCGACGTCGATTTCAGCATCACCTCGACCGCGAACGCCGCCTCGGTGCAGCCGGAGGCGGGGGTGTTCTCGATCCACTTCGTCTTCCGCTCCGAGGATCACCTGAAGAAGTCGCTGGCCGATCCCGGAGTGGTCGCGGCCTTTAGGGAGACGATCAATTCCAAGGTTCAGGGTGCGCGCACTCTCGCGATCGGCACGATGGGCTTTCGCGACATGTACGGGAAGCGCGATATCCACAACGTCAATGATTTGAAGAACGTCAAGGTGCGCGTCCAGGCGACCGCGACCGAAGACACGATGTTCCCGGCCTATGGCGCGCAGACCGTGCACATGCCGTTCGGCGACGTGTACACGGCCTTGCAGACCGGCATCGTCGAGATGGCCGAAAACGGCATCAACGTCTACCAGTCCAACAAGCATTACGAGGTCGCGCCGATCATGTCGTTGACCGAGCACGAGGCCAACAACAACGTGGTCTGGGTCAGCGACAAGGTCTGGAACAGCCTCAACGACCAGCAAAAGGGCTGGGTGCAGGCGGCCGCCGACGAGGTCGAGAAGATCGAGCCCGACAAGGCGTTTGGTCTCGAACACGATTCGATGACGCGGCTCGAAAAGATGGGCGTCAAATTCGTCAAGGATGTCGACAAGGCGGGTTTCGTCAAAGATGCCGAGCCGATCCAGGACCAGCTTGCCGGTCAGCTCGGCCCTGGCGCGGTCAAGCTGCTCCAGCTCGTGCGCGCGGTGAAATAGCGAGGCCATGGTTCGGCAAAGCGGCGGGAGCCCGCACGATGGTCGGCCTCGCTCGGTGCGTCGCGACATCGCGGTGACGCCCGAGGAGGTCGGCGGAGAGATCGCCGGCCCGTCGCGCCGTGCGCCCCGGACAGAGAGGGGCGGCGCGCCGCCCCGTTACGGTCTGGTCCTCGACCGGCAGCGCCATCTCAAATGGCCGGCTTTCGACCTGCTCGAGCAGGTGCTGATGGTGTTGTGCGGGGTCGCGCTCGCCGGGTTCACGACGACGGTATTCTTCGACGTCGTGACCCGTTCGATCGGGCGCCCGGTGCTATGGGTGCAGGAGGTCACGACGACCTTCTTCGTCTATGGCGTCTTCATCGGCACCGCCGCCGCGGCGCGCCGCAACGACCATCTGTATCTGTCGGCGATCGCGGATGCGATGACGGGACCGGTCCGTCTCGCCATCGAGACGTTCAACCGCCTCGTCGTGCTCGGCGCGGCGCTGTGTATGGTCTATTTCGGCTACATCAATTTCCTGAACGGGTTCGGCAACTTCCGCATGCCGTCGATGACGCCGCTCGCCTCGCTCTACGCGCCGATCCCGGTTTCCGGGCTGCTGGTCGCGCTCTTCGCGATCGAGCAGCTGGTCAATGGCTGGCGCAACGGCTTCGAGCACGGCAGCGAAATGCCTGCCGTCGAGGATGGGCTCGGCACCGGCACATGACAGCCGGGACATGACTGCCGCAAACGGGCTCCTCGTCGCGCTGATGGCGGTGCTGTTTCTCGCCTTCGGGTATCTCGGGGTGCCGGTCGCCTTCTCGCTGATCGCCGGGGTCGTGATCGGCACGTGCTTCACCCCGGTCAGCCTGCCCTCGATCATGACCCAGCTGTTCAACGGCATCGACACCGAGGCGCTGATGGCGGTGCCGTTCTTTCTTCTGGTCGGCGAGTTGATGACCTCGGCCAACATCGTCGTGCGCATCGCCGAATTGTCGCAGGCCTTGGTGGGCCATGTGCGCGGCGGCCTCGCGCAGGTGGTCACCGTGTTCAGCATGTTCTTTTCCGGCATGTCCGGCTCCTCCTCGGCCGATGTCGCGGTGTTGAGCCGCACGATGGCGCGGCCGATGGCGCAGGAGGGCTACGAGCCCGCTTTCGTCGCGGCCTTGATCGCCGCGGCGGCGACGATCGCCAATCTCGTCCCGCCGAGCATCATGGCCGTCGTCTACGGCGCGATCGGCAATGTGTCGATCGCCGGGCTGTTTCTCGGGGGCATCGTGCCGGGGCTGATGATCGGCTTCGGGCTGATGATCTATTGCTATTTCTTCGGGCCGCCCGGCTTTCGCCGCCCGCGCTCCTCCTTCGGTCAGCTTGGCGAGGCCACCAAGGCGGCGGGGTTGCCGATGGTGATCCCGGTGATCCTGCTTGGCGGCATTCTGAGCGGCTGGTTCACCCCGACCGAGGCGGGAGTGATCGCGATCGTCTACATCCTCGTCGTCGTGATCCCGATCCTGAATCTCGCGCATCTGAAGGCCTTGCCGCGCGATTTCGCGCATGCCGGGCTGATCTATTCGCTGCCGCTGATCACGATCGGTGCCGCTTCCGCGTTTGGCTGGATGCTCGCCTATCTGCGCGGGCCGATCGTCGTTTCCGGCTGGATCGCGGGGTTCGCCGGCGACGACCCCTTCAAGATCATGTTCGCATTGGTCGCGCTGTTCGT
>Ga0213875_10002480_pt1 | contig 11023 bp, 8 predicted proteins | sample BarmaccomBMRX_R8_FD_160105 | JGI IMG/M metagenome (GOLD analysis project Ga0213875, IMG submission 160105) | Root-associated microbial communities from Barbacenia macrantha in rupestrian grasslands, the National Park of Serra do Cipo, Brazil - RX_R8 | ecosystem: Host-associated > Plants > Roots... | reverse complement strand
GGTGAAGGTTCCCGCCGTGGAACCAGAGGCCCTCCTGTTGGGTTGGCTTCCACATGTTGCGCTGCTCCCCTTCCCACGGCCCCGGGTCCTTGGTCGTACCCGACCCGAGTCCCCATACCCTCCCTACCTTGTCGGCCACCTCCGGCGAAATCAGGTCCGCGACGAAGCCGTTCATCGACTCGTACCCGGTCGCGTAGACGACGAGGTCGGCCGGCAGCTCGGTGCCGTCAGCCATCACCACCGCGTCCTCGGTCAGGTGATCTACCTGTCCCGGCTGCAGCTTGATCTCTCCATTGGCCACGAGCTCCGAAGCACCCACGTCGATGTAGTAACCCGAGGCGCGGCGCAGGTACTTCATGAAGAGCCCCGAACCGTCCTCGCCCCAGTCGTGCTGGAAGCCTGCCGCCTCGAGTCGCCGGTAGAAGTCGGCGTCCCGCTCGCGGATCTGCTCGTAGACCGGGATCTGGAGGTCCGCCATGATCCGGTACGGGATCGAGGCGAACGTCATGTCGGCCTTTTCCGTGGTCATCCCGCCGGCGACCGCCTCCTCGGAGTACAGAGCGCCGAGCGCGATGTCCATCAGAGTGTCGGACCGGACCACGTGCGTGGAGGACCGCTGAACCATCGTCACGTCTGCCCCGTGCTCCCACAGCGCCGCGCAGATGTCGTGGGCCGAGTTGTTGGAGCCGATCACCACCGCCCGCTTGCCGCGGTAGGCATCCGGCCCCGGATGGGCCGAAGAGTGATGCTGATCGCCCTTGAAGCGCTCGGCGCCCGGGAACCGTGGCGTCTGCGGGCGCCCCGACATGCCCGTGGCCATGACCAGCTGTTTCGGCCGCAAGGTGATCTCCTCGCCCTCGCGCTCGACGAGCAGCGTCCACTCGCCGGCACGCTCGTCGTAGCGCGCATGCTTCGCCGTCGTGGAGCCCCAGTAGTTCAGCTCCATCACCCGCGTGTACATCTCGAGCCAGTCGGCGATCTTGTCCTTGGGCGAGAACACCGGCCAATTGGGCGGGAACTTCACGTAGGGCAGGTGGTCGTACCAGACCGGATCGTGCAGGCACAGCGACTTGTACCGCTTGCGCCATGAGTCGCCTGGACGGGCGTTTCGCTCGATGATGATCGCCGGGACATCGAGCTGCCGGAGCCGGGCGCCGAGGGCGATACCGCCCTGGCCGCCGCCCACGATTACCGCGTACGGCTGGGTCGCGAACCCCGACTCCTCTGCCTCGCGCCGGCGGTCCTCGAGCCAGGTATGGCGATCGGGGTTCGCCCCGTGCTCGACGCCCTTCGGGCGGCGCGGGCCCAGACTCTGCTCGTAGCCCTTGAGTTCGTCCAGCGCGGTCAAGAGCGTCCAGGCCTTCCCATCGACCAGCCGCAGGTGGCCGCTGCCGCGCCCCACCTCGGTCTCGAACTCCAGCCACGCCTCCCCCACGCCGTCCGCGCTCGTCGGCTCCTCGGTGACGCGCCAGCCGCGCGGCTTCGTGCGCGTCAGCGTGTGCTCCAGCATGTCCTGCACACCCCCGGGGGCCTCGACCGTCTTGATGTTCCACGTGAACGCGACGAGGTCTCGCCAGAAGCTCTCCGGCGCGAACATCTCGCTCGCGGCGGCGGCATCGTCGCGCGCCAGCGCCTCATCGAAGCGCGACAGCCACTGGTCGATCTCGGCCGCGACAGGGGTCCGGGTGGCGGTGCTCGACATGGTCTCTCCTCGTGTGCCGGTGGCGGGAGACCCATTGTCCCGGAGCCCGCGCCAGCGGTCCGCGCCCTGACCCCCGGCGGGCTACCGATTGAGCCTGACCAGCGTTTTGACTAACCTTGGGCATATTCGTCCAACGCCCCTGTGCGGGGCCCGGACCGATGAAGGAGGTGATTGGATGCCAAAAACACGCGGCCGGCTGACCGAGCCGCTGGTGCGCGAGAACGGGACGCTTCGCCCCGTCAGTTGGGACGAGGCGCTGGACGTCGCGGCGGCCGGGCTCGACCGGGCCCGCCAGACTGATGCAACGCGCTCCTTCGGGATGTTCAGCTGCTCAAAGGCCTCGAACGAAGTGAACTTCCTGGCCCAGAAGTTCGCGCGGTCCGTGATGGGGTCGAACAACATCGACTCGTGCAACCGCACTTGACACGCTCCCAGCGTCGTCGGTCTGGCGACGGTGTTCGGTGCGGGCGGCGGAACGTCGTCCTATAGAGAGGTCGCGGAGACGGACCTGCTGATCCTGTGGGGATCGAACGCGCGCGAAACGCATCCGATCTTCTTCCACCACCTCCTCAAGGCAGTACATCGCGGCGCCAGGCTGTACGGCGTCGACCCGCGGCGCTCGAGCAGCGCCCAGTGGGCTGATACCTGGCTCGGGCTCGACGTCGGTACCGACATCGCCCTGGCCAACACGATCGCCCGCGAGATCATCCACGCCGGCCTCACCAACCAGACTTTCATCGACCACGCCACCACCGGTTACGCCGAATTCAAGGCCTCGGTCGAGGTCTGGACGCTCGAGGAGGGCGAGCGCGTGACCGGCGTGCCGGCCGAGACGATCCGCGAGCTGGCCCACGCTTACGCCCGCGCCGACCGGGCGATCCTGTGCTGGACGCTCGGGATCACCGAGCACGTCACCGCAGTGGATAACGTGCTCTCGCTGATCAACCTCGCGCTGCTAACCGGTCACGTCGGGCGCTACGGCTCCGGCCTGAACCCTCTGCGCGGGCAGAACAACGTCCAGGGCGGCGGCGACATGGGGGCGATCCCCAACAAGCTCCCCGGCTTCCAGGACGTCGAGAATGACCACGAGGCTCGGGCCCGGTTCGAACGGGCCTGGGGCACCCCGATCGACCCGAACTACGGCTGGCACCTTTCGCAGATGTTCGACGGGATGGAGCGCGGCGAACTCAAGGTCGCCTACGTGTTCGGGGAGAACCCGGCCCAGTCCGAGGCCGACACCAAGCGCGCGCAGGAGCTCCTCGGCGGGCTCGACTTCCTGCTCGTCCAGGACATCCTGATGACCAAGACCGCCGAGATGGCCGATGTCGTGCTGCCGGCCACCGCCTCCTGGTGCGAGGTCGACGGCGGCACCGTCACCAACTCGGAGCGGCGGGTGCAGCGGATGCGCAAGGCTCTCGACCCACCCGGGCAGGCCCGCGACGATCACTGGATCATCTGCGAACTGGCCCGCCGGCTCGGGCACGACTGGGGCAATCCCACGCTCGAGCAGGCCTGGGACGAACTGCGCTCGCTCAGCCCCATGCACAGGGGCATGCGCTACGACCGGCTTGAAGAGCTCGGCGGCATCCAGTGGCCGTGCCCGAGCGAGGACCATCCCGGCTCGCTGTTCCTGCACGGCCGTCTCTGGGAGGAGGGGCCCGCACAAGGTCCCAAGGCGCCCTTCTCGATCACCACCTGGGTGCCACCGGTCGACGAGCTAACCGAGGAGTTCCCGATCCGGCTGACCACCGGGCGACGGCTTGATTCCTACAACACGGGCGTTCAGTCGAATCTCTACAGCTCGCCGATGCGCCGCGGCGAGACACTCGACCTCCATCCCCAGGATGCCTTCAAGCTCGACGTGGAGCCGGGCGAGATCGTGCGGATCAGCTCTCGGCGCGGCTCGGTCGACGCGCCCGTACGCCTGGACACAGGCCTGCGCCCCGGCCTCGCCTTCATGACGTTCCACTTCCCCGAGCAGGTCGCGGTCAACCTGCTCACGATCGACGCGACCGATCCGAAGTCGGGCACCGCCGAATTCAAGGCCACGGCCGTCCGCGTGGAGAAGCTGGACGGGGCCGCCAAGGAGGTGGCGGGGGTGGCCGGCCGGGAGGCCGACACCTAAGGGCCGTGGATCTCAGACTCCTCGACGCAAAACCGACCACCGACGAGCGCGCCGCGATCGACGCGTTCCTCGGTCCACCGGTTTCCACCTGGGCCGGCGCCGACGCGGTCGAGGACGGGCACTCCGCGCACGGCGGGCACGCGGCGCGGGCGCAGCGCCACGAGCTCCTCCCCACCCTCCACGCGCTGCACGAGAGGGCCGGGTGGATCAGCCCCGGGGCGCTCAACTACGTGGCGCGCCGCCTGACCATCCCACCCGCGGACGTATACGGCGTGGCCACCTTCTACGCGTTGTTCTCGATGCAACCGCGCGCCTCTCGCGTGCTGCACGTGTGCAACGACCTGGCCTGCCGGTGCGCGGGCTCGGACAAGCTGATCGAAGCGCTGACCGACCGGGTCGGGCCCCATGGCAGCGACACAGACGGCGCCACCTGGGAGCCGAGCCCGTGCCTGGGCCAGTGCGATCGCGCCCCCGCCGCCTTCCTGGTCGGGTCCGGAGAGAACCCCACGGAGCGCGAGCTGACGAACGTCGACGCCGAGGCGCTGATCGAGATCCTGCGTGGCGCGACGCCGGCATCCCCGAAATCGGCAACGCCTCCCCAGGCCGGGGAGCCGAACCTCCGCCTGCTCCACCGGATCGGCCTGGTCGATCCGGAGAGTCTCGACGAGTACCGCGCCCACGGCGGGTACGCCGCGCTCCGCCGCGCCTTCGACATTGGTCCCGAGGGCGTCCTTCGCGAGGTGCTCGACTCCAAACTGATGGGGCGCGGCGGCGCCGCGTTCCCGACCGGGCGCAAGTGGGACGCCGTGGCGCGCCAGCCGCGCCGTCCGCATTACCTGATCTGCAACGCCGACGAGTCCGAGCCGGGTACCTTCAAGGACCGCGTGATCATGGAGGGCGACCCGTTCTCGCTGATCGAGTCGATGACCATCGCGGCCTACGCCACCGGCTGCGAGCACGGCTACGTCTACCTGCGCGGTGAGTACCCGCTCGCCCAACGCCGGCTGGAACACGCTCTCGAGCAGGCGCGCCACCACGGCGTCCTCGGCGAGGACATCCTCGGCCACGGCTTCCGCTTCGACATCGAGTTGCGCAAGGGCGCCGGCGCCTACATCTGCGGCGAGGAGACCGCGATCTTCTCTTCGATCGAGGGCTACCGTGGTGAGCCGCGCAACAAGCCGCCGTTTCCGGTCGAGCGCGGCCTGTTCGGCCAGCCCACGGTGGTCAACAACGTCGAGACCCTGGTCAACGTGCTGCCGATCGTTCTCGAGGGCGGCCCGGCATTTGCACAGATCGGCACCGAGCGCTCCACCGGGCCGAAGCTGTTCTGCCTCTCCGGCGCGGTCGCCAAGCCCGGCATCTACGAGGTGCCGTTCGGGACGACCCTGCGCGAGCTGCTCGATCTGGCCGGCGGGGTCAGCACCGGGCGCAGCCTCCGTGCCGTCCTCCTCGGCGGCGCGGCCGGCAGCTTCCTCACCCCCGACGATCTGGATCTGAAGCTCACCTTCGAGGACGCGCGCGAGGCCGGCACCACGCTCGGCTCGGGTGTGGTGCTGGCCATCGACGATGCCATGGACCTGGCCGAGCTGCTGATGACCATCGCCGCGTTCATGCGCGACGAGAGCTGCGGCCAGTGCGTGCCGTGCCGGGTGGGCACCGTTCGCCAGGAGGAGGCGCTGGCCCGCCTCGCCTCCGGCCGCACCCGCGGGACCGTGCAGGACGAGCTGAACCTGATCGCCGAGATCGGCCAGGCGATGCGCGACGCCTCGATCTGCGGCCTGGGTCAGACCGCCTCGTCGGCAGTCGAGTCGGCCATCGCGCGCTTCGAAGTGTTCACGAGCAATGGAGGAACGACCCCGTGAATCCGATCGTGCTGCCCATGGCACCGCCTGCGCCGGCGACACGGCTGATCAGCCTGACCGTCGACGAGCAGCCGGTCGAGGTGCCCGAGGGCTCAACCATCCTCGACGCCTGCCGCAAGCTCGGGATCGATACCCCCACCTTGTGCTACGGCGAGACCCTCATGCCGGCCAACGCGTGCCGGATCTGCGTCGTCGAGCTGGAGGGCGCGCGCACCCTGATTCCCGCCTGTTCGCGCAAGGTCGAGCCCGACATGGTCATTCGCACCGACTCCGAGAGGGTGCGCCTCAGCCGCAAGATGGTGATCGAGTTCCTGGCCTCCTCCGTCGACCTGTCGATCACGCCGCCCGCCCAGGATTACCTCGAGCGCTACGACGGAAGGCCCGAGCGCTACGGCCCATCCGCGCCCCCCGATCCCGACCGGGACAAGCGGCGCGCCGGCCACCACGAACGTCCCGACGGCCAGACCGCCGCCACCGTGCACCAGCCAACCAAGATCGACAACGGCCTGTACGTCCGCGACTACTCCAAGTGCATCCTCTGTTACAAGTGCGTCGACGCCTGCGGGGAGCAGTGGCAGAACACGTTCGCGATCACCGTGGCCGGCCGCGGGTTCGACGCCCGCATCTCCACCGAGTACGCCAACCCGCTGCCGGAGTCCGCCTGTGTCTATTGCGGCAACTGCATAGCGGTCTGCCCCACCGGCGCGCTCATGTTCAAATCCGAGCACGACCTCCGCGACGCCGCCACCTGGGACGAGTCGCGCCAGACCCGGACCGAGACGATCTGCCCCTATTGCGGCGTCGGCTGCAACCTCACGCTGCACGTGCAGGACAACGAGATCGTCAAGGTCACCTCGCCGGCCGACCACGACATCACGCGCGGCAATCTGTGCATCAAGGGCCGCTTCGGGTTCCAGCACGTGAACCCGAAGGCCTGAACCGCGCTCAGGCGCCCCGCTTCGCGGTCACCTCGATCTCGATCCGCATCCGCGGATCGGCCAGACCCGCCGCCAGCATCGTGCTGGCCGGCCGGATGTCACCGAAGTACTCGCGCAGGACGGGCCAGCAAGCCGGCCAGTCCTCGGCGTCGGGCAGGATGTAGATGGTGCGTACGACATCCGCGAGCGAGAATCCCGCCCCGCGCAGGGCGTCGCTGATGTTCTCCAGCGCCTGACGCGCCTGCTCGGCGACGTCGGGGGAGATGGTCATCGTGGCGTAGTCGAAGCCGGTAGTGCCCGACACGAACGCCCATTCACCGTCGACCACCGCCCGCGAGTAACCGACGTTCCGCTCAAATGTCGAACCACTCGAGATCAGCCGGCGGGTCATGTGCGCATGTTCGCAACCCGCCTCATCCGAGCGCTGCGAGCCGCCGCGCCGCTTCGGCGATCACCTCGGGGCGCTTGCAGAAGGCGAACCGCACCAGCGTGCGCGCGGCCGCTTTGTCGTCGTAGAACACGCTGGTCGGGATCGCCACCACTCCGCAGCGCTCGGCGAGCCCGGCGCAGAAGGCCATCGCATCCTCGCCTACCTCCGCGTTCACGAAGTATGTGCCGGCCGGGACGATCGGCCGCAGCCCGGCCGCGCGAAGACCCTCGCACAGTTGGTCGCGCTTGGCCCGCAGATCGCCGGCGAGCGCCGTAACCTCCTCCCGCGGGAGGCGCAACGCAGCCGCGGCGGCGTGCTGCAACGGGGTGCCGCCGGCGAACGTCAGGTGCTGCTTGACCATCCGGGTCGCCGCGACCAGCTCCGCCGGCCCCGAGCACCAGCCGATCTTCCAGCCGGTGAACGAGAACGACTTCCCGACGCTCGAAATCGTGAGGGTGCGTGAGGCCATGCCCGGCAGCGTGGCGATCGGGATGTGCTCGCCGTCGTAGACCAAGTGCTCGTACACCTCGTCGGTGACGCACAACAGATCGCGCTCGACGCAGGCGGAAGCGATCAGCTCGAGCTCGGGACGGCTGAGGACCCGCCCGGTTGGGTTGTGGGGAGAGTTCAGGAGCATGAGCCGGGCCCGCGGGCCGATTGCGGCGCGCAAGGCCTCCGCGCTCACCTCGAACGCCGGCGGGCGCAGCGTCACCGGCCGTCGCGCCGCGCCGGCGAACGCGATGCACGCCGCGTAGGAGTCGTAGTAGGGCTCGAGCACGACGACCTCGTCGCCGGCATCGCACAGCGCGAGCAACGCGGCGGCGATGGCCTCGGTGGCCCCAAACGTGATCAGCACGTCTTCGGGCTCGAGCCCGTACCAGCCACGCTGGTGCTCGAGCACCGCCTCGCGCAGGACCGGCACGCCCGGCAGCGGCGCGTACTGGTTCTCGCCGCCGCGCAGGGCGGCCACCGCCGCCTCGATTACCGCCGCGGGCCCGTCGGTGTCAGGAAAGCCCTGCCCCAGGTTGATCGCACCACTCCGCTCGGCCAGCGCGGTCATCTCGGTGAAGATCGTGGTGCCGAGCCCGGCCAGCCGGGCGGCAGGGCTCATCCGGTCCTCGACGCGCGCGGTTTCATGCCGGATCGGCCGCGCCCCAGATCCCCGGTCCGCGGCGATGCTCGTAGATCAGCGAGGTCTCGGCGTGGGCGACCGACGGATGCGTGGCCAGGTGATCGACGACGAACTCCCGCAGGTCCTGGGCGTCGGCCGCGGCCACCCACACCAGATAGTCGGTCACGCCGGTCAGGTGGAACACCATCAGCACCCCCGGGAGCCGGCGAACCGCGTTCGTGAAGTCGTCGATCTGGTCGCGGGCGTGCACCGCCAGCCGCACCGCGATCAGCGCCTGCAAGGGCCGCCCGAGGGCCGCCAGGTCCACCTCGGCATGGAAACCGCGGATCACGCCCCGTTCGCGCAGCGAGCGCAACCGGGCGAGCGCCGTGGAGGGCGCGATCCCGGCCCGTTCGGCCAGCCGCTGGTTGGTCATGCGCGCGTCCTTGGCCAGCAACTCGAGCATCGCGCGGTCAACCGCGTCGACGTCGTCATGTCGATGATTCGGTGCAGCGCGAGCCATTGCCGATGCGGCCGAAGAATATCTGACTCTGGCACATTTACCAGCAGAATCTTCGGTTGCTTGTGAACCTGCCGCAGGATCATCAGAATTAAGCCATGTACGCCACCGCCGCCGCACCGATTCTCAAGGATTCCATCCTCGACACGATCGGCGAGACCCCCCTCGTGCGCCTGTCGCGCATCGGCGCCGGCCTGCGCCCTCAACTTGTCGCCAAGCTCGAGGTGTTCAACCCGGGGGGGTCGATCAAGGACAGGGTGGCGGTCGCTCTGATCGCGGCCGCCGAGCGCGACGGCAGCCTGAGGCCCGGCGGCACGATCGTCGAGCCGACCTCCGGGAACACCGGTACGGGGCTGGCCATCGCCGCTCGCCTGAAGGGCTATCGGGTGATCGCCGTGATGCCCGACAAGATGTCGCGCGAGAAGATCGACCTTCTGCGCGCCTACGGCGCCGATGTCGTGCTCGCCCCCACCGACGTCCCGCCGGACTCGCCCCAGTCCTACTACCGCGTCGCCGACCGGTTGACCGACGAGATTCCCGGCGCCTTCCAGCCCAACCAATACTTCAACCAGGCCAATCCGCAGGCCCACTACGAGTCGACCGGCCCCGAAATCTGGGAGCAGACCGCGGGCCGGATCACGCACCTGGTCGTGGGCGTCGGCACCGGCGGCACCGTCACCGGCACCGCCCGCTACCTGCGCGAGCGCAAGCCCGACCTGGTCGTGATCGGGGCCGATCCGGAGGGGTCGATCTATTCCGGCGGCATCGAGAGTGTCCGCCCCTATCTGGTCGAGGGGGTGGGCGAGGACTTCTGGCCCGAGACGTTCGACCGCGCCGTGATCGATCGTTGGGTCACGGTGTCTGACAAGGACGCGTTCCTGACCACGCGCCGGCTGGCGCAGCTCGAGGGCATCCTCGCCGGGGGCTCTGGCGGCCTCGCCGTGGAGGCCGCGCTCACCGTCGGCGCCGAGATCGAGGATCCGGGCGCCATGATCGTGGTGATCCTCCCCGACGGCGGCCGCTCCTACCTGTCGAAGATCTATTCCGACGCCTGGATGCGCCAGTACGGCTTCCTCGATCGTGACTCGAAGCTCCGCGTCGGCGACGTGCTGGCGCGCAAGCGCGACGCGGGCGAGATCCCGCCCCTGGTCACCGTACAGACGCACTACCGGGTGCGCGACGCGGTGGCGCTCCTGCACGAGCACCGGGTCTCCCAGCTGCCGGTGGTGAGCGCGCACGACCCCGCCACCGTCGTCGGTGCGATCGGCGAACGCGGGCTGCTGGGGCGCGCCGCCGAAGACCCACGGGTGCTCGAGGCCGAGATCGTCGAGGTCATGGAGCCGCCGTTCGCGGCCGTATCGGTTGACGATCCCGTGCGCGAGGCCGTCGAGTTGCTGGTCGGCCACCAGCAGGCGCTGCTGGTCACGCGCGACGGCCGGGCGGAGGGAATCGTCACCCGCACCGATTTGCTGGAAGCATTGGTTTCGTGAGCGAGCTCGAACCGGACGCGCGGCAGGACGCGTTCGCGACTCGCGCGGTTCACGCCGGCCTGACGCCCGATCCCAGCTTCGGCTCGGTCATCCCGGCGATCCACCAGACCTCGACCTACGCCCAGCCTCGCCCGGGCGAGTTCGCCGGCGACTACGACTACGCGCGCTCGGCCAATCCGACTCGCGCTGCACTCGAGGCCGCTCTAGGCGAGCTCGAGGGTGGGCGCGCCGTGACATTCGCGTCCGGCCTGGCCGCCGAGCATGCCGTCATCACCGTCACCTGCGAGACGGGTTCGCACGTGGTCTTGCCGGCCGATCTGTACGGCGGTACCTACCGGCTGCTCGACAAGGTGATGAGCCGCTGGGGCCTCGCCTATGACCTGGTCGATCAAACCGACCTGGCCGCGCTCGAACGGGTCGTCCGCGACGACACCCGGCTGATCTGGGTTGAATCGCCGACCAACCCGCTGCTGCACGCGGTCGACATCGAGGGCGTGATTGCGCGTCGACAAAACGCCCTGGTCGCGGTCGACAACACCTTTGCCACCCCGGCCAACCAGCGCCCCCTCGAGCTCGGGGTGGACTTCGTCGTGCACTCCACGACCAAGTACCTGGGCGGTCATTCCGACGTGGTCGGCGGCGTTGCCATCACCCGCTCCAACGACTTTTACGACCGGCTGCGCTTCGTCCAGAACGCGGTCGGCGCGGTGCCCGGACCGCTCGACTGCTTCCTCGTGCACCGCGGGCTGCGCACGCTGCACCTACGGATGGAGGCCCACGCCCGCAGCGCCGCCGCGGTGGTCGAACTCCTGCGCGCCACGCCGGACGTGCACGACGTCCGCTGG
>Ga0213875_10002479_pt1 | contig 11023 bp, 6 predicted proteins | sample BarmaccomBMRX_R8_FD_160105 | JGI IMG/M metagenome (GOLD analysis project Ga0213875, IMG submission 160105) | Root-associated microbial communities from Barbacenia macrantha in rupestrian grasslands, the National Park of Serra do Cipo, Brazil - RX_R8 | ecosystem: Host-associated > Plants > Roots... | reverse complement strand
TATTTCTACGGGGAGATTGAATTTAAATTCCCATCCAAAATCCGGCAGATTCTCAATTCGTTTGAGCTTCTCTCGTAGCGCTTGATGATCATTGCCGCCACCGCCGCCGCCGCCGCCACCACCGCCCCCGCCGCCGGCACCGCCGCCGCCGCCCCCGCCACCGCCGCCACCCCCGCCGAACCCGCCGGTTCCGCCGGTGCCGCCCCTGTTGCCGGAGGCGCCCGCGCCGCCCGCGGCACCGGCCGAACCTGAGCCGCCGGGCTGGGCTAGCGTCACCTGGGTCAAGGACGCGCCCTGCCCTCCGTTACCCCCAGTACCGCCTTTTCCGCCGCCGGCTCCGCCGATCGCCGTCCCGCCGCCTTGGCCGGCGAGGCCGCCTGCGCCGAACCCGCCACCGGCGCCGTTTGCGCCCACGGTGCCGGCGTTCGCGACGCCGTTGCCACCCCCGCTGCCGCCTGCACCACCCGCCCCGCCGGTGCCGCCGGCACCGCCCGCGCCGCCATTGCCGCCCTCGATGTTAGACGGGCCCGTTGGCCCGGACCCGGCAGAGCCGGCGTGACCCGCCACGCCGCTGCCGCCGCTATTCCCGGCGCTACCGCCGCTGTTGCCGCCGCCGCCGCCGCCGCCGATCGCCGAATTGTTCGTGAAGGTGACGGCGGAGAGCGTGACATTGGCCGCTCCACCGATATAGAGCCCGCCGCCGAGCCCGGCACCACCGCCAGCGCCGGGTGCACCGACAGCCCCGACCGCGGCCGCGTCCTCGATTGTCAGATTCCCGAGCGTCACCGTACCGGCATCGACGGTCAGGGCGCTGCTGTGGTTCTGGCCGCCCACGGCGGGGCCGTCGCCGTTCAGCGCGTAGCCATTGCCGTTGAAGATCACAGTGACGCCGGCGGCGCTGGGGTTGAGCGCGACCAGGGCCGAAGTCTCGGTGATCGTCGCCGTCAGATTGATCGTGTAGACGCCGACGCCCGCCGCGTTGATCGCGGCAATCGCGTTATTGAGATCTGTCTCGCTGCCGACCGAGTACGAGTTCGTCATATGTCACACTCCAGAGGCGATTCGATCGGTGACGTTCGACATCAGTGGCGGGCCGCCGGCGGCTCGGTGTCGGCGCCCGGCGCCTGCCGTAAAAGCCCGGCCCGAAATGAGCCGATGTTTCCGATTGGATGTTCGTCATTCCCGCGAAAGCGGGAATCCAGAAGGAGCCGGTTCCCGGAGATGGCGCGTTGGGCCTGGGTCCCCGCTTTCGCGGGGACGACGAGACACCAGGCTGTTGTTCTCGCCCAATTCTTTTTTGGCGAGGCTCTAAGCGTCGAGTCCGGGCGCGTCGCGCCGGTTATGGCGAGCATGCAGGAAGCTCAGCTGCGCGGGACGGAGCGTCGCAGCGGCGGCGGGATGCCGCGCGCGGGTCGCCGTTTCGCGGTCGCGCCTTCGCTGGTGTGCATGAGAGACACCTTCCCCGTGTCGCCCGTCCGCAATCGCGGCGCGGCATGCCGAAATTGATCGTGAAGGTGCTCGCACCGCACAATGAACGGATTTCAAATAAACGCCATCGTTTTCGCGGCGCATTTCGGGATTTTAACCACTCTCGGCGCGCCGATACCGAAGCAGCGCCGGCCTAGTTCAGACTTGACAATCCGCAAGTCTTCTCGACTGTAGGATCGGGAGAGGTTGAAAACAGCTGCGGGCGAGCCGAAAACGATCTGCTCGCGGGCGAGAACCGGACATTTCGTCCCCGTTTCACCGGAATGACGGGTGTTTCAATGGCGAACCGGCCCCACATCTCCAATCGTCATCCCCGGGCTTGACGCGCGGATCTCCAAGATGGCCGGGTCAAGCCCACGGCTGTCCGGTTCAGATATCCAACGGTGTTGTCCCGGTTTTCTTGTCCTCAGCAGCACGCAAAACCCCTTGGCCGGGCGTGACCCGTGGGCCTTCTGCCCACGGACTTGATCCGTGGGCACCCAAATCTTCAGGTCTCGTTCGTCACGATGTAGACCCATCCGCCCACTCATGGTCTCCTCGGCCGCTCCCGTCGTCAGGGATAAAGAAGACGTGGGTAGCCGGGTCAAGCCCGGCCACGGGGAGGTCGCATGCTGCTGAGACAACAAAAGCCGGCGAACCGCCTCGAATTTCTGAACCGGGCAGCCGTGGGTCAAGCCCGGCCACGGAGAGATGGAGTAGCCGGTTGGACCCGGTTGGACACCGCTCGGGTCAGGTCGGCGGGGCCGGCGCTCCGCTCAGTCATCGCGCAGCACACCGGCCGCTCGCAGCTCCGCGATCAGCGCTTGCAGCTCTTCCTGATATGCGCGCCAGCGGCCGAGACCGCGGGCGTTGACCGGCTGCCGCACCTGGTCGCGGCTGACCGTGCGGACGCGCGACGGGGCTTCGTAGAAGCGCTCGCAGGCCGGGTCGTAAGGCAGATCGAGGAAATCGAGCACGCGCCGCAGGGTGCCGTCGAAATCCTCGACCCAATCCTTCAGCGCCAGCGTCAGGATCGGGTTCGGCAAGGCGGCATGCCAATGCGCCATCAGCCGCTCGTGTTCGCCGATATACCAGCCGATGTCGGCGAGGTCGTGCGCATAGGGGTGGTGGCCGTAAAAGCGGAACGTGAAGATCGACAGGCCGATGTCGCGCGGGTCGCGGGTGCATTGGATGATGCGCGCCCCCGGCAAGATCAGCCCGACCAGGCCGAGAAAGGCGAAATTGCCCGGCATCTTGTCGACGATGCGCGCCTTGTCCGGCGCGAGCGCGTGCAGTTCGGCGAGATAGCCCTGGGCGGCCTCGTCGAGCGCGGCCTGGTCGAGCGCGGCGATGCGCTCGACCGCCCGGGCCGTCTCCCACCCTCCACCGAGCCTCGTAAAGGCATTGGACAGCGCGCTGCGCTCGCCCGCGCCGAAGGCGGCCGGATGCGCCCCGAGGATCTGCTCGGCCAAGGTCGTGCCGGAGCGCGGCATGCCGACGATGAAGACCGGCGCCGGATCGCGGTTCGCCGCGCGCGGCCCCTGCGCGAACCGGGCACGGTCGAACGCCGCGAAATTGGCGTCGACGAAGGCGCGCCAGTCCGGCCGTGAGAAGGGCTGCATCCGGCCGAGCAGCGCGTGCCCTTCGCGCCAGCCGGTAAAGGCGCGCGCCGGCTCGTCCTCGCGAGACCAGAATCGGGCGAGGTCGTACCACGCCATGATGCGGTGCTCCGGGACCAGCGGCCCCGGCTCCCGCAGGGCCGATTCCATCTGCTCGGCGATGCTGCGCGCCGCCGCGCGATCGCCTTCCGCGGCCGCCAGCAGAACGCGGCGCCACAGCAGCAAAGGCCGCAGCTCGGCCGAGCCCTCGCCGAGCGCGGCGAGGATGTCCTTCGCCTCGGCCGCCCGGCCGAGCTGGAGCAGCGCCAGCGCGCGTTGCAAGTGCCAATGTCCCGACTGGCGCGGGTCGGCCGGCGCGGGCACGGCATCGAGCAGGGCCAGGCCCTCGGCGGGTCGTGCCTCCTGCAGCAGATCGGCCGCGATGTTGAGCCGGGCCTCAGTGTTGCCGGGGTCGCGCGCGAGCGCCTCGCGCAGCAGCGCCTCCGCCGCCTCGCTCTCGCCGGTCAGCCGCATGAAGGCGCCGAGATTGCCGGTCGCCGCGCGATGCCCGGGCGCCGCCTCGAGCGCGCGCCGCATCGCTGCCTTGGCGCCGTTCATATTGCTGCGCCGGTAATGCACGAGGCCGAGATTGACCCAGGCATCGGCAAAGTCCGGCGCCAGCCGCACCGCCGCCCGGAACGCCTCCTCGGCGCCGTCGAGCTGTCCCGCATTGAGGCGGGCGAGGCCCAGCATGTAGTGGGTGTGCGGCATCTTCGGCGCCCGCCGGCGGGCGCGCCGCGCCGCATCGGCGGCTGCCATGGCATCGCCTAGCGCCAGCAGCGCCGCGGCGAGGTTCAGGAACGGGGCCGGGTCGTCGGGCAGGAGAGACTGGCACTTCCGGAAGACCGCCGCGGCCTCGGCATGGCGGCCGGCCTCGTGCAGCGCGAGCCCGTAATGCAGCTGCACATACGGGTCTTCGGGCGCGAGCTCCCGTGCGCGCGTCAGGTGGCGAAGGGCGCCCGCCGGGTCGCCGAGCCGCAGCCGGCACAGGCCGAGCAACCGCAGCGCCGCGGCGTCGCCCGGCGCCTGCGCGACCCGCCGCGCAAAGATCGCCGCGGCCTCGCCATAGGCGCCGGCCCGGTACCGCGCTTCGCCCAGCGCTCTTTCATGCTCGGCCGTCGATTCGATCGGTGTCGTCATGCTCTCGGAAGTGCCGTCCGCGGCCACTTCACGTTACACCAAAATTCAAGCGCAGGTCGTGCGGGAGCACCGCCGAAGCGGTTTTGAGCCCGATCAACCCCTGTACAGACCATCTCAGAGGGTTACGCGTTCGCGAGCGCCTAGGAAGTCGCTACGGCGCCGAAGCTCCTCCGCCGTTGCCCGTCCCCACCGCCCAAAACGCTTCCGTCGGCTGGACGGCCGCTATTGCGCGCCAGAGGGCAGGCTGGCGGGCAGGAAGTTGCCTGCGGTCGCAACCCTCGTCCCATCCTCCTCCGCCCGCATCTGGGGCCTGGTCCGCCACGCGCTCAGGCACGCGTATGCCTCGATCGCACTGGAGGCCGGGGTCTCCCGTGGGCGGAGCTGAAGTTCCTCCTCAACCACAGCGTGGCCGGCATGGGCGTGACCGGGGGGCTACCTGCACCTCGGCGCGGAGCACCTCCGCGGGATGCAGGCGCGGCCGCGGCCGCGGCGCTCGGCCGCCTCGGACTCGCGCACCACCCGGGCCGGTGGCCGCCTCTGCGGACGGTCGACGCGATCCGTCCTGACGACGCCCCGGACACCTCGGCCGCGACCGACGCAGCCTCGGCCGCCTGACGCTTTCGCGAAGCCGCAGAACGGCCTACCTACGCGCCGAACCATTTACCATATCCAATATGGATGGGATGCAATCCCGATACCCTGGAACCCACCATGCCGCTACAGCAGGTCGTACAAGTTCTACAAGCCGCCATCGAAGCCAGCGTTTACGTCGCACCGGCTCAACCCGGCCTAACGGTGAGCGAGCTTTGCGAAGTAGGAAAACGGGTTGGTCTTAAAGACGGGGAAATCGGTGATGCGCTTCCGCGGGTAGCGACCCTGTACTTCGGCGGAGGAGATGGGCGCCTATCGCTCCCGGAGCCGTTGTGGCACATGCCCGGTTATCTCATCTTCATGGAAGAACCGGACTTGCGCAACCCGGCAGCCTTCGACTTTGTAGTCGCACAACTCAACGAGCTGGTGAGAGAAGTCGGAGCCGGAAGGGCCCGGTTGGCCCGAAGCATCATGCTCGATCGTACACAGGCGCGATCGATCCCGCGACACGACGTCGAGGTGGCCATCAGTTTGATGCTGCTCTCGGGTCAGCTAGCAGAAGACGACGGCGCACTCCGGTTCAAGGTTGCGCAATGTGGGGAACGCCAGCTTCCGAGCGCAAGCAGAAACCAGCCAGGGGCGAGCCAAATCCGCCACCCAAAAGCGGCCAGAACCCGCGTCATGCCTCACGTCAAAGATGTGATCGAACGGCGTACGGACGGCCGGCCGATCAGTGCCGAACCGTTGGCGGCGTTCACCGAGCGGCTCGAAGAGCTTGGCTATGGCCACTTCCGTCTTTGGTGGAGCCAAACGGTGGCAGAGCTGGGGCGTACTGATCCCGCATCGTCCCCTCTATCGGCCTTGGTCCTTGCGGCCGCTCTTGTGGAGGGTGCCCTTACATTCGTTGTCAAACATGCCCAGACGCTTGGTTTGGCCGTGTTTGGATCCTCCGATTTCACCAGGGATCCGAGGACATGGAAGATCGATGATCTTGTAGCCAGCGCCGCGCGAGGGAGCGAAGCTGCCATCTTGGACAGCCAGACGAAAAACCGGGCGGACGGGTTAGTTCACACTCGCCAACGAATTCACGCCGGTCGAATGCTATCGGAGTTCCCGAAGGGCGTACCCGATCTTCGTCCAGAGGAAGCACGCGACGCCAAGGCTGTCGCCGAGCAAGTTGTGCGACGGGTTCTCGACTGGCTTGAGAGATATCCTGCGAGGTGATTGCGAGACTGGCATAGCGCGCCGCGAGCCGCGCGGAACGTTCATGCCGCTCAGGAGGGAACGGCCGCGTACGCGCCCGTCGGACCGCGACACAATCCTCTCCATCGACCGCGTCGTGCGGCCGACCAAACAGGAGAGCGGGCGATGCCGCGCAGGACCCGAGAAGACCGAGCCAGAGGCCCAGGGCCGAGCAGGCGCCGGCCAAGAGGCGAACGGTGCGCGAGATCTGCGAGGAGGCGATCCTCGCCGGAAAGACGGCGGGACGAGGTGGTGGCCGCGGTCGCCGCCGAGGCCGGCCCTGACCCGCTCTCTATGGTGAGCCCGCCGGGATTCGAACCCGGGACCTACTGATTAAAAGTCAGTTGCTCTACCGGCTGAGCTACGGGCTCTTTCGAGCGGGAACATCATACACGGTCGGCCGCTCCGGAGGAAATGGCCGCGGGCGACTCGGGCCGGGTCCCGGGCCGACCCGCACGCGCAAAAAGAGCCGGCTCGATCGGAGCGCAATCGGCGCGCTAAGCTCGACGCAAATTGCGGCCGCAGGAGGTAGGGCGATGTTCGAGGGGTTCACCCGTACCGAGATCGAGACCTCGGGCGCGCGCATCCATCTGCGGCATGGCGGCAGCGGGCCGCCGCTGCTGCTTTTGCACGGCAACCCGATGACGCATGTCTCCTGGCACAAGATTGCGCCGCGCCTCGCCCGGCATTTCCACGTCGTCTGCGCCGATCTGCGCGGCTACGGCGACAGCGTCGGCCCGGATGAGGCCGGCGCCAACAACATCAACTATTCCTTTCGCGCGATGGCGCAGGACCAGGTCGAAATCATGGCGGCGCTCGGCTACGATCGCTTCTTCGTCGCCGGGCATGACCGGGGCGCCCGCACCGCCGCCCGCATGTGCCTCGACCACAAGGACCGCGTCGCGCGGGCCGCGCTGATCGACATCCTGCCGAACCATTACATCTGGACGCACACCTCGAAGGAGTGGGCGCTGCGCTCGTGGCATTGGTCGCTGATGGCGCAGCCCTACGACTTTCCGGAGCGGCTGTTGGCCGGGGTCCCCGCCCAGTGGTTCATGGAAAAGAAATTGTCGAAGCCGGGGATCGGGCTCGGCTTTTTCGATCCCGACGCGTTTGCCGAATATGTCCGCTGCTTCAATTGGAAGACGATCAAAGGCTCGTGCGCCGATTACCGCGCCTGCGTGACCTGCGACCTGGAGATGGACACTGCCGATTTTGCAGCGGGGAACAAGATCGCGGTGCCGCTCCTCGTGATCTGGGGCGCCCGCAGCCACACCGAAGGAGTGCATGGCGATGTGCTCGCGGTGTGGCAGCGCGACTACGCGACGGACGCATGCGGCGGCGGCCTGCCCTGCGGCCATTACGTGCCGGAGGAAGCGCCGGACGAGACTTATGAGCACCTGATCCGGCATTTCCAGGCGTGACGCGCCACGCGAGCGCATGTTGGGCGGAAGCGGTTAGCGCAAGACCGGCATGACCTCCTGACAAAGCAGGCGCAGGGCGTTCAGCACGCGGTCATGCGGGATTAGACCGCCGCAATTGAGCTCGGCGAGGATGCCGTCGAGCCCCATCTCGTCCCGCAACTGGCGCAGCCGCGCCGCGACAGTATCAGGGGTCCCGACCAGCACATTGCCGCGCAGCACGTCGGCATAGGTCAGGTTGCGCAAATGCTCGGCGCGGCGGATGAAATTCTCGCGGCCGGACCGCCGCGCCGAATCGGCCGCCAACTCGTATTGCTGCCGATAGAAGTGGGTGACGCTCTCCTCCGCCTCGGCGCGCGCCCGCTCCTCGGTCTCGGCGATGTAGATCGGCGCCGAGACGTAGACCTGCCCCTTGCCCGGATGTCCGGCGGCGGCCCAGCCCTCTTGATAGCTCTTCACCTGCGGCGCGAGATCGGGCCAGGTCACGTGCCGCACGCTGGCGAAGACCGGGTAGCCGAGCGCGCCGATCGCCGGGAAGGTGTCGGGCGTGCTCGCCGCGACGCGGATCGGCGGCATCGGCTTGCGGTACGGCCGCGGCACGCAGGCGACATCCTTGAAGCTGTAGAACTGGCCCGCGAAAGAGAATGTCGGCTCGCTCCAGGCGCGTTTGACGATGTCGAGGGTCTCGGCAAAGCGCTCGCGGCTTTCGGCGTAGGGGACCTGATAGGCGTCGTAGGTGCCGACGACCCCGCTCCGCCCGACCCCGAAGATCAGGCGCCCGCGGCTGATCTGATCGACCGTCGCGGCCTCCTCGGCGAGCCGCAGCGGATGGCACAGCGGCAGAACCTGCACCGCGATGCCGATCTGCATGCGGCGGGTTCGTGCCGCGATCGCGCTCGCGATGTTGAGCGGCGCCGACAGGACCGAGCGCGCCGGGTCAAAATGCAATTCGGCCAGCCACATCACATCGAGACCCCACGTTTCCGCGGCGTCGACCTGCGCCATCGCCTCGTCGAACGCATCGGTGTCGCTGCGCCCCGGCAATGACGGGAACTCGTGAAACATGCCGAATTCCATGACGGCCCTTTCTCCGAACCCAGGCCGGCGTCGACAGCGCCGCCCCTAATCGGCGGAGAGTATCATCGCCCACGCGGCGGGCGAGCGACGAAGAGTCCAAGCTCGTCTAGGCCATCGCGGTCGCGGAGCGGAGCCGTTGGGGACGATCGGCTTGACCGCCTCGCCTCCGGAAGCCCAGCTTCAGGGCTCACTGCGCGGGACGTAACCGGTGTGCTTGACGCAGACCGCCTGATGGACGGGTTGGTACTCTTCATCTACCGATTCAAACGGGCCCGAACCGAGCGTGCTGGCGGCCTGCCGCTCGGGCTCGGTCCGCGCGAGCCGCTCGGGGATCACGGGCGGCATCACCCGCAACACCGTCCCGCGCCGTAAGATGCGTCTCGACGATTTCGCCTTCGACCTGCCGCGCCGGCTGGTCGCGGACCGACCGGCAGAACCGCGGGAGGCGGCGCGCCTGCTCGCGATCCCGGCTTCGGGCGCGTTCGCGGACCGGCATATCCGGGATCTGCCCGAATTGCTGGGCGCCGGCGACCTGCTCGTCTTCAACGACACCAAAGTCATCCCGGCACGCCTCACCGGGCGGCGCGGCACCGCAACCGTCGAGATCACCCTGTATCGCGAACTCGCCGGCGGCGCGTGGCGCGCTTTTGCAAAGGGCGCGCGGCGGCTGCGCGGCGGCGACCGCGTCGTCTTCGCCGAGGATTTCGCGGCCGAGATCGCGGAAAAGCATCCCGAAGGGGATGTAACGCTACGCTTCGACGCGGCCGGACCAGCGCTGCGCGACAATCTCGCGCGCTACGGTGCAATGCCGCTGCCGCCCTATATCAAGCGGCCGCGCGGCGGCGATTTGCGCGACGGCGCCGATTACCAGACGATCTTCGCTCGCGCCGAAGGCGCGGTTGCGGCACCGACCGCCGGACTGCATTTCACGCCCGGCCTGCTCGACGCCCTTTCCCGGAAAGGCGTGGAGTGGGCGACGGTGACCTTGCATGTCGGTCCGGGCACCTTCCTGCCCGTCAAGGTCGAAGACCCGCGAGCGCACCCTATGCATAGCGAATGGGGCGAGCTTACCGAGGACACCGCAGACCGCATCAACCGTGTGCGTCAGCAAGGCGGCCGCATCGTCGCGGTCGGCACGACGAGCCTGCGGCTGCTCGAAAGCGCCGTGGGCGAGAGCGGGACGCTGCGCCCCTTCGCCGGCGAGACACGCCTGTTCATTTTGCCCGGGTACCGCTTCCGCGCGATCGACATGCTCCTGACCAATTTTCACCTGCCGCGCTCGACGTTGCTGATGCTCGTCTCGGCATTGGCCGGCGCCGAGCGCATCAAGGCGGCCTACGCGCATGCCATCGCGGCCGGCTACCGCTTCTATTCCTATGGCGACGCCTGCCTGATCGAACGCCCGGCGGAAACGGGGTCGTGAGCGAAATCGGTTTCGAGCTTCTCGCGACCGATGGCGAGGCCCGCCATGCGCGACTGACGATGGCGCACGGTGCCGTCGAAACGCCGGTCTTCATGCCGGTCGGCACTGCGGCAAGCGTTAAGGCCATGACGCCGGAAGGGGTCGCCGCGACGGGGGCGCGCATCCTGCTCGCGAACACCTATCACCTGATGCTGCGCCCCGGCGCGGAGCGCATTTCGATGCTCGGCGGCTTGCACCGCTTCATGAACTGGCCGTACGCGATCCTGACCGATTCCGGCGGGTTCCAGGTCATGTCGCTCGCCGATTTGCGGGAGATCGACGAGCAAGGCGTCGCCTTTCGCTCCCATCTCGACGGCAGCCGCCATCTGCTGACGCCGGAGCGCTCGGTCGACATACAGCGTCTGCTCGGTGCCGATGTGACGATGGCCTTCGACGAGTGTACGCCGTTCCCGGCGCCGTATGACGCGGTCGCGGCGTCAATGGAATTGTCCATGCGCTGGGCCGAGCGCTCGAAACGCGCCTTTGCCGAGCGGCCCGGGCATGGGATCTTCGGCATCGTGCAGGGGGGCGTGCATGCCGAGTTGCGGCGAGCCTCGGCTGCGCGGCTCGTCGAAATCGGGTTTGACGGCTACGCGGTCGGAGGGCTGGCGATCGGGGAAGGACAAGCGACGACATTCGCGGTACTCGAGGCGACCGTTCCGGGGCTGCCGGCAGATCGGCCGCGCTATCTGATGGGCGTCGGAAAACCCGCCGACCTGGTGGGCGCCGTGCAGCGCGGCATCGATATGTTCGATTGCGTCCTGCCGACGCGCTCCGGCCGGACCGGGCAAGCCTTCACGCGGCGGGGCACGGTCAATCTGCGCAATGCGCGGCATGCCGAGGACCCAGCGCCGCTCGATGGCGAATGCGGCTGCCCGGCTTGCGCCGGCTTCAGTCGCGCCTATCTCCACCATCTCACCAAGGCAGGCGAGATTCTGGGGAGCATGCTGCTAACGGCACACAAT
>Ga0213875_10002478_pt1 | contig 11023 bp, 6 predicted proteins | sample BarmaccomBMRX_R8_FD_160105 | JGI IMG/M metagenome (GOLD analysis project Ga0213875, IMG submission 160105) | Root-associated microbial communities from Barbacenia macrantha in rupestrian grasslands, the National Park of Serra do Cipo, Brazil - RX_R8 | ecosystem: Host-associated > Plants > Roots... | reverse complement strand
AACAGCCGCACGAGCTGACAAAGCCGCGCCTCGAGCGTCGCGGCGCCGGCGCTCACGGCGCGCACGGCAGCTTGCATGCGCTTCACATAACCCCCGTGATCGGCACCGAGCACGTCGATCATTTGGTTGAAGCCGCGTTCGAACTTCGTCGCATGATAGGCGATGTCGGACGCGAAATAGGTGAGGCTGCCGTCGGACTTGCGCAATGGCCGGTCGACATCGTCACCATAGGCTGTCGAGCGGAAGAGCATCTGCTCCCGATCCTCCCAATCGGAATCGACCTGCCCTTTCGGCGGCGGCAGCCGGCCTTGATAGACGAGACCGCGCGCCTCGAGGTCGGCGATCACCGCCTCGACCTTTCCTTCGGCCGAGAGGCTCCGCTCGGAAAAGAAGACGTCGTGCCTGATGCCGAGCGCTGCGAGATCGGTGCGTATCAGCGCCATCATGGCTTCGATCGCGGCGTCCCGAAAAAACGCAAGCCACTGCGCTTCCGGCGCCTTCGCGAATTTCGGCCCGTGAAGCTGTGCCAGCTTCTCGCCGATCGGCTTCAGGTAATCTCCGGGGTAAAGTCCCGCCGGAATTTCGCCGACACGCTCGCCCAGCGCCTCGCGATAGCGAAGATGCACCGAGCGGGCCAGCACATCGACCTGGGATCCTGCATCATTGATGTAGTATTCGCGTGTGACCGCATATCCCGCGAAAGCAAGAAGGCTCGCGATCGCATCTCCAACGACGGCGCCCCGCCCGTGGCCGACATGCATCGGCCCCGTGGGATTGGCCGAGACATATTCCACGTTGACCTTGGCGCCCTCTCCGATCGTCGACGCACCGAATCTCGCGCGTTGCGCGAGGCTTGCCCGGAGCACCTCCTCGAAGACTTGCGGAGCGAGCGAAAGATTGATGAAGCCGGGTCCCGCGAGCTCGACCTTCTCCACATCTGGCGAGCGCAGCCTCGCGGCGATCTTCTCCGCGAGCGCGCGCGGGGGCATGCCCGCTTCCTTCGCAAGCACCATCGCGGCGTTCGTGGAGATGTCGCCGTGACTGCGGTCGCGCGGCGGCTCGCAGACGACACGCGACAGATCGAGCCCTTCCGGCAATTCGCCATCGGCCGCCATGGCCGACAAGGCGGCGGTGATCCTGCGCTCGAACTCGTTGAAGATGTTCATCGGGGACTCGCTGGTTCTCGGATGCCGAGGCGACCGCTGCGGCGCCGGGAACAGGCCTTCGAGGAGGTCGCGGGGCGCTAACTCACAAGCGCAGCTTAGTCAAACCGGACCCGACGAGCTCAAGCTTGATCAAGTCCGGGTTTCACGTCCGGCTTTCAAGTTCGAATTGGAGAGGCGCGACCCACCTTCTCCGTTGCAAGCACGAGGGCCGCGGCGTCGAACTCGGCGCGACGCGCGGCGCGGCGTTCGGCCGCCTCTGCATCCGTGCCCCAAGCCTCGCTCTGGAAATCCTCATCGACATGCGCGGCAGTCCAGACCTCATCGGCCGAGAGCGCTCCCCCGGCAAGCGCAAGCGCCAGGATGGCAGAGCCGGTGAGCGTCGTGACGACGTGAAGCGCCGCAAGACCGAATGGGGCCGGCACGCGCGACACGGCGCGCCGGACGGCCTCGACAGCGGCGTCTTCCTGCTCGACGAACATGACCCCTTGAGCCAATTTGAAGTGTGCACCGAGAGCTTCGCGCAGATAGGCAAGCGGAGGGTCCCAGTGGGTCGACTGGCGCGCGGCGAGCCGCGCATTCTCGACCTCGCGATAGCAAAGGAGGTCGCTTGCGGCGTATTTCACGATCTCGCGCGCGACCGGCAAGGGCGCGGAAGCGACCGTATCGAGCGCGGCATTAACGAGGCGAGTAAGCGGCATCTTGGCTGGATCAATGGTCGGCCCCAACGCTTTCCACTCCTGCGCCAACGCCTCGGCGAGGGCGAGCGCCGGTACGGCGAGCACATGCCGAGCGGGAGTGCGCGCGAGCTTGCCGTCGAGCGCAAGCGCAAAGCCGTCGAGATGGCGAACGACGCCGACCTCCCGCCAGAAGCGCTTCGGAAGCACGCGCTTTGCGCCGCGGCGCGCGGCTTCGCCGGGATCGAGAGTGCTCGCCGCCGGCCCCAGCAGGCTCTCCAGAAAATCCGCGCTTTCGGGTTTCGCATCCTTGCTCATCATTCCTCCGGCGCCTCGACGATCGGATCGTAGCGATCCGTGTCGAAGCCGAGCAGATTGAAGCTTTGCCTCATATGGGGCGGCAAGGGCGCGGAGACGTCGATGTTCTTGCCCCCACGTGGATGCGGCACCACGATCCGCCGTGCCAAAAGATGGAGCTTGTTTTGCAGGCCGCCCGGGAATTCGAAATTTTCGATGTCGAAGTATTTGGGGTCGCCGATGATCGGGTGCCCCATATGGGCGGCATGCGCGCGCAGCTGATGCGTGCGCCCGGTGACCGGCTTCATCGAAACCCAGGCGAGCTTATGCGCCGCCGTCTCGACCACCGCGTAGTAAGTGACGGCGTGCATCGCGCCTTCATCGCCATGAGCGGCGATCCGCATGCGGCTGTCGCGTTCGCTCACCTCTTCCTTGGAGAGGAAGGTCGAGATCCGCCCGTTCCTCACACGAGGCACCCCGGCGACGAGCGCCCAATAGATCTTGCGCGCCGAACGCGAACGGAAGGTCTTTGCGAGCGCCGAGGCCGCAAAGCGCGTCTTCGCCACGAGAAGACAGCCCGACGTGTCCTTGTCGAGCCGATGCACGAGCCGGGCTCGCTCACCGTCGCGCCCGCGGAGCGCCTCGAGCATGCCGTCCACATGCCGCGCCGTGCCTGAGCCGCCCTGCACCGCAAGCCCCATCGGCTTGTTGAGGACGAGCACGTCATCATCCTCGCAAAGCATGATGGATTTGAGGAACTCGCGGGTCTTCGTGGCCTCCGCCGAAGCCTCGCTCGGTCTGTGCGGCGCGCTCATCGACAAGGGGGGCACGCGCACCTTTTGCCCGGTCACGAGCCGGTCCTTGGTCTCGACCCGCCGCCCATCGACCCGCAATTCACCTTTGCGCACGACGCGCTGAATATGGCTGAAGGAGAGGCCCGGATGGCGCGCTTCGAGAAAACGATCGACGCGCATTCCGGATTCATCCGCGCTCACCACGAGGTGTTGCACGCCGAGCCTGTGCTCCGTCGTGTCACGGCGCGCGGTTTGGACATCTTTGTCCATATTCGCGGTAGGCGACTTCCGGCTCATGACAGACGTCCCGTCGTCACGGCGTAGACGAGGTCATGGAGGGAAAGGCCGGTCGCCACGCTGCGATCATATCCCGCCCGAAGTCGCGGCAGGATCTCCACGAGACGGCCGCCCCTCCCATGGAGTCGAACGAGCCCGGCGCTCTCGGCATCGACCAGAAGATCACGCACATGGGTGCGCGACACGCCGAACCTCTCGGCGAGTTCCGCGAACGGAATGGGCGCGTGCGGATGATCGGGCTCCGAGAGCGCCGCATGCAAGAGTGCCGTGATGACCATATGGCCCGCGGCGCGATTGAAGAACAGCATCATCTCAGGGAGCGTCGCGAAAGCCTTCGCGCTCAAGGGCAGAAAGCGAAGCGCGACGCGACCATGCGCGATCTGAAAGGCTCGGTCGCGTCGCAGCGCGGGTCTGTAGTCGTTTTGCGGGCGCAAGAGTGCAAGCGCCTTGTGATAAATCAGAAGCCAATCGCGATCATGCGCGAGCATCTTCTCGGTCGGGCTCAGGAGACGCAGCCGCCGATCCCCGTCAGGAATGACGAGATCGAGGAAGCCCACGGCCCGCAAGCGCGCGACAAGATGGTCGATCTGCCTCCCGCTTGTGAGGCCGAACATCGCCATTTCCTGCTTGAGGCGCGAGATGGTGAGCCAGGTCTCGCGGCGGGACAAATCTTGTGCCGCGTGTAGCGCCAGAGCGACCTTGTTGACGACGAAACGGCCCGATTCGATGAGAAGCCGCGTCAAGAACGGATCGCCGTCGTAAAGGGTGAGGTGGCGCTCGATATAAATCTTTCGCGCCTCGGGCAAGCGCGGATGCGCGAGGATTTCATCAACCGAAAGATGCGGCACGCGCGCGACGAGTGTCTCGAGTTCGGAAAAGTCCAATTTAGGCTCCTCGGCCTTTCGTTTTCGCGCCTCGTGCAGGACTAATAGCGAATTTTCCAGCGGCGTTCGAGGATGAGCATGCCATTCCAGGCGAGGCAAGTGACGAGGGCGAGCGTAAGCGCTGCCGGAGAGCCGAGCGGAACCACGCTCACATGCAGCACGAGGAGCGAAAGCGCAAACCCGACCATCCCGCGAAGCGAATTGGCGAACACCGCCGAGGTCGCCGCTCCGCCGATGCGCGGATGAAGAATGATCGCAAGGCTCGTGAGCACGACCGGCATCAGCGCCGCGATGCCGGCGGCGCGTGGTCCGAGCACCTGCCCGACGGTCAGCACCGTGATCACGATCACCATGACGGCGAGTGCTCGCGCCGGCAGATCCCACCAGCGAGGCGACGGCTTGCGGGCCGGCGCGCGCTCGCGAGCCGCATCGCGAAGCGCGGTGAAGCCGAGCGCGAAGGCAGCCACGTTCAGGGCAAGGACGATCGCGAGCGACGGGCGAGATTGCGTGATCGCGACCGTGCAGGAAATCCAGAGCGCGTAGCAGGCGCAAAGGCTGAACAGCACGCCATGACGAGGGGCAATCCGGGCATAGAGCGTCAGGAACAGGATCGTTGCCGCATTGACCGAGAGGCTCGCGAGGCTGCTCTCGGCGATGAAGCTCGTCCCGTGGTCGAGCGCGAGGAAGACATAGGCCGGCCCCGCCGAGATCGGCAAAGTGGCGATCATCGCGCCGAGAAACGGCCCTGAGCGTTCCACGAGAAACGAAGCCGTGACCACGATGCCGGCACTCGCCGCCAATTTCACCGCGAGCGCGAGCCAGAACCAATCGAGCAAAAAGGCCTCCGATCTGAAGAGCGCCGCTTCTCTTATCGGATTCAGTCGCTTTTTCCTTCTCCCGCCTCTTTGGGCGGGAGAAGGTGGCATCACGAAGTGATGCCGGATGAGGGTCGGGAGCACCTTTGTCGAGCCTCGCTCCGGATGAACGCTCACATTGAGGCCGTGACCCTGAGGGTCGAGGGCTCTTCCGGGTAGGCTCTGCGCAATTCACCCTCATCCGCCCCTTGCCAAGGCAAGGGGCACCTTCTCCCGCGCGAAGAGCGCGGGAGAAGGGGGCGCCGGCGCTTTTTCCTTCTCCCGCCTCTTTGGGCGGGAGAAGGTGGCGTCACGAAGTGATGCCGGATGAGGGTCGGGAGCACCTTTGTCGAGCCTCGCTCCGGGTGAACACTCACGTCGAGGCCGCGACCCTGAGGGTCGAGGGCTCTTCCGGGTAGGCTCTGCGCAATTCGCCCTCATCCGCCCCTTGCCAAGGCAAGGGGCACCTTCTCCCGCGCGAAGAGCGCGGGAGAAGGGGGCGCCGGCCTGTTTGGAGAAGTTTGCGTATAATTAGCGTTTGGCATTACGGCAGCGCGTCGGGTCTGCTAATTCGAGTCGGGGGAGCGAAAGCGCTCTTCTCATTCGACAAGAGGTTCTTGGTGCCGAAATTTCCGCTCGACCCGCGCCTCGTCGCCTCCCCGTTGCTCGCGAGCACCTGCGTCACGGCGCTGCTTCTCGGCGCGGCCCCGGCGCAAGCGGGGCAGAACATCACCACGCCGCAAATGAGCGGCACGAACCCGGCGGGCCAGGCGACGACCTCGATCCTGATCACCGGCACGACCGTCACGGGCGCCGTCGCCAATGCGGGCACGATCAGCCCGGGGACCGCCCTCGTTACGCGCACGGTGGCGCTCGCGGTGACGAATAGCACGATCGGCGGCGGGATCAGCAATACCGGCACGATCAACGCGAGCGGGGGCAACGATCATTTTGCTACCAGCATCGTCCTTACAAGCAGCACCGTATCTGGCGGCATCACGAATGGCGGCACGATCACAACCAGCGATGCCAATGTCAACCGGGTAAATCGTGCCATCGGCATTCTGATTGGCAACAGCACCGTCTCCGGCGGCATTGCCAATACGGGTACGATTAGCGTGAGCGCTGGGAATAATGGCCGGGCCACCGGCATTTTCGTTATAGGCAGCACAGTATCGGGCGGCATCACCAATATGGGGATGATCAGCGCGGGCGCGGGCGCTGGCATTTCCGTCCAGATGGGCACCGTCTCCGGCGGAATCACCAACGCCGGTGTGATCAGCTCCAACTTTACTGGGATCGGCCTATTCAGCGGCAGTACGGTTAGCGGCGGTATCACCAACAACGGCACGATCGACTCCGCTCACTTTGGTTTCCTTATCGTGGATGGCGGCAACTCGATTTCGGGCGACATCGTCAATCGAGGCACGATCAACATCAGCGGAGCAGGTTTCGCGAGCGGCATCGGCATCACCGTCACCACCATCTCTGGCGGCATCATCAATAGCGGCGCGATCAGCGTGATGGCGAGCACCACCACGAATTCGGGGGACGTCAGCGCTTTGGGTATCGATGTCAATGACGGCGTTTCGGTCCCCAATGGCGTGACGAACACCGGCGTGATCACTGTCACTGCGAACGGAAACGCGGTCGCGGGATCACTAATCAGCGGCATATTCGCGAGAAACGGCACCACCCAGGGGCAAATACAAAACACCTCGATCGGGGGCGGTATCACGAATAGTGGCACGATCCTCGTATCCGACGCGAATACCCGTGTTTCTGGCATCGAGATCGGCGAAACCTCCGTCGCAAATGGATTTGTCTTTCCCAACGGCGCGACCGTTCAGCTCCTTGGCGGCACGATCACCGGCGGGATCACCAACAGCGGTGCGATCATTGCCAGCGGCAAGACCAGCACCGGCATCTTCATCCATGACGGGGCCACGGTGTCCGGTGGCATCACCAATAGCGGCGCGATCACGGCGAGCGCGAGCGGCCGCGCCGTCGGCATCGCCATCGGCGGCGTGTCGCAGGGCATCCTCTCCGGCGGCACCGTGTCGGGCGGGATCACGAACTCCGGCACGATCATATCCTCCGGCAAGACGGGCACGGGCATCGCCCTATCGGGCGGCGCCACGCTGTCGGGCGGGATCACGAACTTAGGCACGATCGCGGGCAATACCGCCGCGATCGACATTTCGGGGGAAGGCACGCCAACCACGATCACTCAAAGCGCCGGCGCGCTCATCGGAAGCGTGGTCGGTTCGGGCAACGCCAATGCGGATGTGCTGAACTTCACCGGTGGGCGGATCGTGCTCTCGCCAACGCAACGCGTTGCGGGCTTCGGGAGCTTCACGCAAACAGGCGGCACGCTCGTGCTCGGCGTAACGCCGAGCACGGCGCCTGGCACCTTCGCTAGCGTAAGCGGCGGCACCGTGAATTTGCGCGGCGGCACTTTGCAAGTCTTGCCGCAAGGCAATCTCGGCGCCTTCGCCGCGACGCAGACCTTTCGCGACATCATCACTGGCAGGAATTCGCTTTCGGGAAGCTTCGCGAGCGTCACCACGCCGGCCCCGTTCTTCACCGCGAGCGTCGCGCCCGACGCGACGACCGCGGACGCGCTCGACCTCACGCTCGCCTTGAACCGCGTAGCGCTTGCGGCGAGCGCGCAAGACCTCACGCAAGATGGGCGCCTTGGAGCCACGAATTCCTCGAAGCCTCGCAGAAGATCACCGCCGCGCTCGTGGGCGTGGCGGGAAGCGGGTTCTCGGCGACCGGCATCGCCTTCGGCCGCGATGCCGCACTCATCGGCGCGGGCTTCAGCATGGAGCTTTCCGCCGACGCCAAGGTGTTCGTCGATTACGACGGCCGCCTCGCCTCACGCCTGCAGGAGCATTCGATCTCGGGCGGGTTGAAGGTGCGATTTTGAGGATGGGCGCAGGCAAGGCAAGCGTTTCCTCAGCGTCCATCGTCCTGCATCGCCTTGAAGCGGTAGCCCACACCCGGCTCGGTGACGATGAGCTGCGGCTCGGCGGGATCGGCTTCGATCTTCTGGCGCAAGCGCCCGACGAAGACGCGAAGATATTGCGTATCTTCGACATTGGCAGGCCCCCACACGGCTTGCAGGATTTGCCGGTGCGTCAAGACGCGGCCGGCGTTGCGCACCAGGAGCTGCAGCACGTCATATTCCTTGGGCGTGAGCCGCAAGCTCTCGCCGTCGCGCGTCACCGTATGGGCGAGCGTGTCGATGGCAAGGCCTCCCGATTCGAAGACGGTGGTCTCGCCTTCCTCCCGGCTGCGATGGCGCAAAAGGGTGCGGATGCGCGCCAGCAGCTCGCCGATGCCGAAGGGTTTGCTGACATAATCGTCGGCGCCGAGGTCGAGCGCCGCGATCTTCTCGCCTTCCCGGTCGCGCGCCGACAGCACGATGATGGGCACTTGCGACCATTCGCGCACGCCGCGGATGATGTCCTTGCCGTCCATGTCGGGAAGACCAAGGTCGAGCACCACGACATCGGGCGCCCGCGTGGCGATGAGCTTCAGCGCGTCGGTCCCTGTTGCCGTCATCACCGCCTGGTAACCGGCAGCCTCGAGGCTTGGCTTGAGGAAGCGCTGGATCTGCGGTTCGTCGTCGACAACGAGAACCACGGTCGAGGTGCTCACGGCTGGATCCCCGTTCACGAGGCCAGGCGGTCCTGCCGCGCCTCGGCGGTGGGAAGCTCGATCACGATGCGCGTGCCGGCGCCATCGCCGAGCGGGCTTTCGGCATGGATCGTGCCATCCATGGCGGTGATCAACCCCCGGCAGATCGACAGGCCGAGCCCCGTGCCGGCTGGTCGCCCGTCGCCCGGCGCCACCCGATGAAATTTCTCGAAGACGCGCTCGAGCTCGGTTTGCGGGATGCCCGGCCCTTGATCGGTGATAGCGATCACGAGCTTGCGCCCATCGACGCGGATCGACACCGCAGTCGGCAACCCCGCCGGCACGTATTTGTCGGCATTGTCGAGCAGGTTGAAGACAACCTGCTCGAGCAAGGTCGCATCGCCGCGCACGAGCGGCAGGCCGGGCGAGGTCGTGACCTCGATCCGGCGCGCCGGGAAGCTCGAGCGCGCATGCGCGACGGCGTTGCGCACCGCATCGCCGGGATCGACGAGATCGCGCTTCACGTTCACCGCGCCCGCCTCGAGGCGCGTCATGTCGAGGAGGTTCGAGACGAAACGGGAAAGCCGCGCCGTCTCCTCCTCGATCGTCGCGATGAGATCGCGGCGCGAATCGCCCGGCATCTTGTCGCCGAATTGGCGCAGGCTCGTGACCGCGCCCATGATCGAGGACAGGGGCGTGCGCAGATCATGGGAAAGCGAGGAGAGGAGCGCGCCGCGCAGCCTCTCGCTTTCGATGGCGGTCTCGGCCTTCGCCGCCGCGTCGACGAGCTGCGTGCGCTCGATCGCGACCGCCGCCTGATCGATGAGCGCCGAGAGCACCCGGTCATCCTCGGCCGAAAGATTGTCGCTCGTGTTCCCGGGCCTGACGCCGATCACGCCGAGGATGCCGCGGGAGGTGCGCAACGGCCTGAACTGGAACTGGGCGTTCGGCAACGTCGCCGTGCGCCAGCCGGCGAATTCGCCTCGCGTCGCCGACCAGCGGGCTGCCGCCCATTCGCTCGGACCGAGTGTATCTTCCGGGGGAAGGGCCGCGGCGAGCTCGAGCTCCTCCCTCTTCCCGAGAAGCACGAGGGCGCCGCCGTTCACCGATTTCGCCACATGCGACACCACCACCCAGAGCACGTCATCGAGCTTGGCGATGGCCGAAAGCTTGCGCGAGAAATCGTAAAGCGATTGCGTGGCAACGACGCGGCGCGCCGCCGCATCTGATTGCTCGCGCACGCGCCCGGCAAGGCCGCCGGTGAGCACGGCCACAAGCAAGAAAATGAGCAGGGCGAAAAGCTCGTGGGGCTCCGCGACCGTCAACGTGTAAACTGGCTCGATGAAGAAGAAATTATAGGCGAAGAAGGACAGCACCGCCGCCAGGATCGCCGAGCCTGCCCCGTAAGTCACGGCACAGAAGAGCACCGCGGTGAGGAAGATCATCGAAAGGTTCGGCAGCACCAGGAAATGGGAAGCAATCATGCCGACGGCGACCGCCACCGCCACGGAGAGGAAAGGCGTGGCTCCCGCGAGCGCCGAGAGACGCGGGCGCAGGAAGCTGAAGCGACGCCGTTTCGCGGGCTCGTCCGAGGTGACGATGTGCACCGCGATGCCGGACGCGCGGCGCACGATCTCTTCGGGAAGCGAGCGGCCGCGCAGGCGGGCAAACCAATCCGCCGCCGAGCGGCCGATCACGATCTGGGTGACGTTCTCGCGGCGCGCGAAGCGCAGGATCTCGTCGGGCAAATGACGCCCGCTCAGCCGCGCCAGCTCCGCGCCGAGGCGCTCGGCAAGGCGCATCGCCTCGTCCATGCGCTTCAACGCCCGATGGCTCGTCTCCTCGAAATCGAAGCGGCTGAGATGCACCGCGATCCAGGACGCGTTGAGGCCGCTCGCGAGACGCCCGCCCGCCCGCACGACCGTCTCGGACAAGGGATCGTTGCCGACGCACACCAGGATCCGCTCGGCCGCGGGCCACGGACCTTCGATCGCATTCTGGCGCAAATAGACGACCATCTGGTCGTCGACCCGGTCGGCCGTGCGCCTGAGCGCAAGCTCGCGCAAGGCGGTGAGATTGCCGGGCTTGAAGAAGTTGTCCGCCGCGCGCCTCGCATTCTCCGGTAAATAAACCTTGCCATCCCGCAAGCGCTGCAGAAGCTCGGCGGGAGTAATGTCGACGACCACGACCTCATCGGCCTTGTCGACGACCGTGTCGGGCACGGTTTCGCGAACGCTCACGCCCGTGATGGTCGAGACGACGTCCGAGAGGCTTTCGAGATGCTGGATGTTGACTGCGGTCCACACATCGATTCCGGCCGCGATCAGCTCCTCGATGTCCTGATAGCGCTTGGGATGGCGGCTCTCCGGCGCATTGGTATGCGCAAGCTCGTCGACGATGATGAGCTTCGGC
>Ga0213875_10002477_pt1 | contig 11025 bp, 11 predicted proteins | sample BarmaccomBMRX_R8_FD_160105 | JGI IMG/M metagenome (GOLD analysis project Ga0213875, IMG submission 160105) | Root-associated microbial communities from Barbacenia macrantha in rupestrian grasslands, the National Park of Serra do Cipo, Brazil - RX_R8 | ecosystem: Host-associated > Plants > Roots... | reverse complement strand
TGGCACGGTTTACGGCCTTCTCGGGCCGAACGGGGCCGGCAAGACCACGGCGGTGCGCACGTTCGCCACGCTGCTGCGCCCGGACGGGGGGCGGGCGCGGGTTCTTGGCAGCGACGTCGTCACGCACGCCGCGCGGGTCCGATCCGTTATCGGGCTGACGGGACAGTACGCGGCGCTCGACGAATATCTCAGCGCGCGGGCCAACCTGGTGATGATCGGGCGGCTCAGCCGGCTGACCGCCGCCGAGGCCGGGCGCTGTGCCGGCGATCTGCTCGAGCGCTTCGGCCTGACCGACGCCGCCGGGCGCGCCGTCAAGACCTACTCCGGCGGGATGCGCCGGCGGCTCGATCTGGCCGCGAGCCTGATCGGCAGCCCGGAGGTGCTGTTCCTCGACGAGCCGACCACCGGGCTTGATCCCCGCAGCCGGGCGGTGATGTGGGACATCATCAGGGCGCTCACGGCCGGGGGGACGACGCTCCTGCTTACCACGCAGTACCTGGAGGAAGCCGATCAGCTCGCGGCCCGCATCGCGGTCATCGACGGTGGGCGGGTCATCGCCGAGGGCACGCCGGGCGAGCTGAAGTCGGCCGTCGGCGGGGAGCGCATCGCGGTCGACCTGGCCGCGGGCGGCGACGTCGAGGCCGCGATCACCGCGCTCAAGCCGTTCTCGGCGGGGCCGGCCGTCGCGAGCGAAGACGGGCTCCGCCTGGAGGCCCCCGTCGTGCTGTCCGACGGGCTGACGACGACCGTCGTCCGCGCGCTTGACGCGGCCGGCGTCCAGGTCACCGAGGTCTCGATCCGCCGCGCGTCGCTCGACGACGTGTTCCTCTCGCTCACCGGGCACTCCGCGGAAGGGAAGGTCGCGGCGTGAGGACAAGCGAGCGAAGCGTTCCCCAGGAGCTCCCGATGAAGAAAGAAGGTAGTGCCATCAGCGAGCCGAAGCGTCTTGAAGTGCCGCGGAAGCGAGCGGGAGGCCGAGCATGACCAGCGCCGTACTCTCACCGGGCCGTGGCGTCACCCGGCAGGCCGGACGGTTCGCCGGGTTCGTGACCGATGTCTGGGTGCTGACAAAACGCAGCCTGGCACGGATACGGCGTGAGCCGGAGACGCTCGCCGAGGTCACGATACAGCCGATTCTCTTCGTGCTGATGTTCACGTACGTGTTCGGCGGCGCGATCGGGATTCCCGGCGGCGGCAGCTATCACGAGTACCTGATCGGCGGGATGCTCGGCATGGGCCTGGCGCAGACCGCGCCCGGCACCGCCGTCGCGGTCGTGACGGACATGAGCACCGGGCTGATCGACAGGTTCCGGTCGCTGCCGATGTCCCGCGCCGCGGTGCTCTCGGCGCGGACCGTCGCGGACCTGCTGACCCAGGTGATAGGCGCGATCGTCGTGGCCGGCGTGGGGCTGGCCATCGGCTGGCGGGTGCACACCGGTCCCGGTGACATCATCGCCGCGTTCGCGCTCGCCCTGCTGTTCGGTTACGCGTTCACCTGGGTGGGCGCCTGCCTGGGCATGGTGCTGCGCAGCCCGGAGGCGGCGCAGCAGTCCGGGTTCGTCATCTTCCTGCCGCTGACGTTCATCTCGAGCGCCTTCGTGCCCACCCAGGGCATGCCCGGCTGGCTGCAGCCGGTCGCCGAGTGGAACCCGATGAGCGCGCTCGCGGCGGCGTGCCGGCACCTGTTCGGCAACCCCAACCCGGCCGCCGCGGTGCACGCGTGGCCGATGCAGCACCCGCAGCTTGCCGTGATCGCGTGGTCGGTGGCGATGCTGGTGGTCTTCGCGCCGCTGGCCGTCCGCCTCTACCGCCGCAAGGCGCTGGGGTGATGGGGTGATGGGCGAAAGCTCAGGCGGGCTGGCGTGCGGGCAGGGCGCGGTGCCGGACCGCGGCGCTGGCCACACGGGGCCGGATGCACCCGAAGTAGGCGAGCGCGGTGATCAGGCCGACGCCGACCGGGATGCCCGCGGTGGCCAGCGCGAGTGTGGCGCGCTTGCGATAGCCGGCGGCACGCCAGGCCTCGGCGGGGTGGCCGAGGCCATCGACGATCGCCCACAGCGGCAGGCCGGCAGCCACCAGCACGCCCACGGTAACGGCCACGGCCACGTTGCTGGCGCCGAGCAGCTTGACCGCGGTCGCCGTGAGAACCACCGCGACAACCGGGCGCAGTACGCGGTCCGGCGAGCGCGAGGAGAGCAGCGCGCCGCCTATCACGCCCGGAATGCCCCCGATGGCTATCGCCGCGGTGAGCCCGAACTGCAGGTTTCCGAACAGCGCGTGTGCGATGGCGGCCGAGCCGACAAGCGGCATGGACTGGACGATGTCGATGCCGACCAGCCGCCGCATCGGCAGCCGCGGGTACGCGAACATGAGCAGGACGATCACGAGCGAGCCCGCGCCCACGGATGTGATCCCGACCAGCAGGCCGCAGACGGCGCCGATGGCTACCGTCAGGAGACGTTTCACGTGAAGCGGCCCGCCGTCCCCCTCGTCCTCCCCGCCGCCCGGGCGCAGGCCCACCAGCCGGGCGAAGATAGCGGTGGCCGCGACCAGCAGCGCAGCGCCCATCGCGTACTCGATGCGCTGCTGCATGACCTTGCCCGCGCCCAGAGCGTGATCGATGAACACCCCGGCGAACGCGGACGGCACCGAGCCGGCCGACAGCCACAGCACCAGGCCGAGATCGACCGTGCCGCGGCGGAAGTGTATGAACCCGCCGAACGGCTTCATGATCGCTGAGGCCACGATGTCGCTGGACGCGGCCGCGCTCGGCGTCACGCCGAACAGCAGCACGAGAACCGGCGTCATCAGCGCCCCGCCCCCCGCCCCGGTCAGGCCGACGAGAACCCCGACGATCAGCCCGGCCAGCACGATGCGCGGATCGATGCTCACCAGCGTCCCTCCCGGGTAGCTATCTGAGTTTTCCGGCAAGGTTGCAGGTCAATACTTTTCCGATGAGTTTACGGGTTAACCCCGTTGCAGACGTAACGTGCGCGCACCTGACGCGTGCGTCGGCTACGGCACGGCCGTTCCGGATAGGAATTCGCGGTCAGGGAACACATACCGGGCAGGAAAGTCGTTCCCCTGGCATCATGCTGTCGAGCGTGAATCCCACGCCCATCCGACCGAGACTGAGGAGGCGCAGGGATGCGACCCCGTCACTTGGCCGGCCGGATCTTCCTGGCTCCGGCGGCCGGCCTGGCGCTCGCCCTGGCGATAACCGCGTGCTCCAGCAGTAGCACCCCCAGCACGAACTCACCGTCCGCATCGGCCGCGTCGCCCGGCTCCTCGTCCGGCAACGCCGCTCAGATCAAGGCGAACTGGGAGGCGTTCTTCAGCGGCAAGACGCCTGCGGCGCAGAAGATAACCCTGCTGCAAAACGGGCGGGTCTTCGCCTCCATCATCAAGTCGCAAGCATCGCTTGGCACCACCACCACGGCGCAGGTGACCAGTGTGACGCTGACCTCGGCTAAGAGCGCGACCGTCAAGTACAACATCCTGCAGAGCGGCGCCGCCGTCCTCAGCGGCCAGTCCGGAGTGGCCGTCTTCCAGGGCGGCAGCTGGAAGGTCGGGGACTCCAGCTTCTGCAGCCTGCTCGCGCTCGAGGGTGGCGGAAAGGCGCCGTCTGTGTGCAGCTCAGCCGGATGACGGTCATCCGGGCCGCCAGCGGCCGTGGCCGGGAGGGAACCGGCCAGGGCGGCCACGCGCTCGCGCTCACCGCGCTGTGCACGCTGCTGTTCCTGACGTTCCTCGACAACACCATCGTCAGCGTCGCTCTCGGGGACATATACACCAGCCCCGGCGCGAGCCCCACCCAGCTGCAGTGGGTGGTGGGCGCTTATGCCCTCACGTTCGCCGGCCTCATGCTGGCCTGCGGGATGATCGGGGACGAGCTCGGCAGGAAGAAGGTCATGCTGGCGGGCGCCGGGGTGTTCTGCGCTGGCTCGGTGCTGTGCGCGCTGGCCCCGAACGTTCAGGTGCTCATCGCCGGGCGGGCGGTGATGGGCATGGGCGCGGCGGCGAGTGAGCCGGGTACGCTTTCGATGCTCCGGCACCTGTATCCCGAGACCAGGGCCAGGAGCAGGGCGATCGGTATCTGGGCGGGGACATCCGGGCTGGCGCTGGCCGCGGGCCCGGTCATCGGCGGCGTGCTGATCGGGTTCTGGAGCTGGCGGGGCATCTTCTGGTTCAACCTGGCGTTCGGGCTGGCCGCCCTGGCTGTCGCGGCGGTCATCCTGCCGGAGAGCGCCGACCCCACGGCGGCGCGCGTCGACACCGCCGGCACGCTGCTCGGCGCCGGGGCGCTCGCGGCGTTCGTGTTCGCGATCATCAACTCCGAATCGGCTGGTTTCGGCGAGCCGGCCGTGGTCGGGCTGCTGTGCGTGAGCGCGGCGCTGGCTGTCGCGTTCGGCTGGCGGGAGCGCCGTGCCGCGCACCCGCTTCTCGACCTGCGGTTCCTGCGCGTGCCGCAGTTCACCACCTCGAACATTGTCGCGCTGTGCACGTACTTCTCCACGTTCGCCATCTTCTTCTTTACCGCGCTGTACCTGGTCATCGTGGTCGGGGCGGCCGGCTTCCGGCTGGCGCTCGTCTTCCTGCCGATGACCGTGCTGATGATCGTCGCCTCGGTGCTGGCGGGGCGCTGGACGGTGGTGGCCGGGGTGCGCTGGTCGATCACAACCGGGTGCCTGCTGCTGGCCATCGGGCTCTTCCTGGCTCAGGGCTACCTCAGCCCCCACCCGTCCTATGGGCCGCTGATCATCGCGCTCGCGGTCGCCGGCATCGGCATCGGCACCACCGTGGTCCCGATAACCTCGGCGGTGCTGGCCGCGGTGCCGGCGGAACGTTCCGGCATGGCCGCGTCGGCCACCAACACCAGCCGGGAGATCGGCGCGGTCACCGGAGTGGCGATCCTGGGCTCGCTGATGTTCTCGCAGCTGCACACCAGCCTCATCACGCAGATGAACCATCTCCACGTGCCGGCCGCGTTTCAGGGCTTTGTCTTCACCGCGATCGAGACCGGCAACTTCTACGTACCGCCGAATCTGCCGCCCGGCCTGCAGAAGCTGCTCCAGGAGCTGACCACCGTGGCCTACGCGGCGTTCCACAGCGGACTGCGTGCGGCGCTCTACCTGTCCGCCGGCCTCGCGCTGTTCTCCGCCATCCTCGCCGCGATTACATTGCGTAATGAGCCGGTTCGCTCTTGACAGCGCCGCCATCATGAGCGATGCAGGAAGAGGACGGCAATGACGCACGGCCACTCTCCGCCCCGCCCTCCCGGGCGCACCCGGACCCTCCGGCCTCAGGGACCGGCCGGCCCGGCCCGTATGCGCGGCCCAGCCCCCGCCGCGCCGACCCCCGCGCTTCCGCGCGAGGAAGAGAGGCTGACCTTGCGCTGCTACGCGCCTGGAGCGGGCACGATGGTGGCCCTCATCGCCGCCGGCTACCTTCTCCTGCACCGTACGGTCGGTCAGGCGTTCGCCGCCGCGGGGCTGGCCACCGGACTCGCCGCGGCGGGTGCGGGGCTGGCCGCGGCGCTCGCCCTGGTGGCGGTCAGCGCGGCCGCCATACGGCGCCGGCGTGCCGCCGCGGGCGCCTGCACCACGTGCCGCTTCCGGTGCCAGCAGGCCATCCCGCAGCCCCGCCGCGCGCTTCGCGTGTCCCTCAGCGCGATGCCCGTGCCGCGGCGGCCGGTCCTGGTTGCCCGCTATGACCGCGGGAGCACGGCGGCGCCCGCACCGCAGTGGCCGCACCGGCCGCTGACGAGCGCGCCACAGCCCTGGGCGCAGGGCCCGCGCTGCCGGAGGGCCGCACCGGACGGCGCGGGCCCGGCGGTTCGCGCCGTGGGTGTAGCGGCGCGGGGCACCCCGGCGACCGCCGTGAACACCACGGCCCACGCCCCCTCGGCGCCCGCCGTGGGCATAACCGCTCGCGCCCCCTCGGCGCCATCGGCCCGGGAGAAGCGGGATGCCACCGGGGATACCGGCGCCCGTTTGGCTGAATACTGCGAGACAGCGGCGGCCGGTCACGGCTCCTGACGGCGGCCGGCCGGAGCGGGACCCGTTTCCCTGACGCCTCATCCCCGGCCGGCGCCGGAAGCTCGATGCCGATAATTTATTCAAGATTCACGTACCTACATATCTCCTGGTCAGAGCGCCTATACGGCGGGCCGCGGCGTGCCTGGGCGCGGTTGCGGCTGAACCGCTCCCTTCCGGCGGTTCGTGACACCTGGTAGGGAGGCTCCGCCTGCCCTCAGACATGCAGGGTGAGGAGTAGGGACAAACAAACATGATCGAAATCACGGCAATCGAGGATTGCCGGATGCTCATCGACGGGCTGCGCGCCTGGGCGCGCACTCTGCGGGACATCCGGCTGGCGGCGGTCGCCACGCGCGTTGATGAGCTGCTGCGGGTCCGGTACGCCCATCACGATGTTGTGCTGCTCAACCCGACGCTGCGCGCTGACCCCGATCCAGGGCTGAACGTGCGCCGCCTGATCGCGGCGGGTCATCGCGTGCTCGCCATCGACGGATCGTCGGACATGAGCATGGCCGCGCGGACGCTCGCCGCCGGCGCGCACGGCTACCTCACGCGCGACCACGACCTGGCGACGGTCGCCGCGGCGCTGCGCGTCATCGCGTCCGGCGGCACCGCGTGGTCCGTGGGACCGGCGGCGGGCGAAGCGTTCGGCGCGCCCGGACGGCCGCCGCTGTCCGAGCGGGAACACCGGGTGCTCATGGCGTACGCCTCGGGCCTCACGCTTGATTCGGTGGCCCGGCAGCTCGGGATAAGCCCGGAAACCGCCAGGACCTACCTCAAGCGGGTCAAGGCGAAGTACCGCCAGGCCGGCCTGCCGGTCTACACGAAGCTCGACCTCGCGGAGCGGGTACGGGCCGATTGCATCGCCGGCACGCCCGGCGAGACGATTTCCGGCGTCTCCGTGCTGCCCGGCCCGGTCGCCGCTCCCGCGTGGTGATGTTCCCCGCCGGTTCCCGAGAAGGCGGCCTCGGCGCGTAGGCTGCCCGCGCCGTCGCGCTCCGTCCCGGTGGATCCCCGCCCACCGGGGCCGGCGCTCATTCAGCCGGGCTCAGCGCCCGAAACGGGGGTGGCGCTCGATCTCGGGCCGGTGCTTCGGTAGTCTCTCCTTCACTATGAGCATCAAATCGTGGGAATCTGCAACCGGCCGGGCAGCGGTATGGGCCCGCGGTTCCTTGGTCTTCTTCGCCGCGGCAGCCATGGCCGTACTCGCCGGCTGCAGTACCAGCAGCAGCACCACCGGCGGCAATGGCAGCACCCCCAGCGCCGCCAGCGGCGGCGGCACCAGCAGCACCGGCGGCGGCAAGCCGGCCTATTGCGCCTACCTGACCAGCCTCCAGAACGACATCAAGGGCCTGACAAGCCTGAACCCCAGCAGCGGGGTGAGCGGCCTGGAGGCGCAGCTCCAGAAGATCCAGAACGACTCCGCGACGCTGGTCAACTCGGCCAAGGGTGAGTTCCCCAGCCAGACGAGCGCCCTCAAATCATCCGTCATAGCGCTTCAGAACGCCGTCAAGGGGCTGCAATCGAGTCCTTCGGCCGCGCAGATCGCCGCGATCGCCAAGGACGCGGCCAGCGTGGTGAGCTCGGTGAAGAACCTCACCGACGCGGCCAGCCCGCGGTGCGGCTGACGTCGGCGGGCTTACCTCCGGGTGACTCGACGGTCACGTCATCGGCGGCAGGTCGATCTCCACGATCAGGCCGCCTTCCGGGCGCGACCGGGCGCGGATCGTGCCGTCGTGCGCGGTGAGTATGGAACGGACGATGGACAGGCCCAGGCCGACGCCGCCGCCGCGGTCGGTGCGGTCGGCCACCAGGCGCCGCCTGGCGCCGGTCACGGCTCCGGAGGCGGCCGGCCGCCGGCGTCCCTAACCAGGAATCGGCGGTCAGCGTCCCTAACCAGGAAGATGCTGGCGCGGGCTGGCGCCTGGCCCACGCCCGGTCCCGTGGGGTCCGTTGAGGACCGCCGCTCGCGCCACTCGCCCGTGATCGCCAGCGCGGGGTCTCCTGGCGTGCCGCCGCCGGTACCGCATCGCCCGCAGACAGGCGTGCACCCCTACCAATGCGCCCAGCAGCAGCGCATACGGCACCCACCTCCCGCCGGTGAGCGCGGTGCCGAGCAGGAACACCAAGACCATCGACCCGGGGACAATTACCAGGAAGCCGGTGAGAGTTACCAGCAAGGTCAGCCACGGCGTGTTCTCGTAGCCCCGGCTGAACTCGCTCAGGCGCTTGTCCCGGTCGGGGTCCTCCTCCGGGCGACGCGACCGCCCGGGGAGAACTGGCGGGAACACACTCATGGGTCCCCCTTGGGGTATATCCAGCAATCTATTGTGCTGCTACCCGCCCCTTCATCCTTCATGCACGGTCGCTGCGGGGGCGGCCTGACCACGGTGCGGGGCGTGGCGCCTCGTCAGAGACTGCCAGAGGATCAGGCCGTAGGGTACCCGCATGGAAGGCGATCGCCCGTGGGCCGCTCCCACGGAATACGTCGTGGTCGGCCGGAGGTGGAGGTACGCCCCGCCTCCTTGGGTCATGTACGAAGCGGTCGTCGACGATCTGAAGCAGTGGCTCACTCTTCTGACCGGCGAGGTCTCGCCAAGGGTGGCCGCTTCGCGACGACCCGATGCCGTACTCCTGAAACCCTGGGTGGATCCGGCGGTAACGGCCGTGGAACTCCGCATCGAACAGGACGGCCGGGGCTCTGCGATCACCGTGCTCGCCTACGGCGACGTTCCGCAGCTTCCCGACGAGTCCCGGCGCCGGGTCAGGTACCGGCTAGGTACGATTTTCGGCGCGGCCCTGCGCGAGTGGGTAGACGAGCCGCACTGACAGATGACGGAAATCGAGCCCGCACTGGCACGCTCCACTGCTCTTACCCGGACTCCTGAACATGACCACCCTGGATAGGTTGAGATACGATTCTGTGCCGTGAAGTAAGGAGCCCCTTTATTGAGATGAGCATGACATGACCGAAGAAGATGCTCGACTGGAACTTTTGAAAGCCGAGCTCAACGCTCTCCACTCTTCGATACAGAGCCTCGATACAATCGTATTCCAGATAAAAGGGTGGTGTGTTACCGCCGCCCTGGCGATAGGTGGTTTCGCGGTCTCCAGTCATATTCCGGCACTAACGCTGATAGGCATGGCGGCAGTCGCTGGGTTCTTTTTGGTCAACTGCCAGTTTAAGATGATTCAGCGGGCATTCATCAGGCGCAACAGGGCGCTTGCCGAAGAGCTCAGAAGCGTCGGAATCATGCAGGTCCTCAAGGGAGCCGGTACTTTGGAGATCGTGGGTGCAGCTGTTCCCGGCTTCAGCCGACCGGACGTTTCTTTTCTAAAGAGGGTTCGTTCACGGTTTTCCGAGCTAGGGTACGAAGCATCTCTGCCGAACACGTTCAGCCTCTATCTATTTCTATTTATATGCCTGATTATTGAAGCAATTATCCTATTTGTGTAATGCGGGTCGGTCTGGATCTGGAAGGTGCGGTAGCGGCGGGCGGTCTTGGCAGGGCTCCGGCGTGTTCCGTGAATGTCCGTTTCTGTCCTGATCCGAAGTTCCCCAATCTGATAGGCCGCCTTGTCTGGCCAGGTAGCAACGTCCCCGATTCCGGTAGGCAGCTCGCAGCTCAGAGGCCTTTCCGGCCTTGAAAGGGCCTTCTTGCCTGGGCATATGAGGACGAAATGAGTAGCCGAATTCATCGGTTGGCGTCCGTGGTGATGTGCTCGAACAGACCCGCGTGGATACGAGTGCGCACTCCCTTGGCCCACGGATCGTCCAGCTGAGCGACCTGGAGGGCGGCACCGTTGTTGAGCAGCATGCCGAAGGCCAGGAACGCCTTGATCGTCACCGGATCGAGCCCGCTGATCCCGGCGACCGTCTGCCACATCCGCCCGAAGCTGTCGCGCACGGCGTCGCGAACCTCGGGGTCGCCGCAGGCGGCGAAACCCTGGAGCTGCAACAGCAGCGAGGTACGGTCAGCCAGCATCTCGTAGTACCGCGCACCCATCAGGGTCAGCGCGCCGAGCCCGGTCTCGGCGCCTGCGGCGTGCCTCATCCCCTCGGTCAGGCGGTCGAACGCCGCGACCACCACCTCCAGGAACAGTGCCTTTTTGGTGCCGAACATCCGGAAGACGTAGGCCTGGGTAATCCCGGCGCGCCGGGCGATCAGCTCGGTCGACGCCCCGTGCAGCCCGCCATCGGCGAACTCCTCCGCCGCGATCGCCAAGACCTGGGAACGCCGTTCAGATCCGCTCATGCGCACAGCCACGGCGATCAGATTACTAGTTACTAACTATTAACTACTATCGTGGGGTCATGAGCGATCAGACCTGGGCCAGCACCAGCCTGGCTGACCTATTCGCCGGCCAGGCCTACGCCACCGTCAAGGGGTACGTGCGCACCTATGTGATGCACCGGCAGCTGCTGGAGCATCTGCCGCCGCCTCCAGCGCCCGTGCTCGACGTTGGCGGCGGTGCGGGCCATCAGTCGTTTCCGCTGGCCCAAGCGGGATACGACGTGACGTTGCTCGACTCCTCGCCGGCGATGCTGGACAAGGCACGGGAGCGGCTGCAGCGACTTCATGGCGAGGCCCGGCGACGGGTGACGCTCTTGGAGGCCGACGGCGAGAACGCGGCGGAGGCGGTGGACGGCCGGCGCTTCGCCGCGGTGTTGTGTCATGGCGTGCTCGGGTACCTCGAGGACCCAGAGCCGCTGGTCGCCCAGCTGAGCCGGTGCGCTGCCACCGGCGGCATCGTCTCGATCATGACCGGCAATGCCAGGGCGACGGCGATCCAGCCGGCCCTGGAACGGCGCTGGCAGGACGCGCTGGCGTCGTTTGACGCCAGAACCGGGATCGGGGTGCTGGGACTGCCAGGCCGGGCCGACACGGTGGAGGAACTTAGCGAGCTCATACGGAGCCGGGGCGTGGAGCCACTGCGCTGGTACGGGGTATGGCTGTTCGTCGACTGGCTGGAGTTCAGCGGAGTC
>Ga0213875_10002476_pt1 | contig 11029 bp, 7 predicted proteins | sample BarmaccomBMRX_R8_FD_160105 | JGI IMG/M metagenome (GOLD analysis project Ga0213875, IMG submission 160105) | Root-associated microbial communities from Barbacenia macrantha in rupestrian grasslands, the National Park of Serra do Cipo, Brazil - RX_R8 | ecosystem: Host-associated > Plants > Roots... | reverse complement strand
GGGGGCGCGGTGGGCGGATGCGCGGTGGGCGGATGCGCGGTGGGGGCGGGGGCGCGGTTAGGGGCCGCGTCTGCGGCGGGCGCCTTATCTGCGGCGGGCGCCGAACCTGCGGCGGAGGCCGACTTGCGGCGGAGGCGCGCCTTGGGACGCGGCATGGCGTTCTATGAACGCTTGTCCCGAAACCGGAATGCTCCGTTTTCCGGGACGCGAGCAAGAAAAAGGTATGCCGCCGCTCTGGTTGGCGCAGTAACGGTGCCCGTACAATCGCCGTCACGGACTACCGCATCGCCGCATCAGCTGCAAAGAGTCATGGTGGCAGCCGACCAGGAAGAAACGGGGATGTCATGACAGAGATTCCAGAACCGAACGCTCCTGACGGCGCGCACGGTGGTGCCGCTCCGCAACCGGACCAGCCGCTTTCGCAGCCGCGAATACCCGGGGAACCGCCGCAAGTGCCGCCGGTACCCGAAGAACTGCCGCAGCCGCCGCCGGTATCCGAAGGACCACCGCAAGCGCCGCCGGTACCCGGGGAACCGCTGCAGGTGCCGCCGGTGTCCGGGGGGCTACCTCAGGCGCCACCGGTACCCGAAGGATACGGCGCAGGCTACGGGGCCGAGGGATACGGAGACGCGCAGTATGCGGCGATGGCCGTACCGGCCGGGATGTACTACGACCAGGAATCCGGCCTCGTCCTGCCCCAGGGCGTGCAGCTTGCGAGCATCGGCAGGCGTATCGGCGCCTGGTTCCTCGCCATTCCGCTGGCCATCGTCACATTGGGAATCGGCTACATCATATGGGGGGTAATAATCTGGGCGCGCGGCCAGACACCTGCTCTGCAGGTGCTGGGTATGCGGTGCTGGCGGCCGGAAACCAGGAGTGTAGCCACCTTTTGGTGGATGGCATTGCGTGAAATTGTCGGCCGCCTCGCCGACGGCGTCCTGGGCATTTTCACCGAGATCACTTCGCTGGTGCTCATGGTGGCAGGCCGGGAGCGAAAGTCACTGCATGACTGGATCGCGGGCACTGTGGTTCTGTACGACCCGGACAAGCTGCTCGACCCCGGCAGGGTGCCGCCCGGCTAGTGTCTCCGCCGGGAGCCGGGTCGTGCTGAGCGGGCCTACTCGGTGAGCGCGGTGTAGGCGACGACACCGCGGCGCATCGCGCCGATCGCGGCGCGTGCGGTGGCGGCCACGCCGCGGTCCTTGGGCGACTGGTTCTCCGCCGGCTCCTCCGGCTCGGGACCGGCCGCGGCGGCGATCTGGTCGAGCAGGTCGATGAGCTGCTTGACCGACCGCACGAAGTCACCAGGGGTCAAGCCGGGGACCGAGTCAAGGACATCCTCCAGCCGGGAGCCGCGCGCCCACCGGTACGCGGCCCATACGAAGCCGGGGTCGGGCTCGCGCAGGAACGACAGCCCGTTCAGCTTCTCCAGCTGGTCCAGTTCGCCCCAGGTCCGCGTCATCGCGCCGAGCACGTCGCGGACCGGGCCCTTGGGCAGCCGGGGCGGCTGCGCGTCGTCGGGCTGGCGCGACTCGAAGGTCAGCACCGACACGCACGCCGCCAGCTCCGCAGGGTTCAGGCCCTGCCAGAACCCGCGCCGCAGGCACTCGGCGGCCAGCAGGTCGAGTTCGGAGTACAGGCCGGCCAGCCGCCAGCCCTCCGCCGTCACGACGTCCCCGTCCAGGTAGCCAAGGCGCTCGAGCACCGTGCATACCCGGTCGAAGGTGCGCGCGATCACGTGCGAGCGGTTGCCGATCTGGCGTTCCAGCGCGCCGGCCTCGCGTTTGGCGCGCTGGTAACGCTCGGCGTACCGGGCGTGCTGCTCCCGGTCGGGACAGCTGTGAGACGGGTGCCGCCGCAGCCGCCGGCGCAGGGCGGCGATGTCGTCGCCGTCTCGCGAATCGCGGGCATCGCCGCCGTTGGGGCCGCTGGTGCCGCCGGAGTCGTCGGCCTCCCATCCTTCGTACCGGCCGTGTCCGCCGTATTCGCCGTACCGGTCGCCCCCGTCCTCTGCGTCCTCTCCGGAGGCGGACGTCCCACGGCGGGAGGGCGGCCCCAGGTCACGGCCGGCCAGCTTGTTGCGCATTGTGGACGCGAGGTCACGCCTGTGCTTCGGCGACCGCTCGGTGAACCAGGCTGGGATGCGGACCCGGTCGACCGGCCGCACCGGGACCGGGAAGTCGGCCGCCGACAGGTGTTTGACCTGGCGGTTGGCGGTGAGCACCACCGGGCCGTCGGCTCCCCCGGTGCGCGGCGCGGGCAGCCCGTCCGCCGCGGGCGGCGCGGCCAGCACCACCGCCATCCCGGCCCGGCGTCCGCCGGGGACGCGGATGATGTCGCCGCGCCGCAGGGCGCCGAGCGACTGGACGGCCTCCGCCCGGCGCGAGGCGGAGCGCTGCCGGGAGAATTCGCCCTCCCGTTCCGAAAGCTCTCTTCTGAGCTCCGCGTACTCGGCGAAGTTCCCGCGGTTGCACGTCATCTTCTCCGCGAGCTCGTCCATGGTCTTCCCGAGCCGGCGGAGCTGGCGGGCGAGCCCCACCACGCCACGGTCGGCCTGGAACTGGGCGAACGAGGATTCCAGTAGCGCCGCGGCGCGCGCCCGGCCAGCGCGGCCGGTGAGGTTGACGGCCATGTTGTACGACGGCCGGAAGCTGGAGTTCAGCGGGTAGGTGCGGGTCCCCGCCAGGCCGGCCACCGCCGCCGGGTCGATGCCCGGCTGCCAGAGCACGACAGCGTGCCCCTCCACGTCGATGCCACGCCGCCCTGCGCGCCCGGTCAGCTGGGTGTACTCACCCGGGGTGAGCGCCGCGTGCGTCTCGCCGTTCCACTTGTCCAGCCGCTCGATCGCCACCGTCCTGGCCGGCATGTTGATGCCCAGGGCGAGCGTCTCGGTCGCGAACACGGCGCGGACCAGCCCGGCGGTGAACAGGTCCTCCACGATCTCCTTGAACACCGGCAGCATGCCGGCGTGGTGCGCGGCGATGCCGCGCCGGAGGCCGGTGAGCCAGTCCGCGTATCCGAGGACGGCGAGATCCTCTTCCGGGATGTCCGCCGTGCGGCGCTCGGCGACATCCTCGATCGCGCCGGCCTCGTCCGGCGTGGTGAGCCGGAGGCCGGCCGCCAGGCACTGCTGGACGGCGGCGTCGCAGCCGGCCCGGCTGAATATGAACGTGATCGCGGGCAGCAGCCCGGCCGCGTCGAGGCGGTCGATGACCTCAGGCCGGTAGGGCGGCGGGGGGCGGCGCGGACGGCGGCCACCGCGCCCGGGCCGGGAGGGAAGGGCACGCGCGGCGCGCTCGTCTCGCTGGGCGACGCGGATCAGTTCCGGGTTGAGCCTGGTGTGCTCGTCGTCGGTGAACAGGTCGTACAGCCGCCGCCCGACCAGCATGTGCTGCCACAGCGGCACCGGTCGGTGCTCATCGACGATCACCTCGGTGCCGCCGCGCACCTGCGCGAGCCAGTCGCCGAACTCCTCCGCGTTGCTCACCGTCGCCGACAGCGCCACGACCCGCACCGACTCGGGCAGGTGGATGATGACCTCTTCCCAGACGGCACCGCGCGAGGCGTCCGCGAGGTAGTGCACCTCGTCGAGCACCACGTAGCTGAGGCCGCCAAGGGTCGCCGAGCCCGCGTACAGCATGTTGCGAAGCACCTCGGTGGTCATCACGACCACGGGTGCCTCGCCGTTCACGCTGTTGTCCCCGGTGAGCAGCCCGACCGTGCCGGTGTCGTACCTGCGGACCAGGTCGGCGTACTTCTGGTTGGACAGCGCCTTGATCGGTGTCGTGTAGAAGCACTTACGGCCCTGGCTGAGGGCGAGGTGCACGGCGTACTCGCCGATGACCGTCTTGCCCGACCCGGTGGGCGCGGCGACCAGCACGCCGTCCCCCCGGCCCAGCGCCGCGCAGGCCCTGACCTGAAAGTCGTCGAACTCGAAGTCGTAGAGCTCGCGGAACTCGCCGAACTCCGGATCTGCCCGCCGTTCACGGAACGCGGCGTAACGCTGCGCCGGAGTCGTCATGGATACCAGATTAGGCGCGCTTAGTTGAACGTGTTGCGGCTGCCCGCGTCATCAAGCTCGATCGGCGATGCCTCGTCGTCCGACAGCCCCTCGTACGGCGAGGGATGCAGCCGGGCGCGGCGGCGGTCGTTCATCCAGACGATGACCTCGGCGACCTCGACCAGCGCGGCGCAGGCGCCGCCAAGGATCAGCATCGTGATCGGGTCCGGGCTCGGGTTGGCCATCCCCGCGATCAGGAAGACCGCGAAGATCATCACCCGGCGCCACTTCCTGAACCGCGCGTGGGTCAGCACGCCGGCGAGGTTCAGCATGACGATCAGGAGCGGCAGCTCGAACGCGATGCCGAAGGCGAGCATCATCGCCATGATGAAGCTCAGGTAGGTGTCGACGTTGATGAAGTTCGAGACGCCGCCCGGGGTCAGCCCGAGGAGGTAATGCAGGCTGCGGCCGAGTGACAGGTATGCGAGCACGATGCCGGTGCCGAACAGCGGGACCGCCGTGCCCACGAAGATGTAGGACCAGCGCTTCTCCCTCGTGTACAGCCCGGGAGCGACGAACGCCCAGAGCTGGTAGAGCCATACCGGTGAGCTGATGACCACCGCGACGATGAAGGCGACCTTGACCCGCAGGTAGAACGGGTCGAGCGGCGCGTCCATGACCAGCCTGGTCAGGCCTTGAGCCGAGCAGCCTTGGGCGCCCCGGATGTTCCCGGTGCAGAACGGGTGCTCGAGAAAACGCCACACCGGGTTGAAGAAGATGAAGCCGATGACCATGCCCGCCGCGATCCCGAGCAGCGCCTTGACGACGCGGTTGCGCAGCTCCCTGAGGTGGTCCATGAGCGGCATCCGTCCCTCGGGGTTTTGCCGCCGCTGCGCGTGCACGAAACGCTGGCCCACGATACGGGCGCCGACGATGGCGTCCGGCAGTTTCGCCATGACCGTATGACCGCTTCCCGCCGACGCGGGTCAGCTCGTCTGCTGCGTCCGCTGGGCGTCGGCCTGCGCGCCGTTGGCCCCGACCGAATGCTGCTGCAGCGTACGGATCTGCTCCTGCAGCGCGTCGATTTGCGCCTGGGCGGCCGGCGGCTGCGGCTGTTCGAGCTGCGCGGGAGCCGCCTGCGGAGCGTTCGCCGTGGCTGTGGCGCCGGAAGCGGGCTCGTCGTCGTGCATTCCCTGCACTTCGGACTTCAGGATCCGCATGGAACGACCAAGCGAGCGCGCCGCGTCAGGCAGCTTACGCGACCCGAACAGCACGATGATCACGACCGCGACGATCAAGATCTTCCACGGACTGTCGAACAGGTCACCAAACATGTGCGTCCTCTTCAGCAGGGGGATGAGCCCCGCGGGGTGCGACTACTTCGGCCCTGAGTCTACACGTCAGGCTGCCCCGGCAGCAGACCCGGACCGGATCCTACGGGATCCTGAGGGCCTCGGCATGGTGACCGACGAGATCACCGAGCGCGCCCACGGCAAGGCATAACCGCAAGTAGGTGAGTAGGTTCTCGTTCCAGACCATGACGGTGTACCGGCCGAACCTGTAGACGCCGGCGGGCGGCCCGAACGTCGCGCTGGCCTGCTGGGCCGTGACCTCGAAGACGTCGAAGCCGGCCGATGAGGAGATCGCCAGGAAGTTCGCGGAATGGGCCGAGGGGCCGTACCAGGACCGGTTCGCCTCCCAGGTCCGCGAGGCGATGAACGGGCCGTTCGCGACCACCGGCCTGATCTGGATGGTTCCGCCGGTCTCCAGCGTGACGATGTTCGCCTCGGAGTAGCCGGAGACGCCGCTGGTGAGATCGTGGGCGGACAGCCAGGCCGCCAGGTCGGCGTACTGGGGCGGCGCGGCCGGCTGCGCCGCGGCGAAGCCGAGCATGCCGGCGTAGCAGGCGAGCACCCCCGCCATCACGTACTTCAGCCTGGCGGCGAGCACCCGCTCCGCGAGCAGCCGGCCGGCCAGCACGGCGGCGAACGGCAGCACCGGGGCGATCTCCCGTGTGGACAGGATGTTGCTCACCTGGTCGCTGGAGATGTACGCGGCCACGTTGAGGACGATCGCCGTGGCCAGGACGCCGACGATGAGCTCGCGGCCAAGGAAGTGACGCACCGCCAGCCCGATGGCCAGCACCGCGAGCGCCAGGCCTGCCAGATGCACGAACGCGAAGGCCGCGTCGCGGCCCGTCTGCTCGCCGAAGAAGTCCGCGCCGAACAGCTCGAGCAGGCCCTCGAACGTGAGGGAGAAGTTCTTCGGCATCGCCGCGGTGCTGGCGAAACCGGTTGGCACCGGGCTGATCACCCAGCCGCCGTGGTCTCTGATCAGCCGTGTCGCCAGTGACGCGGCCGGCACCGAGACCACGGCCGCGGCGGCCAGCGACAGGTCATACCAGCGCGAGCGCAGGCCCTCACGGCGGACGGCCAGGCCCTGGTACGCCCGCGCGGCGCACACGAGCGCCAGCGGGATGACACCGATGAGGAGAACGATCTGGTCGGCGACCAGACCCCAGACGAGCAGCACCCCGGTGGCCACCGGCACATACCACCGTGGCCGCCAGCCTCCCGGGCTGAAACGGTCCAGCAGCAACATGAGCACCAGCACGGGGATCGCCGAGCCGGTGTGGTCCGGTGACAGCAGCAGGGTGGAGGTGCCGTTGCCAAGCTGCGGGGCGAGCATGATCCCGCCGGCCAGCACCGCCCGGACGGCGCCCTCGCGGCCCCGCGCCCGTCCCTTGGCGGCAAGCGCGGCGAGCAGCACCAGGAGCGTATAGGTCATCGCCCCCGCCACATGGATCACGTCGGATCCCAGGCCGCGGATCGCCTCGACGAGCATGTACTGCGGCAACTCGGTCGTGTAGAAGGACACGTCGGACACGAACCAGCCGTGCAGCAGCAGGTTGCCGTGCAGCATGTCCCAGGCCTGCAGCGCGTTCGACGCGCCATCCGAGCCGACGGAGATCGTCCGCGACTGCCGCAGATAGCAGGTAAAAAGGACGACCGCGGCCACCGTGAACCCGGCCGGCGTCCGCGCGCGGGCCCACCAGCGGCGCGCCGTCCCCGGCGGCCGCACCGCGTCGGCGGTCGGCTGAGCCGCCACCTCAGTCCCGCTCACCTGACCGCTCCCCTGCTTCGCGTCCCGGTAGTCCACCATGCCGGTTTACCGGGGAGACTATCGCGACAGGGGCACTGCTTCCCGGCCATACGGCGCATCCGCCGCCCGGCCGGCGGCCTCGGCGCTCGTTTCGGCGTTTCGCTGTGCGCGCGGGCGGTACAAGGATTCCTGAAGGTTGCATTAACTTCGGCTGAGCGCGGCAGGGGGCACGATATATATTCGTAAGATGCCAGCAGGAGCCCCATCGTGGCGAGATATTTCCGTCGATATTTCCGCCGATTGTGAGCGTCCCGCACGAGATCACGCACGCGGACTCGATTACGGACGGTTGTATGCCTACCGTTTCCGCGACGTGGACCAGGCGAAGAGGCAGGCGGTCTGGAACGAGATCGCCGGCCACATCTACCCCCGGATGGGCGCGCCGGAGTCGGTTCTGGACCCGGCCGCGGGCAGGGGCGAGTTCATCACGGCCATTCCCGCGGCCGACCGCTGGGCGGTCGACGCGGTGAGCCACGACGAGGCCGCGATGCCGGGCGTCAAGGTGGTCATCTCGGACATCATGGAAGCGGACCTTCCCGACGGCTATTTCGACGGCGTGTTCGTGTCCAACTTCCTCGAGCATCTGCCGGACAGGGACACGGTGGCCCGGTTCCTGGGCAAACTTGCCACATGGATGCGGCCCGGCGGCCGGCTGGCGATCGTCGGACCGAACTTCAGGCACTGTCACCGGCGGTACTTCGACTACGCGGATCACGCGGTGATCCTGACCCATCTTTCTGTGGCGGAGCACCTGCACGCCGCGGGCTTCGACGTGACCGGAGTCACGCCGAGGTTCCTGCCCTACTCGTTCCAGGGCATACTTCCGCCGTCGCCCCTGCTCACCCGCATCTACCTGCGCGCCCCGGTGCTGTGGCGAGTGCTGGGCAAGCAGTTCCTCGTGCTGGCGGAAAAGCCTGCCCGGCCGCCTGAGCCGGAGAGCCGAGCCTGATCAGCAAGTTCTTGTCCCACACCAGGATCGTGTAATTCCCGAACCGGTAGGTGCGCGACGGCTTGCCGAAGAAACCGCGCTCCGTGCTGGCGTCCAGGCCGCCCGCGAAGCTGTCCGGCCCGTACTGCGGCGCGGCCGTGACCACAAAGTTCGCATAGCGCAGGCTCGGGTCGAACCACGAGCTCTGGGACTCCCAGAGGTAGGGCGCCTTGCCCGCCGGGGCGAGCGGCGCCACCCTCACCTGGCCGCCGCTGGCGAGCGTCGTGCTGTTGGCCTGCCAGTAGCCCGCCAGGCCGTCCCTCAGGTTGTGCGCCAGCAGCCAGCTGGCCAGCGCCTGGTTCTGCGCACGGGACGGTGCCCACGTCGCGGCGTAGCACAGGGCGCCGAGGTAGCAGGCGGCTCCCACTGCGAGCAGCGCCTGGAACGCATACCGCCAGGGCCGCCGCGCCCGGGCAAGCCGGCCGCCCAGGAGGCGCCCGGACAGCGCCGCGCCGAACGGCAGCAGCACCGCGATCTCGTGCGCGGAGCTGAGGCTGGTCACGTAGGTGCCGAAGATCCCCGCGGCGAGCGTGGCGAGGATACCCACCGCCAAGACCTCGGACACGCGGTCGATGCGGGTCACGAAGCAGATTCCCGCCACCAGAGCCGCCACGGCGGCCACGAGGCCCACGAGGTGCAACAGCGCCAGCGCCACGAGCAGCGGCCGCCCCTGGCCGAAGAAGTCGGCGCCGAACAGCAAGAGCACCGTCTCGCCGACCGCATGAATATGCGGCAGCACTTCTGAGGGCCTGGCGAGCAAGCGGCTGACCAGGGGCGCCTGGGTATAGCCGCCGGCCGCGTGGATGACGGCCTGCGCCGCGCGCATCAGCGGAACCGACGCCACGGCCGCCGCGGCAAGCGACAGCTCGTAACGCCATCTGGTTTCCGGCCGCTTCCTGAACTCCACCACCGCCCGCGTGGCGGTGACCAGGGCCAGCGGCAGCGCCCCCGCCACCATGGCGAGCTCGTCGGCGATCTGCACCCAGGTCAGCAGCACGCACGTCAGCACGGGCACGTACCAGCGCTCTGGGAGCCGGTCGAGCAGAAGCAGCGTCAGCAGCAGCGGGACGGTGGTTCCGGCATGGTTCGGTGATGTCAGGAGCACGTAGGTGCCGCGGCCGATTCCCGGCGCGAGCATGATCCCGGCGGCCAGCACGGCGCGGACGACGCCGTCCCGGCCGCGGGCACGCCCGCGTGCGAGCAGGGCCGCCAGCAGCACGAGCAGCGTGTACGTCACGGCGGCGCAGACGTGCACGACGTCCGGGCCGAGACCGCGGACGCTCTCCGCGAGCATGTACTCGGGCAGCTCGGTGGTGTAGAACGTCACGTCCGCCACCCACCAGCCATGCAGCAGGACGTTGCCGTGCAGCATGTCCCAGGCTTGCAGCATTATCGAGGCACCGTCGGAGTTCACCGCCGCGATCCGCGACTGGCGCAGGTAGCAGGCGAACAGTCCGGCGGCGGCCGCCGCGACGCTCACGCCCCACAGCAGCCGGGCCCGCAGCGGCGACGATGACGCCGGGCGTGCGGGCCCCGCGGGATCGGGCCCTGCCGGGCCGGCACGGCCGAGCGCGTGCTGGGTCACGGCGACGGCCTACCCAGGCGGGTCAGGAGGTTCTTGTTCCACACCATGATCGTGTACCCGGGGAGACGGTAGACGTGCGCCGGGCGGCCGAACGCCCGGCGCACGGCGTGATCCGACAGGTAAGCGGGCTGAAGCACATTGGACGCCACGATGACCGCGAAGTTCGCGTAGTGCGCCCCCGGCGAGTACCAGGCGCTGTCCGATTCCCACCGGTAGGCACCGATGCGGTGGCTTCCCGTTGCGATCGCCGGTGACAACTCGGTCCGCAGCCCGCTGTCCAGGCTGACGCTGTTCGCCTCCCAGTAGCCGGCCAGGCCGTCGGTCAGGCCGTGCGCCGAGAGCCATTCGGTCAGCGCCTCGTTGGCGGGCAGCGCGGGCCTCAGCGTGGCGGCGTAGCCCAGGGTCGCCAGGTAACAGGCGAGCGCGACGGCGAGCAGCGGCCTGAGCCCGGGAACCGGCCGCCGGGGGAACATCCGCCCGGCCAGCGCCGCGCCGAACGGAAGCACGATGGCGATCTCGTGCGCGTTGGCGAGCGAGCCCAGGTGCGTGCCCGCAATCCCCGCCGCGAGCGTGATGACCGTGCCCGCGGCCAGGATCTGCGAGACGCGGTCCGGGCGGCGGAAGAACCGGACGATGCCCGCCAGCAGCGCCCAGGCGGCAAGGGCAAGGCCCGTGGCGTGCAGCACCGCGAGCAGCCCGCTCAGCGTCGAGTGCTGGTAGTAGTTCTCGGCGCCGAACAGCACCTGCACGCACTGGCCCGTCAGCACGGCCTGGGCCGGCCATGCGGACGGGCTGGACAGCAGCGGCCCCGGAACCGGGTGCACGGTGAAGCCACCGGCGGCGTGAATGACGGCGACCGCGACCCGCGTGAGCCCCACCGACGCGGCGGCGGCGGCGGCGATCCACGCGTCGTACCAGCGGGGGGCCGACGGCGTGTCGCGCTGCCCGCTGCCCGCCCAGGCCCGCAGCAGGCACACCAGCGCCAGCGGGGCGGCGGCGGCGTAGACGGCCAGCTGGTCGGCCATCTCCACCCAGGTCAGTATCGCGAGAACCGCGGCGGGCACGTACCAGCGCGGGCGGGCCCGGTCGAGCAGCAGCAGCATCAGCAGGACCGGCACCCCGGTGCCGGTGTGATCGGGCGAGGAGAGCAGCGAACGGGTGCCGAGCGTGATCGCCGGCGCGACCATGATGCCGCCGGCCACCAGCGCGCGGACCAGGCCCTCCCGGCCGGTGGCACGGCCCCGTCCCACCAGCGCCGCCAGCAGCACCAGCAGCGTGTAGGTCAGCGCCGCGC
>Ga0213875_10002475_pt1 | contig 11030 bp, 11 predicted proteins | sample BarmaccomBMRX_R8_FD_160105 | JGI IMG/M metagenome (GOLD analysis project Ga0213875, IMG submission 160105) | Root-associated microbial communities from Barbacenia macrantha in rupestrian grasslands, the National Park of Serra do Cipo, Brazil - RX_R8 | ecosystem: Host-associated > Plants > Roots... | reverse complement strand
CTCATCGGGCAATGTCTCCATTTCTGTCGCCGAAAGGGCGGCGACGCCGCAGCAGGACTGGAGCAACGTATCGGGAACTACAAACAGACTTGCAACAATGGCATTATGGCACTATCATGTGAAGTTGTCAACAGCGGCGGGTGTGTTAGTCTGCCGCGCCCGCCGCTGTGAGTGCCCCGTAGCGTCTATCCTCCGGTGGGCTTGCGGGAGGAGGCGATCAATTGGAGCAGGTCGCTCACCTTGAGGTCCGCCACATTGCCCTCCGCGTCGACTCCCGCCGGCAAAGTCGGTGGGGAGATAGTTTGAGACGGCGGGCCTGCGGGGAGGGTGCGCCCCAGCAGCGTGAGCAGATCGCGCACCGACATGTCCACGACCTTTGGCTCGCCGGGCGCACCAGTGCTCGCCGGCTCAGGCGAGGCGGCTTTGGGGTCGGGCTTGGCAGCGTCCTCAGCCTGGGGCTTGGGAGCGGCCGAGTCTCCGCGAGGAGTGTTTCGTTTGCGCGCCATGGGGTTCCGTCCTTTCTCAGAGATGGGTAGGGGCATGGCGCGCCATGCCCCTACGGACACTGCCTCGGACGACAGAGGGCTTAACCCTGACCGCCCGCCTGCGATGCGGCCGCGGGCGCGGAGCCGGCGCCCTGCTGGAGAGCGGCGACCTGCTGCTCCAGGCCGCTGACGCGCTGAATCAGGCTGTCAATGCTCTGCTGGTCGCCTGGGTTGGTGTCCCCCGGCCGGTCATCGAGCTTCTCCAGGTCTTCCTTGACGGCTTCCTTGCCGACCTCCTTGACCTCTTCCTTGATCTGCTTTTCGATCTCCTTGAACTCCTTGATGTCTTCCTTGATGCGGTCCTTGATCGTGTCCTTGATGCCGTCCTTGCTGTCCTTATGGTCCTTGGTGTCCTTGGTGTCCTTGTGGTCTTTCGCCTGCTTGTGGTCCGGGGTGTCCTTCTGATCCTTGTGTTCTTTTTGATCTTTCTGGTCCTTGGTGTCCTTGGGCTCCTTGTGATCCTTCTGGTCCTTGGTGTCCTTGTGGTCCTTCGGCTCCTTGTGGTCCTTGGTGTCCTTGGCGTCCTTCTGTTCCTTGTGCTCCTTGGTCGGGAGTTTGTCCGGGACATCCTTGATCTGCTTCTCCACGACCTGCTTCTCCACGACCTGTTTCACTGGGGGATTGGCGGACGTACTCTTGCCGAGGACATCGGAGAGTTGGCGCACGGACAGATCGCCGACCTTGGAGTTCAAGTCAACGGTCAGGTCCGGGCGGCTCTGGGGGTCAATAAAGGGCTCGTTAGCCATCGTGAGTTCCTCCTGCCGGCGGTCATCGCCGGCGCTGTGAGCGGAATGGGACCGGCCCGATTGCCGGTCGTGGGACTACCCCGGGGTGCCGCGCAGCAGGTGGGCCACCGCCTCGCTGATTGACTGCCCGGTCGCGCGTTCGTAAAAGATAAAGCCCGGGGACGGGTTGATCTCAAAGCAGTAGTAGCGGCCCTCCGGCGTCCGCCGCAGGTCCACGCCGGAGAGGTGGAGGCCCAGGGAGCGCGCGAGGCCGAGGCAGGACTGCGCCACGGCGTCGGGAATCTCCGTCTCCTCCAGCGACAGGTCCGCGCCCTCGCGGCGCGCGTAACGGTAGTCGTGGGCGTCGGAGCGAATCTCGGTCGCAAACACCTTGTCGCCGACGGTGTGGACGCGGAGATCCACGCCCTCAACGCGCTCCTGAAACTGGGTCGGGCAGTTGCGGACGCGCTCCAGGCGCTCCCCCAGGTCCTCTTCGGTCAGGCGGCGCACGATGGAGCGGACGCCGGACAGCGATTTGTAGATGACCTCCCCGTGATGCGCCTCATAGAAGGCGCGGGCCGCGTCCGGGTCGGTCGTCACCAGTGTCTCCGGCGTGAGCAGGCCGAACTGTTGTGCCAAGAAACCCTGATAGACTTTGGAGTCGTTGCTGACCGAGGCCCCGGCGCGGTTGACGACGGTGCAGGGCAGCAGTTCCAAAAGCTGCATCAAGGAGAGCTGGTACTCGGCGTCCACCAACTGCTTCTCGTGCTCGGAGAACTCGGGACGCTCCGGCCCACCTTTGTAGCTGACGTAGCGGGCGTAGGCTCCGGTCAGGTCGGCGAGATCTACCGCGCCGCCCGGCGACTCGATGCGGCCCCGTAGGCCGTCCGGGCCAAGCTCCCAGGACAGGTCGTAGCGCCCGGGGAACTGAGCCTGGTCCAGAAACAGGTACTCGTAGCCCAGGTCTTCCAAACGGGCGCACATCAGCTCGGTCATGCCGTCGGCCAGGACGCCGCAGACGAGAATCATGCTGCCTGTCCTCCTTTGCCGGTGAGCAGTGCAACCAGATGCCCCACGATCTCCTCACGGGCGGCCGGGCCACACGCATAGAGCTGCGGCATCCGATCCAACGCCAGGCAGTACCAATCGCCCCCGGCCCGTTCCACGAGAGAGAGCTGGAAGAAGGTCAGCCCCAGGTGCGTCCCGACCTGGAGGCAACGATCAACAAGGGAGGCGGGCGCGGAACCGGCCGCCGTCCCATCCGCGCCGACCAGCGTGACCGTGTTGCCGACCACGAACGCCTCCATGGCTCGCCCATCAAGCGCCTCCGTCAGATGCAGCGGCAGAGCGCCGCTCAGCGCCGTCAGCTTCTCCAGGTCGTCCTCATCGCGGATCGGGTACGGCGCCGACCCGCTCAGCGCGGCGTAAGTGACGGGGCCGGCGAGGCGTCGGCGGAAGGCGCGGGCCTCCTCGGCGCGCGTCGTCACCAGTATGCGAGGACGCGCAAAGGGCAGGTCGGGCATGAGGGCGCTCAGGGCGGGCACGTTGAGCCGCGTCTTGTACCACAGGTCAGGCTGTAGGCGGTTGATGACGGGGCAGGGCAGCGGGCGCAGCCAGGCCATGAACAGCGCGTTCCATTCGGCGCAGATGTAGCGCCCGTCCTGCGTCTGAAACTCTTCGGCGGGAAGGGGCATCCCATAGAACCGGTACAGGACGCCGTCCAACTCGGCGAACCGCGCCTCCTGGCCCCGGAAGCGGACGCCGCCCCCGCCGTCCGCCGGCGTCCAGGCGAGCGACATCTCCGGCAGGAGCTGGTCTTCGGGCAGGAACAGGACCTTCCGCCCGTCACGCCGCAACGCCTCGGCCACTATCTGACCGCATAAGTCTTCGTTGCGGCCCAGGATCAGGATCGCGCCCATCGGGCCTCCCCGACCTCTCGCACACGGAGGCCGTGATCGAAATCAATCCCTTGAGGTCGGCGCGAGAACGAGATCGTATCGGCTGGCGATTTCCAGTATCCGCGCCATATCCGGGGGCCGGGGGCAGCGCGTCCAGCTCCGCGAAGAATCGCGCAAAGCCCCCCGGCGTAATGATTACCAGGAAGGTGCCGCCGTGTCCCCGACATTCACGAACGTGCGTAGGCTGCCCTTCGGCGAGTAAACACAGGTGCCCGACCCTGCGGCAATACGGTCGCGCGGGAAGGTTGATCGGCGGTAGGCACGGGCGGGTGGCTCCTCAGATGGTCTGCGACCATTATAACACGGCCTGCCTGCTATTGTCTATACCCTTTTAGGGTAATCTGAGGCGCAGTGGCAAGGTTGCCTTGGGGCCATTTGGCCGTCTTCAGGCAAGAGGTCTTAGGCATACAACCCGACTTGGGCCTTCTGGTAGATCATGTTGAGCAGGTTGACCGCGTGCCGGGCCTCCTGCGCGGAGACCAGCGGTTGGCGCTTCTCGTGAACGGCGAGCACGAAGTCGCGGACGTTGCCCAGGTGGCCGTCGCCGGAGAGGGCCGCCGGGTCGCTCGCCTTGGCCGCGCCGGTGTCGCCCGACTCCGCCTCAGACGGCTCCTGCGCCGCCGCGTCCTCCTCGAACGGCTCGCGGGTGTGGAAGTGGGCCAGATGATCCCCGACCAGCATCGCGCTGCCCGTCGTGCCGGACACGTCAATGCGCTCCGGGAAGCCTTCGTAGGAGAGCGTCGTCATCGTGATCGTGCCCAGCGCCCCGTTGGCGAACCGGACGGTCGCCACGCCCAGCGTCTCGGCCTCGATGCTGCGCAGGAAGCCGACCTTGAGCGTCGCCGACAGCACCTCCTCCACCGGGCCGGCCAGCCACTGCACCTTGTCCAGACTGTGGATGCCCTGGTTGGAGAACACCCCGGCGTCCTGCATCCAAGTCCCGCGCCAGTCGCCGCTGTCGTAGTAGCCCTGGCTGCGGTACCACTTGGTCTCCGCGCAAGCCAGCACGATCTGGCCAAACGCCCCGGCGTCAATGGCCCGCTTGACCTTGCGCGCGGCGGGCGAGAAGCGCTCCTGGAAGATGCCCCCGTAGGTCACGCCCGCCTCCCGGCAGGCGGCGATGGCGCTGTCCACGTTCTCGATCCACACGTCCAGCGGCTTCTCCGACAGGACGTGCTTTCCCGCCTGCGCCGCCTGCACGGCCATCTGCCCGTGCAGGCCCGACGGCGTGCAGAGCGTCACGGCGTCCACGTCGTCGCGCGCCAGCAGCTCCTCCAACGACCCGCAGGCGACGCCGCCCCACTGTCCCACGAACGACTCCGCGCGCCCCTTGTCCACATCCGCCGCCGCGACCAGCCGCGCCAGCCCTTCCGCCTCCAATTTCCTCAGCGCCTGCCCGTGCGTCCCCGAAATGACGCCGCAGCCGACGATGCCAAAGCGTAATGGTTCCATCAGGATTCTCCTTTAGTGCGCCGCCAGCGCGCGGGCGATGGCGAGGCGCACCTGTCCCTCATACTCCGCCGGGGGGCGTTCTTCCTCCCAGATGCAGCCGCCGGTCTGCGGATCACACAGCGCCGTCCCCTCGCCCATCGTCATGCCGTTGTCGCAGATCAGCCAGCGGACCCACCGGCGGGCCTCATTCTCCTGCGGCGGCAGCACCGTCACGTCTATCTGCTTTTCCATCGGCCTTGCCCTACGGCGTGGTTGTCGCGGCGGCAGACCGCAGCTCGAACGTGTGGGGCTTCGGCTGCGCCGAGTCATGGGCGCGGACGCGCCACGCATCCAGCCACTTGTCCAGCGCGGTCAGCGCGCCGATCTCGTCGCGCGTCGGCTTGTCATCGGCGCGGGCGATGCCGTTGCCGCCCTTGAAGTACTCGTGCCAACGGTTGATGCGCTCGTTGTTGATCGCCGCCACCGCCTGCGCCTGCTTGTTGAGGGGCAGGTCGGGGTACTGCGTCAGGTCCACGCCCGCCCCCGGCGCGAGCTGCGCGCCGGTGAACGTCCCGACCACCTGCCCGTCCGCCAGGAGCGCGTAGCGGGCGTCCGGGGGCGTCATCGCGGACGACGTGACGGTGACGCGGGCCAGCGGGCCGGGCAGCGGCGAGACGTCCAGGGCCTGATGGGCGTCGCCCGGCACGGGCCAGGGGGCCGGGAGTGTCAGTGTGGTGGGCTGGCCCGGCGTCAGGACGAGGCCCAGTGCGGGCGGGGCGTCCCAGACTTGCAGGATGGCCGAGGCCATGATGAGATGCCCGACCGGGCCGGGGTGAACGTTGTCGTTCGCCAGCGTGAACTTGGGGTCGGTCTCCCGCCCCTTCACGGTCGCCGCCACCATCGGCGCGTTCAGGTCCACGACGGGGATGCCGCGCCGCGCGCCGAGCTGCTTGACGAAATCGCCGTACTTGATCAACGCCTGGTTGTACGGCGCGCTGCCCGCCGGCTGGCCGTCCTTGTTGTCGAACAGGGAGGGGGTGAACAGGGTCAGCCGGACGTGGGGCAGCGACTTCTGCAATTCATCGACAATGTGCGTCAGCCCCCGGGCGTAGGTCTGGAACGTGGGCTCATCAAAGGGGTGATACCCGCCGTCGTTCATGCCGAGAAAGATGGTCACGACCGTCGGCTTGTAGGGCAGCACGTCGCGCCGGAGCCGCGTCTCGATGGGGCCGCCCCCGCCGCCCGAGACTCGGTCCCCGCCCCAGCCGGAGTTGATGAAGCGGACCCGCATCTTCGGGAAGCGCGTGGTCACGTAGTTCTCGATGTCCGCCGCGTACATCTGCTGCTCGGTGATCGAGTCGCCGTAAAAGACGACCGTGTCACCGTCGTGCAGGAAAAAGTTCTTGGCGGCGTCCTGCGCCTGAACGGCGCACGCCATTAGCGCCATCGTCACGACGGCCAGTGCTGTCCTCATGCCTCTGTGCATCATCCTCGCATCTCCTCGAACGTTTGTAAGAACTTGTCGGCCTCCGGTGCCAGGTACTCGTCGGCGTGCCAGCCCATCTGAATCTTCTGGAAGTGGCTCTCCGCCCCCGGCATCCGCACGTGCAGGTTGCCGTTGTCATCGCGCGTGACCTCCACGTCCCGGATGGAACGCGGTGCACTCAGGCTGTTGCCCAGCTGGCCGAAGGTGCGGCCCGCATACCAGCCCAGCGCCAGCGCCAGCCCGCCGAGCGCCATCAGCCCCAGCCCCAGGCGCGTCCCCCAGGCCTGCGAGCGCTCCAGGGCCTCCTCCTCCAGCCGCGCCATCTCCTCGCGGAACTCGCGGCTCGGCTCAATCCGAAACGTCCCGTCATCGCTCAGGACCAGCGCGCCATGTTCTTTCGGCCTCTTGATGCTCTTGAACCGGAGCCGCGCGATGTCAGTCATGTCTGCTTCCTCTCTCACCCTCCATAGAGCGCCGCCGCGTTCTCGCACAGCATCTGCCGGGCGGCCCGCTCCGCCTGGCCCGGCGTCAGCCAGCCCTCCGCCGTCAGCCGGGTCAGCGCCCGCGCCAGGCCCTCCCGCGCATGGAGCGCGCCCAGGTAGAACAGCTCCGGGATGCTGAAGGCGTCGGTCCCCAGCAGCACTTTCGACGTGGGCGCCAGTTCCAGGGCGGCGCGGACGGCGGCCTCGCCCCCGTGCGCCGTGAACGGGATGGTCAGGGACAGGTCCAGGAAGACGTTCCCGTAAATGCTCGCCAGATAGCCAGCCTCGCGCACGAACGGGTAGCAGTGCAGCAGCACGAACGGGACGCCGCGCCACGCGGCCTCCTCCAGCAGCGGGCGCAGGCGTAGCGGGTTCGCCCGCCGCAGGTCCAGGTCGGCGTCGCCGAGCCCCGTGTGGAACTGCACCGGCAGTTCCTGCACGGCGGCGGCTTCCAACCCCACGCGCAGCAGGTATTCCAGCACCGGCCGCGACGTCAGGCGCACCCGCCCGTCCCGCACGGCCCGCTCCCGGAGGGCAGGAAAGGCCGCGGCCGCCTCGGCCCGCGTCCGGGGCCGCACCGTCAGGCCGCCCCGGTAGGCGATGATGCTCTTGAAGGCCAGGATGCCCCGCGCCCGGACATCCGCCAGCGCCGCCCGGAAGGCGTCTTCGACCTCGTCAAAGTTCGCGGCCTCGGCAATCAATCGCTCGGCCAGCGTCTCCAGGCGCAGCGCCTCATGGATGGGGCAGGGGAGAAATTCTCGCTGCTCCGTCAGGGTGTAGTTCTCCGCGCCCCGAAAGCCCGTGTCCACCAGCAGCGCCACGACGTGGGCCGCGTCCAGCAAGCGCCGGGCATGCGCCTCCGGCGGCTGGCGGTGGCGTGCCGCCAGGACCGAATCCTCCTCGGGCGCGCAGCCGAGCAGCGCGGCCAGGTCGCGCAGGCTGCGCCCGTAGAAGAGGCCGGACGATTGATGCGCCGCCATCGCCGGGTCCCGGCTCTCGCCGAAGTGGCGGCGGAACGCCGCCCCGTCCAGCGCCGCCCCCGGACGCCGCAGCGCGTGGCAGTGGTGATCGTACAGCGGGATTGCCGTCAGGTCCATCATGCTTGCCGATGCAGGACGAATATCTGTGGACACCTGGGGCTGAAACCCCCAGGCTAATCCCGGCTCCGCCGGAGCAACCCCTTCGGGGCTAGGAGAGCCTGTTCTTTAGCCCCGAAGGGGGTTCCGTCCGTTTAACCCAGCGGTTCACCGCCGGGGGACAATTTCGCAAGGGCGGCCACGCGGGGCCGCCCGGCCTGGTGGCGTGGCCGCTCCCCGTCAGTACTTGTCAAAATGGCCGGCGATCTCAAAGTCCACGCCCTGGTCGCGGTAGGCCGCCGCCTCGGAGCGGCGCACGGCCAGATACGACTCGGCCAGCAGCGGGCCAAGTGCATCGGTGAGGAATGGGTTGGATTCCAGCGCCGCCAGCGCCTCCTCCAACGTGGATGGCAGACGGCGGATGCCGCACTCGCGGCGCTGCTCCTCGGTCAGCGCCGCCGGGTCCTCCTCGACAGGGGCCGGCGGCTCCAGGCGGCGGTCCAGGCCGTCCAGCCCGGCGGCCAGCAGGCCGCCGAGCGCCAGGTACGGGTTGCAACTGGAGTCGGCCGCCTTGAGCTCCAGGTTGACCGTGTCCGCCGCGTTGCTCCAGAAGGGGGAGGCGACCCGCAGCGCGGCCTCCCGGTTGTCGTGGCCCCAGACGGCGAAGGCGCTGCTCCAGGTCTGCGGCTGGAGGCGGCGGTAGGAGTTGACGCTGGGGCAGGTCAGCGCGACCAGCTCCGGCAGGTGGGCCAGCACCCCGGCCAGGAAGTGCCGGCCCCGCTCCGAGAGGCTGTCCGGGGCCGACGCATCGAAGAAGGCGTTCCCGCCGGCCGCGTCCCACAGGCTGAAGTGGATGTGCGCGCCATTGCCCGCCGCGTCCGGCCAGGGCTTAGGGGCCAGCGACGCCGCCAAGCCGTGTTCACGGGCGACGCCCCGGATGGTCTCCCGCAGCGTCAGGTGGTTGTCCGCGGCGCGCAGCGCCTCCGCGTGGCGGACGGAGATCTCGTGCTGGCCATGGGCGAGCTCGGGGTAATACTGCTCCACCGTCAACCCCTGCGCCTCCAGCGCGCCGACCAGCGCGTCGGCGAAGGCGGCGGCCTGAGTCATGGCGACCGTGGAGAAGCAGAGGGTCCGGTCAAAGGGCCGGTAGCCGCCTTCGGGCGTGGGGAGGGCCAGCGAGAACTCGGCCTCCAGGGACGCGCGCAGGGTGAGACCCTGGGCGGCGGCGCGCTCGCGCATCCGCTTGAGGAAAGAGCGGGGACAGGCCCCCCAGGGCGCGCGATCCAGCCTGAGCATGTCGCAGAAGAAGGCGGCGCTGCGGGGGACGTAGGGCAGGACGGCGAACGTGTCCAGGTCCGGCACCAGGCGCACCTCGCCGACCGGCCCCATGCCCGCGACCGGCTGGAGCTGGTCCAGGCTGTTCATGGCCATCATGGCGACCGTGAGGCCGATGCCGTCGGCGAGGCGTCCGGCCAGGCCGCTCATTGCCGTCGCCTTGCCCCGGATGACGCCGCCGTTGTCGCAGTAGAGAAAGCGGGCCAGACGGACGCCGCCATCGTGGCAGGCCCTCAGCACATGCTCCGCGTCCGTCGCCACCATTAGGCCTCCTTCTTGTCCGCCGCCTTGCGCACGTCGATCCGCAGGGGCGTTCCCTCGAACGAGTACGACTCCCGAATCCGGTTCTCCAAGTAACGCTTGTAGGAGAAGTGCATCAGTTCCGGGTCGTTGACGAACAGCACGATGGTCGGGGGCTTGACGGTGGGCATGGTGGCGTAGTAAATCTTGAGCGCACGGCCCTTTTCATTATAGGGATGGGCGTCGGCGGCGTCGCGCAGCAGCCGGTTCAACTCGCCGGTCGGGATGCGCATCGCGTGGTTCTCGGCGGCGTCCAGGGCGGCGTCCACGGCGGCGGCGACGCCCTTGCCCGTCAGGGCGCTGGTGAAGGCCAGCGGCGCGTAGCTCATGAACGGCATCTGCTCGCGCAGTCCGTCGCTGAAAATCTTCATCGGGTTCTTGCCGGGCGCCTCCTCCAGAACGTCCTTGCGCCCCGCGTCCCATTTATTGACCACGATGACCGCCGCCCGGCCCGCCTCGTGGGCGTAGCCGCCGACCCGCTTGTCGCCGTCGGTCAGCCCGTCAATGGCATCAATCACCAGCATCACCACATCGGCCCGCTCGATGGCCCGCAGGGCGCGCAGCACGGTGTAGTACTCGACACCGCCCTGAATCTTGCCCGCGCGTCTGATCCCCGCCGTGTCAATCAGGACGAGCTCGCGCCCGTTGAACTCGAACGAGGTGTCCACCGCGTCGCGCGTCGTCCCGGCGACGGGCGAGACGATGGCGCGCTCCTCGCCCAGAATGGCGTTCAGCAGCGACGACTTGCCGACGTTGGGCCGCCCGATGATGGCGATCTTGGTGCGCTCGTCCTCGGCCTCCTCTTCGGGCGCGGGCGGCGGCGGCGGCAGATGATCCACGATGGCGTCCAGCGCGTCGGCGACGCCCCGCCCGCCGAGGGCGGAGACGGGATAGACTTCGGGGAATCCGAGCGCGTAGACTTCGGGGACGTTGCGATACTCCTGGTCGCCGTTGTCCACCTTGTTGGCGAGCACGACTAGCGGCTTCGGGGAGCGGCGCAGCGCCGTGGCAAGCTCAAAGTCGTCCGCGGTCAGGCCCGCGATGGTGTCCACCACGAACACGATCACGTCCGCCTCGGCCATGGCGATCTCGGCCTGGGTGCGGACCTGCGCCTTGAGCGGGTCGGGGTCGAACATCTGGATGCCGCCGGTGTCGATCAGCGTGTACTCGCGCCCGCGCCAGTCCCCGTCGGCGTACAGCCGGTCGCGGGTGATGCCCGGCGTGTCCTCCACGATGGCGATGCGCCGCCCGGCCAGGCGGTTGAACAGGGTGGACTTGCCGACATTGGGGCGGCCGACGATGGCGACCAGGGGTTTGGGGATCGTGCTCACGGCTTGGGCGTCCTTTGCGACACCCGTTAGCATAGCACAAACTGGGGAGGGGTGTCAACGAATGGGGGCGCAAAAGCACAGGACCATCCCATCCTCGCTGGCGTGGGCAACCCGGCGATGGAAGTGCCCAGCGAATGAATTCGCGGGCTTGATGACAGCGAAGTCCCTGCGGGACTGAGGACCCGGTCGGCAGGGCCGACTTCGTTGTCATCAAGCCCGCCACTTCAGTGGCCGGGCACGAGAACGGAATGACCCTGTGCAAAAGCAGGGAACCGGAGGCTGCGCGGCGTACAGGCAGGTGATGGCTTCAAATGCCTGAAGGCAGGAGCCTTCGCGTTCGGTCACTCCAGGAGGATCGCGC
>Ga0213875_10002474_pt1 | contig 11030 bp, 20 predicted proteins | sample BarmaccomBMRX_R8_FD_160105 | JGI IMG/M metagenome (GOLD analysis project Ga0213875, IMG submission 160105) | Root-associated microbial communities from Barbacenia macrantha in rupestrian grasslands, the National Park of Serra do Cipo, Brazil - RX_R8 | ecosystem: Host-associated > Plants > Roots... | reverse complement strand
ATCGCTTGGAGGGTATGGCGCCGGGTGCGTTCGTGATCGCGACTTGCGGCGAGGTCGGCCTGCGCCCGGCTGAGGTCGCGCGCCAGCGAGAGTAGCAACAGGTCTTTGGCGGCTTGGTCGGCGGGGTGCGGCGTTGGCTCAGGATCCGTCTGGTGTTCCGGTGCGGTCAGTGCTCGCCGGAACAATTCCTCGACCGTGCCGCCGGCGGCGAAGAAGTCGAAGGCGTCGGCCTTCTCGTCCAGGTCGGTGAACTCGACAATGCGGACGCTGGCGGCGATGCCGGCCAGCGAAGCGGCGACGGTCGCGGCGTGATCGCGGCCGGCCTGGTCGTGGTCGGCGATGATGATCACGTGCTGGCTGGCCAGGTCCGCCGCGTAGGTATCACGCCACTTGCCGGCGCCCATCGGCGAGCAGGTCGCTAGTAAGCCTCGCTCCCGGCACGTCTCGCCGCCCTTCTCGCCCTCGCAGAAGATGATGAGCGAGCCGGCCGGTGCGGCGAGCAGCTCGTCACGGCGGTACAGGTGCGGCTCGATGCCGTCGAGGTTCCACACATACCCGCCGCGGCCGTCCGGGCGGCGTTGCTTGAATGTCTTCCCCGGGCCATCGCCAAAGCGACATACCTGGAAGTCGCCGTAGTCGTAGATAGTAGTCGGCTCACTGAATGGTGCTGCTGCCGCTGTGCGTGCGCGCTGGCTGCGCCCGGTCGAGATGGGCACCGGCCTGGTCGCCCAATCATGCGCCTGGCCGCAGCGGCAGTCGCCCACCATGCGGTGGCAGTAGGTATGGCCGTTTGGGTCCGGGTCGAGACGGCCGGCGAGCTCGTCGCGGGAGCAATGGCAGTAGTCGCCCTCGTTCCAACCGTCGCAGCGCACTCCCTTGCCGCGGGGCATCTCATCGTAGCCGCCGCAGATCGGGCAGGGGTGGCGCCTGGTGTGGCGTTGCTTGCCGTTCATCGCGCCACCGCCAGGTGGGCGGGTGTAAGCGGGTACTTACTCTGTGGTAACCTGAAGGTGTCGTGTAGAGTAATCATCGTAGTGGTTCTCCCCACTGCTGAAGGACCGCCCCAAACCTTGGCCGGGATGGGCGGTCTTTCTATTTGCCTCACTGCTCACGGTTCGTCTTCTCGCTGCGCCGCTCGGCGCGCGCGACAGCAAGCTTCTCCACGGAACCGGCATCAATCACCCGTCCCAACGGGGTAACCACGCCGACGAGCGCACCGGCATCAATAAGCTGCCGGACTCTGGTGGTCGATACACCGAGCAGCCGCGCTGCTTCGCCTGGGGTCATCGGGCATTCAGGAATCGTCACGACGGGCATCGCCGGCTCCTTCCATTACACATTCGTAGGCAACCATAACGGCGGACAATTACGCAGCGTTCTTGCTGGCTTTTCATCTATCACATCTCTAACAAAGCACATAAGACATAAAACGCCAGTCGCCGTTAACCCTGCGCGGCGTAGTCGTCATAACGGTTCTAGTGCGAACCAGCTCGCCGGCCGGGTGCAGCTCGTCCCAGCTCGCCGGCACGGCCGCGCACGCCGCTTGGCTGCACTGCACTGCTATGAGCATTTGTTAGCTGCCGGTGCTTGCCGGTGTCGTCGCCTGGTCGCGCTGCTGCCGTCCGCGACGGCCTACGGCTGCTATGGGCGGCGTGGCGGCGGTCTCAGCCGGTGGACCGTTTACAGGGACCGCGGTTCGTCGGGTCGTAACGTGCTCCGTTCCCAGCGCTCCGTCTGGAGCTTGCGGTACCGGGCGCGCTGGCCTTCCTTGTCCCGTTTGACCTTGCAGGCAGCACAGCGCCGGCGGGGGCCGACCGCGACCATCGGGGTACCGCAGTCCAGGCAGGAGCGTCGTAGTGGCGGCAGCGGCAGCGCATCCGTGTCGGTCGTCATCGGTGGTGCTCCAGTCGCCAGGTCCAGACGTAGCCGGCCTGGTAGGCGGTCACGTACGCCGCGTGGACCGTGCCAGCAGCCGCGCTGAACGGCTCGGTATGGTCGAGCCAGGCGCTGGCGCTCGCGGCCGCCTGGTCGCGCAACACGTCCGCCGAACAGAGCCGGTGCTCGGCGAGATCCACGAGCGCCGCGGCGATCCCGGCACGGCGACCGGCTGACTCAGCGAGATGGTGCATGGCGCAGTGCTCCCGCGAGATAGTCATCCAGGAGGAGCCAGCACGGTCACTCCACGGGCGCTGCCTGCCACCCAGCGCGGTAGCCTTCGAGGAACCCGTTGATGTACGGACCCTTGTCTGCCGTCTGCCCGTAGCCGTCCTGCACGGCGCTCGCGGCAGCGACCTCCACGAGTTCCACCCCAGGCTGGCGCCGCTGTCCCGCGGCACGGTCCTGTGCGGCCACGGCTTGACCCGCGCGCTCACCGGCTGCTGTCGCCGCGTGGATGTTCATCGGCGCCCTCGCTCCATCACGCTGGTTGCTCGCGCCAGGTCGCCGCGTAGCTGGTGAGATACGCCGCGAGGTAGGCGGCGCGGCTCTCGCCGCCGGCATCGGCGAACGCTCCGGCGCCGTCACACCAGTCCGCGGCGGAATCGGCGGCCTGGTCGAGCAGCTCCTCGCCCACACGGCGGCCGCCGTCGCCCAGGTCCTCGTAGGCCGCACTGCGGCCGGCACGCTGGCCGGCAACCTCAGCAGGGTGTGCCATCACCTACACCTCGCCGCTGCTGCCATCTCGATGTCGGTGGTAGCACGCAAGTTGCTTCAGGTAGTTCCGTTCGCTGTCGTATAGCCACGGGTCACCATCGTCTTCGCGCCGAACTGCTCCTGGACGCTCCGGTAACTCCGGGTCGAACGTCACGACAAGCTCGGCGAGTACTTGCTTTAGCAGGCGTAGCTGTTCACGCTGCGGTGCGAGCTCTTCGTCTAGCGCCTTGGCCAGCTCGGCGAGTTGCGTTTGGTATCGCTCGCCGATCGGTGTAACTTCCGCTGCGACGGCCGCGAGGGAACGTCGCAGCACCTCGGTCTGTTCCTCCCACAGTCGCGTTGCTTCAGCCTCCGCGGCCTTCTCGGCATCATGTAGGGCGTCTGCGAGCTCGGTATCGACGTACGGCGCGAAAGCCGCCTCGACAATACGCCCTAATTCCCCTGGGACGAGTGCCTCCAGGGCGTCCAGTTCAACGACGCCGCGCTGTTGTCGCTCCTCGAACCGGCGATTGTGCTCAGCACTCTCGCCCGGCGCGTTCGGCAGGGTATAGCGATCTACCTGCTCGCCGGTGAGCACGAGTGGTAGCAGACGGATGTCGGTATCCGGCGCGTAGCGGTCCCGCCAGAACTCGATCTGGCGGCTGACTTGGCGCGGCATAGCGTCGCCGGCACGGTCGAAGTCGCTCAGGTAGAACAGCCGTGTTGCCTTGCCGCAAGCACCATGCTGTGCCGCCCGCTTGAGCAGGCCCACAACCGCCGTGATCGACATGGTGCCGGTACCCACGATTAGGTTGACCCCGTACTGCCGGCAAAGCGGTAGGAGCACGTCGTTCATCGTGCTCTTCTCGATCCACAGCTCGATGTGGTACGGCTGATCAGCGTCGCTATAGTCGTAGCCCGTCACCCCTACATGGGGCACGGTGAAGTTGCCAGGAAAAAGCTGGGCGTCGATCCAGGGAAGACAGACGTTTGCCATGGAAGACGTTGCGAACACGGGCGGTGGCTCGCGGCTCAGGGTAAAGAGCTGCGGCTCGCCCATGCGCTCGTCAATGAGCTCGTCCGGCGCGACAAGTCCAAGGTAGCGTGCGTATCGGCTCGCCACCTTCAACTTCCCCCAGGCGGTTCCACTGTTCTCGTAGGGCGTGCCGTCCCAGAGCTGCACGTTGCTATGCGCCACCAAGACGTAGTGCAGACGCCTGAGATGTCCGCGGCTGCCGGTAGGGATGTGCCGTTGCCAGAGCGCAGCGAACCACTCAGCCTGCAGCCAATGGGTGCTCGTGCCGGCTAGAAACGGGTCGTTGGACCGTGCAAGCACGAGCAGCGACTGCACGTCGACGCCGAGCTTCGACGCGATCTCCACAAGCGTGGCGTGTGGACTCTTGTCGCGAGTTGAAGTGGTCATTGCCTATACCTCGCCGTCGCTCGTATTCCCCGCCTCTTCCATCTCACGGGCAAAACGGTCAACTTCGGCGAGGTCATAACGCCGCGCGCCACCGGGCAAACGCTTTGCCCGGATGCGACCCTCTTCCGTCCAGCGGCGCAGACTGCTCGGCGAGACGCCAAGCCGCTCTGCTGCCTGTCCAATCGATAGCGGCTTCTCTGGCATAGCGGTTACCACTGTGGCACCTCCAATAAAGCAAGTATAGCAGATTCGGCGGTAATAGTGGGTATAGGTGACGTTGTCGCAATAGTGCTATCTGATTAGATTGACATGGTTTGAACGGTATGGTAAGTTTAGAGGGTAGAAAGCAGGCCGGCCCCGTGGATCAGACGGGAGCCGGCCCAATGAAGGAGCAGGTGGCATGAGCACCCAGTCCCCCACCAAGCGTAGCCCAATGTCTGAGGTCGAGCAGGCCGCTCGGGCCAGCCAGCGCGCCCACGCGGAGCACGTCCACATCTTCGCCGTCCCCGGCCGCCCCGGCGTGTACACCACGAAGTCAAAGTCGGACCCGAGCGAGCGCTACAGCCTGGTCGCCAAGGATGACATCGTGGCCTGCTCGTGCAAGGGCTACGAATACCGCCGCTGCTGCAAGCACGCCGAGGCGCTCAAGAACCGCCTGGCGCGCGAGGCCGTCGCCGCGGCGCGGCCCAAGGCCCAGGTCAGCGACCTGTACGGCTCCAGCGACTACTAGACGAGCTTGAAGCCGAGCCGGGGCGGCTACTCCCCGGCGTGAGGTTTCAGATGGTCGCCACGAACGGACACAGCAACGGTACCGTAACTGAATACGAAGGCATCGTGAGCCGCGTGAATGACCGCGGCATTCTTTTCCAGGGCCGCGAGGGTTGGCTGAACGTGTCGAAATTCGCCGGCCTGGTCGAGCTGCCCGACGTCGGCGCGCGGGTGCGCTGCAAGCTCGACTCCAGCGGCTTTATCCGCTCCATCGCCGTCCTCGACGCACCGGCAGCAGAGAATACCGCACCGGCGCCGACAGACGGCCAGAATCGCACCACAGCGCGCGAGACGGCTATCACACGCATGGCCTGCCTCAACACCGCCGTGGCCATCATGACGACGCACGGCGCGGTGTACATCGACCAGGTGTTCGACGTCGCCGAGCAGCTCGAAGGGTGGGTGCTGCGATGAGTGACGCCCCACCGCTTGCCCTACGTGGTAGCGCGCCCTTGCCGCGCTATTGGTCGGCCTGGAGCGGCGCCGAGCGCGATCTGTGGCGCCAGCAGCAGCAGGCGAAGCAGCACGCGACGGCCGCGCACAAGGCCGTCTCGGCCCAGCTTGATCGCGCACACTGGCAACTGCTGGACGAGCTCGAAGAGGCCGAGCTCGAGGCCCGCGTGCTCGGCCTGCGCCTGGTCGCCGCACGGCTGCACCGGCTCCAGCCCCATCTGCACGATCTGATCGAGTGGGCGCTCGACGTGAGCCAGTGGACGCACGAGCAGATCGTCATGCAGGTGGATGAGGGCGTCCTACGCGACCCGCTTTGACGGCTGACCCTATGTTTTCCTAAGCACAACAGCCGCTCCACCAGACGGAGCGGCTGTTGTGCTGTCCAGGAGACATAGCGATGTCGCAGGGCGTGTGCGCGCTGGCTACACTCGTGTTCGGTCAGACCGAACCTGAACCAATTTGGTTCGAACCGAGACCGAACCATGACCGAACAGCCGCTTGCCCAGGCCGCTGCCGCGCTCGGCCTCTCCACGGACGCGGTGCGGATGCGTATCCGTCGCGGACAGCTCGTAGGCGTGCGCCGCGGCGGCCGGCTCTACGTGCAGCTCGCCGGCGCCAGGCCGAACCCGACCGAACGGGCAGACCGAACCCGACCAAACCGGACCGAACCCGAGACCGAACACGGTTTAGACAGCGTCCACGCGCTCGTCGCCGAGCTGCGCGCGGAAGTGACACGCCTGGCGGCCGCGCTGGAGCGCGAACAGGTCGGGTCCGCCGAGCTGCGCCGGCTACTCGCCGCACAGATGCCCGCGCTAGGTGCTGCTAGAGCGCCTGAGATGCCCGAGAACGCCCCTGAGACGGTGGAGACGACCGCGAAGCCGCCGCGGCACTGGTGGCAGGTGTGGCGGCGATGATTCTCAAAGCCCGCGGTTCATGGACCTACCGCTGTGAGGTCTGCGGCCAGCAGCGCTCAGGCTTTACAACCCAGAAAGACGCCAGAGACGCCCTCGCCGAACATGACGCCCGGGCCGGCCACTTCCCGGAGCGGCGCGGTTGAAACTTACAAATTGTAAAAGTCACCCACGATAGGAAAGTGCCACGTCTCTCCACGAGGGAGAAAGAGCGATGGCAATGGTGATGGCTCATGAACAGACAACTCAGTTGTCACTTAGACGAATTGCTCGCGAGCTAAGCGGCTCAGGCACGCGCCTGGCGTGGCGGTCGTCCGCGCCGCGGCCCGTCAATCGCGACACCACGGTGCGTCAGGAGCGGCAGCAGCACGTCAGGCGGACGCACCCAGGCGCAGATAAGGCACTGCTGGTCCCCGTCGTCATTGCAGTAGGTGAAGCCGGAGCACCGCGGGCAGGTCGGCAACGTCATGCGGCCGGTGTAGCACACCGTCACGCAATTGCGCCGGCGATGGAAGGAAGTCATCGCCGGCGCCAAAGCTAGGAGTCCTCCCCTGTTTCTGGTACGCGCTATGCTGAGCCCAGCATAGCGCAGGGGCGCTACTGCCAGCGAGGCACGGCGCACCAGGGTCGACCGGAGCTGCCACGATGCCGTGGTATGTGCTCGGTGGGATACCAGCCGACCTCCCAGTGCCGGTCCGGGCGCGGGTCGCCCTGCTGCCGCAGGTGACGCTACTCGGCGGTCCGTTTGCGACGCGCGCCGCGGCAGAGGCCTTTCGCCAGGGCTATCTCCCAGCCCAGCACCAGCACAGCGAAACCATGCTGGGTCTCGCCTTACCGCGCGCGCACTACACGGTCAGCGCCGGGACAGACCTCATCGCCGCGCTTTGCGTTGCCCTGGACTTGCCAGACCCAGGCGAGCGCTAAGCTTAGCGGCGGGGTCCGTTCACCCGCGCCATGTGCTCACGCTGACGGCGTTGGATATCTGCCCGCCAGCGCTCATCCAGGCGCTGCGGCTCCGCGCGGCCGCGCTGTGCGCCGTGCGTGCCCGCGGGCCACGGGGTGAGCGGGTTCGTGCCGCTCACCGTGCTGCCGCTCTGCGAGCCGGCGAAGCGGCTGAGGATGCCGTACGCCGTCGCGCCGGAATCCTCAAGGAAGCGCAGCACCCGGTTGACATCCCAGCCCATGTAGGCGCCGTAGCGCGCACACACGTGGGTGAGCTGCTCCGGTAAGCCGGTATAGCCGAACCGTCGCACCTTGCTGTACACGTCGGCGAGCAACCCGGCATGGGGCGGCGTCTCGGGCGTTGCCGGCGGCTGCAGCGCCCGGCCGGTCGGGTAGTCGTGCGGCGAGGGCGTCGGGCGCTACGGTCAACGTCTGTACATCGCCGATGGCCTCAATAACCGCATTCGCCTGATCGAGCTGGCGAATCATTGAACCACGACCGAAGGCTGCGCCTTCGATTCTTCGCGTGCCTTCATGCAGGTTCGCGCAACCGGTTATGGTACGGGTTGCGCCCGGGTCGGCAGCATTCCGCGCTCGCCGGTCAGCGCCCAGCTCCACTCAGGGTTCGCGATACGGTATACCGAGTTCGCCGAGGAGGGCGACGATCTCCGCCTCCTCGGCTGGCTTGCACAACAATGCGATGATTTTCGGCGCCCGCGCGTGATGGACGAGCTGCAGGCTGCGCTGCTCCGGGCGGAAGCTGTTCAGTTGATATCGCATCGGTGTCACGTAGTCCAATTCGGTGAAGCGAACCGTGACATGGTAGAGCGGGCCTCGGATGAGCACGCGATCGGTGTGAATCTCGAATCGGGTCAGCCAGCTCATGCTGGTGTTTCCCCCGAAGCGAGACCGTATGTACATACTGCAATGCTGCCGATATAGTAGCGCCGACTTGCCCTGCGTCGAGCGCGCGCTGGCCGCGATCGGGAGAGCAGCAGCGGACACCCTGTTCACGTGCTGGCCAGGTTGCGCCGGCTCGGTCGGCGTCCGCAGCCCGAGTGTGTCGACCGCCGACTCCAATGTCCGGGGGTCGTACACGACGGTGATTGGGCTGCCGACCTCGTAGCGGTTCCAGTCCTCGGCCGATAGCCGCGCCGTGCCGCGACGCGTGAAGCCCGTCGGCGTTGGCCAGGCATACTCGAGCTCATAGCATTCGGATTGCGCGTTCCCAGAGCCGCCGTTGCACAGAGTGTGTCCCGTCACACTGCCGACGACCGCGACGCCGCGGCGCAACAAGCTCGGGCGGACCGCCCCGCGCCACGCCGTTACGACAAGCGCAACCACGGCAATCGCAAGGGGCACCCCAATCCCAAACCCGAATAGAACGCGAACGATCGTAACCCGGTCTGCGAGATTCAGCCGACTCGGGTCTCCGGGGTCGTAGACGATTGCGATCGGCTTGCTGCTCGATTTCGGGATGTCGCCCGCATTCAGATCGCTGATCCAGCGCCGTTGCTGCTGGCCATAGGTGTCCGCGAAGGCGACCAACAGCGCATAGTGGGTGGTTCCGTCGTGGCTCTTATAGGGTTGGCTGTTCACCATGGACGCCGTCGTTCGCGCGCCGTGCCACAGCAGCGATCCCATGGTGATTTGCGCTAACGCGGTGAAGAGTGCCGCGCAAATGAGCATCGCGACCGTAACGACTGCCGCGATTCGAAATGGTGGGTACTTCCACAGACTTCGCCAATGCATCGTCGCGGACTTCTTCCACATCGTTGTTCACGCTGAAGCGTTCATGCCGGCGCATCCCGTTCCAGCGGCCCTGCTTCACCAGCCCTTTGCAGGCCGATCGTGTCGATCGCCGGCTCCCAGGTCACCGGGTCGTAGATGATGGTAATCGGGCTGCCGACCGTCAGGATATCGTCCGCGTTGAGGTCATCGATGCAGCGCTGCTGCCGCCGGCCGGCGTTGTCGGTGAAGGCGACGAGCAGCCTGTAGCGGGTATCCGAATCGCTGTCCTGGTAGGTGTCGCTGCTCACCATCGTCGCCGTCGTCTGCGCGCCATGTCCCAGCAAGGGATCGACGGCAAGCCGCGCATGGACCGCGAAGACCGCCGCGAGAATGACGGCGAGGAGCGCGGTCATCACGGCGCCGTGAAACAATTGGGACTGCTTCAGGAATCGCCATAGCATCGGTATCCGCTCCTCGCTCGGCCGCACGGCCACGCCGGCCGCGCTACTCGCAGGCGTCCACGGCGACGGTGCCGCCGTCGTGCGTCAGGTGAGGCCAAGAACGCGCTGGCTTGGGCGGTGGTGCTGCTGCCGGCGCCGGCGCTGCTGCCCACTCCGCCGCAATCGCCGCCCAGACGGGTGCAACGTGCCGGTCGCGCCAGCGGCGGACCGTGCGGCGGTCCACACCCGTCGCCGCGGCGGCCTGGTGCGCGGTTTCGCCGGCGAGCAGCGCGGCCAGCACCGCCGGCAGGGCCTCGGGTTTCTTTTTTAGGGGGCGCTTGGCACTCATTCGGCACCGCCGGCGAGCGCCAGGGCTGGCTGGACCGCGGGTGCGACGTCGTCCAGGCCCAGCGCGTGGTACGGGCAGAAGTGCCGGCCGTGCTGCGGGTGCTGGGGTGTGGTGAGCCTGAGAAAGCCCTCGTTCCGGCACGGCGCCACGGAGCAGCACGGGACCGTGGGCGCCGGGTCGTAGCTAAAGGCGAGCGTGAACGTCATCGCCCACCGTCTGGGGCCGGTCGCTGGTCGAAGAAGAACGACCGCGGCGGTATCGGCACGCCGCGGCGGCCCATGATCAGCTCGATCTGGCGCTCGACGCAGAGACGCTGCCCGACGTAGTGTCGATCGCCGCACACGGAGCAGATCGTTTTGCGGTAGCGGCGCTGGCGGGTCATCTCAGTCACCTCCCGCAGCGGTGGCGTAGGCTTGCGCCAGCTCAGCCGGCGGCTGCGTGTAGACCGTGCGCTCGTCCGGGCGACCGCGGCAGGGCACGGGACAGAACTTCTGAAACACGGAGGCGGTTTGCCGGCCACACTCAGCACAACTGCGAACCTCGCAGGCGTAACAGCAGCCACCGGCAGGGAGAAAGCCATGCTCGCAGGCGCACCCGGACGACGGGAAATCTTCCCGTGCTGGCGCGGCCGGGTCTTCAACGAACGGCGGCGGTCCGTCTACGACGGGAAGATTCCCCGTGCTAGTAGAACTACTAGCGGTGGAAGATTTCCCGTCGTAGCTGACGCGCTCGCCGGTCTCGGGATGAACGTGGTCGGTTCCGACGAGCGCACCGCACTTCGTGCAGTACCATCGCCGTTCCAGGATGGCGTCCGGGTCGTCGGCGCAGCGGATCCGCTCGTAGGGTTTGCGCACCGTGCGCCGGGCAAGCTTCCGGGGGTTACACATCAGCTCGCGCCAGGCCGCGAGCGACATGGGGGCTTCACCTGGACGTGGACCGATCTGGATCGCGAGGCGCGTCGTCTTTTTCAACCGGCGGCCGTTCGGCAGCGTACGCGGCGGCCCTGGCAGGGGTACGAGATCGCCGAGGTTCTCGGCCGCCATCGTCTCTAACCACCGTTTGACGGTCTTTGCGTCGGCGCCGCCGTTCATCTCAGCGACTTGATCGAGCCAGATCGCCACGGGCCTGGTCTCCACGTCGGCGAAGCGACGGTCGGAGGTACGCGCCAGCAGGAAGCGGCAGTACGGTGCCTTGAGCTCCTGCTTAATGGTGGAGCTGCTCAGCACATCCTCGATCGCTTGGAGGGTATGGCGCCGGGTGCGTTCGTGATCGCGACTTGCGGCGAGGTCGGCCTGCGCCCGGCTGAGGTCGCGCGCCAGCGAGAGTAGCAACAGGTCTTTGGCGGCTTGGTCGGCGGGGGGCGGCGTTGGCTCAGGATCCGT
>Ga0213875_10002473_pt1 | contig 11032 bp, 11 predicted proteins | sample BarmaccomBMRX_R8_FD_160105 | JGI IMG/M metagenome (GOLD analysis project Ga0213875, IMG submission 160105) | Root-associated microbial communities from Barbacenia macrantha in rupestrian grasslands, the National Park of Serra do Cipo, Brazil - RX_R8 | ecosystem: Host-associated > Plants > Roots... | reverse complement strand
GATGATGTGTAACTCTTGTGGACTAAATAAGGGTTGATGAAATTTAGGGCCTATGCCCTGTTTGTTAGTGAACGGAGTGGCTGAAGCCGTGACGGAACTGCGGCGTACGCCGACTGAGCGGTGTCCGGTCCCTCGGTGGTAGTAACCGCCGTCATGAGCCTTGCATGGGCCTGCTGTGAGTGACCGATATATACCTGTACACCCCTTTGGTGACGCCCCGGGGAAATGGAGGGCCAAGCCCCCATTTCCCCGGGGCGTAGGGGTTTGCGATCGTGCTGGGACGCGAACGTCCGTATTTCCTAAGGCGCTTTGCTCTTGTGGGGAACTACAGGTGCCACTGGCTTCCTGGGCACGTGAGACATCACTGGGCAGTAACAAACGCACGAGTACCCATATCCCGGGACCGCGCGCGGAACGGGTGCCTTACAGGGCCCGGCCGTGCCTTGTCTCCATCCCCCAGGAAGGCTGTTCGTTGGCCACATGCGAAGCATCCGAAAGCTTTGGTCCCAGCAGTTGTGCCAGGAGACAGCGCGAGCGCCGCAACATCCTGCTCGCAAGTGCCTCGGCGGCTATTCTGGCCGGCGGTGCCATGACGATTGCGGCGCCCTCGAGTGCGTCGTCTGCGAGTGCGGCGCCCACTTCCGAAGCCCACCTGCACAATGACGTGAAGCGTCTGTGTCCGGTCCCGAAGAAGGTCGGTGAGATGGCGTGCAACGCGCTGGAGCGCACCGATGTTGCCCAGAAGTTCTCGCTGTCGCTGTACAGTACGCCGCCCGGCTTCGGCCCACGCGATCTGCAAAAGGCGTACAAACTGCCGTCCGGCGGAGGTTCCGGCGCCACCATCGCGATCGTGGACGCCAACGATGACCCCAACGCCGAGTCGGACCTGGCGAAGTACCGTTCGCAGTACGGCCTGCCGGCCTGCACCAGGGCGAACGGCTGTTTCAAGAAGATCGACCAGAATGGCGGTACCCGTTACCCGGCCGCCGACCCCGGCTGGGCCGGTGAGATCTCGCTCGACCTCGACATGGTCTCTGCGGTTGCCCCCAACGCGCACATCATCCTTGTCGAGGCCGACTCGGACGAGATGAGCGATCTGGGCGCGGCTGTGAACCAGGCCGTCAGCCAGGGTGCGGGCTATATCTCCAACAGCTACGGCGGTTTCGAGGATCCCTCGGACACCGCGGCTGACAACAACTACTTCAACCATCCGGGCGTCGTGATCACCGTATCCACCGGCGACTCGGGTTACGGCGTGCAATACCCGGCGGCCTCGCCGGGCGTCACCGCGGTCGGGGGCACCTCGCTGACCAAGGACTCCAGCTCGCGCGGCTGGTCCGAGACGGTGTGGGGCTCCAGCTCAGGAGAGGATGGCACCGGTTCCGGGTGCTCGCAGTACGAGTCCAAGCCCCGCTGGCAGAAGGACTCCGGCTGTTTCAAGCGCACCGTCGCCGACGTCGCGGCGGTTGCCGATCCGAATACCGGTGTGGCGATCTACGACAGCTACCAGGCGAACGGCTGGAACGTCTTTGGCGGCACCAGCGCCGCATCGCCGATCATCGCCGGTGTCTACGCGGATGCGGGCAAACCCTCCTCGGGCAGCAACCCGGCCTCGTTCCCGTACGGGCACACTTCGGCGCTGAACGATGTCATCTTCGGCACCAACGGCAGTTGCTCACCGAGCTACCTGTGCAACGCCAGGAAGGGCTATGACGGACCGACCGGCCTTGGCACACCGAACGGCACGACAGCCTTCAAGGGGTGACCGCCGACAGCACTGCGCAGGGCATCAGAGGGAAGGCGGCACTGAGAATGAACAGCTGTGTGAACGAGACCTGAGGGGCAGTCGGCTGACTCCTGGTCATGGCTACGGCTCTCCGACCCGGGTGGTCCGAATGGCACGAATTCCCGCCACTCGAAAGGGTTGTATGTTCGCTTTCGCGGGTAAATCACACCCCTGGCGGCCTATGAAGAGGCAAAGAAAACAGCTCATAGGCAAAGCGATTAATCATACGAAGCTAAATGCTCTTGCCCCGCCCATGATCCGCCCGTTGGAATCGAGGAAACCGTCCTGCGTGGTAACCCTCCGTATCACGCGGTGATCCTCCGCATAAGGAGATTTCATGCGCATAGCCAGAACTCGGCCACGTGCGGCGGTCGCAGTCGCCGGGGTCACTGCTCTGGCCGCCGCTGTGGCGTTCACCACCCCCGTGGCCGGGCACGTCTCCACCACGGTGACCACCGCGGCCCCGGCAACTCAAGCGTTCCCCGTGACCGCCGCGACACCAGCCGCCGCCCGCAACATGAGCAGCCCGCTCACCACCGAGGAGTGCGAAAACAAGTGGAATATAGCCTGCTACAACCCACTGCAGTACCAGCAGGTATACGACCTCGGCCCGCTGTATCGGACGGGGATCACAGGCAAAGGACGCACCATCGTCATTGTTGACTCGTTCGGCTCACCGACCGTCCAGCACGATCTTGATGTCTACAGCAAGCAGTTCGGAATCCCCACCACCAAGGTGGACATCGTCAAGTGGGGGAATGTTCCCCCCTGGGACCCGAAGAACTCCACCATGACCGGATGGGCGGGCGAGACCACTCTCGACGTCGAGGTGGCCCACGCCATCGCGCCCGGTGCGAGGATCGTTCTGGTGGAGACCGCGGTCGCCGAGACCGAGGGCGTCACCGGTCTGCCCGAGATGATGTCCGCCGAGAAGTCGTTGATCGACCACGGCGTCGGTGACGTCATATCGCAAAGCTTCGGTGCGGCGGAGAACACCTTCCCCGGCTTCGACAAGGGCGACTACTCCAGCATCGACAATCTCCGCTACGCCTTCAAGGACGCAGCCAGGCATCATGTGACGATGCTCGCCGCGTCCGGTGATGGCGGAGCCACCGACAACACCCCCGACGGCCAAGGCTTCTATAAGTACCGCGTCAATTCCTGGCCCTCCTCCGACCCACTCGTCACCTCCGTCGGAGGAACCCAGCTGCACCTGAACGACGAGGGCTGGCGCATGAGCCCGGACAGCGTCTACAACGATCACGGCGCAAGTGGCGGAGGCCAATCGCACGTCTTCCGCCGCCCGGCCTTCCAAAACGGCGTGCGGGACGTGGTGGGCAGCCGCCGCGGCACCCCGGACATGTCGATGTCCGCGGCCGTCAACGGCGGGGCGTGGACGTACTCCAGCTACGACCCGACCGACATCGGCTGGGGCATAGCTGGCGGCACCAGCGAGGCGAGCCCGCTCTTCTCGGGGATCATCGCCCTTGCCGACCAGTACGCGGGCCACCGCCTCGGAGACATCCACGATGCGCTCTACGCACTGAACGGGGAATCCGCGCACAATCCGCTGACCGGCATCGTCGACGTCAACGACGGCACCGACAACAGCTACCAGGGCGTCACCGGCTACACCGCGGACGACGGCTACGACATGGCGACCGGTATCGGAACTGTGGACGCGGCCCTATTTGTCCCCGCTCTCGCCCGGGCGAGCCGGATGCACCACTGACGCAGTTCTCAGCACTCGCCCACACCGCGGGCCCGTCTCCTCGAGGGGCGGTCCCGCGGCCCTGTCCCCATGAGTCGCACGGGATGACCCCGGGCATCGGCTGTTCGGCGCCCCCACGTCGTTATTGCTGATTGAGCGGCAAAGAGTCAGACCGGACGCAGTGCACACGCCTCGGCGAGTTCGGCCAGTGCGTCGTACGCGCTCGTCGCAAGCCGGTCGAGGTCGGGAACGGCCCGGCCGTCCCCGAGCAGACCGAAGTGGACACGCTTGCGGTATGTGGACATGGCAACCGACACCGACTGGCCACGGGCCAGCGGCGCCAGCGGGTACAGCTCCGTCAGCGGGCAGCCTCCTAGGGAGAGTTCGGCGCCCGGAAGCGGCACGTTGGTGACGAGGACGTCGTAGAGCAGCCGGGCCGCGAATCCCGCGAGCGGGGCCCCGAGCCGGTGGCCGAGCGGCGGGACGTAGTCGGCGAGCATCGCCACCGCTCCCGGCCCGCGCCCGGGCCCCTCCGCCTTGTTGCGGTCCATGGCCATGCGCACCATACGCAGTCGTTCCCGCGGATCGGCTTCGCTCACCGGAAGACGGACGAGAAAGCCGGAGAGAGTGTTTCCGGCCCGTACGACGGTTCGGGGGCGGTACCGCGAGACAGGCACCAGAGCTCGGGTATCACTCCCCGTCACCTCCTCGCCGCGCTCCAGCGTCCAGCGGCGCAGCATCCCGGCGACCACCGCGAGGAGCACGTCGTTGACCGTGCCACCGCCGCTCCTGCGGATCTTCTGCAGATCGGCGAGGTCCAGCACGGCGGTGGCCACCCGTCGCGTCGCGCTCGGCGTCGTGGCCAAGGCGACGGAGCGGCGTGAATCCAACGTTGCCTTCATCACCGCTCTGCCGATGCCCACGACCTGCTCCGCGTCTCCTAGGCGGGAGCGGAGCCCGGCGGCGAGTTGCCGCGGATCCGGTATCGCCAGTCGCGGCCCGGCCGGAGCCTTGGCCGCGGAGGAGAAGGAGACCTGCCGAGTCCCCTGATCGAGCAGAGCCGCCCCGATGGTGACCGCGCGCAGGCCGTCGGCGAGAGCGTGGTGCAGTTTGACGAGTACGGAGAACGGCCCGCCGTCCGGGTGCGCGATGACATAGACCTCCCACGGCGGCCGGGCGCGGTCGAGTGGGCGCTCCATCAGCTCTCCGACGAGAGTGTGCAGTTCGGCCGACCCATGATTCCCAGTCAGCCACGCCGGATGCACATGGCGGGAGACGTCGAAGGCCTTCTGCTTTGTCCACATCGCCCCGCCCGGTGGCAGCAGCACGCTGCGTACCCGCATCCGCAGTCGTGGGATCGCCGAGGCCCTGGCGGCAAGCAGTTCAAGGGCATGCTCCGGACCCCTCCCGGCGGTGGGCTCGAATGTGGCCACCGCGCCGAGGTGCATGGGGTGGTCGGGTGCCTCGAGATGCCAGAAGGCCAGATCCAGCGGTGCCAGCGGGTTATCGCTCAAGAGGGTGCTCTCCAGTCGGGTGCCGGGGCGGACGGCCTGTGTGAGGGGCAGCGGCGTTGCAGTTAAGCCATCACGGCCGACCACCGTTAAACATGTCGCATCACGGAAGGTTACCGCTCAGTACCGCTTCTGTGTCGCTTCCCTACGCTGATCGAGTTGCCGGGACCAGCCTCCTGGTGTGGTCTGAAAGCTGGTGTGCTCTGAAAGAGGTAGTGCCCACAGGGAGCCTGCGGCGGGAGGAACCTACGGCGAGAAGGGTTGGGCCATGACAGCTGCCACGCGACTGCTCCGTGCCCTGCCCGCCCACTACCGGGAGCGCTTGATGGAGCTGGGCCGGGAGGTCTCCTTTGCCCAGGACGCCCGGATCTTCGAGGAGAAGGGCACCGCGGACCGGTTCTGGGTCATCCGTTCGGGTGCAGTCACCCTCGACTTGAAGGTCCCCAGCCGACGCCCCGTGACTGTCGACACGCTCGGGCCTGGCGACCTGCTCGGGTGGTCCTGGATGTTTGCCCCCTACACTTGGGACTTCGGAGCCGAGGCGCTCAGCCCCGTACGCGCCTATGAGTTTGACGGCGCGCGGGTGCGTGCACTGTGCGACGAGGAACCCGCTCTCGGCCTTGCCCTCGTCCGGGCCGTCGCCGAGGTGCTCGCACACCGCCTGGAGACGGCCCGCACCCGGCTGCTGGACCTGCACTCCTGCGGGCCGGTCCGCTGACGCTCCCTCGCGTCGCCGGATCGTGCTCGCCTGGCAAGACGGTGCGGCCGAGCCTCGCCGTGATGCCATACGGGCCGCTCCCATGGCCGGCCCGCCCAGTGCATCTGCGCGGCGGCAGCAGGTCAATGCCCGGATGAGGGCCTGCTCCGAGTTGCCGACCGGAGCATAGGCACGCCGCACCTTCACTGCACGGTCAGATCGTCCACCACGTCACGCAGATCGCCGCGCCTGCGGTACGCCTCGCGCTGCCGGGCCGCCCCGCCCCGCGCCAAGCGCACCCGGCGCCACAACGCCTGCACCTCATCCATGTCCCCAGCCGCCTCCAGACCCGGCGCGGCCCGCTCGATCAGCGCCTCCACCAGCTCTACGGCGGGTCGGGGCCGGCCTGCGGCGAGATCGAGCCCGAAGCCCGCCAGACCGTCGCGGGCCGCCCGCCAGTGCGCCGCCTGCAGCAGCCGGTCCGGAATCGCTGGGGCGGGCTCGTCCGCGCGCACGGCTCCCACCAGGGTGGCTGTGAGCCCTCGTACGAGCGCGGCGAGGAGCACCACGGTGTCAAGGTCTGCGTTGACATCCGCGACCCTGACCTCCAACGTCGGGAAGTGCTCAGACGGCCGGGCATACCAGTAGATCATCCCGCGGTCGAGCATGAATCCTGCGGCGATGAGGGAGTCGACCAGCGCGTCGTAGGCCGCGGCGTCCGGCAGCATCGGTGGTGGGCCCACGCCCGGCCACTGTGACCAGCTCATTGCCCGCCAGCTGGCATACCCGCTGTCCCAGCCCTTGCGAAATGGCGAGTTGGCGGCGAGCGCCCCCACCGTCGGGAGCCAGGGCCGCAGGTGATTGCCGAGCCGCACCGCCTCGTCGCGGCAGCTCACGGCGACGTGTACGTGGCAGCCGCACACTCCGCTGCCGAGCTCATCGGTGACGGCGCCGAATTCGGCTGCCATCCGCAGATAACGCGAGGATCCGGTGACCTCGAACGAGCCAGGTGCCGGCACCACCGCAGTGCCGGAAGCGACTGCAAGACACCCGGTTTCCGCAGCGGCGGCCGCGATGGCCGTGCGCAGTCGCAGCAGCTCTCCGCGCAGCTCCTGCAGTGTTCGGACCGGACGGGTGCACGTCTCCACCTGGGTCGGGAACAACTCGGCCTGCACCTGGTCGCCGAGCACCTCTCCGGCGCTTTTGAGGACCATGGACACACACGGCGTGGGGACGCGCGTTTCGCGGTCGACGAGGAGGAACTCCTCCTCGACACCGAACGTGGGCACGTCGACGCTTGCTGCGCGGGATTCGCTGCTCAGGGGGGCTCCGATCTTACGGGACAGCTGATCACTGCCCTCCTGTCGACGATTCTTCCCCCCGTTTCGTACGCACATGCGTCGCCGTCCGGGTGAGCGCTTCTCCGTGTCCCTCCCATGCGGTGGCCGACTGGCAAGCCGGACACAGTTCGTGATGCCCCTGGGCGGTGATCACGGTGCCCCACCCGCGGCACTCCTCGCAGTCGCGAGCCAGTCCGGGATCGGCGTGGGGGGCCGGATCAGCGGGGTCGGCTCCGTGCACCATGCGTGGGAACTCCTCAGTCGAGGGCGGAAGGGTGTGGCAGCGGTCTCCCGTATCAGTCGTACCTTGTTATGGTTTCTTCAGCTATACGTGGTTTATCTGCCTTAATTCAAGATGTGCCGGAAAAATCGCTGGACTTCTTGGGGCCGCTGCTCGACGCAGGTGACCGCGATCAGTCGGCTGCCCTCACCGCAGCGAGGGCTGGTGCGGCGTATCGGCGCCTACGGCCCGTCCGGCAGGGGCCGGACGGGCCGTAGAGTCGGGGCATGGCTTCAGACGAGGGGACCGTACGGGTCGATAGCTGGATCTGGGCGGTGCGGCTCACCAAGACTCGTTCGCTGGCTGCCTCCGCCTGCCGCGCGGGCCATGTGCGGGTCAACGGTGAACGCGTCAAGCCCGCCCACGCGGTGCGCTCCGGTGATGAGGTGCGGCTGTACCACGTCGGGCGCGAGCGGATCGTCGTGGTCTCCCGCATCGTGCGCAAGCGGGTCGGCGCTGCCGTCGCCGCGGAGTGCTTCGTCGACAACAGCCCCCCGCCACCGCCGCGCGAAGAGGTCGCCGCGGTGCCCCAGCGTGACCGTGGTGCGGGCCGTCCGACCAAACGCGACCGCCGCGAGCTGGAACGCCTGCACAACCGCTGACCCCGCCCTCACACTGCGCCGTCGTCCGTCGGCACGATATACATCGGCCTCCAAATATTTCTGTCGTCAAAATATTTCGGCAGCCGATATAATCTAAGGGCGGGCGATCCGGCAGAGGGATGAGGACGTAGTGAGGAGAGGGGCATGGCCGGACGGATGGCGGCACACCCGGCACGGCGCCGTACCTGGCCCGCGCGGCTCACCCAGGAGCGGCCCAGGCCGGACCTCATACGCAACCGGCCCGGCGCATGGCGGCTCGCGGTGGCGACAGTCTGCTTCGGCGCCTTCATGGGGCAGCTCGATGCCTCCATCGTCACCTTGACCTATGCGAGCCTGCGCACCGAATTCCACGCCTCGCTCGCCGCCGTCGAGTGGGTCTCGCTCGCCTACCTGCTCACTGTGATCGCGCTGCTGATCCCTGTCGGCCGACTCGCCGACACCCACGGGCGCAAGCTGTTCTACCTCTACGGACTCGTGGTCTTCACCGCCTCGTCCGCAGCCTGCGGCCTGGCCCCCTCGCTTGTCGCACTGACGGTCTTCCGTATCATGCAGGCGGCGGGTGCCGCGCTGATGCAAGCCAACAGCGTGGCGCTGGTAGCCACCAGCGCACCACGCGAGAGGACACGGATCGCGCTCGGCGTACAAGCGGCCGCACAGGCGCTCGGACTCGCCCTCGGCCCCATGGCCGGTGGCGCCCTCGTCTCCACCCTCGGCTGGCGCTGGGTCTTCGGCATCAACGTCCCGATAGGAGTGATCGCGCTGGCTGCAGGTGATTACCTGCTGCCGCGCACCCGCAGCCGCTGCGGTCGCGACCGGTTCGACGGGCCCGGCCTCACGCTGCTCCTCGCCACCACCACCTGCGGACTGCTCGGCCTCTCCGCAGCCTCTGGACTCCCGGTGCCCGGCTGGGCTGTCGCAATGCTCTTCGCCGCGGCCGCCGTCGCCGGCTGCGCCTTTGCCGTACGGCAAAGGCGGACCGCCGCACCACTGCTCGACCTGGCGCTGCTGCGGGTGCAAGCAGTCTCCTCCGGGCTGGTCGGGGCGCTCAGCGGCTATTTCATGCTGTTCGGCCCGCTCGTCCTTATGCCCGTCGCCCTCACTTCGGCCGGAACGAGCGAACTGACCGCAGGCCTCGTGCTCACCGCGCTGCCCGCGGGATTCGCCCTTGCCGCGACCGCCGCGGAGCGGGTGCTGCCCAGCGCGCTCACCGACCGGGCGCGTTGTCTGCTGGGCGCCGCGATATGCGTCGCCGCGCTGACCGCCATGGCTGCAACCCCGCTCAACAGCGGGTGGCCGACGCCGCTGCTCGCCCTGCTTGGCCTGGGACTCGGCACCTTCATCCCGGCCAACAACAGCCTCATCATGGGAGGCATCCCGGCGAGTTCCTCAGGCACTGGCGGCGGCCTGGTGAACATGGCACGCGGGCTCGGCACGGCATTGGGCGTCGCGCTCATCACGCTCGCCCTTCATCTCGCTCCGCAGCGCGGCATGTTCGCAGGCCCCCGGTGCGCCGTCGTCGTGCTCCTCGCTGCTTCCCTGCTCACCGCGGCGGCTGCCTGGCTCGGTCCCCGCCACGCGCGGTGACGACGGCCCGGACGTCTCCTACGGCCCGGCGCGCTCCGGCATCGTCTGCTCGACTCCGTCGAGTTTCAGCACGCATGACGGCGTGCCCGTGCCCATCCTGGGCAGTCGTATGCGGACCTGGAACGGGCGTACCGGCTCCTCCGGCAGTTCGGCACACAGCAGACTCGTACCCGAGCCGTGCAACTGCTCGACGGCGATCTCCTTGCCGTCCACCAGCACCTCCGCCTCGGCGGTATGGCCGGGGCGCACATTCACTGTGATGGAATGACCGGCCTGGTCCAGATGGAAGTGGCGACGACGATTCATGGCCCACCTCCGTGACAGCGCACCTATGACATCAGCGTAGGTTTGATATGGCCGATTTGATAGCACCCGTGGCACTTGTCGGCGGCATATGCACGCCGAGCTGCCTTCACACTTCCAGGGAGCCGTTCGGCCCATACCGATGCGGCCGGACGGTACGGACGCCGGTCCGCCAGGCCCCTGCCTGTGGCGCCTGCCGCACGAGCACCATGTGGTGAGCAAGGTTGCCCCTCACGCCCGACTGCCCCACTGAAGCAGCACGAGGTGGGTACGCGTAACGCGGGAAGGGATGAGAACCATGTCGCTCCGTACACCGCACGGACACCATCGCCGGGGCGGACGGGCACTGGGCATGCTGCGTACCGACCGGCGCACCGCTCACAGCCCGCTCGAGCGCACCTCCGACCGCGTCCAGAGCTGGGCGGGCAGGATCCTCCTCGTGCTGCTGCTGCTCGGCCTTCCGGGGGCCGTCATCAGCACCGATGCGTACGTTTACCACGGATCGATGCACACTGTGCACGTCCAGGCTGCCACCCGCTGCCCCGCCACCGCGCAGCTGCTGCAGAACGCCCCTTCGGTACCTTCACAGACCGATGTCGAGACCACGGTCCGGGTGACCGGAGCCGACCGCGCCCCCTACGTCACCACCGCTACAGTCGCCCCCGGCAGCGCGGCCGGCACCACCATGAGCGTGTGGGTGGACACGCACAGCGGCGCCATCGTCTCCGCCCCACTCACCGCCACCCAGGCATCACGCGGCGCGGGGCTCATCGCCGCTATGGTCGTGCCGGCGCTCTCGCTCACAGCCTTCGCCCTCTGGCTCGCCCTGCGGTGGGCGCTCAACCGGCTGCGCTTTGCGCAGTGGGACGGCGAGTGGGAACGCGTCGAACCCCAGTGGTCCGGGCGCCACCGCGACTGCCCCTGATGGCCCGCCTTACGATCTCTCGCCTTACGGCCTGGGAAGCACGGGGAGCGGCCACGTGCGCTGTGCCGGCAAGACCGGCACCGGAGATGACATCGGCCCGACCAATGCCTTCGTCCCCTACGCGCGGGAGGACCGCCGCCGATGGGCCACCCACGCCACGCCCGATCCACCGAGCAGCACTCCGGCGAAGGCCGAGGCCGCTGTGGAATCCTGTGGCCCGTACGCCGCCGCGGCCAATTGGTTGGCCGCACCGATAGTGCCCGCATCGGCGTTGCCCATGTCGGGGTTGATGC
>Ga0213875_10002472_pt1 | contig 11033 bp, 7 predicted proteins | sample BarmaccomBMRX_R8_FD_160105 | JGI IMG/M metagenome (GOLD analysis project Ga0213875, IMG submission 160105) | Root-associated microbial communities from Barbacenia macrantha in rupestrian grasslands, the National Park of Serra do Cipo, Brazil - RX_R8 | ecosystem: Host-associated > Plants > Roots... | reverse complement strand
TCCGGTCATGGCCGCGTCCGGGAGCCGGTAATCCGCGAACATCTCGCGCAGGCGGGTCTTCATGATTTTGCCGGTTGCGGTGTAGGGCAGTTCGGGCAGGCTCACGACATCGTCCGGCAGCATCCAGCGCGGGAAGCGCTTGCCGAGAAACGCGATCAGCGCGTCGCGCTCCGGTCGGCGGCCCGGTTTCGGCGTGACGATCAGCAAGGGCCGCTCGGCCCAGCGCGGGTGCGGCACCGCGATGACCGCGGCCTCGGCCACATCTTCATGCGCCATCGCGGCGTTTTCGAGATCGATCGAGCTGATCCACTCGCCGCCGGATTTGATCACGTCCTTGCGCCGGTCGGTCAGCTGCAGATAGCCGTCGGGGTCGATCGTCGCGACGTCGCCGGTATGGAACCAGCCATCGGACTCGACCGCGGCCGCGGTCGCCTCCGTGTCCTCGAAATAGCCGCTGACGATCCACGGTCCGCGCACGAGCAATTCGCCGACCGACTTGCCGTCATGCGGCAGCGGCCGGCGCATCTCGTCGGCGATCATCATCTCGACCCCGAAGATCGGCCGGCCCTGCTTCGACTTGACGGCCAATTGCGCCGGCTTGTCGAGGCCGAGATGCTTGGCCTTCAGGGCGCTGGCGGACCCGAGCGGGCTCATCTCGGTCATGCCCCAGCCATGCACGACCTCGATGCCATGGCGGTTCTCGAACGCCTCCATCAGCGACAGCGGCACCGCCGAGCCGCCCGACAGGATGCGCTTCAGGGTCGTGCAGCGCGCGCCGGTTTGCGACAGATAGGCTTCGAAGCCGAGCCAGACCGTCGGCACGCCGAGGCTCAACGTCACCCCTTCGGTCTCGAACAGCTCGTAGAGGCTCCTTCCGTCGAGGCGCGGGCCGGGCAGGACGAGCTTGGTGCCGTTCATCGGCGCGGCATAAGCGACGCCCCAGGCGTTGGCGTGGAACATCGGCACGACCGGCGCCACGGTGTCCCGCGCCGACATCGCGGTCGCGTCCGGCAGCGACAGGCCGAAGGCATGCAGGACGGTCGAGCGGTGGCTGTAAAGCGCGCCTTTCGGCTGACCGGTGGTGCCGGAGGTGTAGCAGAGCGACGAGGCGCAGCGCTCGTCGAATTCGGGCCAGGCGAGTTCGTCGCTCTCGTCTTCGATCAGCTTCTCATAAGGCCCGAGCACGGGAAGCGCGGTATCCGCCTCCCCGAGCAGCACGATGCGGCAGTCGGGCGGCAGCCGCGGAGCCAGCCTCTCGATCAGCGGCACAAAGCTGGTCTCGACAAACAGCAGCCGGTCGGCGGCGTGATTGACGATATAGACGATCTGATCGTCGAACAGGCGCGGGTTGATCGTGTGGCAGACCGCGCCGATCCCCGAAATGCCGTAATACAGCTCGAAATGGCGGTGGGTGTTCCAGGCCAGCGTTGCCACGCGGTCGCCCGGCGCGATCCCGAGCCGCAGCAAGGCGTTGGCCACCTGTTTCGCGCGGCGCTCGGCGGCAGCGTAGGTGTAGCGGTGGAGGGCGCCCTCGACCGTCCGCGACACGACCTCCGTATCGCCATGGTAGCGCGCGGCATGCGCGATCATTGCCGACACCAGCAACGGCCGATCCGACATCAACCCGAGCATGGCCTGGCTCCGCCGCGTTTTGTCTGCGGCCAGGAGTAGACCGGGTCGGCGCCGGATCTCAAGCGCGATCCGCTTCAAAAATCAAGGATCGGTACGAATTTGACCGTCCTGGTAACCGTGACTGTCCGTCCATCCTTACTGAGCAAGGATTTCAGGTTTGAATTCTAAAACGGGCATTTCTCGTTAAGCGTGGTGGCAAGATCGATTCCACCAAAAGAAACTCCCGGAGTGAATGATACCCCAGGCCCCATTGTAACACCGTTGAGAATAAGTTGCCGTGTAGGTGACCAAGATCCGTTGGCGTTTCGCTTGAAATCGGCGCACGTGAGTTGAACTTGCGGCGACGTAGATGGAGGCGAGCTCTGGGAGAGGCTTTCCGTCACCAACATGGGCAAAATCAAAGCTGCAATTTGGCCTGCTGTGAAGCGCATTCAAAACTCCTCTTATTGGTGAGCTTTTGATCGAGCTTGCGTAGTACGAAGTCAGTAGCGGCGCAACAGCCCGACCAGCCGACCCTGCACCCGCACCCGGTCGGGGCCGAAAATGCGGGTCTCGTAGGCCTTGTTGGCGGGCTCCAGCGCGATCGAGGCGCCGCGCCGCCGCAGGCGCTTCAAGGTGACCTCGACATTGTCGATCAGCGCGACGACGATCGTGCCGTTCTCGGCCGTGTCGCAGCGCTGGATCACGACCGTGTCGCCGTCGAGAATGCCCGCGTCGATCATGCTGTCGCCCGCGACTTCGAGCGCATAATGCTCGCTGTTGCGGCCCAGCAGGGTGGCGGGAATGCCGATCGTCGCCGTCTGGTCGCGCAGCGCTTCGATCGGCGTGCCCGCCGCAATGCGGCCGTAAAGCGGCAATTCGACGGCGTCCGTTTCGGGCGCGACCGGCGCGCCGGCAAGCGATCCGGTGAAATCGCCCTGAATGACGGTCGCGGAAAAGCCGCTGCGCTCGGGCGTGGCCGGGGCCGCGGTCGCCTCGGGTAATTTGACCACTTCGAGGGCGCGCGCGCGGTGCGGCAGGCGCCGGATGAAGCCGCGCTCTTCCAGCCCGCTGATCAGGCGATGAATCCCCGATTTCGAGCGCAGGTTCAGCGCATCCTTCATCTCGTCGAAAGACGGCGAGACGCCCGTGGCCGTGAGCCGCTGATTGATGAAGAGCAGCAGCTCGTGCTGCTTTTTGGTCAACATCTGGCCGATCCTCCGCGTCGCAGGGAACAAACCCAAAACGCCAAGAGCCCGTTCTAGTTTAGTTCGCGTGCTCGGTCAAGCTCGGGTATTTGGCTTTCCGCGGTATTCTGCGACCGCATCGATCAACCAAGCCGCGATGTACGGCGCAAAGGAGCGGCGCACGAACAGCCGCCAGCCGGGTTCCGTGTGGGTGCGGTGCAGGATGACCGGGATGCGGGCCAGCAGGGTCTGCGCGCAATCCGCCGGCCCGAATGCGCGCGGGTGGAGATCGAGTGCGCAGCCTTTGGCCAGAACCTCGGCTGCGCGCATGCCGGTGACTTCGAGGCAGGCGCGGCTGGCCCCGAGGTCGACCGCGGAGGCGTGCTGCCCGGCCAAGTGCCGGTCGAGAGCGGCGCTCAGTACGGCAGCACTGCCGGGAGCGCCGACGACCAGCCACTCGTCAGGTCCCAGCCACAATGCCGCGACGCCGTCTCGCTCGGCGATCCGGTTGGGGGTGGTCGGCAAGGCCAGCCCGAGCGCATCACGGATAGCGCCGGCAAAGGCCGGAGCGGCGGGATCGCCGCGCAATCCGATCTGCGCCAGAAAGGGAACCTCCCGCAATGCGGCGATGCCGGGCGCCGACGCGGCGGCCAGCGCCGCAGCTTCCGCCTGCAGCGGACTGATCTGCGGGGCCGATGCGGTGGCGGCGGCGCTCGGATCAGCCATTCTGGCGTTCCCCGGCCGGGTCCCAGAAGACCGGTTCGACGATGCGCGCTGCGACGCCGCGGCCGCTGAGCGGGGCGAAGACGGTTTGGCCCATACGGCGCCGCCCGTCCTTGACCAGGGCTAAGGCGAAACTGCGGCCGAGATTGGGGCTCCAATAGCTCGAGGTGACGTGGCCCAACAGCACGGCGGGCGGTCCGGGCGGGGGCGCGACGAGTGCGGCGCCTTCCGCAAGAACCGCATTCGGGTCCTCGGGCAACAGGCCGACCAGCTGCTTGCGGTCGGGCCGAGCCGTGTCGGCGCGGGCAAGCGAGCGGTGGCCGAGGAAATCCTTGCGCCGCGACACCAGCCTGCCGAGACCGAGATCGAACGGCGTCACCGTGCCGTCGGTGTCCTGGCCGACGATCGGGAATCCCTTCTCCGCCCGCAGCAGGTGCATCGCCTCGGTGCCGTAGGGAACGATGCCGAAGCGCTCGCCCGCCGCCATGATCGCGTGCCACAGCGCGAGGCCATAATCGGCCGGGACGTTGATTTCATAGGCGAGCTCGCCCGAAAAGCTGATCCGGAAAAGGCGCGCCTCGATCCCGGCGACGCACCCCTCGCGCATTGCCAGGAACGGGAAGGCGTCACGCCCCAGATCCATGCCTGGAGCGAGGGCGCGCAGCACGTCGCGCGCGTGCGGACCGGCGATGGCCGCCGCGGCCCATTGCTCGGTCACCGATGTGACATAGACCCGCAAATCGGGCCATTCCGTCTGCAGCCACTCTTCAAGCCAATCGAGCACCCGCGCCGCGCCGCCGGAAGTCGTGGTCATGTAAAAATGGTCCGGCCCCAGCCGGGTCGTCACGCCGTCGTCGAACACCATCCCGTCGTCGCGGCACATCAGCCCGTATCGGCACCGGCCGACCTCGAGGGTCGAGAAGGCATTGGTGTAGAGCCGGTCGAGCAAGGTCGCAGCATCGGGGCCGCGCAGCTCGATCTTGCCCAGGGTCGACACGTCCTGGACGCCGACCCCGGACCGCACTGCAGCCGCCTCGCGGCGGGTTGCTGCGTCGCGGTCCTCGCCGGCCTGCGGGTAGTACCAGGGCCGGCGCCACTGGCCGACATTCTCGAAGGCCGCGCCGCGGTCGACGTGCCAGCGATGCATCGGGGTGACGCGCACCGGGTCGAACAGCTCGGCCCGTTCGCGCCCGGCCAGCGCGCCGAAGCAGACTGGCGTGTAAGGCGGGCGGAAGGTCGTGGTCCCGATCTCGCCCGCCGCCCGACCTGTGTTTTCGGCCAGCAGCGCCAGCGCGTTGGCGTTTGAGGTCTTGCCCTGGTCGGTCGCCATGCCGACGGTCGTGTAGCGCTTGATGTGCTCGACCGAGGTCAGTCCCTCGCGCGCCGCCAGCGCGATGTCCGCCGCCGTCACGTCATGCTGGAAATCGACGAAGGCGCGACGGTCGCCGGCGCCGGCATGCTGTTTCGGGTGTGGCACCGGCGGTCCCACCGCCGCCTCGGCCGGCCGCGCTGCGACGAAACGCGGGCCGGTTTCGGGTGCGAAGCCGCAGGCGGAGGCTGCCGCGAGACCCGCGGCCGCGCCTTCGGCGAGACAGTTGGCGAGACCGAAAGTGGCGTTGACCCCTCCGGCCGAAGATTGCGGCTGGCTGGCGGTGCCCGGCACGAAGCAGGCCCGCGCCTCGTCCCAACGCAGCCGACCTTGCGACTGGCTGAACAGGTGGACGGCCGGGGCCCAGCCCGCCGACATCGCAATCAGGTCGCAGGCGATGCGGCGCCGGGCCGGCGGCGCATCCCGATCCGGATCGATCGCCGCGATCGTCGCGGCGGTCACGCGCCGCCGGCCGGACACACCGACGACGGTGCTGCCGGCGAACAGGTCGATGCGACGGCGCTCCGCTTCCGCCGCAAGCGATGGTTCGACCTGCCGCCTGACATCGACGATGGCCGCCACATCGATGCCGGCTTCGGCGAGCGCGAAGGCGTCGGCATAGGCGCCATCATGGTTCGTGAACATGACGGCCCGCCGGCCGGCGGCGACACCGTAGCGGGTTGCGTAGCATGCGGCGGCGCTCGCCAGCATGATCCCGGGGCGATCGTTGTCGGGAAAGATCATCGGCCGCTCATGCGCGCCGGTCGCGAGCACCACATGCCGGGCGCGGACGTGCCACAACCGCTGCCGCGCGACGCCGGAAGGTGCAGCCGCTCCGAGGTGGTCGGTGCGCCGCTCGGCCAGCATCAGATAGTTCTGGTCGTAATAACCGAACGCCGTCGTGCGCGGCAGCACTACCGTCTCCGGCAGCGACCGCAGCTCCGCGACCGCCGCCGCGACCCACTCCGGCGCCGGCCGGTCCTCGACCCGCTCGGCGGCGGCAAGCAGGCCGCCCCCCGGTTCCGCCTGCTCGTCGGCCAACATTACCCGCGCGCCGGCGCGTGCGGCCGCGAGCGCCGCCGACAACCCGGCGGGGCCGCCGCCGACCACCAGCACATCCGTATGGGCGTGCATCTTGTCGTAGGTGTCCGGATCGGGCGCGGCGGGAGCGACGCCGAGGCCCGCCAAATGGCGCAATACCGGCTCGTACACGCGTCGCCACCAGGAAGGCGGCCACATGAAGGTCTTGTAGTAGAAGCCGGCCACCAACAGCGGCGCCAGCGCGGCCAGACCGGCACTCAGGTCGAAGCCCGGCCGCGGCCAGCAATTCTGCGAGCGCGCGACAAGCCCATCATAAAGCTCGACCTCGGTCGCGCGCAGATTGGGCGTGGCTCTCGACCCGACCCCGACACGCAGCAGCGCGTTCGGCTCGTCGCAGCCGGCGGCAACGATCCCGCGCGGCCGGCGGTATTTGAAGCTGCGGCCGAGTGCGCCGATGCCGTTGGCGAGCAAGGCCGAGGCCAGCGTGTCTCCGGCAAAGCCGTAAAGCCGCCTGCCGTCGAAGGTGAAGGACAGCGGTCGGGAGCGGTCGATGCGGCCGCCGCGCTGAAGGCGGAAGCCGGTCATTCCGTGTCCGCGGGCGGCGGCTCGGCGATCTTGTACGCCGCGACGATGCGATGCGTCGCGGTATTGCGCAGCAGGTTGAACCAGCGCCGGCATCCCGCCGCATGCATCCAGCGCTCCCGCATCGTGCCTTTCGGGTTGGCGCGCATGAACAGGTACTCGGCCCAGGCCGCATCGTCGAGCGCATCCGGATCGGCCGGTCGCGCGATATGCGCTTCCCCGCCATAGGCGAACTCGACCTCGTCGCGCGGCCCGCACCAGGGGCAGGGGATCAGCAGCATCGGCGCTCAGTGGGCCACAGCGGCCGCGCCGTGCTCGTCGATCAGCGCGCCGGAGCGGAAGCGCTCGAGCGCGAACGGCGCAGCGAGCGGATGCGGCGCGCCGCGCGCGATCGTATGCGCGAAGACGTGACCTGAGCCGGGGGTCGCCTTGAACCCGCCGGTGCCCCATCCGCCGTTTAGGAAAAGCCCCTCCACCGGCAAAGGCCCGATAATCGGCGAGGCGTCGGGCGAGATGTCGACGATGCCGCCCCAGCTGCGCATCATGCGCAGGCGGCCGAAGATCGGGAACAGTTCGAGGCAGGCCGCCAATTCGCGCTCGATGATGTGGAACGAGCCCCGCTGCGCATAGGAAGCGAACGCGTCGATGCCGGCGCCCATGACGAGTTCGCCGCGGTCGGATTGACTGACATAGACATGCACCGCGTTCGACATGACGACGCAGTCGAGGATCGGCTTGACCGGCTCCGATACCAGCGCCTGCAACGGATGGCTCTGCAGCGGAAGACGCACCCCGGCCATGCGGCACAGCACGGAATTGTGCCCCGCCGCGACGATCGCGACCTTGTCCGCCGCAATGCGCCCGCGGCTGGTCTCGACGCCGCGCACGCGACCGCCTTCGATGAAGAAGCCGGTCACCTCGCAATTCTGCACGATATCGACGCCGCGCCGATCGGCGGCGCGGGCGTAACCCCAGGCGACCGCATCGTGGCGCGCCGTGCCGCCGCGGCGCTGCAGCGTCGCGCCGAGGACCGGGTAGCGCGCGGCCGGCGACACGTCGAGGATCGGGCAGAAACGGCTGAGTTCTGCGGGTTCCAGCCATTCGGCGTCGATGCCGTTCAGCCGGTTGGCCTCGACGCGCCGGCGCCCCTCGCGCACATCCCCGGTATCGTGGGCGAGGTTGAGCACCCCCCGCTGGCTCAGCATGACATTGAAGTTGAGCTCGCGGCTGAGCCCTTCCCACAATTTCAGCGAATGCTCGTAGATCGCGGCGCTTTCGTCCCACAGATAGTTCGAGCGGACGATCGTGGTATTGCGCCCGGTGTTGCCGCCCCCGATCCAGCCGCGCTCGAGCACCGCAACATCCGCGATCCCGTGCTCCTTTGCGAGATAATAGGCGGTCGCGAGGCCGTGACCGCCGCCGCCGATAATGACGACCGAATAGGCCGGCTTGGGGTGCGGATCGCGCCACAGCACCGGCCAGCGCCGATGCCCCGTCCAGGCCTCGCGCGCCAGCGTCAGCAGGGAAAATTGCGTCATCTCGACCCCGGAAAGGGGGTAATTCCAAGTCGGACGGCAATCCGCAGGCGAGCCGGGCGCTTATGGAAAATTACGGCCGGCTGCTTATCACGCCCGGCGCGCTGTCAGGCTGTGAGATGGCACCTCGCCCGCGGGCGACTCGCTGCAGCCGACCGGCGGACGGACGGTGCCGGACTTACGGGGCCGGCGCCGGCCCGACGCAAGGGGGAGGGTTCCCATCCGGCACCGTACGCCGCGGTTGGTTGCCGCGGTTACTCGAACGAAGCGCTCGTCGTGTCGCTCTTGCGGTTGTAGCGGATCGTGATCCGCTCGACGCTGCACAGGTCGATATTGCCCCACACGGCGCTCGAATCGTCGTCGGTATAGACAACCTTCAGGTCCCACCGGCAGGTCTTCTCGGCGCGCTTGAAGTGGATGTTGACGCGCTCGCCGTCGCCGAGCGTGTCCTGGCCGAGCACGTCTTCCTGCCAGTCGGAGGTGTTGTTCGGCGAAACATAGACTTCCTTCAGCTCGTAACCCGTCTTGTTGACGAGCGTGAAGTCCTGCTTGGCCTGCTGCGCCTGCGCGCCGCCGGTCCAGGCAATCGCGGCAAGCGCGGCGGCGAACAACGTGGTTCTCATCGGGCAGTCTCCAGTTTTGTTGATGGCGAGCATTCTACCAGAGGTCGGGTTTGCCTGCGAATCCTTGTCGAACCTTTAAGCCGGGCAAATGTAGCGGAGCCCGCTCGGGTTCTTGAGGCATCGCATCGATTCGGGGAAGACGGCAGCCACTGCATCAACAACGCTCCGCCAACACGGGGAACAGAGGCGCATGACTCGCTCCGTAATTGCCCCGCGAATCGAGACGTACCGCCCGCTTCGCTTCATCGAATCACGGCTCGGTCAGACTGTTTCTTCGGCTCCCGGAAGATCCAGTTTGCGCGCAGTTTCTGTATTCCGGCCCGGTCCAGGGTCGCCGTTCGGGTGCCAAGTTCGCCACGGGGGTTGCGGCGGAAGTCCGCAACCGTCACGCGCCCCAAATACACCTCCACGAATCGCATCGGCGCCCGCTGCTCAGCCGGTTCCGTAACATGATCCGTCTGATAGACGAAAACCGCCATCCACTGGTCGCGTGCCCCGTGTGTATCGACGGCTCCACCCTTCTTGCGAGTGCTTTTGATTTCGACCCCATGCTCGCCGGCGCGAACCGAGTTCTGAGGGTACCGGCCTGAACGAGCAAGTCGGGATGACCGTTGAAATGTCTGTTCTCGACAAGAACCCGTGAATGCTTCGCCATGCTGGCCGTCAGCATATCCGACAGCATGCCCGACATGGCGGCCGGCCTCAGCATGTCGTCGAGCCGGTGCAGCCCTTTACCCAACAGCAATCGGTTAACATCGTAAAAGAAGTCATAGACGTCCTGCATTGCCATTTCGAAGTCGCGCAGTCTCAGTTCGAAAGGGAGCTCGGCATCGGGGTTGAATTCCCCCGTTACCTGCAGTTTCACCAGGCGGCGCCGTTACGCGGGAAGCGCAGCCAATTGAGCGAATGCTCGGCTGCTCATTTCCAGATAGTCGGGGTCACGGTCGGCTCCGAGAGCGCGATAGCCTATCGCTTCGGCTGCGGCCAGGGTCGAACCGCTCCCTGCGAAAGGGTCATAGACAATCCCGATGGCGAGTGGCAGCGATGCCCGTACCACTTGGCGAAGAAAGCGTTGCGGTTTGAGCGAAGGATGGGGTGCGATTTCCTTTTCTCTGCCGCGAGTCGGCGAGCATTGAATTACGTCCTTTAGCGGCTCTTTATTACCAATGCGACGCAATCCCCCCGTGCCCCATCGACGCAGATTGTCGGCCACGGTGCCCTCGAACGGCTTACGGAAAATCCCCCAAGGCTCCCAGCAGGCCCGCGGCATCACGGAAACCTCGGGAAACTCAGCCTCATAACCTTTCGGCTTGTCCCCGCCTCGCAGGGTTTGGACCAGTCGGATGATTTCGCCACGCTTCTCAAATCCCGCCTGCTGAAGGGAACAGAAAGTCATCGAGGACAAGAGCGGGTTCGATGCGATGATAATGTGCCCACCCGGCGCAAGCGCGCCCATTGCACAGCGCCCGAACGCAATGAAAAACGATTGAAGGTTTCGCAGATCTTCGGCGGAGAGCACGGTAAAGCGCGGCAGCGGTCGGCGATTCGCGCCGTCGAAAGAGGGCGGAATCCGCCACACGCCGCCGCGGCCCGCACGCAGCTTGCCGTGATCCTTTTCTTCGTATTCGAGGCCGTAAGGCGGGTCCGTTACGATGGCCTGCAATGAGCAGGGCGGGAACGAAGCCAAAAGCTCCAGCGCGTCGCCAAGTATGTACGTCGCCCTCTCCGACAAGTGCCGGCGGAAGTGCGTCCCGACACTGTGCAACACCTCCCAGTTTCGCACCTCGGCTTGCCGAAGCCGCTCTCGCCAACCGGATGTCCAATAGCCGCTATGCTGCTCTTCGCGCGGCGACAGCATCGAGACCCTCTCCTCAGCTGCAGGGCGGGCAGGTTGGCGCGAACTCCAGGCCTTAGAGGCACCGCGTGGTTCCTGAAATGTTCCGTAGCATGGACGGAGCAAAACTGCAACGAAATAGCCCCGTTAAGCCGGGCAAATGTAGCCGAGCCCGCTCGGGTTCTTGAAGCAGCCGATCGATTCGGGAAAGACGTGGCGCGGCAGCCACAACACGACTTCCGGCAGGAAGATGCAGGCGGCAATCGTGATGAAGAAGATGACGTAGATCGACAGCGACGCCACCAAGGCCTGCGAGAACCGCACGCCGACGAATTTCGACGCCATCAGCAGGGCAAGCCCGTAAGGCGGCGTGATCAGCCCGAAGGCGAGGGTCACGATCAGCACGACGCCCATATGCACCGAGTTGATGCCGCCCGCCTCGGTCAGCACGGCGACGATCGGCATGAAGATGACGATGCACGGCACCGGCTCGATGAAATCGCCGACGATCACGAACAGCGCGACCAA
>Ga0213875_10002471_pt1 | contig 11035 bp, 8 predicted proteins | sample BarmaccomBMRX_R8_FD_160105 | JGI IMG/M metagenome (GOLD analysis project Ga0213875, IMG submission 160105) | Root-associated microbial communities from Barbacenia macrantha in rupestrian grasslands, the National Park of Serra do Cipo, Brazil - RX_R8 | ecosystem: Host-associated > Plants > Roots... | reverse complement strand
GCAGCGCGCTCATCAGCTCGGGACGGAAGAAGCCGGCGCGCCGTCCGTCCCACGCCAGGGTCGCCAGCGCCTCGATGACGTTGAAGCCGCCGGTGAAACCGCCGTAGTTGGACTCGAGCCCCCAGATGCCCATGATGACGCCGGCATCGACGCCGTAGGCCGACCGCACGGCGGCGAGCAGGCGCCGGTTCTGCGCTGCCAAGGCGCGGCCCTGGGCGATGCGCTGATCCGTCAGCCGGGTCTCGCGGTAGCGCTCCCAGGTCAGGGTGAACTCGGGCTGGCGGCGGTCGAGTTCCAGCACCTTCTCGTTCGGCCGCAATCCCGCGAGCGCGCGGTCGAGTGTCGCGGCCGATACGCCGCTGCGCAGGCCCTCGGCGCGCAGTCCGCCGAGGAACGTGTCGAAATCGCCCGCGTAGGCCCAGGCGCTGGTGGGCAGCGCCAGGCTCGGCGCGGCGAGCAGGACTCGGCGGGTCAGCACCGCCTACCTCTGCCACAGGCGACCCGCCGGCAGCAATCACGGCGCGGGAACCCGGCCTTCCAACGCACCCTCGATTGCGCCAGACTCGCCGGGGACGCGGGAGAGCGGGCGATGGACGTAATGACGGCAAGCGTAACCGAGACGTTGGCCGGCTTCAGCGCCGGCATCCGGCTCGAGCGGCTGCCGGCCGAGGTGGCCGCGCGGGCGCGCTTCCTCGTGCTCGACCTCGTCGGCAACATCGTTCGCGGCCGCCATGACGCGGAGAGCACCCCTGCCCTGCTCGCCGCGGTGCGCGCGCTCGGGCTCGGCGCCGGCAGCGCCGGGGTGTTCGGCGACGCCGCGCGATACGCCCCCGCCGGTGCGGCGCTGCTGAACGGCGCGCTCGCCCACTCGCTCGACTTCGACGACACGCACGCCGCCGCCTCGCTGCATCCGGGCGCGCCGGTGATCCCGGCAGCACTGGCGGCCGCCGAAATGGCGGGCGCCGCGGGCGCCGAGGTGCTGGCGGCGATCATCGCCGGATACGAGGTGACCTGCCGGGTTGCGCTCGCGCTGCCGGCCGGCGAGCACTACGCGCGCGGCTTCCACCCGACGGCCACCTGCGGCGCGTTCGGTGCGGCGGCGGCCGCCGGGCGGGTATTCGGGCTGGATGCGGCGTCGATCGCCTCGGCGTTCGGCATCGCACTGAGCCAGTGCGCCGGCAGCCTGCAATTCCTCGCCAACGGCGCCTGGACCAAGCGTTTTCAGGTCGGCTGGGCGGCGATGTGCGGGCTCACCGCCGCGACGCTCGCGCGCGAGGGGTTCAAGGGTGCCGCGGCGGCGATCGAGGGGCCGCACGGCTTCCTTGCCGCCTACGCGCCCGCGCCCGATCCCGAGCGGGCGCTGCGCGATCTCGGCACGCGGTTCGAGCTGATGAACACCGCGGTCAAACCGTACCCGTCCTGCCGCTACGGCCACGCCGGCATCGACGCCGCCATCGCGCTGCGGCGCGAACTCGGCCTGCGGCCCGAGGAGATCGACAGCGTCACGCTCGGCCTGTCCAACGCCGGAATGCGGCTGGTCGGCGTGCCCGCCGAGAAGAAGGCGGACCCGCAGAACGTCGTGGACGGGCAGTTCAGCGGCAATTTCGTCATCGCGACGGCGCTCGCCACCGGCACGATGGGCTGGGACAGCTATCGCCTGCTGCATGATCCCGCGGTTCGTGGGTTGCTGACCAAAGTGCATTGCGTGCACGACCCGGAGATCGAGGCCGCCTTCCCCGTCAACATGGCCGGCAAGGTGACGGTGCAGGCGCGTGGGGGTGCGCACGTGAAGACCGTGCTCGTGCCGAAGGGCGAACCCGGCAATTTCCTGACCGAGCAGGAGCTGCGCGAAAAATTCGCCGGCCTGACGGATGCGGTGTTGGGCACGGAACGCAGCGCCCGGTTGGCGGATGCCGTGCTGGCGATCGACCGGACGCCCGACATCGCCGCACTGATGCGCCTCGCCGCGCCGCTGATGGACGCGAAGCTGGCCGGCGACTGAGCGGTTCAGAACCGCGCGGAGATTGCCAGCGAGCCGAACTGGTGCAGGCCGCCGTGCTGGCCGTGAAACTCCTGGGTCTGCACGACGTGCGTGTAGCTGACCCGTAGCCCGGCGAACATGACCGCCAGCCCCGCCTCCGCCTCGCCGACGAAGGGCTGGCGGGAGACGTGCGCGCTGCTCTCGAACGTGTTGCCGTCGAGCGTGATGTCGTGCGCCACGGCCTGGCCGTCGAAGCCCGCGAAGATGTACCAGGCGAACGGCCGGGTCGGCGTGTAGGCGTCTGCCCCGGTCAGGCCCGGGCGCACGCGCGCCGGCCCGAAATCCGAGCCGAGCCCCTGGCCGAGGCGGACGATGGTGCCGGTCAGCGCGTACACGCGCAGGTTGCCGACGCCGACCTCGAGGTCGGGCAGCGTGTCGGTCTCCAGGCCGCCGAAGCTGGCGATCGGCACCCGGTAGATGCGCTGGCTCAGCAGCTCGATCACCGGCTCGTTGTGGATCTGGTAGTTCCAGCCGAGCGCATGTCCTTGGCCGATCAGGTCATGCCAGCCGTTCTGGATTTCTTCGCCCCCGGCGCCCGGGCCGACTACGCCGAGCTGCAGGCCGAGCAAGCTGCGCCAGTCCGCATTGTCCTGCAGCAGCGAGAAATCCCCAGTGAGTACGCCGGCATATGGCCGGTCATGCGGGTCGGGCGGCTTCGCCTGCGTGTCGGCAGGCGTGTAGATCTCCTGCGAGAGGTCGATGGAGATGCGCTGCCGCCCGTCGCCCCAGAGGACCCGGCCCACGCGGGAGGCAAAGTCCGGCACCAGGTCGGTGGGCGACGTCCAGCCGAGTCGTAGGCCATTGACGTAGTAGCGGTCGGTCAGCCGGTTGGTGGTGATCGAGGCGTTCTCATCCTGCAGCGTCCAGATGCTGCTGGCGTCCGCCGGCGGCTGGGCATCCGCCAGCGGCGCGGCGAACAGCGCGCCGGTGGCCGCCAGGGCAGCGCCGGAGAGAAGGCGTGCGATCCGCTCGATCATGCGTCACCCGTGCTTGCCAGGGCTGCATAGAGAATTGCGGGCGGGTTCGGAACCCCCCTCGGCGGCGCGAGGGGACCCCTCAGCGCCGCAGACCGGCGAGGTGCGCCGCCAGCGCGTGCGCGTCGGCGAAGTGCAGGTCGGGGTCGGCGCGGGCGACGCCGCCGTCGTGCGCGGCGTCGCCCACAAGCACCGCGGTGCAGCCGGCGGCGCGCGCGGTGCGCATGTCGAGTGCGGTGTCGCCGAGATACCAGACCGAGGCGTCGGCGGGGTGGCGGAGCGGCGCCAGCGCCAGCCGGATCGGCGCGGGATCGGGCTTGTCGGCCGCCGCGTCGCCGGCGCCGACGACGGCGGCGAAGCGGGGCGCCCAGCCGAGATGCGCCACTTCCGCGCGCAGGAATTTCCCCGCCTTGTTGGAGACGACGCCCTGCGGCCAGGGTGCGGCGGCGGCGAGCGCCTCGATCGCGCCGGGCATCGGCCGAAGATGGTCGAGATGCTGATCGGCGAGCGTCGCGTAGAACAGGTCGCGCGCGCCGCGCCAGGCCTCGCCGAACATGCCGGGAAACGTGTCGCGCAGCGAGCCGCGGACGCGCGCGCGGGTGTCGGCGACACTCCAGGCCGGCATGGCGTGCGCGGCGAAGACGGCATTCAACGCCGCGGTGATCGCCGCCCAGCCGTCGACCAGCGTGTTGTCCCAGTCGAACAGCAGGACAGACGGGGTCACGCGCCGGCGCGTGATGGGGTCACGCGGCCGGCGCGTTGCGCGGCCCGCCGCGCACGTGGCGCGCGAACAGCGCGAACAGCCGGCGCGCGACGGGGCCGACCGTGCCGTCGCCCACCGGCGCGCCGTCCACCGCCAGGATCGGCTTGATGAAGGTGGTGGCGGCGGTGATGAACACCTCGCGCGCCCGGCGCAGCTCGTCGAGGCTGAACGCGCGCTCCTCCGCCGTCAGCCCGGCGTCCTGCAGCAAGCGCGTCAGCGCGGCGCGGGTGCAGCCCGGCAGGATATGGTTGTCGAGATGGCGGACGCGCAGCGTGCCGGCGTCGTCGACGATCCAGGCGCTGGTCGCCGCACCTTCGGTGACCATGCCCTCGGCGTCGAACAGGATGGCCTCGCCCGCACCCTGCTCGCGCGCCGCCTGGCGGGCCAGCACGTTGGGCAGCAGGCCGACGGTCTTGATGTCGCAGCGAGCCCAGCGCTGGTCCGGGTGGGTGATCGCCTGCGTTGTCCAGCCGTCCGGGCCGGCGGGGAACCGCGGGACGCGACGGATCGTGACGACCAGGGCGGGCCGCACGCCCTGGGGGAAGACGTGGTCGCGGCGCGCGACGCCGCGCGTCACCTGCATGTAGAGCAGGCCTTCGCGCACGCGGTTGCGGCGCGCGACCTCCAGCAGCACGTGAAGCAGCGCCGGGCGGCTCATCGGTGCGGGTAGGCGGAGTTCGCGCAGCGAGCGGTCGAGCCGGTCGAGATGCAGATCCGCGTCGATCAGCCGGCCGTCATAGACATGCACGACCTCGTAGACGCCGTCGGCGAACTGATAGCCGCGGTCCTCGATGTTCACCTCGGCGTGGCGCTGCGGCAGGTAGCGTCCGTTGACATAGGCGATGCGGCTCATCGCGGCGGCTCCTGGGGGGACGTCAGTGTGGTACGGCAGGTCGGGTGCGTTCAAGGCGCGGCGATGAACACCTGGCCGGTGGAATAGGAGATCCAGACACGGCGGGTGCGTAAAAAGTCCGCGCCGAGCAGCATATCGCCTTCGCGGAGGCGGAGCGGCGCCACCTCGATCGGCTGATCATTGAACACTTCGGCGCCGACCCGCACCGACGCGAAGCGGTGGCGGTGATAGGTCATCGCGTTCCGGTCGATGCCCTCGCCGCTGCCGGCGGGCTCGCCTGCCAGCGCCTGGGCGTCCACGTCGAGCCGGGCGGCCGCCGCCTCGCTCATCACGCTGGCGCGCGCGCCGCTGTCCAGCACGGCACTGAGCGGCGTGCCGTCGACCTCCAGCGAGACGAGGAAGCGGTCGTAGCGCGAGCGCAGGGCGGGCACCGCGCCGTACGGGGCGTCCCAGGGCAGGAAGCGGCCGGCGCAGTCCTGCACGGCGTAGAAGGTCAGCTCGCCCCGGGGGATGTCGAGATCGACGTCGAAATGCGCGAGGATGTCGGCGCCGAGGATGCCGCCGAACGGTCCGGCGTTGCCGCGATTCTGCGGCAGCGCGCCGACATTGACGCGGCGGTCCGGCAAGTCGAAGGGGCCGACGCGCAGCGACCGCAACGCTGCGTTGGCGCTCAGCAGCTCGCCGCCGGGGCCATACAGGCGGCTTAGGTGGCGGTTGTCGCGCGGCAGATGCAGCGCGTCCGCGAGGTCCGGGGTGACCAGCGTGCCCTCGGCGCCGGTATCGACGAGCAGCGTCACCGGCGTGCCATCGATCGCCGCGGGGGCGGCGACGAAGCCGTCGCGCATGGCGAGCGCCAGCGTGCCGAGGCGCTGCAGCCGGCAGGCGGTCGCCGGCGCCGCACCGGCGCAGGCCGCCAGCGCGGGCAGCGCCAGCAGGCACAGGATCGCGCGGAACGAGCGCCGCGTCAGCTCGCGCGGTCTTCCGAGTTGACGCCGAGCTGCTTGAGCTTGCGGTGCAGCGCGCTGCGTTCCATGCCGACGAAGCCGGCGGTGCGGCTGATGTTGCCGCCGAAGCGCAGCAGCTGCGCCTGTAGGTATTGGGTCTCGAACAGGTCGCGCGCCTCGCGCAGCGGCAGGGCCATGATGTCGGCGCCGGAATCGACGTTCAGCAGCGCCGGCGCGTTGGACCCGATCTCCGGCGGCAGCATCTCCGCGCGGATCGGGTCGGCCGGCGTGCCCGGCGCCATGATCAGCAGCCAGTCCATCAGGTTGCGCAGCTGGCGCACGTTGCCGGGCCAGTCATAGGCCTGCAGCGCGGTCGCCGCGTCGGTCGAGAGCTCGCGCACCGGCATACCGGAGGTCTCGGCGGAGCGGTGCAGGAAGTGGCGCGACAGCAGCGGCACGTCCTCGCGCCGCTCCTTGAGGCTCGGCACCTTCAGCGGCACCACCGCGAGGCGGTAATAGAAATCCTCGCGGAAACGGCCGGCGTTGATTTCGGCGTGCAGGTCCTTGTTGGTCGTGGCGATCACCCGGACGTCCACCTTCACGCGCGCCGAGCCGCCGATGCGCTCAAAAGTCTGGTCCTGTAGCGCGCGCACGATCTTGCCCTGCGTCTCCAGCGGCATGTCGGAGACCTCGTCGAGCAGCAGGGTGCCGCCATGCGCGCGCTCGAGCACGCCGGCGCGGCGCGGATGCGACGCGGGGTCGCTGCCGGCCTCGACGCCGAACAGCTCCTCCTCGAAGCGGGCGGGGTTGAGGGTCGCGCAGTTCAGCGCGACGAACGGACCCTCGGCGCGGCGGGAGCGGGCGTGGATCATCCGCGCCGCCACTTCCTTGCCCGATCCCGCGGGGCCGCTGATCAGCACGCGCGAGCCGGTCGGCGCGACCTTCTCGACCGCGTTGCGCAACGCGGTGACCGGCTGGCTGTCGCCGAGCAGGTCGGTCTCCGGGCCGGCGCGCAGCCGCAGTTCGGCATTCTCGCGCGCGAGGTAGGCCGCCTCCAGCGCGCGCCGCACGACCAGCAGCAGGCGATCGGACTTGAAGGGCTTCTCGACGAAATCGTAGGCGCCGTGCTGGATGGCGGTGACCGCCATCTCGATGTTGCCGTGGCCGGAGATCATGACGACGGGGACGTGCGGCTCCTCGCCGTGCAGGGTCTGCAGGATGCCGAGCCCGTCCTGCCGCGAACCTTGCAGCCAAACGTCGAGCACGACGAGCGAGGGGCGGCGGGCGCGGAAGGCGGCGACCGCCGCCTCGGAATCCGCGGCCTGGCGGGTCTCATAGCCTTCGTCGCGCAGGATGGCATCGATCAGCAGCCGGATGTCCGGCTCGTCGTCGACGATCAGGATCTCGTGCGCCATCCCCCCCAAACCCTCAGGTAGCAGCCGGCCGCAGCGGCAAGACCAGCGCGGCGACCGCCCCGTTCCCGTCCGGGCGGTCGTCCAACGTCACGCGACCGCCGTGGTCCTCCATGATCTTCTTCACGATCGCTAGACCGAGCCCGGTCCCCTTGGGCTTGTGCGTGACATACGGCTCGGTCAGCCGGAAGCGGTCCTGCTCGGGCAGGCCGATGCCGTCGTCGGTCACCGCGATTCGCACCTCGTCGGCGTCTTCCTCGAGCGAGAGCGCGATCGATCCGGCGCTGCCGTCCGGCCGGTCGCGGCGCATGGCGACCGCGTCGGCGGCATTCTGCAGCAGGTTGGTGAGCGCCTGGCCGATCAGCCGGCGGTCGCAGGGCGCCACCGGTCCGCGTTCGGGCATGGACGTGCTCCAGCCGATCTCCGGCCGCGCGCTCCGCTGCAAGACGAGCGCCTCGCGCGCGACCTGGCCGATGTCGGCGGGACGGATCACCGGCTGGGGCATGCGCGCGAATGCGGAGAACTCGTCCACCATGCGGCCGATGTCGCCGACATGGCGGACGATGGTGTCGGCGCATTGCGCGAAGGTCTGCGGATCGGAGGTGATCTCGCGCGCGAAGCGGCGCTTCAGCCGCTCGGCGGAGAGCTGGATCGGCGTCAGCGGATTCTTGATCTCGTGGGCGATGCGGCGCGCGACGTCGGCCCAGGCCGCCTTGCGCTGGGCGGATTGCAGCTCGGTGATGTCATCGAAGGTGACGACGAAGCCAGACAGCCGCCCGCCGGTGCGGTCCGCGCCGATCCGCGCGAGCAGGGTGCGGCGGCGTGCCGCCGGGCCGATCTGAACCTCCGCGGTGCGCGGCCGCTCCGGGGCGGCCTGCGCCGCCTCGACCAGCGCCCCGAGCTCCGGCACGACCTGCGCGAGCGGTGCGCCGATCGCCGCCATCAGGTCCTGGCCGACCAGCTCGCTCGCGGCGCGGTTCGGCAGCTCGATCAGGCCCTGCGCGTCCACGCCGATGACCCCGGCGGAGACGCCGGACAGCACCGTCTCGGTGAAGCGGCGGCGCTCATCGATCTGGCGGTAGGCGTCCATCAGTTCGGAGCGCTGTGCGGCAAGCTGGCCGGTCATGCGGTTGAACGCGCGCGACAGGCCGGCCACCTCGTCGCCGGTCGCCGCCTCCGGCACGCGCACCGCGAGGTCGCCGCTGCGCACGCGCTCGGCCGCCAGGATCAGCCGGCCGATCGGGCGGACGATCTGGTTGGCCATCACGAGGCCGATCAGCACCGCCGCCGAGAGCACCAGCAGTGCCACGAGGGCGAAGATCAGCGCGAAAGTGATCTGCAGGCCGGAGCGGTTCTGGTCGAGCCGCTGATACTCCGTCACCGCCTGCTCGGTACGCACCATGTGGTCGAGGATGGCGGGGTCGACCGGGCGGCCGATCATCAGCATCAGCGCCGGCGTGGTGTTGAGCTGCACGACCGCGCTGACCCGCGTGCCGTTGGGCGAGTTCAGCACCGCGACGTCGCCGCTGCGCGCGAGATCGGTCGCCGAGGCAGGCGGCGTCTCGGCGCCCATGCCGGCCATCATGCCGGCCGAGGCGATGACCTGGCCGGTGACGGGCTCGTAGATCACCGCCTCGGTGAGGCCGCGCAGCGCCGTCTGCTCGCCGAGCACCTGCGCGAAGGCGTCGGGATTGTCGGACAGCAGGCGCCCGGCGCGCTCGAGGTCGTTGGCCATGCCGAGCGCGTCGGCGCGGATGTTGTTGCGGTGCTCGTCGAGATAGCCGCGCGCCACCTGCAGGCTCTCGTCGAGTGCGGTGCGCACCCGGTCGTTGAACCAGGACTGGATGCCGAGGTCGAAGAAGGCGGAGGCGAACACCGCGACGACGATCGCCGGCACCACGGCCACACCGCTGAACAGCAGCACCAGCCGCACGTGCAGGCGCGAGCCGGCGGAGCCGCGCCGACGCTCCACCCAGACGCGCGTGACGCGCCCGGCCAGCACCGCACCGAGCAGCAGCAGCACGACGAGGTTGGCGAGCACGGCGACGAAGACCACGTTCGGCCCGACGCCGAGCGGCACGCCGCCGGCCAGCAGCACGAAGGTGGCAATGCCGAGCGCCAGCGCGCCGGCCGCCAGCACGAGGGTGACGACCTTGCCGAGCAGGATGTCGCCGAGCCGGCGCAGCCGCCCGGCGTTGCGGCCTTCGCGCACGCGCTGCTCGGGCGCCGGAAGCAGCGCACTGGCGGGTGGCGAGACGTTCACGCGCGCGGACCTGTCACCTGGACCCCAGGAAATGTTCGAGGATGCGCCGCGGGCGTGCCGCGGCCGTTCGGGCCGGGCGCACCGCAAGCGCAGGAAGCCGCATCGGATGGCCGTCGTCGTCGCATTGTCGCACGGCTCTCAGGCGATGCCCCGCACGACCGGGATCTCCAGGTCGCGTATCTTCTTGCGCAATGTGTTGCGATTGAGGCCGAGCATCGCCGCCGCCTTGATCTGGTTGCCGCGGGTGGCGGCGAGTGTCATCTGGATCAGCGGGCGTTCCACCTCGGCGAGTACGCGGTCGTAGATGTCGGACGGCGCCATGCCGTCGCGATGCGCGGCGAGGAACTGGCGGATGTGGCGCTCGACGGCGCGCGCCAGCGGCTCCGGGCCGTTCGCCGGCGCCTGCGGCGCCGCCGCGGCGGCGGCCTCGGCCAGCTCGGCGGCGATGATGTCGGCGCTGATCGTCTCCTGCGGATAAAGGGCCGCCAGGCGCCGCATCAGGTTCTCGAGTTCGCGCACGTTGCCGGGCCAGGAGTGGGCGCGCAGCGCCTCCATCGACCCCTGGTCGAGCACCTTCGCCGGCAGCCCGGCTTCGCGCGCGCGATCGAGGAAGTGGCGCGCGAGCGGCGGGATGTCCTCGCTGCGCTCGCGCAGCGGCGGCAGCCGGATCGGCACCACGTTGAGCCGATAGAACAGGTCCTCGCGGAACTGGCCCTGGCGGATCGCTTGGCGCAGGTCGCGATGCGTTGCCGCGACGATGCGCACGTTCGCGCGAATCGGCTGGCGGCCGCCGACCGTGGTGAACTCGCCCTCCTGCAGCACGCGCAACAGCCGGGTCTGCGCCTCCGGCGGCATGTCGCCGATCTCGTCGAGAAACAGCGTGCCGCCGTTCGCCTGCTCGAAGCGGCCGAGGCCGCGGCCGACCGCGCCGGTGAAGGCGCCGCGCTCGTGGCCGAACAGCTCGGCCTCGATCAGCTCGCGCGGGATCGCCGCCATGTTGATCGCGACGAACGGCCCGGCCCGACGCTTGCCGTAGTCGTGCAGCGCGCGGGCGACCAGCTCCTTGCCGGTGCCGGACTCGCCGCTGACCATCACCGTCAGGTCGGCGGTGGTGAGGCGGGCGATCGTCCGGTAGATTTCCTGCATGGCCTGGCTGCGGCCGATCAGCGGCAGCCGCTCGTCGGCGTCGCGCGGCTCGGCCGGGGCGTCCGGCTCGCTCGGCGGTGCCGCGAGCGCGCGGCCGACCACCGACAGAAGCTCCTGCAGGTCGAACGGCTTGGGCAGGTATTCGAAGGCGCCGCGCTGGGCCGCCTTCACCGCGGTCAGCAGCGTGGATTGCGCGCTCATCACGACCACGCGCAAATCCGGCCGCACGCGCTTGATGCGCGGGATGAGGTCGAGCCCGTTCTCGTCGGGCATGATGACGTCGGTGATCACCAGGTCGCCCTCGCCGTCTTCCACCCAGCGCCAGAGGGTCGCGGCGTTCGACGTGCTGCGCACCTGATAGCCGGAGCGGCCGAGCGCCTGCGTCAGCACCGTGCGGATCGAGCGGTCGTCGTCGGCGATGAGGACGGTTGGCGGGGTCATGGCGGCGGGGTCATGGGGCGCGGGGTCACGCCGGGCGGTCCGCGTTCATGAAAGCTCCTCCTCCGGCAGTATCGGCAGATGCAGGCGGAATTCGGTCCGGCCGGGCCGGCTGTCCACCTCGATCAGCCCGCCGTGGTCGCCGAGGATCTTCGCCACCAGTGCGAGGCCGAGCCCGCTGCCGGTCGGCTTGGAGCTGAC
>Ga0213875_10002470_pt1 | contig 11038 bp, 8 predicted proteins | sample BarmaccomBMRX_R8_FD_160105 | JGI IMG/M metagenome (GOLD analysis project Ga0213875, IMG submission 160105) | Root-associated microbial communities from Barbacenia macrantha in rupestrian grasslands, the National Park of Serra do Cipo, Brazil - RX_R8 | ecosystem: Host-associated > Plants > Roots... | reverse complement strand
CGACGACGATCAGGTCGAACTTGGTTTCGGCCATTGAACTCTCTTCTCGGGTAGTCGGTCACCCCCGCGAAAGCGAAAGCGGGGGTCCATGCCGAGTCTGCGACCCGCGCCTGACATGGATTCCCGCTTTCGCGGGAATGACGGGAAACCGCGCATGGCGCGAATCGCAGGGTTAGAGCAGCATGCGCAGCGGGTCTTCAATCAGCTTTTTAAGCGCGCCGAGGAATTGCGCGCCTATTGCGCCATCGACGACTCGGTGGTCGCAGGAGAGGGTGCAGGTCATCACGGTCGCGACCGCGAGCTGACCGTCGCGGACTACCGGGCGCTGCTCGCCGGCGCCGACGGCCAGGATACCGCCATGCGGCGGGTTGATGACGGCCTCGAACTGCCGGATGCCGAACATGCCGAGGTTCGAAATCGAGAAGGTGCCGCCCTGGAACTCTTCGAGCTTGAGCTTGCCGGCGCGGGCCCGGGCTGCCAGATCCTTCGTCTCGGCTGCGATCGCGGCGAGCCCCTTCTGGTCGGCCGCCTTGACGATCGGCGTGATCAGCCCGTCTTCGAGCGCCACGGCGACCGCGATATCGACCCGCTCCCATTGCAGGATCGCATCGTCGCTCCACGAGGCGTTGGCCGCCGGAACCTGACGCAATGCCAAGGCCGTCGCGCGAACCACGAAATCATTGACCGAAATTCGAGCTTCCGACTTGGCATTGAGCGCGGTGCGGGTCTTGAGCAATTCGTCGATCTCGCAATCTACCGACAGGTAGAAATGCGGGATCGTCTGCTTCGATTCGGCAAGCCGCCGGGCGATGACCCGGCGCATCGGCGTGTGCGGCTTCTCGCTGTAGGGCGGGTTGCCGGCGAGCGCGAGCACCTGCTCCTTGGCGAAGACCGCCGCGGATGCCGCGGCCGGCGGCGCGGACGGGGTCGGGGCAGGCCGCACCGGCGCCGCGCCGGGCACCGCGGCAGGCGCTTGCGCCGGTTTCCGAGCGCCGCCCGCGAGCGCCGCCTCGATATCGGCCTTGACGATGCGGCCCTGCGGCCCGGATCCCCGCAAAGAGGCAAGATCGACCCCGGCCTGCTGCGCCATTCGCCGCGCCAGCGGGCTGGCGAAGACGCGGGCCGCGCCGCTCTCGTCCCTGCCGTTGCTGACACCGCCAACCCGACCCTCCCCGGCTTGCGCGGGAGGGGGAGAAGGGCTGCCTTCTTTCGCACCCGCGACCCCCTCCCCCGCCTGCGAGGAAGGGTTGGGGCGGGGATCCTGCGCCGGGCGGTTCGGGGAGCGCTGGTCCGGGGCGCGCCCCGCGGCCGAAGACCCGGCTTGGGCTAACGCAGCGGCCTCCTCGCCTTCCGCCAAGAGGACCGCGATCGGCTGGTTGACTTTCACCCCCTGGGTGCCTTCCGGCACGATGATTTTGCCAATCCGGCCTTCATCGACGGCCTCGACCTCCATCGTCGCCTTGTCGGTCTCGATCTCGGCGAGGACATCGCCCGAGCGGACCTCGTCCCCCTCCTTCTTCAGCCATTTCGCGAGGTTGCCCTCGGTCATGGTCGGCGACAGGGCCGGCATTAAGATCTCGATCGGCATGACCCCCCTATCCCTCCGATCTCCACTTTCTCGGTCATCGCCGGGTTTGACCCGGGGTCTCAGCCCGGGCCGGAGATGGCCGGCTCAAGCCCGGCCATGACGGCGGGGAGAGGCACTCGCTTTTTGTCCGAAGCGCCGCTGCTGCGTCATCGATACGTCACATGGCGGGCGGCGGCCACAATGTCTTCGACTTGCGGTACCGCGAGGCGTTCGAGATTGGCGGCATAGGGCAAAGGTACGTCCTTGCCGTGAACGCGGGCAACCGGCGCGTCGAGCCAATCGAAGCATTCCTCCATCGCGATCGCGGCGATCTCGGCGCCGATGCCGGCGAAGGGCCAGCCTTCCTCGACCGTGACGATGCGGTTGGTCTTCTTGACCGATTGCACGATCGCCTCGACATCGAACGGACGCAGGCTGCGCAGGTCGATGATTTCCGCGCAAATCCCGGCCTTCTGCAGCTCCTCGGCGGCCTGCAGCGCGAGCTTCACCATGCGCGAAAATGCGGTGATCGTGACGTGCTCGCCGGGCCGGGCAATGCGGGCCTTGCCGATCGGCACGACGAACTCGGGGTCGTCCGGTACCGGAAAGCTCTCGCCATAGACGAGCTCGTGCTCGAGGAAGATGACCGGGTTGGGGTCGCGGATCGCCGATTTCAGGAGCCCCTTGTGGTCGGCCCCGGTATAGGGGGCGACGACCTTGAGGCCCGGCACATGCGCATACCAGCTGGCATAGCATTGCGAATGCTGGGCCGCGACGCGCGAGGCAATGCCGTTAGGGCCGCGGAAGACGATCGGGCAGCTCATCTGACCGCCCGACATGTAGCGGGTCTTGGCGGCCGAGTTGATGATCTGGTCGATCGCCTGCATCGCGAAATTGAAGGTCATGAACTCGACGATCGGCCGCAGGCCGGCAAAGCCGGCCCCGACCCCTACGCCGGTAAAGCCCTGCTCGGTGATCGGCGTATCGACGACCCGCTTCGGGCCGAATTCCTGCAACAGCCCCTGGCTGACCTTGTAGGCCCCTTGATACTCGCCGACCTCCTCGCCAATCAGGAACACCGTCTTGTCGCGCCGCATCTCCTCCGCCATCGCGTCGCGCAGCGCGTCGCGCACCGTTAAGGTAGTGGTCTTCCCGGCGTACTCCGTTTCGACCGGAGCCACGGCCCGCAGCGGAACCGGCGCACCGACCTCGTGGCCGTTGCTGCGTGGCCCTGGAGCCGGCGGAGTCGGTTCCTCCTCCTGGTCGGGGGGCTCGTGTTCGGGCTGCTGACCTCTGGACTTCTGCACCGGTAACGCGGCCACATCCTCGCCGTTCTCGGCAATCACCGCGATCGGCGTGTTGACGGCGACGTGCTCGGTGCCTTCCGGGATTACGATGCGGGCCAGGACGCCTTCGTCGACCGCCTCCACCTCCATCGTCGCCTTGTCGGTCTCGATTTCCGCCAGCACGTCGCCGGGGCGCACGGGCTCGCCCTCGCTCTTGACCCAGCGGGCGATCTTGCCTTCCGTCATCGTCGGCGACAGCGCCGGCATCAGCACTTCGCTAGCCATCTGTTCCTCGGCGCTCGCGGCGCATCAACCCCAATTCAGGCCTCGGCCAGCACATCGGTCCACAGCTCGCTCGGATCTGGCTCCGGGCAGTCCTGCGCATATTGCGCGGCTTCGGCAACCGTCTCGCGAACCCTCTTGTCGATGTCGCGCAGCTCGTCTTCCGCGGCGAACCCGCCCTCGACCAGACGGGTGCGCAGTTGATCGATCGGATCGTGCTCGGTGCGCATGCGGTTGACTTCGTCCTTGCTGCGGTATTTCGCCGGGTCGGACATCGAATGGCCGCGATAGCGGTAGGTCAGCATTTCGAGGATGACAGGGCCCTCGCCGGCGCGGGCGCGGTCGGCCGCGGCCTTGCCGGCCTCGCTGACCGCGACGACATCCATGCCGTCCACCTGCTCGCCCACGATGCCGTAAGCGGTTCCGCGATGGTAGAGGTCGGTTCGCGCCGAGGCGCGCTCGACCGACGTGCCCATTCCGTACCGGTTGTTTTCGATGATGTAGAGGACCGGCAGCTTCCATAAGGCGGCCATGTTGAAGCTCTCATAAACCTGACCCTGGTTGATGGCGCCGTCTCCAAGGTAAGTCAGCGAGATCAATCCATTGTCTCGATAATGATGCGCGAAGGCGAGCCCAGTGCCGAGCGGGACCTGTGCGCCGACAATGCCGTGTCCGCCGAAAAAGTTCTTTTCGCGGCTGAACATGTGCATCGAGCCGCCCTTGCCGTGCGAATAGCCGCCGCGCCGGCCCGTCAGTTCGGCCATGACGCCCTTCGGGTCCATGCCGCAGGCCAGCATGTGCCCGTGATCGCGATAGGAGGTGATGACCGTATCGCCCTGCTTGAGGGCGGATTGCATGCCGACGACGACGGCTTCCTGGCCGATGTAAAGATGGCAGAAACCGCCGATCAGTCCCATCCCGTACATCTGCCCGGCACGCTCTTCGAAGCGCCGGATCAGCAGCATGTCGCAATAGAATTGTTTCAGCGCCTCGGGCGAGACCTTCGACTGCTCGACCTTGGTCGGCTTGGCCTTGCGCGTGACCGCCATCCGCCTCCTCCCGGCTGCCTGGAAAGGATGGTGGCAAACTTCGCGGTTTGCAACCTCGCGCCGACCGATCGATGGTGTCGCTACGGTGCCAATTTCGCCTTAACGGCTGGGCGCCGGCGGGCGCATGATCACGATCTCGTTTGGGGCGACGGCATCGAGCGTGCCGCGTACCCGCTCGTCAAGCAAATCGGGATCGATATGGTCGGAGCGCATGTTTGCGACCTTGCGGTCGAGCGCCGTCCGCTGCGCCTCGACCGCCGCAAGGCTCCCCTTGGCTGCGCGCAGCTCCTGCGTGAGCCGCAGCCACGCCAGCAGGCCCCGATCTCCTTCGACCAGGTGGTAGGCAAAATAGCCGGCCAGGAACAGGCCAAGCACCGGACCGGCAACGACCCTGGCTCGGCGCCGCAGCTCGCGGAGCATGATCATCTCAAGTGAAAGAACACGAGCGGCTCCCGTCGTCAACGCCGCCGCACGCGTCCGATAAGGAAATAAGATCAGCGGTGCAGAACCGAGCGGCCGCCGAACAAAGCCGAACCTCCGAGCTGTTCTTCGATGCGCAACAGCTGGTTGTATTTCGCGAGCCGGTCGGACCGCGACAGCGAGCCGGTCTTGATCTGTCCGCAATTGGTCGCCACCGCGAGATCGGCGATCGTTGTGTCCTCGGTTTCTCCGGAACGATGCGACATCACGGCGCCATACCCGGCGCGCAACGCCATCTCGACGGTTTCGAGGGTCTCCGACAACGTCCCGATCTGGTTGACCTTGACCAGCACGGCGTTGCCGACCCCGCGCGCGATGCCGTCGCGCAGCCGGCGCGGATTGGTCACGAACAGATCATCACCGACCAGCTGGACCTTGCCGCCGAGTTCGCGGGTCAATAGCGCCCAGCCGTCCCAATCGTCTTCAGCCATACCGTCCTCGATCGAGACGATCGGATACCGCGACACCAAATCGGCGAGATAGGCCGTTAGCCCAGCAGCGTCGAGGGTCTTCCCCTCCCCTTCCAGGCGGTAGGCCCCATCGCGATAGAATTCTGTGGCGGCGGCATCGAGCGCGAGCGCGACGTCCTCACCGGGCCGGTATCCCGCCGCCTCAATGGCCTGCATCATGAAGCCAAGCGCGGCATCGGCCGAGGCCAGGTTCGGGGCGAAGCCGCCCTCATCGCCGACATTGATGTTATGGCCGGCATCGACGAGCTTCCGGCGCAATGCGTGAAAGATCTCGGAGCCGATCCGGATCGCCTCGGAGACCGTCTCGGCGCCGACCGGCATCACCATGAACTCCTGGATGTCGATCGGGTTGTCGGCATGTACCCCGCCATTGACGATGTTCATCATCGGCACCGGCAGGGTGCGGGCGAAGACGCCGCCGACATAGCGATAAAGCGGCAAACCCAACTCTTCCGCGGCCGCGCGTGCGCAAGCGAGGCTGACCCCGAGCACCGCATTGGCTCCGAGCCGGCCCTTGTTGGGTGTCCCATCGAGCCCGATCAGGGTCCGGTCGATCGCCAGCTGGTCTTCCACCTCAAAGCCCGAGAGCGCATCGAAGATCTCGCCGTTGACGGCCTCGACCGCCTGCAATACGCCCTTGCCGCCGAAGCGGGTCCCGCCATCGCGCTTCTCGACCGCCTCATGCGCGCCGGTCGAGGCGCCGGACGGCACCGCCGCCCGGCCGGTCGTGCCGGTTTCGAGCGACACCTCGACCTCGACGGTCGGGTTGCCGCGGCTGTCAAGGATCTCGCGGGCGTGGATATCGGCGATTGCGGTCATCGGGGCGTCTTCGCTGGTTGCGACGGGTCCGGGCCGCCTCTTATACCGAAGCTCCCCCTCCGCGCCACCCCCGCCTTTCCGCCGCATCCGTACCGGCCGAACCTCACCGCAGCCGCCCGAGATCGCCGATTCCACCCGCCGCTCCACCGCCCAGACGCGTACCCAGCGCCGCCGCGATTTCCCTGTCATCTCTGTTCCCCGCCGCCCTTTAACAGGCAATATCAGCCACCCGTGTCGCACCAGCCCCGCGCCGCTCCCCAGCCTCCATCCAGCGCGACAATTTCTACGCGAGCGGCGCGCAGCCCTTTGCTGCACCTACAGCAAATCAGCAGCAAAATTTCGCGTGCCAGTTGTACTCTCCTCCGTGACCGTCGCTGGCCAATCACCCCGCCTGTCGCGTCTCGGTGCGCTCGACTTCACACACCCTAGTGTCCTGCACCAGAAATGCGCATCATTATTCTCCTCGTCATTCCGGGGCGCGGGCGCAGCTCGCGAGCCCGGAACCCATGAACACCGGGCTACGAAAACCAGGAAAGGCCCGTGTTCTTGGGTTCCGGGCTGCCGCTGCGCGGCCCCCGGGAATGACGACAAAAATTATTTAACGAACTTCTGGTTCAGGACACTAGCCCCCCAATGCGGCATTTCTGCGGTTGAAGCAGGACCCGCCCCACATAGAGCGGGAAGCCCGGTACGCATCCAATTCCTCAGCCGCGTCGTGTATTCAGCGGTGATCGGCTCGCGCGCGTAATGTCCGATTTTGCCCCGAAGCCGCCGTCCACAGGAGGACCAAGAAGCGGCCACGTTGGCTGGGATGCGGACGACTGTCGTGAGCAACTGTCGATTGCGCCGACAGCAAGCGTACGGCAAGTTTCGGATCTTTTCCGCGGATGACCCAGTGTTCGTTTTCAGGCAAGATGGGCGGTGTCACGTCTGATCTGGAGGCGAGTTATTGTCGCTAGCCGAGCAGGGTGCAGTCGGACCGACCAAGGTCGCCGTAGCGTTTGGCGAGTATCGAAAAGAGCACGGGCCGGCACGTCTTCCCCGAGGAACGGTACCGGGAGATTTGACGGTCCAAATGACCCAGGCAGAAGGCCTGTTAGAACTCGCCGACGGCCCGAGCGAAGGCGAGGCAAGCAATGCTAATCGGACGCTTGCTACGGATTGGGAATCGGGGGATTTGCAACTTTGGGTCGTGCGAACTGGCGACGTTGTGCATGCGCCCGAGAATTGCGAGTTCGGTTCCAAGCGCACCGCCGGCGTCGTGAAGCACACCAATCTCACTGGGGGAGCCTTAGCCTTTGCTGCAGGCGAGATCGTGTTCGTGGGACCGTCACAGCTCGTGGTAAACGGGTGTTCCGGACGATATCCCGTTCGCTCGAAAGAGGCCATGGATGCAGTCGCAATGGCTTTCAAGAACTCTGGCTACGATGTTTGGAGCACCGGTTGGGACGTAGAAGCCAGGCGGGCTGTCCCGTTTGGGACCGTTCCGGTGAGCAGGGTAGCGTAAGCAGATGGCACAGATAGATCCCGCCGAAATGGTCGCAAATGCCGGGAAGTACCAGGATCTCGACGGAGAACCTTGGAACGGACTATTCGTGCGAAGCCAGGTCCAGGTAACTTTCGATTCGCCCCAGGCTACAGGTCATCGAATGACGCCGTTCGAGGTTGCCGAGGCCTTTGGCACAGCGTCTCTGGCGAAGATTGTTGAGGACGGCGGCCTTTCAATCGTTCGGTCACCCGATGAGCCTGCGCGAACGTTGAAGGCTCAACGCAATACCCTCGGGCTGACAGTCGAGGAGGTCGCCCGCGAGTGCGGGATACCTAAGCCGGCAGTCGTTGCGGCCGAGACGGCAGGCAAACTGAATCCGGTTCGCACTCTGGAGCGGTTGGCGCAGCAGGTGGGCCTGAACGAGCACCGGATCGGGCTAGGGCAGGAGCTTGGAGATGCAAGGGAGCTGGGTGCTAGGTTGAAGCGGAGGCTAAGTCGGCCAGGTCGGTCCTCGACGCGTAGACGGGACCCACAGGACGAGGCTGGAGCCGCTCTTACGCCGATAACGGTTCTCCGGCTAGCGGAAGCGGCTTGGGTCATCGCGAGGCAGGCAGAGCTAGAGGAGCTGTTGCCCATCGAGTTACGCGTAGAGCCGATGGCCAAGCCTCGAACGGAACCTTTGTTCCCCGGAGCCGCCTGGAGGCAAGGCTATGAGCTCGCGGGACGGGCGCGTGACTTGTTCGGACTCGATGGCGAAGAGCCTATTCCAAGTCTTCGTTCACTTCTTGACGAAAGAAATGGCATCCCGTTACTAGCACTCTTAATGAACGAGAATGTCGCTGGCGCGACTCTCGCGAACGGTCGCCACCGTGGAATAGTGGTCAACAGTAGTGGATTGAACGAGAATGTCTGGATAAGACGGACGACCGCGGCCCATGAACTGTGCCACTTCCTATGGGATTTAGACGAAAACTTGGACCGCCTTCGGGTTGACACTTATGAGGACGTCTTGGCAGTGGCGAGTCGGTCCAGCTCTTCTGGGGTGGATCGGATCGAGCAGCGCGCGAATGCGTTTGCCGTAGAGTTCCTTGCGCCCCGGCGAGGGATCGTACGGTTAGTGCAATCGGCTGTCACGCGCGAAGAGGCATTGTCTCTGATCAGCCAGAACTACGGAATAAGCATCTCCGCGGCGAGCAACCATCTTGATAACTCCAACCATGGAAACCCGAAGCTATACGGTGAGGCCCATCTCAGCATTCAACCGAGTGACGAATGGCGGGCATCCGAAGATTTTGGTCTGGATTTCTTCCCCATGCGATCATGTCCTTACGCCCGAAGAGGACGGTTCGCACAACTTGCGGCGCGTGCGGTTGGTGCTGGTCGCTTGACTGCCGATTCGGGGGCTCTCTTGTTGGCCGTGCCCATAGAGGAGTTCCAGAAGGGTTTTGACGGGCTTCGTGAACTAGACCTGCGTTGGGGTGAGCAGCCAAGCGGTGCCTAACAAAATAGAAAGCGGCGAAATCTGCAATGGGTCGGGTCGGACCCGACCAAACGGAACCGCCCGGCGCGCGACTGCTACCGGCGCAAAGCCGTCCTCTGGGTGTAGCCGAGCCGCTTGAGCCTGGGATTGAGCGGAACCGAATCGCTGCGCCGGGCCCGGGCGCCCTTCGGCGGCGCGGAGGGCTAAACGATGGCGGAGAGGTAGGGGGTTTTGCGGAGGCCCCAGCCGGCGAGCGCGAAGCAGGCGGTTGCGGCGAGCGCGGTCAGCAACGCGGCTTTGGGGAGCGGGTGCAGCGCAACATCGTGCAGCAGCAAGGCGAAGCCGATCAGCACCGGCGGGTGAATTACGTAGACCGCAAAGGCATTGTCGGACAGCCAGCCGGAAACCGGCCCGCGACCATCGAAATGCCGGCGGTAGAGTGCCAGCAAGCCGAGGCTGACGCCGACGCAGACGATCGATTCCCACAGGCTCTTGGCGGCGCTGACCGGGTTGAACCCGCCGCCGTAAGCGGCGAGACGGCCCTGCCAGGCGCCCCCGAACAGGATCAGGGCGGCGAAAAGGGGCGGCGCGATCAGCAGCGCGGCGACTCCGCAGCGCCGGCAGAAGCGCTCGGACAAATTGGTCAGCCAGCCGCCGCGATAGGCCGCGAGCCCGGCAGCAAACATCAGCACGTATTGCGGAAAATCGCCGAGCTGCATGTTCAATACCGCCTTGCCCTCGGGTTCCACGAGGCGGATCAGGAAGGTGCCGGCCGCCATCGCGAGGACAAAGGCGACAACCGCAAGGCCGCCGCGCGCGTCGTCGCGCAATGTGAGCCGCGGGGCGCGGCCGCCGGCCGACCGGAAAAGCCCGTAAAGGATCGAAAAGAACAGCAGAGCCGCACAAAACCACATCGGCCCGGTTTGCCCGAGCAGCCGCCCGGTCGCGACCTGGCGCCACCAACTCTCGGCAAAACCCGCGTTCCCCCAAGTATGCGCTAAGTAATATTCCGTCAGCGGGCCGATCAAGACCATGTAGAGCAAAGTCGGGATACCCAGCCGAAACCCGCGATCCCGGACGAACCGCACGAACCCCTTCCGTTCATAGGCTTCGGCCGCGAAGTAGCCCGCGATAAAGAACAGCAGCGCCATAAAGAAGGCCTGCAGAAAGCTCTGATACACCGCAAAGGACACCATCGTGCCGAAACCCATTTGCGTGCGGTCGCGGTAATACCAGCTGCCAAACGGGCTGTAGGTCACGCAGGCATGCATGCTGAGGACGAGGACGATCATCGTCCAGCGGATGTTGTCGATGTAGAAGAGGCGCGGCATTCGCCCTACCTCAGCCAGCGCCGACCGATTTTGTCTTGGCGAGGCGGTCAAACGCGATCAGCGTCTCGATCAACTCCGGCATCGCCTTGAGCGGCAACATTGTCTGGCCCTCGCACGGCGCGCGGTCGGGGTCCTGGTGCGTCTCGAGGAACATCGCGGCGACGCCGATCGCGGCCGCTGCGCGCGCCAATACCGGGCCGAACTCGCGCTCGCCGCCCGAGCGATCGCCGAGGCCACCCGGCTGCGCCACGGCATGGGTGGCATCGAACACGACCGGATAGCCGGTCCGCGCCATGATCGGCAACGCGCGCATATCGACGACCAATGTGTTGTACCCAAAGCTCGCACCGCGCTCGCAAAGGAGGATGCGGTCATTGCCGGTCGAGGCTATCTTGGCGGCGGCGTTTTTCATGTCCCAGGGCGCGAGGAACTGCCCCTTTTTGATGTTGACGGGCTTGCCGGTCGCGCCGGCGGCCAGCAGCAGATCGGTCTGCCGGCACAGAAACGCGGGGATTTGCAGCACGTCGACCGCCGCAGCGACGCGGGCGCATTGCTCCGGCGCATGCACGTCGGTCAGCACCGGCAAGCGGGTTCGTTCGCGGATTTCGGCGAGGATCGGCAATCCTTCTTCGATCCCGATGCCGCGCGGCGACAGGACGGAGGAGCGGTTCGCCTTGTCGAACGAGGTCTTGTAAATCACCGGGATCGCGAATCGGACCGCCAGCTCGGCCACAGCCGCGCCCATCTCAAGCGCGTGTGCGCGCGATTCGAGCGTATTCGGGCCG
>Ga0213875_10002469_pt1 | contig 11041 bp, 12 predicted proteins | sample BarmaccomBMRX_R8_FD_160105 | JGI IMG/M metagenome (GOLD analysis project Ga0213875, IMG submission 160105) | Root-associated microbial communities from Barbacenia macrantha in rupestrian grasslands, the National Park of Serra do Cipo, Brazil - RX_R8 | ecosystem: Host-associated > Plants > Roots... | reverse complement strand
TCGCGCTGGTTGATCGGGCCGGCCGTCTGATCAATCCCATAGATCGGTGCTGCGGCCCCGAGATCATCCTCCGACGAGCCCCAGGCGATGACGCCGTGGCTGACGATCGGCCCGCAACCATCGTCTCCCGCGAGACAGCGGTCTTCAAGATCGTCCTCGGGTGCGTCGTCCTCCTCAAGGTCCTCGACGCTGCCGATCGCCTGGGAGCTGCCGTCGTCGTGCTTCTGCGCAGCGCGCATCCTGGGCAGACCAGCCGTGGCTTGGTCGACACGCTCGCGCCACGCGGCGTCGTGCGGGCTGTCCTCGTCTTCGGGCGGATCGTCTTCCTCTGTGTCTTCGCAGCGGGGGCCGCCTTCGGGATCGAGTGTCGCGGGCCGGCCGTAGCGGTCGACCTCCGGCCATGAGGGGTCGCCGGGCGCCTCGTCATCGCTGCCGCCCGCATCGCTGAGCGGGCAGCCCGGGCCGTTGGCCGGATGATCGAGGAAGCCGTCTTCGGTTCCGGTCTCCTCAAGGTCGGTATCGGGATCGAGCGCGTCCATCAGGTCGACCGCGATCTCGACGAAGGCGTCGAGCTGCTCGCGCTCGAAACGCGCGAAGATGCCGGCGACGATCACCGCCGCAGCTTCGGGGCTGTAAGGCTGCGTCGCCATGTCAGCAGCCCTCCAGCGCGGCGAGGTGGGCTGCGACGCGCGAACGCGTCTCGGGCCGCAGGCGCCGGCCGTTGCGCATGTCGGCGATCAGGGCGGGATCATTCACAGCGTCGCGGCCGAAGCGGCTGTGCGCGATCCCGTGGCGCTCGCAGATGCGATAGATGCGCGCCAGTGAGAAGTAAGTGACGGTCTGCGTGCTTGGAAAAGCGCGCGGGTCAGGCTTGGCCGGGCGCACGCCGGTCGGTAGGGTATACATAGCCAATCACCTCATCATCAGGTGTTGCGGTCAGAGCCGGCGCGAGGATTAGGCCCCTCGCTCCGGCTCGTCTTTTGTGGTAGCGCTAAATGATGAGCGCGTCAATTTGTGCTGGCACGAAAAAGCGTGGCCGCCCCGCTACCACGGGGAAGGGTGTCCAAATTGGAGTCCGCCTGCAGCCCAACCAACTGGCGGCAATCGACAGATGGATACTCGCGACGGGAGAGTCTATCTCCCGCCCCGAAGCCATCCGCCTCATGGTTGAGATCGCGCTTCAGGATCGCCGCAAGGGGCCACGGGCAGAAACGCGCGAGGGATGACGCGCTGATGGGCCGCTACCCTATTAAGCCATGGGGCGAAGAGGATTGCGCGCTTCTTCGCGAGTTCTCCGAAATGGGCCAGCCTGTCCATGCGATCGCTCAGGCCATGGGACGCAGCGAGGCGGCAATCGAAACCCAATCGCGCAAGCTCAAGCTGAGGGTAACGAAGTGAGTGGGATACAGCCGGTCGTGTCGCTGATCCCGTCCCCATGAAGAGCGAACTTGCGCTGAGGCGCCACCTGATCAAACTCGGGATCGACCCTGATGGACCGGCAGACGTCATCAATGATCGGATGAAAGCAGAGCGGGCGAAACTCATCTCGCGCTTCGAGCGCGAGCTGGCGAGAGCGAGGGGAGCTTAGGCACATGCCCGGGCCCATTGATCTGCCGGCGTGAAGAACTGGCAGATCCTTTTCCTTCTGGCGACAATCTACGGTTTGATTGCGACGCGAAGGATGCGGCTGGTTGCGTTAGCGAGCCTGATTTTTGCGCTTATGATCGTCGGCGGCGGCTGCTCTAGGCAGTAGCGATGTCCCAAGCGAATTATCATTCATCACCGCCATCAGCTTATTGCCGACGATCGACGCCGCCTGCCGCTGCGCATAGCGCGTAAGCGGCACAGCCGGGCCAGCGCTCGCGGGCGCTGCGGTAATCCGCTGCAGCGCATTGGCGGCCGGCGTGCCCGGGTTCGCACCCTGCACGAGCAGATTGGCCACCGCCGCATTCGTCGCAGGCGAGCGCCGGTCCGCCATCGCCTGGAGGAAATTCGTGCCGTGAGCGATGATTCCCGGGGCATGGCCAGCCATCGCGGATCGCGCCATGCCAATCCCGCTCAACGCCATCTGCTGATCGGGCGAACTGTCCTCGGCGACGCGCGCGCCGGTCTGTGACCCGCCAAGAATCGCCTGGCGTGTGTTGAACATTTGCGCTTCGGTCTGGATGCGCCCCATGAACCGGTTGAAGTCGGTATCGTTGGCGAACAGCGGCCGGAGCTGTTGCTGCGTGTAGCTGTTACCGATGATGCGCTTGCTCTCGTCGCCTTCAGCGCTGGTACGCGCGATCTTCTCGAGGAGCGCGTCGGCCGCACCCTGCTTGAAGAACTCCTTGTCGCCGTCGCTGAGGTTGGCGATGAAGTCGCGGTTCGCTTCAGGGCGCTGATTGAGGATCTGGCGACCGCGGTTCATCGCATCGAGGCTAGTCGACGGTCCCGAGTACGCCGCCCGCGCGGCCTTATAGGCCGGGTTGGTCGCGTCCATCTCGGCGAGCAGCTGGTTCTTGACCGTCTGCACGGAGCTGGTGAGCGGCGTCGGGTGCAGGATGCCCGTCACCTTGTCGCGGTCGGCCTCGATGATATCGTCCATGCCGCGCTTCACGTAATCAAGCGTCTCCGTCGAATAGCCCGGCCGCTTCAGGGGCGAGACGCTCTGGCTGCCGTCGTCATTCAGCGTAACCGTCGGATCGAGCGCGACGCTGCCATCCTTGTCGAGCACGAAACCCATGGCGCGCGGATCGCGGCCCTCGTTGGCGGCGATCGTCGCGGCCTTCGTAAGCGCCTGCCGGCCGGCCGGCGTGGCCAGGATCGCGTCGAGCTTGGGGCTGCTCACGGGCGGCTGGGCATAGGCCTGATCATAGAGGGGCTTAGCTGCGGCCGATCGTGCCTGCATCAGCGACTGCGCGGTGTCGTAGCTCGATCCGCCGCCGCTCACCGCGCTCTGAATGTCGGTTGCGATGCGCTGCCCGGCTCCCTGATCGCGGCCGTTGAGCGCATTGCCGATGATCGCGCGGCTCTCGCCCGGCGCGCGGGCCATGCGTCCGGCATAGCCCGCCAGATTGTCGCCGCCCAAATCCATGAGCGTCAGCGGCTTGTCGGGCTGCCCCGCGCGAGCTGCCTGCATCTGCGCAAGCGTCGGGCCGCCAGCGTTCGCGTCCTGCTGGATGCGTGCCGCGACGCGCTGCGCTGCAGCTTCTTCCGGGCTGATGCGCCCGGTCACCTGCGCGAGGTTCTCCGTGACCGGCCTCGCCAGCCCCAAGAGCTTGTTAGCTGCGGTTCCGGCAGCGCCAGCGACGGGCCCGAGCGCAGCGCCGCCCACCGCGCCCGCGAACGGGCTATTGCCGGTCAGCGCCGCCGCCGCCGAACCTTGGAGCGCGCCGTTGGCCGCGAGCGACGCGCCACGGGTCATCAGGTTTCCTGGGCCGCCCGCACCCGCGAGAAAGTCGGTGGTGCCGGCGAGAGACGGCGCGGCAATTTCCGCCAGCCGTCCACCAGCGCCGAGCACGCCGCCGCCAGCCGCGATCACCGGCGCGGTAGCGATGATGTTGCCTCCGACGCGACCGATCTTGCCCGCCATGGTCTGGCCGGCCGTTCGATCGTAGACCGCCTTATCGACCGCATATTGGTCCAGCTGCTGCTGTGGGGTGCCGGGACCGATGCCGATCGACGCGGCGCCCTGATCCAGGTCTTTCAGCAGCGGCACCTTGTTGTCCGCCCACTGCGCGAACCGCTGCAGCGTCGAACCTTCGTCTTCCACGCCCTGGTTGAGGCCGGCGCGAAGATTGTCGGCGATGCTGCCCGATGGCGTCAGCGGAACCGGCGTGATCGCTGGGGCGGAAGGCGAAACGCCGGCAGGCGGAGCGGTCGCGCCCGGATGATAGACGCCGATGTTGCCCTTGTTGTTCTTGGCCCAATTGATGGCGTCCTGCACGCCGGTCGTTTTGGTGGGATCGATGCCGTTCTTGGCGAGGAAGGCGTCAACGTCGGCCTTCGTGCCGCCCGCACGAATGATCTGGTTGAAGCCACTCTGGATCGAGCTGGGATCGGCCACCAAGCCGCCGCCACCGAACGCCGTGTCAAGATCGGCGGGCTTAGCCACGGCCGGGGCGGACGCGCCAGATCGCGCCCGAATGGCGCCATCGAGCGCAACGTCAGGATTGGAGCCGGAGAACGCTCCGTCGAGATCGACTGTGCCGCCACCAGCGTGCGGCGAGCGCGCGGCAATCGCGGCGTCGAGCCCGGTATCTCCGCTCACGCCCGTGTCTCCTAGTCTGAAGAAGAGATGATTGCCGATCGCCTGGCCGCTGCCATTGTCCCATGCCGGCTTCTTGCGACCGTCCGAGGCCTGCAGCGAGGGTGCATAGAAGTGATCGGCACCGCCAGTCGGGTCCGGCGCTGCGCCGGTGACGATCGGCAGGATGTTCGCCCTGATCGACTGATAGGCGGCCGAACTGGGATCGAGCGCCACCATTGCGTTGCGGGTCGACGGCGTGTCCCACGCTTCGAACTGTCCCGGCGCGGTGACGACGGAGGATACCGGCTGACCCGATGAGCGCGACCGATTGAGCACCACGGACGCGACCGCCTGCTGGCCTTCAGGCGGCTCGCCGCGCGCCTCGCCATAGACGGTGCGCACCAGCGTATCGAGATCGTCAGCAGCGCTCACTGGCCGGGCGCCCGGACGATGCCCTTGGCGATCGCGTCCTGATACTGCTGCTTGAACGCCGTCCATTCAGCCGGCTTCATGCCCGCCTTCATCTCGGCGAGCGCGGCCGGCGGCAGGTACTGCGCCTGAAACATCCGCAGATCGAAGCGCCGGTTGAACGCGTTCTCGAAGTCGGATTAGGCGTTCGGCTGGTTGGGATGCTGGTTGACATAGGTGTTTGCCAGTTCAGCTTTCACGATGTCGCGATCGGCAGTGCCCTGGAAACCGGCGAGGATACGACGGTTGCCCTCGGTCGATGTTTCGATGTTGGGGTTCTGCGCCATCGAGAAGGCCTTAGCCATGTCGGTCCCGCCGCCCGCTTGCATCACATGGTTAGCGAGAATGCGACTGGCCTTGACGAAGTTCTCCTGCGTCGCGACCGAGTTGGCGTCGAATGTCCCCGGCGCCCAGTAATTGGCGCGGGCCGCCATCTGCTTCCACGCCTCCGCGCCGGGGCCGGTCTGCATCTGCGTGAGATCGCCGGACATATTGCCGAGCAACGCCTTCATGTTGTGCGCCTCGTTCCCCGCCACCAGCGTCTGCTGATACCGGCCGGCGTTGGCCTGCGCGTTGGCGTCGGCCGCGGTGGCCGTGCCCTGCGCCGGGCCGGCCTGCACGGGGCCGCCCTTGGTCGCGGCGAGATAGGACGACATCGGCTGCGATACGGGCGCGCCGGTCGTCGGGTCGAACGTGGTGACGGGCTGGTTCAGGGATTCGGGCGACGGCTTCAGATCAATCGGCGCGGGCGGCGACGCCATAGGAGCCATGTTGACCGGGACGAGCTGCTGACCGTTGCTGACGAGCTGCGGCCGGTAGTGCGCGTCCATCTGCTGAACCGCCGTCATCGCCTGATTGCGCATGTCCGTGGCGATGTCGTGGAACTTGTCCGGATCTCCGGTCGGGTTGGCCTTGCTGATCGCGGTAAGCTGAGTTGCGATCATTCCGGGCGTGAACGACTTGTCGACGTTCAGTAGGTCGCCGCCTGCGTTGACAAAGTCCTTGTAGGTGGGGTTCGGCTTGTCAGCGATCGCGCCCATGACCTGATGGATGGCACCATAGTGAGCCATGCCGAGATCATATTGCTTCTGCTTCTGCGCCATCGCATCGTCGGCGGCAGCCTGCATCGCATAAGCCGCCCGTGGATCGCGAGAGGCCGCGGCCATCGCCGCCGAATAATCGGTGTTGCCGTTCGCGTCGGTAGCGCCCTGGAGCGCTTGTCCAACGGCCTGTTGGCCGGCCATCGACAGGAGCTTGTTCTGATTGTCCAGCCGTTCGCCTTGCAGCGCAGCCAGCTGGGACTGGATGACGAGCGGATTATAGGGACCGGCAGCGGGTACCGGGGCTGCACTGGGGCCAGCGACCTCCGAAAGTGGCATCGCGCTCTCCCTCAGCCGTAGGTGTAGTCAGGGTTATAGTAATAGCTGCTGTCGATCGGCGAGCCGCCGCCGAAGCTTGAGGGCAGCGAGAAACCACCCCCGTAGACGCCAGCTGAGAACGGGTTCGTTCGAGCGAGCAGCGAATTGCTGACGCCCTGGAACGCGTTGTTGTAGGCATTGCCGGAGTTGATGGCGCCGGTCGCAGCCGCGTTGCCCGCATTGGTGAGCGCTTGTGACTGCACACCAGACGTCTGAATGCCGGCAGCCCCGGTCTTAGCCGCCGCATCTTCGCCAAGCGTCGCGATACCAGCGAGACGATTATAGATGTTAGTCTTCTGCGTCTGGTCCATGTTAAATTGATTCTGGTAGGTGTTGTCCGCCAAGCCAGTAGCGTAATTTGCGGCGCCCTTCATGACAGCGCCGCTGTTGAGCAGACCACGTGCGCCGAGCTGGTTGTTCACCGACTTCAGACCCTGAGACAGGTCGAACTGGTAGCCTGGCGTCTGCTCCAGCTGCGACTGCGTCATCGAGAACGGCGTGTTGAGATAGCCCGACATAGCCTGCAGCTGGTTGATGCCGCCCGTTTGACCATACTGCTGGTAAGGCAGCAGATCCGCGCGGGTCTGATTGTACATGTTCTGCTGGACGCCGGCCGCCGCGTTGGCCGCCTGCACCTGCGCGTCCGCCGCGTCGCTGGCCGCGCTCGACTGCACCACGCCGCCGATCAGCGCCGTTCCCGCCCCGACTGCTACGCCCACCATATCAAGCCACCATTTTGGAGAATGTGCGCTCGACTTCCGCATAGCCGAGACGCTCGAACAGCCGGGACGCATCCCGATGGATCTTGGAGCCGACGAAGATGCGCTGGACGCCGCGGCGCTTCGCTTCGGCCTCGACCGCGCGGAACAGCTTCACGCCACCCATTTTTCCGCGCTGCTCGGGGTGCAGCCAGAAGATATCGAGGTGCAGCGTCAGGCAGGTCGAGTAGTGGAGCCCGGGGGCCACGAACCCGACGAAGTAGCCGACGCGCGCGCCGGCAGCGCGCAGCGTGACCGTCATGACCATGCCGATGCTGTCGCGGCGCAGATACTCCTCGTATTGCGGCGACAGCGGCACCATGTCCTTGTTCAGCGCCAGCTCGTCCCAATGGAGCGGGAGCAGCGGCTTCACTTCCTCCAGAAAGGGCGCGAACGGCTCGGGCTGCGCGGTCAGCATAGGCGCATGTCCGCAATCAGCGTGATGCGGTCATCGCCGCTGTTGTTAAGGACGGCATGCTCGGCGCGATTGTCGAACCACCACGCCTCACCGCTCCGCATCGTCACGACTTCATCGCCCGATTTTGTGACGCAGCCAGGCCCTGACTGGAGCGCAACCATGTAGCGCGAGTAGAATTCGGCCGGCGCGCCCTGATCCACGTGCGGGGCGATCTGCTTGCCGGGAGCCAGCCGGGTGATCATCACGCGGCCAAGCTGCACGCCGCCGACGCGGTGCATCAGGTCGAGCACGAGGGCTCGGACCGGGAGCTGATACCAGGCGTCGAAGGGATGCGTCTGGATGTCGTCCACGACGTCGCCATCCAGCTCGTTGAACATCAGCAGGATGTCGTCGGCGTCGGCGTGGGGTGAACCGGGATAGGTGGTGCGGAGGTTGTGCTGGTTCCACATCTCTGGACGCGCAGCGAGCGCCGCCAGGATCGGCATCACGTCGATGCCGCCTGCGATCTGGAGGAAATGCCGCATCAGTGGGCCATCCCCGGCAGCATCATCTTGGCCATGCGATGCACTTCGGGTCCGAACCCCTTGGCGGCGAGCCAGTGGCTGATCTCGGTTACCATGTCGCCAGCGATCGGATGATCGGCGTCGGCGAGCGTGTCGGCTCGCGCGATTGCCTCGGCGGCGTGAAGCATCGCCAGCGCGTATTCGCGCCGCTGGAGGTGCACGGCGGCGCGCACGGTGATCAGAGCGCAGAGACCGGGCAGCACGACATCGTCGCCAGATAGTTCGCGGCGGCGCGCCCAATCTTCGGCGCAAGCCAGCAGCTGATCGCCGTGGCTCAGTTCCGCGATGTCGAAGTCGCAAAGAATGCGGAAGATCGCCTTGCCGGCGTCATCGTCACCGGCATCGGCGAGCTTGATCAGCTCGGCCTGGAAGATGGGCGAAAGCTCGGGACCGGCCGCCTCGGCAATCACGCGGCGTCAGCCAATTCGCGGCGCAGCGCGTGGCGGAGAAGCTCCGGGACAGACATTCCTTGCGAGCGGGCTTTGGCCTCAGCCTGTTCGAGAAGCTGTCCGCTTACGCGAAACCGGGCAACCCGGTCGTGAACCGCAGTTCGCATCAATGTCTCCGTGGTCAGTCATCCGACGATCACGGGCGCGTCAGTAGCACAAAAAGGCTCTTGGCGAAACCCTATTAACAGCCGCCTCGGCGGAGTCCGTTTGCAGAACGCGACACCTTCGGGAGCGAACTGCAAAGCCCCTTGAGAACATCATCGCCCGGCTTAAGCGCGCGCAAAATACTCGCTGCTACCTTGGAGTGCGAGTGCAAGGGTTGGCAAGCAGCTCGCGGTAGAAAGCAAACACAACATCGCTACCTTCGCAAAAGTAACATTATGTCCTCAAGAGGATTTTGTTGTAGAACACTCTTTATGTTCGTATTTCGAATGCCATGTTTGAAGCTTATATAGGACATGGCAAAGCCGTGCGATGTTAACTCCGAAAGGAAGCCTTCTGGGTCGATATAACGAGCTGCAGCAAATTCTATAACAACCGTTTTTAGAGCTGATCCGTTTAGCATAGCCGTCATACCACGCCAAACCGCCTCCTCTGCGCCCTCAACGTCGATCTTAGCCATTTCGACAGTTCTAAAAACCTCTTTTGAGTCGAAGCGCTGTGTAACTACGGGAATGCCCTGCCCCTGGCCCTCAGGCGATGAGACAATATGCGCATTCTTTGGGTCGTTCACTGGAACGATTAGGTCGACGCTTGCTCCATCTACATCGGAGAGCGGATCAGTGTGTATGCTCACCCACGGCCAAAAGCCGTTCAAAGTTACGGTCCGCTGAAGAAGCTCGGCAATTCTAGGGTTTGGTTCAAATGCAAAAACCCTGCCAGAGGGACCACAAATATCGGCCATTAAAAGCGTGAAGTAACCGACGTTAGCTCCGACATCGGCAACTACCATTCCTGGCCTAGTCAAGGAAGCAAGTATTTCCGTAACCCACATCTCCCAATACCCGTCAAGCATCAGGTGCGGAGCAATGCCAACATCAGTCGTATCCACGTACATCTTGTATCGACCGAGCACGCGGCAGACACTTGTGTTTTCACCCACATAGGAGGCATCGCACAAGGCTCGAATATGCGCCTCATTCTGCAAACGGTTGGGGTTTATTAGGTCAGCGAGGTCAAACAGGTCGGAGCCAGTAAATCGTTTCGGTGGAAAGATTGAAATGCTCATTACCATGTTGCTCCAGAGGACGCGCGGAAATGCGGCACTTGACCCGCCAAAAACGCGACACCCCTTAAACAGCTGAGGCATGGGTCGCAAACTCAACCTACGGAGCTCACCTTTCAGTATGACTATGCCCGCCCGCGGGTTCGGGATCGCTAAAAGCGTCCAAGCAAATGCAGCGCTTGCAGCCTCACTGCACCGTCTCTGACCCGACGACGATCGCAGCGTCGCCATCTTCGAACAGATCGCCGCCTGCCGCCGCCAGGGCGCGCAGTTGCGCCCGCAGCCGCGTCTCCAGCTGCTCGTCAGTGAGTTCATCAAGCTCATTGGTCCGCACGTTCAACTCGCGCGGCAGGATCGACGCAATAACCCGCAGGTAGATGGCCGGCCGCTCGGTGCGCACCCGCGCGATCACGGCCGGGCCATGCTGCTGCCAGTCTGCCAAGACGTCGGCGATGAACGCCTCGCCGAGCTTGTTGCGCGCGCCGCGGGGGCGGCCGGCGGGGTTGCCGGACTGGCCTGGCGCCCATGCCGGACGCAGACCTGTTTTCGGCGGAGTATCATCACCGCAACTCACCTCGTCGCGGTCCTCGTCATCGGCCATCTTAAATACCTCCTCTGTTCGTCAAACGGCATCGCGTCATCAAGCCCGCTTTTGCGGCGGCAGCGGCGCGCGCCGAGTTTTGGCATTTTGGCAATTTTGGCACGTGGCACCCGACGTCTCTCCGGATCACCAGCACTCCGTCCGTCAGGAGAGAGAGAATAGTTCTCTTTTTTCCCAAAGTGCCCTTTTGCCATTGTTGCCAAAACTCTCGCGTAGGCGCGCGGTGTGCCGTTGCCAAAATGTCAAAATTGCCAAAACTCACCGTTCTGCCCTTCCGAACTGCCACAGCGGCATGATCTGCTCGCCAGTGTGATCGTGCCTACCCCGACTGAAGAGGGTGGCCTTACCGTCGCTGCCGGCGATCACGGCGACATCCGCGTCGATCATGATGACGCGGCGGCCGCGCAGCGCCGTAGCGAGACAATCGCTGTAGCCGATCCCGTCATGGACGACGCCGAACAGGTCGTTGATCGACCAGCCGAGAGCGAGCGCCCGCTCAGCCCAGCCATCGCGTGCCAACCGAAGCGCGTCGGCCACGATCGGAGGCCAAAGCTTTGGGTTGTCGATGCGTGGCGGGGGCAGATATTCTAGCCGCTCCAGATCGCGCCGAACGGCGTCCGGCAGTCCATGCGTGTCCGGCACGGTTGCCCGCAAAGCGCTCGTATTATGCGGCTCGCCGAGCGCCTCCGCAGCGATCTCGCGCCAGCTACGCATCGGCGCCGCCGTGCAACGCGGGATTGACAGCATAGTCCTTGCCGGGGCGACCGACCGTGCCACCGCCGATCGATCGGAGCCAATTCGCTTCGATCAGCGCCTCGATTGCATCATCTACGGCTAGCGGCTGACGGAGAGTCGGGATGCCGGAGCTACGCCGAACATCGCGCGCGTTGATCTGCCGCAGGCGGTTTTT
>Ga0213875_10002468_pt1 | contig 11041 bp, 7 predicted proteins | sample BarmaccomBMRX_R8_FD_160105 | JGI IMG/M metagenome (GOLD analysis project Ga0213875, IMG submission 160105) | Root-associated microbial communities from Barbacenia macrantha in rupestrian grasslands, the National Park of Serra do Cipo, Brazil - RX_R8 | ecosystem: Host-associated > Plants > Roots... | reverse complement strand
CGAGAACACGCTCTTCATTCATCTCACTCTCGTTCCATGGATCGCTGCAGCGCAGGAGCTCAAAACCAAGCCGACCCAGCACAGCGTCAAGGAACTGCGGGCCATCGGTATTCAGCCGGATATCCTCCTGTGCCGCACAGAACGGCAGTTGCCGCGCGAAGTGAAGGAGAAAGTCGCGCTGTTCTGCGATGTGGATGTCAGCAGCGTGGTGACCGCTAAGGACGTCCATTCGGTCTATGAGATTCCTCTGGTGTTTGCCGAGCAAGGCGTCGACGAAAGCATTCTACGGCTGCTGCGCATCGATGCAGGCCCTCGGAATCTGTCGCGCTGGATGGAGATGGTGGAGCGCATGAAGAATCCCCTGCGCGAAGTCAGCATCGGGCTAGTCGGCAAGTACGTTGAGTACGAGGATTCTTACAAGAGTCTCAAGGAAGCTTTGCTGCATGCAGGGATCGCACACAGAACGCGCGTGAATATCGAATGGATCGAGGCCGATCGCATGGAATGGCCCGAGTGCTGTGAGTATTTGCGCCGTTTTGATGGCATACTCGTTCCGGGCGGGTTTGGGAAACGCGGCATTGCGGGAATGCTGAACGCTATCCGCTGCGCTCGCGAAGAAAAGATACCGTATTTCGGAATCTGCCTGGGCATGCAGACCATGGTGGTCGAGTTTGCACGCAACGTTTGCGGTCTTGCGGAGGCCGATTCGACCGAGTTTAATCCGGCTGCACCGTATCGCGTCATCTATAAATTGCGCGAGCTAAAAGGCGTTGATGAGCTCGGCGGCACCATGCGCCTGGGGGCTTATCCATGTCTGCTCGCAGAAGGTAGTTTTGCCGAGCAAGCATACGGCGCGACCCAAACCAGCGAGCGTCACCGCCACCGCTACGAATTCAACCGCGAGTTTGAAGCTCAACTGACGCAGCATGGAATGAGACTGACAGGCCAGACCCCCGACGGTGTTTATGTCGAGATTTGCGAAGTGCCGGACCATCCGTGGTATCTCGGCTGCCAGTTTCATCCCGAATTCAAATCCAAGCCTCTCGAACCGCATCCCTTATTTACAGCGTTTTTGAATGCAGCTCTAAAGCACAAGGACGGTCGTTCTCGCCAGGTGAAGGCAGCGGCAGCTAGCGTCGAGTACTCCGTCGCGCGATGACGGAGGTTGCAGTCGGCGAAGCGTCTGGGCGCGTTACATTCTCCAACGCTGCGCCGGTCGCGCTGATTGCCGGGCCTTGCGTCATTGAAAGCGAAGACCACGTCTTGCGGATGGCAACGGCGATTCGCGAGGCCGTAGGTCCATTCGTATTCAAAGCATCCTTTGACAAGGCGAACCGGAGCAGCATCAACTCCTATCGCGGGCCGGGCCTTAGGGAGGGTTTGCGGATCTTAGCGAAGGTTCGGGATCTCGGGGTTCCGGTGTTGACCGATATTCACGAACCCGCGCAGGCCGCGATTGCAGCCGAATCCGTCGACGTCCTGCAAATTCCGGCATTCCTCTGCCGTCAGACAGACCTGTTGCTTGAAGCCGGGAGAACGGGGCGTGCGGTGAATATCAAGAAAGGCCAGTTCCTCGCCCCGCGCGATATCGCTCATGCTGCGGAGAAAATTGCGAGCACGGGGAATGATCGGATCATCCTCACAGAGCGCGGCTCGTCCTTCGGCTATAACAATCTGGTGGTGGATATGCGCGGCCTGCGCATCATGGCCGAAAGCGGGTACCCGGTGGTGTTCGACGCAACACACAGTGTGCAACTTCCCGGTGCGGCCGGAAGCGCCTCGAGTGGTCAGCCGCAATTCATTGAACCATTAGCGCGAGCGGCGAGCGCTGTCGGCATAGCGGGGATCTTTGTGGAAGTGCACGATGAGCCGGAACGCGCGCTCTCGGATGGCCCGAATGCTTTGCGGCTGGACCGGCTGAAGCAATTTTGGGATCACCTGAAGGCGATCGATTCGCTGGTGAAGACCTGTGTCCAGAACCGAGCCTGTTGAAGAACTATCGTAGTGAGTTCATTGCAGTTCTTAGCCCCGTCCGCATTTGGGCTTAGAATGAATCCGCAACTGATCCAGCAATTTCCTATTGATTCAACATGCAGGCAACAGCAGATGAAAGGAAGGGCTGGCGATTGCAAGACCGCGAAACACCCAAGTGTCGGGCGGCTAAGCGATCGGCCGGAGCTGACGGCTCCGGCCTTTCAATCCTGCTTGCCGCAGGAGGTGATGCTTATGCACCTCTGGGTGAAGGTGGTTTCGATCTTCGGAACCATCGTACTGAAGTTCCGGTGGAAACGCCGGTAGCTTCAGTCGAAAGGCGGCAGACTAGCCTCTGCCGTCTTTCTTCACTCAAAATACCATACGCTCGAGTGGTTAGGCTGACACGCTGGTTTTGCATAAGTTTCGTTTTCACAAATTCTCCACCCAAATCTGACCCTTGCCCCAAACCGTCTGCCGCCCAACTCCGGTCCATCGCGCTGCGCGCAAATATGGAACAAATTCTGCCAAGTCTCCCTCGTACTCGGCCTTACCAATAAATCCGCCGATCGGGTGAACTTGCCCGGTGCGGGTGCTACGGCGCATGATCTCGACCTGCTGGATCTCAGATCGGATCATGCGCACCTGCGCGGCGCGTTCCCCAAAACCTCGGAAGTCGATCGCCAGTGCGCCCTCTCCATACAGCTCGCGCAAGGTGCTGATGCGGTCTCGAACGCGAGCAGCCAATGTCGCGAACTCGGGGCGCGCCGCCAATTGCTGTCCGCTCTTCAATTCCGTCGGCGTGACAAAAGTGACGCGCAACCGGCTTACTGTTTCTGGCCGGGCTTCCAGGTTCAGTTCCAGCGGCTTCGCCCCATCTTGCAACACAAACGATGCGCCATCGAAAATCGCCGTGCTCGCCTGACCGTTCTCTCCCAATTGCGAGACGCCCGTCAATTCTACCGGGCTTCGTCGTGATCCGAGCCCTTCGCGAGCAAGCTGCGCAAACGTCAGTACGAGATAAGTGATGGCCGGAGTATGAACATCGAACAGATTCAAATCGAACTGGAACGATTCGCCGGATGCGACACTCCGCCCATCCAGATGAGTTGCGCGAAACACGAACGGACGCGGCCAGTCAGCCAGCCCGCTCGGCCCCGCTTCCGTTGCCGTAGGCTCGAACATCCGGGCATAAGGACAGCTCGCGCGCCATTCGCATTCGCGCGCGCCGGTACACTGCGGGACACACGCAATTCGGCGGAAGATTACGCCGAATGCGCCGCGCAGTATATTGGAAGATTTTCCCGGCGGAAAGTAAATCGCCTCACGCGCGACAAACGAGAAGCGAAGCGGGTACAGGCGAAACAACAAGCCTTCATTGTAGGGCGGATGTCTTCGTTCGCGGTCCGCCGCACCTCACTCCCTTACGCCGCATTCCACGGCTTCGCTTCAAGAATGCCCTTATATCCATTCTTCATGCGATCTTCGACAATCGCCCAAACCTTCGGATCACAGCCTTTCCATTCCGCCACGGCCGTGTTGCCTAGATATGGTAGATCGGCCACTCCCATCTTGCTCGAAAAAAATCCGCTCACCGTCAAGCTACGAAATTGGCTGAAGAACATCGCCCATGTATGGTCTTCTTTCGCAGCCCGCTTCGGATACGCGATGCGGTCGAGAATTTGTTTCTGCTGGTCCGCGGACGCATCCGCGAAGTCTTTTTGAAACAGCTTCCTCGATTCGCGGTCGAGCCACATTAGCCCGCCAAAAATCTCCGCCTGAAAGTTTTCGTTCCCGTCCTCCACTGTTCGAAAAGCGATCCAATCATCCAAAAATTCGGGCACCCCGGCTTGCGTCGCGCTGCCACTGCGCTCATCCGCCGGAATGATCAAATCGCAGAGAACACGCACGGTCTTCCATTGCTGATCGTCGAAGGTCTGCCGTTTGTAGGGACCTTTGCTGCCCGCAGCCGCCTGGGCGGCAGCCATGTGAGCATGGCCCTCATGCTCTTGTGCCAGCGCCGATCCAGCCGTAACCGCCGCAACCGCCGGAACGGACCCGATGATATGGAATATTTCGCGACGGCTTACGCCATTTTCCAGTTCTTTCTTCTCCGGCATCGCTTCCCTCCTCAGTATCTTTTCACACCTTCACATTCAACTTCTTCACTTGATCGGCAATGTACTCCGATGTCCGCCAGCCCAGCGCGGAAATCGTCAGCGTCGGATTCTTATCTGCGTTGCTCACAAACGGCGCAGCATCCGTGATGAACAGATTCTTCACGTCCCAAGCCTGACAATATTTGTTCAACACGGAGGTCTTCGGGTCATCCCCTATCTTGGTCGCCCCCACTTCATGGATAATCTCTCCGCCTTTGGCGATTCCCCAGTCCTGGTCGGCGCCGTAGCTGTGCGTCACGATTCCGCCCGCAGTCTCGATGATCTCTCTGAAGGTCTCCTGCATGTGCTTGGCTTGCAGGATCTCGTCCTGACTCCACTTGAAATGGAACCGCAGGACCGGAATGCCCCATTTATCGACCACGCTCGGATCGATTTCGCAATAGCTGTCTTCGTTCGGGATCATCTCGCCGCGTCCCGAAAAATGCACATCGCAGCCATACAGCTTACGCAAGTTCTGCTTCAACTCGACGCCATAACCCCCGCCGAGCCAGCGCTCCGCGTAACCGCCCAAAGCCCCCACACTCGGCAAATACCGGCCGCCGCCGATCTCGATATGATAGCCGCGCGCAAACGGCATCTTGCCGGCCTTCTGCTCCTTATAGAGCCACCACGGCATGTAGAGGTGCATGCCGCCGACGCCGTCCTCATTTTGAGGCGGTAGATCTTGCAGGATCGGCAGAAATCCGCTGACGTTTGCTCCGACGGTATCCATAATGTAGCGGCCCACCAGACCTGACGAGTTCGCGACACCATTTGAAAATTGACTGTTCTTCGAGTTCAGCAGGATGCGCGCGGTCTCACAACAACTCGCCGCCAATACCACGATTTTTGCGCGGACCTCTACATCGTCTCGCGTCTTTTTATCGACATAAGCCACTCCGCTCGCTAACCCATCGGAACCGATCAGCACTTCGCGCACCATGGCGTTATTGCGAACTTCGAGATTTCCAGTCTTCATCGCCGGAAAGATATGTACGCCTGGCGAATTGAAGTTTGCGTTGACTCCGCACGAGCGCCCGCATTGCGCGCAATAGTGGCAAGCGGGCCGGCCGTTCAGCGGGCGCGTAAGAATGGCCAGCCGCGACGGAATGCACGGGATCTTGAGCTTATCGCTCGCGGCCTTGATAATCTTCTCGTAGCCGCGCGGCGCAGGGGCCGGCTGAAACTTGCCATCTGGAGTATTTTCGAGTCCTTCCTGCGTTCCGAAAACGCCGATCAGTTCCTCGGCTTTGTCGTAATAAGGCGCTAGCTCTTCATATGTAAAGGGCCAATCGAAGCCTTTTCCATCGCGGCTGTAAGGCTTGAAATCATACGGTCCCATGCGCAAGGAAATGCGCCCGTAGTGATTGGTCCGGCCGCCCAACATGCGGGCGCGCCACCAGATCCAGTCCGATCCTGGCGCATTCGTATACGGTTCCCCGGGCACTTGCCATCCGCCGACCAATGTGGCATCGAACTGGCCCCACGGGTGATCGCGATCGCCCGCGCCGCGATGCGGAACCTGGTAAGGCCAACCGAACATCTTGGATTGTTTGGTGCAGTCGAACCAGTCGCCCGCCTCGAGCATGCAAATCTTGGCGCCTGCGTTCGCAAGCACCTGAGCTGCGACCCCACCGCCCGCCCCCGACCCGACAATCACGACATCGTAGATTTTCGGAGTCGCCTTCACTTGTGCCATATCTCGATACCCTATCACTTGCGTGGCAACGTGCCGCGCAAGCCCTCGGGATGAGACGCGATTAGAAGTAGAAACGCAACGAAAGTTGCAGGTTTCGAACGTCGCCGGTCTTGTTGGTAACCTTTCCGAATGTGGCGGCGTTGGTGGGATCCAGGTTGACGCCCGCCCAGTTCGGGTGATTAAAGGCATCGAACGCCTCCGCCCGGAACTGGAATCCGAAACGCTCCGTAACGGCGAATTTCTTGAACAAACCCAAGTTCCAGTTGTTGAAACCAGGATGGTAAATAATATCGCGGATGCCGTTCTGCAGAACGAACGTGCCCGGCGCGGGAGGCGTAAAGATCGGTGTACCACCGGCTGTTGTGGTTTGGAACCAATAGCTCGCCTGGCTTCCGGGATTCGCGCTGGCGTAGTCGAATTTTTTCGTGTAGACGATCGGCCCGTTCACGGCCCAAAACTCACCCACGCCATTGTTGGTGCAGCCTAAACTGCCATCGAGTCCAACCCCGGCGTAGTCGTTGCTCTTTCCGACACTGCACGGCGTTCCAGTCTGAGCCTGGAAGATGCCGCTGATCTGCCATCCTCCGAGAATCTTGCCCGCTAAATTTGCTTGGTTGCGCAGGAACGGCAATTCATAAAGAAAATTGACAATCAACACGTGACGCGTGTCAAATTCTGACGGACCCCACATATTGTGAGCATCGTAGGTATCCGGAATGATGTCACGCTGGTTTGAGCCGTCGTCCAAGCTCTTGCTATACGTGTACGCCCCGCCGAACAGCAGTCCTTGAGAGAAACGGCGGTTCCAGGAGACCTGGAGCGATTCATAGCGCGAACTCGCGATATTATCCGTTTCGCGAATCGAGTTGTATCCCTTATAAGGTCTCAGCGCATCCAGATTCACCCCCGGGTTGGCCGCAACCACCTCGGGAGTTGGCTGGTTAATATCGGATTCGCGCTGTAGATGCAATCCACGCCGCCCGACATACCCGACGCTCAGAACGGAGTTGAAGATCTGGCGCTCTACCGTGAAATTCCAATTCCAGGCCGACGGATTCTTGAACGCGCGGCTCTGCGTCGTGACAGTCAAAGGCAACACGTTCGTGGATGTGCCTCCCGGGTTATCGGCGCTGCCGAAAGTCACGTTGGCCGTCGGCTGGAACGGCGGGTTTCCGCCGAGGAAAATTGAATCGCTGACACCCAGGCGAGTAAAGTACTCACCGCCGCCGGCCCGGATCACCGTTTTCTCGCCTAACTGGTAGGCGACGCCGAGTCTCGGCTGAATCTGGCCCCATTGGATATTCGAGTAGTAACTGGGATCCTTGCCGCCGCGGAACAAGTAATCGTATTGCCCGGACGTCGCTTCCGGGAAGCGGCCCTTGGCTGAATCGGGGAATCCATTCCCGGGAATCACCATTCCGTTGTATCGATCGCCGTTGCCCACGATGATCTGGCCCGCGTGCGGTCCCGTCGGAATCACGGTCACCGCCGCCGCCGGATTGTAGAGCGTTGGATCGAAAACAATCATGTTGCGCCACAGCGCCTGGTACGGGACGATCACGGTGTAGCGCACGCCGTAGTTCACCGTAAGTTTCGGCGTCGCCTTCCAGGAATCCTGAGCATACGGCTCGTAGCTGCTACCGCGAAAGATCGTGTACGCTCGCTGGCCGAGTTCCGAATAACTATCAAACAGTCCCTTGGCTGCATTCGCAATGGCGTTGCCGGTACTCGGCGCCCCGGAGCGCGTATCGGTGAATTGGAACTGGCCATTTTGGTTGTTTGTGCAGGTAGGACAAGCGCTCACATTGATTTCATCGTTGTCGTTCTCTCCCGAGCGTTCGAAGTAGAAACCGAACTTCATGGTGTGGCTACCTCGGATCCACGTCACGCTGTCCGTAATCGTATAAATCGGGCCGGACGAGTGGGATGGATAAGGATTGCCGGTTAATGTATTTAGTCCCGTGATGTTTGCGGTGGGTATGCGCGTCGGAATGAGCTTGCCAACCGGGAAGATGTATGGATAATCGATACCGGCGGTCGTGCGGTTGAAGAAATGTGCGGCATCGACCGGGATATACACATCGTCAAGACTGACCGTCGCGAGTGCTTCGTTCACCAGAGTGGGACTGATCGTCCAGACATAATCGAGCGAGTTCGTCTGGTTCGGGCGAATGAAATACTTCGGTGTTTCCGTCGGCGTGCCATCCAGCGGTTGATATTCGAAAAACGAGTAATTATTCCTGCGGAATTGTAGCCGCTGTTTTTCAGTAAGGTTGATATCGGCGGCAAGCGTATCCTTGCGCTGATTCTGCGGATGCAGCGCCGTGATGTAGTAGTTGCTCGTGCCGATAAAATTTCCGACCGCAAGGTTCGGCGCAGGGTAAGCCTTCAAAATCCCAAGTCCGTTCGGGCTCAATTCGTTTGCCGGGATGATGTTTCCGGGAATCGGATTGCCCGTATACGGATCTTTGAGCTGAACGACTTTACCCAATATGTTCTGCGGGCCGAGCGTCAGTAACTCGCTAAAGTTTCCCTGCCGCATAAGCTCTGTTGGAACGGTCCACGTGGCGCTATCGGTGAACCGGTAACGGACCCACTCCTGGCCCCAATACCAGAAGTACTTGCTCCGGTCTTTATTGAATTTGCCTGGAATATAAAATGGCCCGCCCACGTTGTATCCGAATTGGTTATATCGGAACGGTGGAACAAAGTTCTGTCCATTGGTGTGGTTGCGCGTCCAGGTGTTCGCGTTGAGGTCATTGTTCCGGAAATACTCGTAACCCGCGCCGTGAAAATCGGAGCCGCCGGCCCGGGTGATGATGCGGATCTGAGCGCCGGACGTCCGCCCATATTCAGCGGCATAATCCGCCGTCAGAATCTGCACTTCTGACGTGGAATCGACGTCAGCGGCGCCAAGGCTTGTTCCATTCGAGCGTGTGCGAGTAGCGGGCGCCCCATCGTAGGTGATCAGGTTTTCGGGGTTACGCGATCCGTTGAAATTAGAGGGACCCTGATTGAAATTGAACGACAGGCCCGAAAGATTTCCGCCTCGCGCGCCCGGAACCAGGCTCGCCAACCCGACCGGGTTGCGCCCATTCAGCTCGAGCGCATCGATCTGCTGGCGCGTCACCAGCTTCTGGACAGAAGCCGTTTCCGTTTGGAGCTGGGTGGCAGCGGCCGAGACTTCCACCGTCTCCGATGCCGAGCCAAGTTCCAGAGTGGCGTTCACCTCCAGAGTAGAACTGGGGTCGAGCTTGTTATTCATGGATTCGAACCTCTTGAATCCGCTCGCGACAGCCGAGACCGTGTACCCTCCCGGCGGAATATTAGTGATCGAATAAAGCCCAGATTCATTCGATGTGGTGCTTCGTTCGACGCCGGTGGCTTGATTCTTCACGGTGACGGTCGCATTCGGAACCACTGCTCCGGACGGGTCCTTAATAGATCCGTTAATGCTGCCGTTATCCGACTGACCGAACGCTATTGTGGCGACGATTACCGGAAGAAAAGCGCGGAAAACTCTAACAACACACGTCGTTTGCATAAATCCCCCCAAGTAGTAATCCCTACTGTGAAGAGAGTATATTGCTAATTCCTGAGAAGTGCAATGTTTTTATTACTTCTGTAACCCGATTTGTTGTGGAGATCTCTTGGCTTGGAACCGTTTAAATACAAGCCACCCAAGTACGGCGAAAAGCACGCTCCCGCCGACCACTTTGACCTCGAATATCGCCGTAGAAGCCATTTCGCCCGGAGGCAGCGCTGATAAGACAATCGCGATGAGTGTTACCGCGAGGCCCGACACCGCTGCAACGCGGCTTGCGAATCGGAATCCCGCGGCGAAAATGTATAAGAACGGGATAAACGTCGCGATTACCATCATGTCCACCATGATTTGGTAGGCAGCGCGGACGCTCTCGCCTAATTGGGCCATCAAGAGAAACAGTGTTGCGGCTGTCGCCTGGACCAGCAGGGACACATACGGCGTTCCCCAGCGGGGATGGACGCGTCCAAACGCAGCCGGGAGATAATCATCCAGTCCGATAGCGTAGGGCAAGCGCGTGTTTCCCGCGATCCATGTATCGAGTTGTCCCACCAGAGCGGTTCCGATCAGTGCTGCGACGAGCATCGAAATAATCGGTGCGTTCAATGTCCGAGCGCCGGAGGCTGCGGCTTGCGCCAGGCCGGTTATGGGGCTAATTTCTTCAGGCTTCAACAGCAATAGCAATGCGGCCGTAGCGGCGATATAGAACCCTGCTGAAACAACTCCGCTGATGGCGGCGGCTCGGGGCAGATCGCGGCGCGGGTCGCGGATTTCTGCGCTTACAATGGGCGCCAGCTCGAGTCCCACAAATGCGAATGCGATTTGCGACCAGAAGTTCACTGTAGCCAGATTCGCCTTAGGGAATAGATCGAATTTTGTGGCATGTCCCGCGTGCCAACTGGCGCCAATCGCCAAGGCCACAACCACCCCGCCGATAAGAAACGTCGAACTTCCCCCGAAAGCCGAAATCCACTTCGCGACTTTCATCCCAAAAAAATTGGCTGCGAAACCCGCCCATAGCACAGCGAGCGTAATGGGCAGAGCGAACGCCCGATCTTCCGCGACGCGTTGTCCGAGTTCGCCGAATGCGTACGCGGTCATGCTGATTCCAGCGAGCAGCAGCGAGGGGAAATAAAGAATCGTGGAGATGAAATAAAACCAGCCGCAGAGAAATGCGTGACGGTCGCCGAACGCCCGTTTTGTCCAGATATACATCCCGCCTTCTTCGGGGAATTGCCGCGAGAGGCTCGCGACCACAACCGCCGAAGGCAGGAAGAAGAAGGCGGCGGCAATAATCCACAAAACGAATGAGCCTGGTCCGGCGTGCGCGGCAGCCGCCACCCATCGCAGACTTACGATAGCGCAAATATCGAAGAAGACGAGATCTCTCAGCCGCAGTTCGCGGCGCAGAGTCGCAGGCATGGTATCCGTCACACTGTCAGAGTCATGCCGCCAAAATCGATTTCTAAGGCATCACCCTGCTTCAACAAATCCAAACCAAAATTTCCGACACAGCAAGTTGCCCCGAATCGACAGAGGAATAAAAATACTTTCGCTCCCGTGCGGCACCCTTGAAGGCTCAGCGTGTTCCAGGATCTGATTTGGCACGCCCCGAAAACCGCCGATAGTCTGTTGCTCTTGCAAGCGTTCCTTTTTGTTCGGAAAAGC
>Ga0213875_10002467_pt1 | contig 11042 bp, 10 predicted proteins | sample BarmaccomBMRX_R8_FD_160105 | JGI IMG/M metagenome (GOLD analysis project Ga0213875, IMG submission 160105) | Root-associated microbial communities from Barbacenia macrantha in rupestrian grasslands, the National Park of Serra do Cipo, Brazil - RX_R8 | ecosystem: Host-associated > Plants > Roots... | reverse complement strand
TGAGGAGATGCCCGGCACGGTGGAGACGGGCAGGTCCTGAAAGCGCGGGTCGTCGGCCAGCGAGTGCAGCCGGAGCGGCTGCCCGGTCGCCGCCACGCGCCCCGCGATGCCCTGGCCGACGAAGATGCGCGTGTTTTCGACCACCTCATCGGGCAGGCCCCACGAGGCCGCGATCACCAGCGCGTCATCTTCGGGCAGGCGCAGCATCAGGGAGCATGCCTGTGCCTCCATCACCTGCGCGGCCCGCTCCGTGATCATGTTGAGCAGCCGGTCAATCTCGACCTTGTCCATGGCCTGCCCGATCTCGTAGACCGTCGCCATCTCGCGCAGGGCGCGCTCGACCTGCGCCTGGGCCGCCTCCGCCTCCGCCTTCCAGCCCCCCTGCCGCAGCCCCAGCGCGAGCAGCGGGCCGATGCCCGCCGTGACCGTTTCCCAGGCGTCGCCATCGACCGGCATGGCGGCCCAGGCGCCGAAAACCTCGCCGTCCGCCGTCAGTGCCACGGCCCGCGCTGCCCCGCCTTCCGGCGGTCCCAGGCCCAGGCTGTGCCCCGCCGCCTCACGCAGTTCCCAATGGTCCGAGTCGCCCAGGGGCCTCATCTGGCCGTCCTCGGTGCGCACGTACAGCGCCTCCGACGCCGCGCCGACCGCGCCGGCCGCCAGCGCCCGCAGGCGCGGCAGCGCCCCGGGCCCGTCAGCGGCCAGCTGCTGCGCCGCCTCCGTCAGCAGCGCGGACAAGGCCCCGGAGTCCCGTACGGGTGGCGTAGACGTTTTCATAATAATCTTATTATCCGATACTTTCGCCGGATTGTCAAGGCGAAGCGTTTCTTTTTGTTCCGGGCGGGGAACAACAGAACACATGGATGCATTGATTCACTGAGAAGCACTGAGAAGGAGACCATGACCATGGCAGCCGACGGCAAAGCGCGCCCGACGCGCACCCTCACCAGCGCCCAGCCCGACAAGCCCGTCTTTTCCGACTCCGCCGAGGAGACGGCGGATCGCGCCCTGCTGGCCGGCGCCCCGGTGGACCACGCGCTCGGCGACCAGGTCGCCGCCCTGACGGAGACGCCGCAGGAGGCCGAGATTGACGAGCGCATGGGCCTGCGCGGGACCAAAGGCCGCAAGCCGGAGCCGGAGGACTTCGCCGGCGTGCTCTCGCCCGAGGGCAACAGCGGCGACGTGGTCGGCGCCGACATCTCCGACAGCCCCTTCGTCTTTGGCGAGGACGGCAGCACCGGCGGCAGCCGGCCCTGAGCGACGGGCGGCGCGGCCCACGGGTGAGTCGCCCGTGAGATTATCGGCGTCCGGCCCGCCCCCCCTTACCCCTTGCAAAACGCGCGGGCGTGTGCTATAATAACGTCAGAGTTTCAGACCCATCGCTTCTGAAAAGAGCGGGCGCGCGCCCGCTCTTTCGTGCTGTTATTGAGGAATTCGGGGAACAAGCGACCATGAACGGCGATTTTATCGAGGCCCTGCGCCAGATCGAAAAGGAAAAAGACATCCCCTTCGCCACGCTGCTGCGGACGCTGGAGGTGGCTCTGGGTAAGGCCTACAAGCGGCACTATGGCATCAACGGCGACGTCGTCGTCCACATTGACACCAGCCGGAACAAGTTCAAATTCTCCGCCGAGAAGCAGGTCGTCGAGGAGGTCGGCAACGACCACGCCGAGATGACTCTGGCCGACGCGCGCCGGGTCAAACCGGACGCCCAGCTCGGCGACATGGTCCCGGTCGAGCTGTCCATGGAAAACTTCGGCCGCATCGCCGCGCAGACCGCGCGCCAGGTGATGATGCAGGAGTTCCGCGAGACCGAGCGCGAGAAGGTGTTCGACGAATTCAACGGCCGCATCGGCGAGGTGACGACCGGGATCGTGCAGCAGCGCAAGGAGGACGGGAGCGTCGTCGTCAACATCGGCAAGCAGGAGGCGCTGCTGCCGCCCCAGGAGCAGGTGCGGAGCGAGCCATATCGATTCAACGACCGGATTAAGGTATACTTGCTGGAGGTGCGCCGCTCGTCCCGTGGCCCTCAGGTGATCGTCTCGCGCTCGCACCCCAGCCTGATTCGCCGCCTGTTCGAGCTGGAAGTGCCGGAGATCGCCGACGGCACCGTCACCATCAAGAGCGTCGCCCGCGAGCCGGGGGCGCGCTCCAAGATCGCCGTCGCCGCCGAGGACGGCAACGTGGACCCGGTCGGGGCGTGCGTCGGCCACCGCGGGGCGCGCGTGCAGGCGGTCGTCTCCGAGATGTACGACGAGAAGATCGACATCGTCCGCTGGAGTCCCGACGTCCGGCAGTTCGTCGCCGAGTCCCTCTCGCCCGCCAAGAGCGTTAAGGTCCAGGTCAACGAGGAGAAGCAGTCCTGCTTCGTGCTCGTCCCCGACAACATGCTCTCGCTCGCCATCGGCAAGTCCGGCCAGAATGTGCGCCTGGCCGCCCGCCTGACCGGCTGGCGCATTGACATCCGCTCGGAGTCGCAGCAGGCCAAGGACGCCTTCGCCAAGGCCGCCGAGGAGGTCGCCGCCGAGGAGCGCTCCCTCTCCAGCGCCGCCCGTGAGACTCAGGAGGATGGGGCGGCCGTCCTGCCCACCGACGAGACGGGCCGCGCCGTCTCCTACGGCGACGAGGTCACCATCACCGCCGACATGCTCGCCGCCTTCGACGACGAGGAGGAAGAGTAGGGGCCGCCCCCCTGCCGTCCGCGACAGTGCCGTGCTGACAGTGCCATGAAGACGTACCACGTGCCGATCCGAACCTGCGTGGTCTGCCGCCAGACCTCGGCCAAGAAGACGTTGCTCCGGGTCATCCGCCGGCCGGAGAAGACCGGGGGGGGCGTCGCCGTGGACCCTACCGGCCGGGCCGGCGGGCGCGGCGCGTATGTCTGTGCGTCGCCGGAGTGCATCGAGAAGGCCGTCAGGCAGAGGCGCTTCGAGCGGTCCCTGAACGTTCCGAGTGTCCCGGCCGGCCTGGCCGACGAACTAAAAGCGCTGGTTCCAAGCGCCGAATCCGTAGGAGCGACCGCGCCATGAGTTAAACAAGAGAATTCAAGAGCGAGAGGTGAACCGTTTTTTATGTCTGGTGTCCGTGTTTATGATTTAGCCAAAGAACTCCGTATCAGCAGCAACGAGGTCCTGGAGCGGCTCAAGGAGCTGGGCCGGCCCGCCAAGGTGGCGTCCAGCGCCATCCCCGATGCCGACGCCGATGCCGTCCGCCGCCAGTTCGCGTCCCCGGCTCCCGTGGCCGCCCCTTCCTCGCCAGGCAATGGCGCGGCCCCCGCGCGCAACGGCAGCGCGACGGCTCCCACCGCCCCGGCTCCCACCGCCCCGGCCCCGTCTGCGCCCGCCCCCAGAGCGCCCATCAGCCCCGCGCCCGCCGCGCCGAAGGCGCCCGCGCCCACTGCACCCGCCGCCGGCGCGCCCGCCAAGGAGCCGCCGCGCACGGTGGACATCCCCAGCGTCGTCACCCTGAAGGACTTTGCCGACAAGATCGGTGTCCCGGCCCCGACCATCCAGAAGAAGCTGATGGGCCTGGGCGTACTGGCGTCCCTGAACCAGAAGCTGCACCCCGATGTCGTGACGCGGCTGGCGAAGAGCTACAACGTCATCGCCAACATCGTCGCCCCGGCCGCTCCCGCCGCCCCGACCGGCGGGCCGGCGATGCCCGCCGCCCCCGCCGCGCCGAGAGTCGCCGTCGTCGCGCCCAAGCCGCGCCAGAAGGCGGCCGGCCCGGTCGTCCGCCCCCCCGTGGTGACGATCATGGGCCACGTGGACCACGGCAAGACCTCCCTTCTCGACGCCATCCGCCACGCCCGCGTCGCCGACGGCGAATTCGGCGGCATCACCCAGCACATCGGCGCGTATCAGGTGGAGGTTGACGACCCGGACGGCAAAGGGAAGAAGCGCGCCATCACGTTCCTGGACACGCCCGGCCACGAGGCCTTCACCGCGATGCGGGCGCGCGGCGCGCAGGTCACGGACATCGCCGTGCTGGTCGTCGCCGCCGATGACGGCGTCATGCCGCAGACGCAGGAGGCCATCCAGCACGCCAAGGCCGCCGGCGTCCCGATGATCGTCGCCGTCAACAAGATTGACAAGGAGGACGCCAACCCGACCCGCGTACTGACTCAGCTCACCGAATACGACGTCATGCCGGAGGCCTACGGCGGTGACGTGCAGACCGTCGAGGTCTCCGCCAAGGAGAATTTGGGTTTGGACGACCTGCTGGAGAAAATCCTGCTCGTCACCGACGCCGAGATCGAGCCGAAGGCGGACCCGACCGTCGCCGCGACCGGCACGATCATCGAGGCCCGGCTGGACAAGGGCACCGGCCCCGTCGCCACCGTCCTGGTGGAGCAGGGCACGCTCAAGATGGGCGACTCGGTCGTCGCCGGCGCCACCTTCGGCCGCATCAAGGCGATGATGGACGACCGGGGGCAGCGCATCAAAAGCGCCGGCCCGGCCTTCCCCGCCGTCCTCCTGGGACTCAATGCCGTCCCGAACGCGGGCGACCGTCTGGAGGTGGTCAAGGACGAGAAGACCGCCCGGCAGATGGCCGAGGAGCGGACCTCCGAGGAGCGCAGCGAGCGCCTGGCCGCCCGCCGCCCGGTCACTCTGGAGGACCTGCAGCGCCAGATCAAGCAGGGCGAGGTTAAGGAGCTGAACCTGATCATCAAGGGGGACGTGCAGGGGTCCCTCGAGGCCATCCGGCAGTCGCTGGAGAAGATCGACCACCCGGAGGTCCGGGTCCACTTCATCGCCTCCGGCGTCGGCCCCGTCGGCAAGGCCGACGTGGACCTGGCCGCCGCCTCGGAGGCGTTGATCGTCGCCTTCAACGTGCGCCCCGATACCGAGGCCGCGCGTCTGGCCGAGGCCGAGCACATCGAGATTCGGGAATATCGCGTCATCTACGACCTGATTGACGACGTCAAGAAGGCGATGGCAGGCCTGCTCGACCCGATCTTTGAGGAGGCGGCGCTCGGCAAGGCCGAGGTGCGCGCCATCTTCAAGCTGCCGCGCGCGGGCGGCATCATCGCCGGCTGCTACGTCACGGATGGACGGCTCCAACGCGGCGCGAGCGTCCGCGTCCGCCGGGGCCGCGCCCTGGCCTTCGAGGGCAAGATCGACACGCTGCGCCGCGAGAAGGACGATGTCCGCGAAGTCGCCCAGGGCTACGAGTGCGGCGTCCTGGTCCCCGACTATGACCCCGCCGAGGGCGACATCCTCGAGTGCTACGAGATGCGCAAGATCGAGCGGACGCTGTAACGACCGGCCCCCACCCCGGTGCGAATGCGCCAGGGCGGGGGCCTTCACGCTTATGGTCATCGGTGCGCTCACCGCCGAACTGGCGATTGCGGGGGCGAATTCGCTCAAGGACAAGCGGCAGGCCCTGAAAAGCCTGCTCGCCCATCTGCGTAACGAGTTCAATGTCTCCGCCGCCGAGGTCGGCGAGCATGACGTCTGGCGTCGCGCTACGGTCGGCGTCGCCGTGGTCGCCGCCGACGGCGCGTTCGTCAATGCGGTGCTCGACAAGGTTATTGACCACATCGAGGGCGACCCGCGCGTCGCGCTGGGCCATTACGAGATCGAGCTGCTGTAGGGGCGGCCTGCCGGGTCGCCCCTACGGGAGAATCACCATGCCTGCCAATCGCAAGCAGCGCCTGCAGGAGAGCCTGCGCGCCGAACTGTCCGAGGTCCTGCGGCGCGAGATGCGCGACCCGCGCTTCACGGAGGGCCTGCTGTCCATCACGGACGTGGAGGTCTCCGCCGACTACAAGCATGCGACGGTCTATGTCAGCGTCCTCGGCGACCAGCAGGCGCGCAAGGACAGCCTCAACGCCCTGCGGGGCGCGTCCGGCGTCCTGCGCGGCGAGCTCGGACGGCGCAAGACCTTCAACACCGTGCCGGAACTGCATTTCAAGTACGACGAGTCCCTGGAGCGCGGCGCGCACATGTTCGAGGTGCTGGAGCGAATCAAGCGGGAGGACGCCGCGCGGGAGGCGCGCCCCTTGGCGGAGCCGGAGGCGGAATGAGCGACACGGCGGTTCCTCCCTTGATCGAGACGATCCCCCTGGCCGCCGACGCCATCCGCGGGGCGTCGAGTCTGGTCCTTGCCTGCCACGTCAACCCCGACGGTGACGCCCTCGGCTCCATGCTCGGCCTCGCCCTGGCGCTCGCTCCGCTGGGCCAGTCCCTCACGCTGCTCTCCCAGGACGGCGTCCCCGACATCTATAAATTTCTGCCCGGCGCGGATCGGGTGCGGCAGACGACCGAGGTTGAATCCTTCGACCTCGCCGTTGTGCTTGACAGCGGCGACCTCTCGCGCGTCGGCTCGCGGGTCAGGCCCCTGATCGCCCGCGCGCGGCGCGTCATTGACATTGACCATCATGCCTTGGCCGGCGCGTTCGGCGACATCCGCGTGCTGCACGCCCTGGCCGCCTCCACCTCGGAGATCGTCTACGTCCTGCTGGAAGCGCTGGGCCTGCCGATCACGCCGGACGTGGCGACCTGCCTGTTCACCGGCGTCATCACCGACACCGGCTCCTTCCGGTTTCAGAACGTCACGCCCAGCACCTTTCTCATCGCGGCGGCCCTGCTCAATGCGGGCGCGCCGCCGGCCGCCATCTCCGAGAACGTCTTCGAGAACCGCACCTTCGCCGCCACCAAGCTGCTCGGCCACGCCCTCTGCTCGCTCTCGCAAACCCCGGATGGGCGCGTCGTCTGGGCGCACATCACCGCGCAGGACTTCGCCGCCCTGGGGGCGGCCGACGAGGACACGGAGGGCGTCGTCAACTACGTGCGCGGCGTGCGCGGGGCCGACGTCGGCCTGCTGTTCCGCGAGATGGCCGACGGCAAGATTCGCATCTCGCTGCGCTCCCGCGAGAGCGTCAACGTCGCCGAGGTCGCCCAGCGGTTCGGCGGCGGCGGCCACAAAATGGCCGCTGGCTGCACCCTCGCCGCCCCCCTGCCCGAAGCCGAGCATCTCGTCGTCCAGGCGGTCCGCGCCGCGCTTCCGTCAAATGCCCCCTCACACCCAGGCCTTCTCGCTCCTTCCGCCGGAGAGGGTGGCGAGCCTCGGCGAGCCGGGTAAGGGACATGAACGGCGTCCTCAACATTGACAAGCCCGCCGGGATGACCTCGCACGATGTCGTCGCGCGTGTGCGGCGGCTGGCGCGGCTGAAGCGCGTCGGCCATGCCGGGACGCTGGACCCCGACGCCACCGGCGTGCTGCTCGTCTGTCTCGGTCAGGCCACCCGCCTCGCCGACCTGCTGGCCGAGGAGGGCAAGGAGTATCGGGCGGTTCTCGCGCTCGGCGCGACAACCACGACGGAGGACGGCTCCGGGGACGTTCTGGCGGAGACCGACGCCTCCCATGTGACCGAGCAAAATCTGCGGGAGCTTTTGCCGCGCTTCACGGGAGTAATCCGGCAAACGCCGCCGATGGTCAGTGCCGTGCATCACGAGGGGCGGCGGCTCTATGAACTGGCGCGCGCGGGCGTGACGGTGGAGCGCGCCGCCCGCCCCGTCCAGATTGATGCGCTGACATTGGCGTACTGGACGCCCGGCCCGCGCCCGCAGGCGACGCTGGACGTGGCCTGCGGCAAGGGGACCTACATCCGCACCCTCTGCGCCGACCTCGGCGCGGCCCTCGGCGTCGGCGGCCACATGGCCGCGCTGCGCCGCACCCGCGTCGGCGCGTTCCCGGTCTCGGGGGCCGTCCCACTGGGGGCGCTGACCGCAGACAACATCGCCGATCATGTGGTCTCGCCGGCGGCGGCGCTGGCCCACCTGCCCGCGCATAGCGTCACGGGGGATGCCCAACGGGAGGACATCCGCCAGGGCCGCCCGCTGTCCACCCGCCTGGCCGATGCGCCCGCCGTGCGCGTCCTGGACGGTGACGCGCTGCTCGCCCTGGCGCGCGCCGAATCGGGTCGCCTGTACCCCTACAAGGTCTTCGTCGAAGGATTATCGGTCAGCGGCAGGCGCGGAGGGCGCGCGGGAGGCGCGCCAGATCTCCAGGGCGTTGGCGGCGGGGCCGACCAGGAATAGAGCGTAGTACGGGGCGTGGACGTTGTTCAGCAGCCGCAGCACGCACTCCATGCCGGCCACGGCCACGGCGACCGCAATCTGGCCCCGGCGCGTCATCACGGTGCTCTTGGGGTCGGTGATCATGAAGAAGATGAAGAGCTGGTACATCGGCCCCGTGATGGGCGCGACCTCGGACCAGAAGGGATGCCCCGGCAGCACGGCGCGCAGGGCGGCGAAGGCGACAAACGACAGCACGTAGGCGGCGCAGATGTGCAGGCGGTGCAGCCGCCACACGATGATCGCGCCCAGAGTCCAGACGATCACCATCGGCCAGAGCGAATTGCCCCACTGGATGCCCAGCGTCGCCACCGCCTGCGGGGCCAGCAGCAGCATGGCGGAGATGCCGAAGTTGCTGGGGTTCCACAGGTGCCGGCCCCGCCAGCGCAGCACGTACTTGGACGCGATGGACAGGACGCTGCACAGCGCGTAGGGCCAGAACAGCGGCGAGCGCAGCAGGATGCCGACGCTGATGCCCGTCACATAGGCGCTCGCCAGGTGCGGCCATTTCCTGTAGACCAGGCGGCTCAGGATGATCTCGGCCCCGATGCTGCTCCCGATCGCCAGCAGCGTCCGGGAGTAGCTCTCCAGGACGCCGTAGCCGAGCTGGGCGACCAGCAGGATGATGGTGATGAAGATCGGCGCGACGTAGCGGGGGTCGATCGGAAACGGGCGCGTCCTGGGTGCTGGAGCGGACGTGACGGCCGGGGGCGGCGGCCATGCGGGGGGATCGGCGGGCGATGAAGAGATGGGTTGCGACATGATTAAGACCTCTGCCTCATTTTACCACAAGGACCCGTAAGGCCCCTGCCTTTAGGCGTGGGGAGTTGTCACCACGCGAGCAAAGACGATCGCCATTCTCGCCATTCAGGTTGCGGGCAGCATTGTCACGGCCGCATCCGCTCCAGGCGGCGGTCGCCCTCCCGGAGTGAATAGAAGCGGTCTGCCCGGACGTTTCGGAAGTGGTCCCGATGCCCGTCGGGCCAGCGCACGGTCACGCTGTCGGCTGAGCTCGCCCCGCCGAGGCCGACGTGGACGCGCTTGTCGGAGGAGGACAGATAGGAGCCGTCGGCGTGACACCAGCGGGTCTGCGTCAGCCCCCCCGCCGTCACCGTCACCGACGCCCCGTAGCCGTCCCGGTTGGAGCGCGTCCCGATCAGCGTGAAAGACAGCCAGTGGCCCGTGTCCTGGCTGTCGTTGTGCAGCAGGAGCGGCGCGCCCTCGCTGTCCACCACGAGCGCGTCCACCTTGCCGTCGTTGTCGTAGTCGCCCACGGCCAGGCCGCGCCCGACGATCGGGCGCCGCAGGTCCAGCCCGGCGGACGCGCTCAGGTCCACGAACAGACGCCCGTGGTCGTTATGAAACAGTTGCGTCCGCTGACGGTATGCCTCGCTGCGGTCAATGTCGTGGATGTTGTCCTGGACGTGGCCGTTGGCGATCATCAGGTCCAGCCAGCCGTCGTTGCCGAAGTCCGCCCATTTGACTCCAAAGGCCACATAGGGCCATGTCCGCGGCGTCAGCGCCAGCGTGTCCGAAATCTCCTCAAAGATGCCGCTGCCGATGTTGCGATAGACGCACTTGGGTTCGGTCCGGAAGGCCATCACGGCCAGGTCGAGCCTGCCGTCGTTGTCGTAGTCGCCCCAGTCTATCCCCATGCCCGCGTGAACGTCCCCATGGCCGTCCACCGAGGTCCCGGAGGAGCACCCCTTATCCTGGAATCGGCCCCCGACGTTCGCCAGAAGGTTGCCTGGCATCTGGTCGCTCGCGGTGTAGAGGCTCTGGCGGCCGGAGTGATTGTAGTCAGCGAACGCCACGCCCAGCACGTTGCCGGAGGCGTGGGACCCGATCCAGATGGCCGTCACGTCCCGGAAACGCCCGTGACCTTCATTGTGGTAGAGCACGCCGCGCAGCGCGGAATAGGCCTTGGGGCTACAGGCCGACATGGGACCGGGTGTCGGGCACAGGCGCGGGTCCTTCTTGGGGTCGAACTGGACATAGTTGCCGACGAACAGGCTCAGGCGGCCGCTGCCGTCAATGTCCCCCCAGGCGCAGGAGGTGCCCCAGGGCTGAGGCGACAGTCCCGCCTGCTTTGTCACGTCCCGGAAGCCGTTGCCCCCCTCGTTGTGCAGCAGCAGGCCGGTGCGGTAGCCGCTGATGTAGAGGTCGTCGTAGCCGTCGCCGTCGTAGTCGCCCACGGCGCAGCCCAGGAAGTGGCCGTGGAACCTGTCCAGGCCCGTCCGGTGGGTCACGTCGGTGAAGTGGCCGTGGCCGTCGCCCTTGAACAGGGCCAGGTGGTTCGTGCCGACGAGGAGCACGGAGAGGTCGCCCGAGTTGTCGTAGTCCAGGAACGCGCAGCCGTTGCCGATGCCCTGAAGGGCATCAATCGGGCGCGGGCCGGGGATCGTCCACCGGTAGTCCAGGCCGGCCTGCCGCGCCAGGTCCACGAAGCGCATCCGCGCCCTGCCGGGGTCGCCGCCCGCCGCACCGGTCGGCGCGCTCGGCTCCCGATGACGCTGTGAGGATCGCCCATGACCGGGACGGGCCTGGATGACCGGGCGGTCCATCTCTGCCTGAAAGCGCTGGGCGGAGACATGGCCCACCATCCCTACGACCGAGGCGAGAAGGGCGGCGGCGAGGCCAATGGCCGCGATCATGAGCAGGCGCCTCGACTTCACCTGGGTTCCGTGACCTGATACAGTTTGTCCGCGTCCTTGAGGGGCAGCGTCTGCGTCAGGCCGGAGGGCCAGTGGATGACGGCCCTCTCGATCTGCGGATTCGGCCCCAGGCCGAAGTGCAGGCGGCGGTCGTTCTGGGCGCAGAAGCCGCTGGCGGCCAGGACCGCCTGCACCTGCTGCCGCTCCTGCCCGCGCCCGTCGCGCCAGGACAGCGCGGCCCGCGCGCCGATGGCGTCGCGGTTGGAGCGCGTCCCGTGCAGGCTCAACTCGACCCACTTGTTCGCGGGAT
>Ga0213875_10002466_pt1 | contig 11043 bp, 9 predicted proteins | sample BarmaccomBMRX_R8_FD_160105 | JGI IMG/M metagenome (GOLD analysis project Ga0213875, IMG submission 160105) | Root-associated microbial communities from Barbacenia macrantha in rupestrian grasslands, the National Park of Serra do Cipo, Brazil - RX_R8 | ecosystem: Host-associated > Plants > Roots... | reverse complement strand
CCTGCAGGCACTCGGTCTCGGCTCTGCCGGGGGCGAGACGGCGGTTCGCGCTGCCGCGCGCGACTGGTGCGCCGCGCTCGGCATCGAAATGCGATTGTCGCGCCACGGCGTGCCCGAAGCCGACCTCGAAGCGATGGCCACCGAGGCACACGCCATCCGCCGCCTGCTGGACAACAACCCGCGCGACATCAGCCAGGCCGAGATCCTGGCGCTGTATCGCGCCGCCCATTGAAGGGAAACGCCATGCCGGACCTGCCGATCGCCGGGGTGTTCTGCGCCTCGGTCACCCCCGTCACCGCCGATCTCGCGCCCGACCACGCTGCATTCGTCGCGCATTGCCGCAACCTGCTCGAGCAGGGCTGCGACGGCGTGGCACTGCTCGGCACCACCGGCGAGGCGAATTCCTTTTCCGCCGGCGAGCGCAAGGCGCTGCTGGAGGCGGTGGTCTCGGCCGGCGTCGCGCCCGAGCGGCTGCTGCCGGGCACCGGCGTCGCCGCCTGGACGGAAACCATCGAGCTGACAAGGCATGCGCTGTCGCTCGGCGTGACGCGCGTCGTGATGCTGCCGCCTTTCTACTACAAGGGCATTTCCGACGACGGGCTGTTCGCGACGTACGCCGAAATTGCCGAGCGGATCGGCGACGCGCGGCTGCGCGTGGTGCTCTATCACATCCCGCAATTCTCCGCCGTGCCGATCACCTTTCCCGTCATCGAGCGGCTGCGCGCGCGCTATCCCGCGACCTTCATCGGCATCAAGGATTCCAGCGGCGATCTCGCCAACATGACGGCGTTGGTCGAGCGCTTCGCCGGTTTTTCCGTCTTCGCCGGCGCCGATCCGCTGATGCTGCCGCTGCTCCGACAGGGCGGCGCCGGCTGCATCACCGCGACCTCCAACCTGGTCGCGGGCGATCTCGCCGTCATCTACTGCCACCACGCCGACCCGGCGCGCGCGGACGAGGTGAACGCGGCGCAGGCCCGCGTGGTCGCCGCGCGCACGCGCGTCTCGCAGTTCGCACAGATCGCGTCGATCAAGACGCTGGTTGCGCGGCGCACCGGTCATGCGGACTGGAACAATGTCCGCCCGCCGCTGCTGCCGCTGACCGCGACGGAGGCGTCGGCGCTCTAGCATGGTGCGGAGAAAGCAAGGCCAGGGGCTCTGCCCCTGGACCCCGGCAAAGGCGGAGCCTTTGCAATCCGTTACTTAAGTCATGGGGTCTGGGGCATCCGGGCCCCAGCGAGGTCCAGGGGCAGCGCCCCTGGCCTTCCAAGTCCAAGAGAGGAAACGACAATGACAGAGTTCAGCGCGTTCGACACGACGATCATCGTGGCAATGGTGATCGGATATATCCTGTTCACGAGCTGGCTGACGGTGCGGCTGCGCAGCCGCACGATGGACCAGTTCATGACCGCTTCGCGGGCCCTGCCGGCCTCGGTGGTCGGCGTTCTGCTGATGTCCGAATTCGTCGGCGCGAAGTCGACGGTCGGCACCGCGCAGGAGGCCTTCACCTCCGGCTTTGCCGCGAGCTGGTCGGTGATCGGCGCGTCGATCGGCTTCCTGCTGTTCGGCCTGTTCTTCGTCAAGAAACTCTACGGCTCCGGCGAGTACACGATTTCGGCAGCCATCGCCCAGAAATACGGCCGCGGCACCATGCTGACGGTGTCGCTGATCATGATCTACGCGCTGCTGCTGGTGAACGTCGGCAACTACATCAGCGGCGCGGCGGCGATCGCGACGGTTCTGAAGATCAACCTGCCGGTCGCCATGTGCATCATCGCTGTGGTCAGCACGTTCTATTACGTGTTCGGCGGGCTGAAGGGTGTCGCCTACGTCACGGTCCTGCACAGCGCCATCAAGCTCATCGGCGTCGCGCTGATCCTCGGCGTCGCCCTGTACGCAACCGGCGGCATCGCCCCGATGGCCGCAACACTGCCGGCAAAATACTTCACCTGGGACGGTAGCATCGGCGGCTCCACGATCGTCGCCTGGACGGTGGGCACCACCGGGGCGATCTTTTCCACCCAGTTCATCATGCAGGCGATCTCCTCGGCGCATAACGCGAGCGAGGCCAGGCGCTCGACGCTCTACGCCGCTGCCCTCTGCCTGCCGCTCGGCATCGCCCTCGGCCTGATCGGTGTCGCGGCAAAATTCCTTCATCCCTCGCTGAACAGCCTGTATGCGCTGCCGGTGTTCCTGCAGGGCATGCACCCGCTGCTCGCCGGACTGGTCACCACGGCGCTGGTCGCCTCGGTGTTCGTCAGCGTCAGCACCGTCGCTCTGGCGATCGCCTCGCTGATCATGCGCGATTTCTATGAGCCGCGCTTCCACCCGACGCCCGAACAGGAGTTCCGGGTGACGCGGATCATATCCCTGATCATCGCCTTCGTGCCGCTGATCTTCGTGTTCTTCGTCCCGCAGATCCTGGCCCTGTCGTTCTTCACCCGGGCGCTGCGGCTGTCGATCGGCATCGTCGCGGTAATCGGCTTCTACCTGCCGCTGTTCCGCAGCGGCCGCGGTGCCACGCTCGGCCTGCTGGGGGCGGCGGTGCTCACCTCCGTCTGGTACGTGCTCGGCAACCCCTACGGCATCGACAACATGTATGTCGCCGCCGTGACGCCGATCATGGTGATGCTGGTCGACCACGCCTTGAGCGGGTCGAAGCACGCCGCCGTCGCCTCGTGACCGTCAGAACAAGGGAGACTTCCATGAACACGACTCTCGAGATCACTCTGCCCGCAGACCGCCTCGGCGAGCCGGACGCGGCGATCGTCCGGCCATCCGCTGCCGATCCGGCACGGCGGGAAGCCTTCCTGCCCTCGCCGTGCGTGCAGAACCATGCCGCCAACATCATGCCTTTGCCGGACGGCGATCTCGCCTGCGTCTGGTTCGGCGGCACGCAGGAGGGAATTCCCGACATCTCCGTCTATTTCTCGCGGCTTTCGGCCGGCGCTGACCGCTGGTCGGAGCCGGTGCGGCTGTCGGATGATGCCACGCGCTCGGAACAGAACCCGATCCTGTTCCCGGCGCCGGACGGGCGGCTCTGGCTGCTCTGGACGGCGCAGATTTCCGGCAACCAGGACACCGCCATCGTCCGCCGCCGGATTTCCACCGACAGCGGCCGGAACTGGGGACCGATCGAGACGCTGTTCGACACTGTCGGCGCGTCCGGCGTGTTCGTCCGCCAGCCGCCGGCGGTGCTCGACAACGGCGACATCGTGCTGCCGATCTTCTACTGCCACGGCCGCCCCGGCGAGAAATGGATCGGCAGCTACGACACCAGCGCCGTGCGCATATCGAGCGACGGCGGACGGAGCTGGCAGGAATACGAAGTGCCGGACAGCACGGGCTGCGTGCACATGAACGCGGCACAGCTGCACGACGGCTCCCTGCTCGCCCTGTTCCGCAGCCGCTGGGCCGACAGCATCTACGCCAGCCGCTCGGACGACCGCGGCCATACCTGGTCGCGGCCGGTGCCGGCCGGGCTGCCGAACAACAATTCCTCGATACAGTTCACGGTGCTCGCCAACGGTCATCTCGCGCTGGTGTTCAACGACATCAACGCCGAGGGCGTCACCGAGCGCCGCGCCTCGCTCTATGACGACATCGAGGACGACAGCGCAGCGGCGCTGCCGGAGCCGCAGGCAAAGCCGGACGGAGAGCGGGCGGCGTTCTGGGGCGTGCCGCGCGCGCCGATGACGCTGGCGATTTCCGAGGATGGCGGACGGACCTGGCCATACAAGCGCAACCTGGAAATCGGCGACGGCTACTGCATGACCAACAACTCGCGCGAGCAGCTCAACCGCGAGTATTCCTATCCCTCGATAAGGCAGGGGCCGGATGGCGCGCTGCATATCGCCTACACCTACTTCCGTCAGGCGATCAAATACGTGCGGGTCAACGAGGATTGGGTCCGCTCCGGCACGCCGTAGCGAGGTGACGCGATGACGCCGAACCGACCCGGCGCGCGCGGCCACGCCGTCGTCACGGGGTCCAGCTCCGGCATCGGTGCCGCGATCGTCGCCCGCCTGTTGCGCGAGGGATGGGAGGTCACGGGGCTGAGCCGCACTGCACCCCGCGACGCGGTGCCGGGCTTCACGCATCGCGCTCTCGACCTGCTCGATGCGGACGCGGCGGCGATCGACGTGGCGCTGGCCGGACTTCCCCACGTCTCCGCTCTGGTCCACGCGGCCGGCGTGCTGCGCGTCGGCCGATTGGGAGAACTGGACCAGGCGGACGGTGCGACGATGTGGCGCCTGCACGTCGCGGCGGCGTCGCTGCTCGCGGATGCGCTGCTGCCGCGGATGGCGTCGGGCGGACGTGTCGTGCTGATCGGCAGCCGCGCCGCTGTCGGCGTGGCCGGGCGCAGTCAGTACGCCGCCAGCAAAGCCGCCGTGGTCGGGCTGGCGCGGTCCTGGGCCATCGAGCTCGCGCCGCGCGGCATCACCGTCAACGTCGTCGCCCCCGGCGCGACCGAGACCCCGATGCTGCACGATCCGGCCCGCACCTTGTCCCCGCCGCTGCGCCCGCCGATCGGCCGCTTCGTCCAGCCGGAGGAGGTCGCCGCCCTCACCGCCTTCCTTCTCTCGCCGGAAGCTGGCGCGATCACCGGCCAGCAGATCGTCATCTGCGGCGGCGCATCGCTCTGAGCTTTTCGCCGCCCGGTCCCGCTTGCGCCCGATTTCCGTCGTCGGGATAATGGGATTTGCGGCGGTTGGCCGAACGGCTGAGATATTTTCGACGCCGGCTGCTGGTGAACAAGCGGCCTCGGGGCGCGACCGGAGGAGTGCATGCGAAACGGCGCCAGGCGAGTTCTGGTCGGGTTGCTGCTGGCCGGTTGTGCTCTTACAGCGTCGCCGGCGCGGGCCACGGAAATCCGCGTCGGCTTCACCCAGGACGCGCTGACGCTCGATCCCGCCAATCCCGGCAATCGGGATACGGAAACGATCATTCGCAACATGTACGACGGCCTGCTCACGCGCGACCCGGCCATGCGCGTCGTGCCGGAGATCGCGGAGTCCTGGCGGCAGGCCGATCCCCTCACCTACGAGTTCCGGTTGCGCGAGGGCGTGCGCTTCCATGACGGCACCACGCTCACCGCCGAGGACGTGAAATTCACCATGGACCGCGTGCTGAACGGCACGATCGGCGGCCAGACCAATCCGCGACGCGACCTGCTCGGCCCGCTGCAGCGCGTGGATGTCGTGGACCCGCGTACGGTCCGCTTCGTGCTGGCAAAACCCTGGCCGCTGCTTCCGGCAATGCTGCCGTTCCAGGAGATCGTCAGCCAGGCGTTCGTCAAGCGCATGGGCGACCAGGGCCTGGTCACGGAGGAAGACGGCACCGGCCCGTTCCGCCTGCGCGAATGGCGGCGCGGCGACAGCATCGTGATGGAGCGCGTGCCCGACTATTACGAGGGTGCCACCGATATCCCGCCCGCCGGCCCGGCCCGGGTGGACCGGGTGATCTATCGGATCATGCCGGACAATGCCGCGCGCGTCGCGGCACTGCTTGCCGGCGATGTCGATATCATCAACGCGCTGCCGGTCACCGCGGTCCGCCAGGTGAACGCCAATCCCGGCACGCAGGTCGCCACGGTCAACGGCACGCGCACATTCTTTCTGGCCATCAACAATGCCAAGCCGCCCTTCAGCGACGTGCGGGTGCGCCGCGCGCTGAACCATGCGGTGGACCGAAAACTGATCATCGCCAGGCTGCTGAACGGGTTGGCGACGCCGCTGAACGGCGTGCTGAGCCCGGATGCCTTCGGCTTCGATCCGGAACTGCCGGAGTACACCTATGATCCCGGCAAGGCGCGCGCGCTACTTGCAGAAGCGGGAGTGAGCGGGCTGTCGCTGACGATCGACACGGATGGCGCGGGCAAGGAAATTTCCGAGGCGATCGCTTCGATGCTGGCACGCTCGGGCATCATGGCCAAGGTGCAGGTGTGGGAGACCGCGGTGCTGGTGCCGATCTGGCGCGACCCGGCGAAGCGGGCGGATCACGACCTCTTTTTCACCTCCTGGGGGAACGCTTCGCTCGACCCCTCCGATATCATGATCCCCGCGGTGCATAGCGGCGGGCGGGGAAACACCGCGGGCTACGCCGACCCGGAGGTGGACAGGCTGCTGGACGCCGCCGAGACCGAAGTGGACCGCGACAAGCGCCGCGCGCTCTATGTGCAGGCGCAGACCATCATCAACGCCGACGCGCCCTGGGTCTTTCTGTGGCTGCCGCAGGACGTCTATGGCGTATCGAAGCGCGTGCATGGCTGGAAACCGTCAGCGGATAGCAAGATCGATCTTTCACGCGCAACGGTCGAGTAGCGGCTGATGCGTGCGGCGCGCCGCCTCCTGCACGTCGCCGTCGTGCTGTTCGGCACGAGTCTCGCGGTCTTCGCCATGATGTGGGCGACGCCGGGGGATCCCGTGCAGGTCATGCTGGGCGACCAGCGCGTGTCAGCGGATCAGGTCGCGGCGCTGCGCCATGAGATGGGGCTCGATCTCCCGCCCGTGGCGCGCTACGCCAGCTTCGTGTGGCGGGCGCTGCACGGCGATTTCGGCCGCAGCTTTTTTCATCACCGCCCGGTCATCGCGGTGATCGCGGAGCGCCTGCCGGCGACGATCGAGCTGACGCTCGTCGCCTCGCTGCTGGCGCTGCTGGCCGGCATTCCGCTCGGTCTGTTTGCCGGCGTGCGGCGCGGCCGTGCGCTGGACCGGCTGGCGAATATCGCCTCGCTGGTCGGCGTCTCCATGCCGGGATTCTGGCTCGGGCTGGTGCTGATGCTGCTGTTCTCCGTCACCCTGCACCTGTTCCCCGTCTCCGGCCGCACCGGCTTTGCGGACGAGCCGCCGGCGCTCACGCATTTTCTGCTGATCGATACGCTGCTGGCAGGACGCCCGGCGGAATTCGCCGATGCGCTGCGCCACATCGCGCTGCCGGCGATCACCCTCGCCCTGCCGATGGCGGCGGTGCTGATGCGGGTGACGCGGGCCGCCGTCATCGACGTCTTGCGCGCCGACTACGTCGTGTTTGCCGAGGCCAAGGGATTGGCGCGACGCCGGGTGCTGCTGCTGCACGTGCTGAAGAATGCCCTGGCGCCGGCGGTCAGCGTTGCGGCCCTGGAGATCGGTGCGCTGCTTGGCGGCAACATGATCGTCGAAACCGTGTTTGCCTGGCCGGGACTCGGGCGGCTCGTCGTGGAAGCGATCTTTGCCCGCAACTATCCGCTGGTGCAGGCGGCGGTGCTGCTCTACGCGACCAGTTTCGTGCTGCTCAATTTCCTGGCCGACCTGCTCTACGGCGTGCTCAATCCGCGGATCGCCCGATGAGCGCCAGCCTCGCCGTTTCCCCCACCGCACTTGCGGTCCGCCGGTTCCGGCGGGACTGGCTGTCGCTCGTGTGCGCCGCGTTCGTGGTGGCGATGGCAGCGGTTGCGCTGCTGGCGCCGATGCTCGCGCCGCACGATCCCGCGGACGCGGACCTGCTGCGCCGGCTGCTGCCGCCGGCCTGGATGTCCGAGGGCGACTGGTCCTATCCGCTCGGCTGCGACGGGCTGGGCCGCGACATTCTTTCCCGCCTCATCTTCGGCGCGCGGCTGTCGCTCGGTATCGGCGTCGGCGTGGTCCTGCTCGCCACCCTGATCGGGGCCTCGGCCGGCATCTTCGCCGGCTTTGCCGGCGGCGCCGCGGACGCCGTGCTGTCGCGCATCGCCGACGTGCTGCTCGGCTTCCCCTACCTGGTGTTTGCGATCGGGTTGATGGGCATGATGGGACCCGGCCTGTCCAACATCGTGCTCACCCTGGTGCTGAAGGAATGGGTGGTGCCGTTCCGCGTGGCGCGGGGCGAGACGCTCGGCGCCCGCGAGCAGGACTACGTCGAGGCGGCGCGCGCCTTGGGCTGTCCGCGCTGGCGGATTATGCGCGACGAGATCATGCCGAACGTGCTCTCGCCGGTGCTGGTGGTCGCCGCCATCCGCATGGCCAACGTGATCATCATGGAAGCGAGCCTCTCCTTCCTCGGCCTCGGCGTGCAGCCCCCGGCGGTGTCCTGGGGCGGCATGGTCTCCGACGGGCGCGACGTGCTTGTCGACGGGTGGTGGGTCGCGACCTTCCCCGGGCTCGCGATCCTGCTCGTCGTGCTGGCCACGAACCTGGCGAGCCAGGGCATGCGCGAGGCGTTCGATCCCCGGCTGCACCGATGAGCCCGGCGGTTGCATCGCCGGCGCGGCACGACGTCATCCTGCGTATCCGCGGGCTGCGCACGCATTTCCCGGCCGAGCAGCGCGTCATCCGCGCCGTCGACGGGGTGGACCTCGACGTGCGCCGCGGCGAATGCCTGGGCGTCGTCGGAGAATCCGGCTCCGGCAAGACGGTGACGTTTCTCTCGGCTCTCGGCCTGGTTGCTCCGCCCGGCATCGTGACCGCGGAACACATCGTCTGGGAAGGGCGCGAAATCGGCGCGCTGCCGCGGGCGGCGCTGCGTGCCCTGCGCGGGCGCGAAATCGCGCTGACGATGCAGGACGCGCTGACCGCGCTCAATCCCGCGCTGACGATCGGCACGCAGATCACGGAAGCGCTGGCGGCACACGCGGACGCGCGCGCGGCCGGTCCGCGGCGGGACCGCGCTGAAGAACTGCTGCGGCTGGTCGGCATTCCCGATCCGCGGCGGCGGCTGCGCGCCTATCCGCACGAACTGTCCGGCGGCATGCGCCAGCGCGCCATGATCGCCGTCGCGCTGGCCTGCGGCCCCCGCCTGCTGATCGCCGACGAGCCGACGACGGCGCTGGACGTGACGGTGCAGGCGCAGGTGCTGGATCTGCTGGCGGAGCTGCGCCAAACGCTGCGGATGAGCCTCGTGCTGATCACGCACAACCTCGCGGTGGTGGCGGAACGCTGCGACCGCGTGTCGGTGATGTACGCGGGCCAGGTGGTGGAGACCGGCCCGGCGGCGCGCGTCATCGCGGCGCCGCGCCACCCCTATACCGCCGGGCTGCTCGCCTCGGTGCCCGATCTCGACCGCCCCGCGGAAGCGCTCCGGCCGATCCCCGGCCGGACGCCGGACCCCGCGCACTGGCCGGAAGGCTGCCGTTTCGCCGAGCGCTGTCCCGCGCGCATGCCGGAATGCGCGGCACCGCAGCGCATGCGCCGTCTCGCGGATGGCGAGGTGCGCTGCCGGCTGGCCGACGCGGCATGACCGCGCTCCTGGAAATGCAGGGCGTCACGCGGGATTTTGCGCAGCGCCGTTCGCTCGCCGGCCTGCTGGCCCGTCGCCCGCCCGCACATCTGCGCGCCGTGGACGGCGTCGATCTCTCGATAGCGCCGGGCGAGTGCCTCGGCCTGATCGGCGAGAGCGGATCCGGAAAGACCACGCTCGGCCGGCTCGCGCTGCGCCTGCGCGAGCCGACCGCCGGAAACGTGCGCTTTGCGGGAACCGATCTCGGCCGGCTCGGATCGCGCGCGCTGGCGGCGCTGCGCCCACGGATGCAGATCATCTTTCAGGACCCCTACGCCTCGCTCAATCCGCGGCGCAGCGTGGCGGACATCGTCGGCTTGCCGCTACGCCTGCACACGCGCCTTGCTTCTGCGGCGCGGCGCGAGCGCGTGGTGCAGGCGCTGGAATGGGTCGGGCTCGGTCCCGAGCACCTGCACCGCTATCCCCACCAGTTTTCCGGCGGACAGCGGCAGCGCATCGGCATCGCCCGCGCCTTGGTGCTGCGCCCCGAGTTCGTCGTCTGCGACGAGCCGGTCTCCGCCCTCGACGTCTCCGTCCAGGCGCAGATCGTCGCCCTGCTCGCCGGGCTTCGCCAGGAATTCGGGCTCGCCTATCTGTTCATCTCTCACGACATCGCGATCGTTGCGCATCTGAGTGACCGCATCGCGGTCATGTATCTCGGCCGCATCGTGGAGATCGGGTCGGCGCGTGCCCTCGTCGCAGCCCCGCGCCATCCCTATACGAAGACGCTGCTCTCGGCGGTGCCGCGCGCGCATGGGCCGCCGCGCGACCGCATCCGGCTGCAGGGCGATCCGCCTTCGCCGCTCGACCCGCCCCCGGGATGCGGCTTTTCGACACGCTGCCCCTATGCCGTCGCGCTGTGCCGCAGCCTGCGGCCGGAACTCGCGGCGGTGGCAGACGGCCACGCCGTCGCCTGCCATCTGGCTGCGCCCAGCGCACCGGTTCCGGCGACGGAGGATGTTGCGTGACGACGCGCGCCGGCGACTCGACCGAAATGGATGGCGTGGATTTCTGCGGGACGCCTCCGCAGGAGCGTCCTGCGCTCGCCGAGCGCCAGCTGGCCGCCCTGGCGGCGCGGGAGCCGACGGTGCGGGCCTTCGTCTGCTTGGACGAAGACGCCGCACGCCGGCGCCTCGTCGAACGACCCGCGGGCCCCCTCGGGCGCGCGCTGATCGGCGTGAAGGACATCATCGAAACCGCCGCGTTCCCGACCCGGTATGGGGAGGACGAAATCGCACCCGGTCCACGCCGCGATGCGTGGTGCGTGGCGCAGGCGCTGCGGCTCGGCGGCGTGCTGCTCGGAAAGACCGTCTGCACGCGCTTCGCATTTCCGGTGCCAGGGCCGACGACTAACCCGAGCGATCCGGCACGCACCCCCGGCGGCTCTTCCAGCGGCTCGGCGGCGGCAGTGGCGGCCGGGTTCGTCTCCTTCGCGATCGGCACGCAGACCGCGGGATCGACGATCCGGCCGGCCTCCTACTGCGGCGTCACGGGGTTCAAGCCGAGCTACGGCCTGCTGCCGACCGAGGGCGTTCAGCCGATCGCGCCCACCCTCGATCATCTCGGCCTGTTCGCCCGCTCGCCGCGCGATGTCTGGTATTTCGTCAGCGCGCTGGCGATGCGCCGCGCCGAGATTCTCAGGGCGCGCCAGCCGCGACGAGTGCTCGTCCTGCACCTGCCGCCCACAATTCCGCAGGACGGATATCCCGAGCGCTTGGCCGCACTGGCGGATGCGCTGTGCCGGAAGGGCGTGGCCGTCGACGCGCTCGCCCTGCCGTTTCCGGCGGACGATTTCCGTCAGCTCCAACAGGCGCT
>Ga0213875_10002465_pt1 | contig 11043 bp, 8 predicted proteins | sample BarmaccomBMRX_R8_FD_160105 | JGI IMG/M metagenome (GOLD analysis project Ga0213875, IMG submission 160105) | Root-associated microbial communities from Barbacenia macrantha in rupestrian grasslands, the National Park of Serra do Cipo, Brazil - RX_R8 | ecosystem: Host-associated > Plants > Roots... | reverse complement strand
CGCATCGCTGACCGCCTCGATTCGCCGGTCGCGCACAGTGACCGTGGACAGCCCCCTTGTCCGGCCCGCCCCGGGCGGACTGCCACCCCTTGTCCAGGTGTCCCCAGGATCGGCGGCCCCCTTGTCCACAGACCGACGTGCCGACCTCACCCCCCTTGTCCGGAAGCTGGCACCCCCTTGTCCTGCTCGTTCCGCAGCAGCGTTTCTCCTTGACCAGCTCTGGCGGCCACCTGTCTCCGGCACAAGAGGCGGAGCAGGGCCGACACGGTGGCGCGGCCCGTAGCCGCATCGCCGACCGGAGATCTCTCCCCGGCAACCCCGGCCCACGGTGACCGTCCGCAACCGGCGACCGCCGGACGCCGGCCCCTGCGCACCCCGCCGCAGAGGCCGGCCCGCACCACGGACCGCACCACGCGCGGTGCGCTGCCCACACCTCCGCACCAGTGGTGGTGCGGTGCGCACCGGTGCGCGCGAGCCGTCGACCCGCACCACCGCACCACCGGTGCGGCCGCACCACCGCACCATCCAGCGCACCACGTCGGGCACGGTGCGGTGCAGGTGCGCACCGCACCGCTCCAGCAACCCGGTGCGGGCGCGGTGCAGTGCGTCACGGGGTGCGGTGCGCTCGCACAAGAGGTGCGCGGACTTCGCGCACCGCTGCCGGTGCGCACCGCCAGGGCCGTACCGGGACCGAGGCCGCACCTCAGCCAGATCGCTCCCAGATACCTGGCTCCGCATCGCTGACCGCCTCGATTCGCCGGTCGCGCACAGTGACCGTGGACAGCCCCCTTGTCCGGCCCGCCCCGGGCGGACTGCCACCCCTTGTCCAGGTGTCCCCAGGATCGGCGGCCCCCTTGTCCTGGTGCGCCGCACCGGGCGGCTCCCGCAAAACCCCTGGACCACTTCGGCCAACGACGGCGAGCAGGCTGCGGACAAGGGGGGTGCGGAGAGCCTGAGCGACATCCACCGTATGACGCGAAGGACGGACATAGACGTGACCGCCAAGACCCACACCACCTCTGCCGCCGGCTCCTCCGAGCCCGGCTTCGACGCACTTGAGCGCATGAACCGCGATTGGGAAGTCCTCGGCCGGGACCTTCGCGCTGCGGACCACGTCACCCGCTGGTCCCAGGAGGAACCCGAGTTCGCCGACGCCCGCACCCCGCAGGACGTCGTCGACATTCTGGCCAGACTCGGCAGCCAGGGCGACTGGGGCCAGCACGACCGGACCATGGCCGCCCTGCTGCGCAAGATCACCGGCGATAGCTTCGACGGCCAGCTCGCCTGGCGGATCGCCGCCCGGGTCCTCATGCCGAAGGTGATTTTGATGGCCAAGCCGCAGGTCCGCCCGGGCCTCGACTGGGACGTCGTCTTCTCGACGATGCTCAGCGCTCTGTTCGAGATCCTGCGCACCTATCCCCTCGAACGCCGAGGGCGGGCGATCCTCGCCAACGTCTCCATGGACACCCTCGCCCTGGCCTTGGCCACGCTCGCCGCCGACTACGACGACCGCGGGGAGCTGGTGGAGCCCGGCCACTCCCTGGAGCCGCTGGCTGGAGACCCGAACGTTTTCTGGGTCAAGCAGGAGACCTCGGACCCGCAGGTGCTGGCCGAGCTGGCCGAGCTCCTGGTCCGCGCGGCGGAACTGGAGATCGTCCCGCGTGACGAACCCGAACTCGCCCAGGGCGAGGCCCGCGCCGCCCTGCTGGATCTCGTCATGTGGGCGGTGGACGTCGAGGTGCTCAAACCCTGTGACGCCCAGCGGATCACCGACTACTACTACCTGGGCACCTCCGCCGACGCGAACCAGCCCTACCGCACCACCCTCGACATGGGCGCCGAAGGAGCCCGGATCCGGCAGCGCGCCAGCCGGGCGGTGCACCGGGCCCTGCGCGCATTCCTCGACGACGACTGCGAGCCGACCGCCCTGCGCTCCTGGGAGGCGATGCTGGCCCCCAGCCCGGAGGAGTTGCTCGAGCGCATCCGCACCATCCTCACCGGCCACGTCGAGCGGAGGGCGTCGTGAGGTTCGGGCGCCGCCGCGCGGCGGTCGACGACGAGATGTGGGACGCCACGCCCGCCGAGGAGCTGGAAGAGGAGCTGGCCGACCAGGACGCGGACGAGACCGGCTGGCAGACCGCGACCGCGCACCTGTCCGGCTTCACCCGGCTCGCCCGCGCCGGGGCCTGGGTGCTCATAGCCTCCGGCCCGCTGCTGGGCCTGGCCGCCCTGCTGGGCTCATCGAGCCCCACGCAGATCGCACCCGCGGCGGCACCGGTGGCGCAGCAGGCGCCCGATACCGGCCCGTCGGGCTTCGCGCAGCTGTACCTGGCGGCGTACCTGGCTGCCGGGCAGGGCACCGAGAGCAGCCTCGCCCCGTACTTCTCCGGCACGGTCACCTTGACCAACGTGCCGGGGACGCGCACCGCGACGCGCATGGTCACCATCGCCAGCCGCGAGGTCCAGTCCGGCTACTGGTCGGTGACCGTCGCTGCGGACGTCTCGGTGAAGAACAGCCAGGGTTCGTCCGTCGATGCCGGGCTGCAGTACTACCGGGTTCCCGTCCAGGTGCTCGGCCCCCTATCAGCCGGCGGCAGCTCCGACTCCGGCACCAAGACGGCCGGATACGTGGCGACCGCGCTGCCGGCGCAGGTGGCGGCGCCCGCCTCGCTGACCGCCAGCAGCCCCGGGTACGGCACCGACCGCGGAAGCAACGCGAACGGCCCGCAAACCCAGACGATCGCGAGCTTCCTGAACGCCTATCTCGCCGGCAAGGGCGGGCTGAGCTACTACACCTCGCCCGGCGTGACGCTGCAGCCGGTCACGCCCCCGCCCTACACATCCGTGCAGATCACCGACGTCGCCGACGACTCCGGCAACGCCAGCAGCACAGCCGTCCCCAGCGACGGCACGGTGCGTCAGGTGCTGGTGCAAGTCACCGCCACCGACTCCTCCGGCAGTGCGTATCCGCTCACCTACGCACTGACGCTGCGCTCGCGCGGTGGCCGTTGGGAGATCGCCGCCCTCGACGACGCTCCCACGCTCCAGACCGGCAGCACTCCCGCGGCCGCCACGCCTTCCCCCGACTCCGACAGCTCGGACAGCTCAGACGGTTCCTCGGCCTCTCCGCCGCCGTCGGGCTCCTGACCCTTATCACTGACACGCAGAGAGAAGGATCATGTACACCACCGTCACCGACCCGCATACCGTTCTGCTGGCGGGCGACATCTTCACCTGGGCCACGAACAAGACCAACCAAGTCGACACCTTGATCAAGCTCGTGGCCGGCGTCGGGGTCATCGCCGCGATCTTCAGCGCGTACTGGCGTACCAAGTCCTGGGTGGCCACGGTCGTGGCCTTCCTGCTCGGCGCGCTGGTGCTGTGGGGTATAGCGAACATGCCGTTGCTGCAGACCAAGGTCGGCTCGGAGGTCAACAGCGCGCCGCAGCTCAACACTGTCCAGGTCGTGCCCCGTGAGGTACCGACGGCCGCCCGCGGAGGGCTCGGGCTGTGAGTGCCGACGAGGAGCAGCTGATCGGGCACTCCTACACCCGGGCGCGCAAGCACCCGCTGGTGATCGGGAAGCTGCCCGGCGCCGGGCGGCTTCCCGGCGGCCCCTACACGATCACCCAGGTCGTGACCATGGTCGTGGTGTTCCTGCTGCTCGTGATCACCCGGCAGCTGTGGGCGCACTTCGGTGTCCTCGACGTCCTGGTGATGGTCGCTGTGCCATGGGGGCTGGCCTGGGTGCTGCGCTACGCCCGCCTCGACGGCCGCGATCCCGCCCGCGCGCTGCGCAGCCTCCTGCTCTACGCCTCGAGTCCCGTCGACAGCCGCCTGTCGGGCCGCCCCCAAGGAGTGCGGTCCCGGCTGGTGGGCGGCGCGTGCACCGTGCATGTGCGCACCTCCGCCCGGGCGGCCCGACAGGCGCAAGCCCCCGCCCCGGTGCCGGTGCCGGTGCCGGTGCTCAAGTCGGCGCCGCGGCCAGCCCCAGCCGCCCGTCCGGCCCGGCCGGCGAAGCCCGTCCCCGCAGTCGCGCCCGTCCCGGCAGCGGTGGCTGCTCCCGCCAGCGCCGCTGCCTCCCGCCCAGCCCGCACCGGCCTGCAGAGCCTGCTCGCCTCTCTCGACGAGCGCTGACACCACCCATCCCCACCTATCGAAGGCCAATCGCCATGAGCACCACCGTACCGACCACCTCTTCCTCCGCTCCGGTCGCCTTCTGCGACCACGTGCGCACCCTCGCCCGGATCGAGATGCCGCTGATCACCGACCTGGTCGCCGCGATGGACCACCTCGAGGCCGCGGCCGGGCGCACAAGAAGTCTGTCCGAGGATGCCCGGGCCTGCCGCAGCCAGGTGAGCCAGGAGGTCTTCGGCTCCTGGGTCCTGGGCAACGCCGCGCGGATCCGTGAGGCGCTGGAGCGGATCACCGCTCCCTACCAGGCATCGACCACAACGACGCCGGTGTCCTGACCGCCCCGCACGAAACCGCCGCGCCGACCCCGCCCCTGGGGCCGGCGCGGCAGCCCCCGCACTTCGCACAGAAAGGCAGGAACTTCTCATGCGCCTCCCCGTCCGGCACATCAGCGGCCACCTGATCTGGACCAAACACGCTGCCGTGTGGGGCGTGTGGAAGGTCGACTCCGAGAACTACACGCACGCCAGCCGGGCGACCAAGCGCGAGCGCCTGGACGCGCTCGAGGCCCTGTTCAAGGTGCTGCGCGGCGAGGTCCTGCTGCTGTCGTTGTGTCCGCAGGTCGACGCGGCCTCGGTGGTGACCCGGATGACCTCCGGGGTGGACCTGGACAAGTCGCCGGAGTACATCGACCTGTCGCTGAAGATCTTGGACCAGCTGCAGGAGTGGGAGTTGACCGGCCGAGTCGACTTCCTCGCCGTGCCGCTGCCGAACGCGGACTTCAAGCAGACCGCCAAGGCGGTAGCCGACTCCGCCCAGGCCGGGCTGCTGTCCGCCCTCGGGCTGCCGGTCCCGCCGGTCAGTGCCGTCGAAGAGGAGGAACGTTTCGTCCAGGCGAAGCGGATGGCGTCGTCCTGGCCGTCCGGCATCAAGCTGCGCCCGGCGACCGAGGCGGAGATCTTGTGGATCTACGGGCACAGCGCCCGCCGCGGCATCAGCGAGCCGCTGCTGCCCGAGGAGGGCGCGCCGCGCGCCCTGCGTGGCCGAGGACACACGGTCACCGCGCACACCCAGGTGATCCTCGATGAGGGCGGCCGCTCCGAGCGCACCTCGAAGGCACCCATCAACCCCTTCCACCGTCGCTACCTCAAAGCCATCTGCGAGCACGGCGACAGCTATCAGGCGTTCTGCATCCTCGCGGAGATGCCTGAGGCGTTCGTCTTCCCGGGCAGCGAGTACCTCGCCGCGCTGGACGACTTCTCCTTCCCCGTCGACTGGGCGGTCCGCCTGCATATCGAGGCCGGCGCCAAAGCCGAGCCGCGCTCGCGCCGGCAGCAGCGCGAACTGGCCCACCAGCGCTCCGAGTACGACGGCGAGACCGCCGGCGTGCCCGCTTCCCTGGACAAAGCCTCTTACGCGCTGAATGAGTACCGGACCCGGCTGACCTCCTCCGCGACCGAGGTGGAGATCCGCGCCTCGGTGATCACCTGCGTGTGGGGCGAGAGCGCGAGCGAGGCCGATGAGAAGGCCGCCGCGATGGCCAACCACTTCGGCGGCAACGACTACACCTTGGTGCGGCCCGTCGGTGACCAGGCCGCGCTGTTCCACGCCATGCTGCCCGGCGTTCCCACGCCGCGGCCGGTCATGGACTACACCCAGTACCTGCTGGCCCGGGATTTCGCGATGGCCCTGCCGTTCTGCGGCGCTGCCCTCGGCGACGACACCGGATCGCTGTTCGGCCTGCAACTCAACGGCGGCGGGGTGCGCCCGGTCCTGGTCGACTTCAGCCACGGACCCAGGGTCAACGCCAGCGCCTCCGCGGCGTTCGTCGGCGAGCTCGGCTCCGGCAAGAGCGTGGCGATGAAGACCGCGATGCACTCCATCCTCACCACCGGCCACCGCGAAGGCAGCGCGAACAGCCGCGGCCGGGCCCTGGTCATCGACCGCACCCCGCAGCAGGAGTGGTCCCGCTTCGCCGCCGCCTGCCCCGGCACCACGCAGATCATCCGCGTGGATGAGACCGCCGGCATCTCCTTGGACCCCCTGCGGGTCTTCCGCGGCCCGCGCGCCGCCCGCTACTGCGAGTCCTTCCTCACCCCGCTGCTCGACATCGGTTCAATGAGCGTGGAGGGCGTCACCCTCGCCGAGGCCATCGAAGCCACCCGGCTGGGCCCCAACCCGTCCATGACCGCGCTGATCGAGACCCTGGGTCGGCGCGCCAAGACCCCCGACCCGGACGAGCCGAACGACAACGCGGTGCGCGCCGCCGCCTCCGAGCTGGTGCGCACCATGCGCGCGCTGGCCAAGAAGGACCTCGGCAAGGTCATCTTCGACCCCTCCCTGCCCGTCGTGCAGATCACCAACGCCGACAGCATCGTGTTCGCCGTCGACCGGATCGGCCTGCCCACCAAGGAGGAGCTCGCCGAGCACCGCCTGCCCTCATTGGAGATCGAAAAGAGGTTCGGGTGGCGGCTGATGTATCTCATCACCGCGCTGTGCCGGGAGGTGGCGTTCTCCAACCCCAACGAGTTCACCGGGGTGTTCCTCGACGAGTGCTGGTGGCTGACCTCGAGCGCGGAGGGCACGAGCCTGCTGCTGGAGCTCATCGCGGATGGCCGCAAGCACTTCGCCGGGGCCTTCGCCGGCAGCCACGACCCCTACGACATCGGGCCGAAGAACGAGATCGGCGACAAGATCCGCGCCTTGCTGTCCCACATCTTCGTCTTCCGCCACCACAGCAAAACCCTGGCGAGCCGGTGCCTGGAGTTCCTCGACCTGGACCCGGGCGACCCGCAGATGATCAAGGTGATCACGGAGAACCTGTCCCCGATCAACGTCTCCGACACCGAGCGCATGCTGCGCGCCGGCGAATGCCTCTACCGCGACCTGCGCAAACGCATCGGCGGCATGAAGGTCCTCATCCCCGCCGACGAGCAGGCCGCCAACGCCATCCACACCACCCCGGGCCAGGACACCGGTGAGGCGGAGGAGCCCGCCGGTGCGATGCCGCAGCTTGAAAAGAGCCTCGCATGACCACCCGCCGCCGCACGGCCGCGCGCCGCCCCCCGGCCCGCGGTCACCGCCGCCTGTGGCTGCTGGCGATACCCATCGCGGTGTTCCTGGCGCTGTTCACCGCCGTGGCCTGGGCCGACACGGTGCCCAACCCCACGCCCGGCCCAGCCCCGTCCACTCCCGGCTCCACGCCGACAAGCAAGCCCACGCCCAAACCGACACCATCGGCCGGCGGCTCCGCACCCACGCCGACCGCCACGCCGTCCCCGGGCTTGACGCCCGCTCCGCCGGACGGCAAGCCCGTGAAGGACCTCGGCACGCCCCCCGCGGACGGCTCCGACAGCCTGCTGCAACCCTTCAACGTCAAAGATCAGTACGGGGTGCCGATCTCGGCGTACACCGCCGACGCCGACACCGGCGACTGGACCGACATCGACCTGAAGATCTGGAACATCCTGGCGCAGTTGTTCTTCGGCCTCGCCAAATGGTTCATCGGCTTCGCCTGCTGGCTGATCCACTGGGCGCTCGACTTCGGCCTGGCCAAGATCCTCATCGGCCCGGTCGACCACATCGCGGGCACCATCCGCGACCAGGTCATCAACCGGCTCGGCCTGCCGGGGCTGTTCTTGATGTTCGCCGGCCTGTACGCAGGCTGGCACATCATGTTCAAGCAGCGCTCCCGCGGCTTCGCCGAGGCGGGCGTCTCCCTGGTCGTCGCGGCGGTCGCCACCACGGTGCTGCTCTCCCCCGCCCAGGTCCTGCTGGGCACCCAGGGCCAGCCCAGCCCGGGCGGCTCGACGATGCTGCTGTCCCAAGACGGCCTGCTCGGCAAGGCCAAGGACCTGTCCCTGCAGATCTCCAGCCTGGTGCTGTCCAACAACCCCAACGCCCAGGCCCACAGCGGCAACGTGGCCAAGCCGATCACCGACGCCCTGGTGGACGCGTTCATCGTCAAGCCGACCCAGCTGATGCTCTACGGGACCACCTTCGACGGGACGTGCGGCGAGGCCTTCGCCAAGGCCAAGCTCGTCGAATACAACTACCACCAGATGGGGCTGGACTTCTGGGAGGGCTCGCGCGCCAACCCCGCCGGCGGACAGAGCTACAACCAGCAGCTCCAAGACGCCGGCAACGCCTTCGTCAAGGCGTGCAAGGTCAAGGACGCCGAGCCGCAGGCGAAAAAGGCCTCCGCTGACCTTGCCTTCAGCGCCGCGTTCGTGGCCATCGCCGCGATCATCGTCTCGATCCTGGTGGTCCTGGTCACCGGCAGCTTCCTCACCGCGCAGGGCTGGATCGCCTTCGAGGCCATCCGCGGCCACTGGGCCCTGTGCGCCGGCATCCTGCCCGGCGGCGGCCGGGCCACCTTGTGGCGATGGGTCGCCTCGATCACCAAGGCCGTCCTCGCGGTCGTGCTGTCGATCCTCTTCCTGGCGATCTTCATCCTCATCGTCATCGCCCTGGTCAAGGCCGACACCGGCAGCACGCTGGCCGTGAAGTTCATCGCGATCGACATCACCGCGGTGGCCGCGCTGGCCTTCCACAAGCAGATCAAGGAGCGGGCCCGCCAGATCGCGGTCAACCTCAACCGGCGCCTGGCAGGCGCCCGGATCGGCGGCGCCCGCCAGTCCGTGTTCCACAGCTACGGCCGCTACGCCGAGACCGCCCCCGGTCTGAAGCGGATCTTCAGCGAGGCCCGCGGCGAGGCCCGGACGGTCTCCCAGCCCCTGGGCAAGGCGGGCCGCACCGCCCGCCAGTTGTGGGTCGGCCCGCCGCAGAGCCGCAGGAAGGACGGGCGGCTGCGCGCCGCCGCCCGCGCGGCGACCACCGCAGCCGCAGCCGTGGGCACCGGCGGCACCGCGGCCGCCGCCAAGCTCGCCGCACAAGCCGCAGCGAAGCAGACCCTCAAGAAACGGCTCGCCACCGCCGCGGCGAACAAGATGTCCACCACCCGCGGCGGCCGGGCAACGATGGCGACCGGCAAGGCGACCATGGCCGCAGGCAAGTACGGCTGGAAGGCGACCAAATTCGCCACCCTGGCCACCGTCGGCGCACCGGTCAGCATCCCGCGCGGCGTCGCCACCACCCAGCGCGGCGCGGCCGCCGCCAAGACCCGCGCCGACCAGATCAAGGGCCACCTCGTCGCGGTGAAGGACCGGACCGCCGCCCGCCTCGACCAGAAGACGGCCGGAGCCAAGACATTCAAGGACGAATACGTGCGCAACATCGCCACCGCCAGCCGGTTCGTCGGACGCCACGGCGCCAACATCCAGCTCGGCCTCGCCCAACCCCTGAACCCGACCAAGCCCCTGAGCACCCCCGGCCCCCGCACCGCGGCCACCGCGCCCCGCGTCCCCGGCACCGGCGGCACGTCGGGCACTACATCCGGCTCCTCGCCGGCCACACCGGCCGCGCCGGGCAAGGCCACTGCCGGACCGGCCGCGGTCCCCGCGGTCCCCCACCCTCCCACCCCGGCAACGCCGGGCAACTCCAGCGGCACAGCTGGCGGCGGCTCGGCGCCGGCCACCCCGCCGCGGCGAGTACGCCGGGCCACCCGCCCCGCGGGGCCACCGCCGCGGCCCTGACCGCCCGGCCGGTGAGGGCCGCCACCAGATGCGGCCCTCACCGGCCACCGTTCCCTCCCGCTTCCACCTCTTCCTCTTCCACGCGCCGCGCGCGCCTCGACCACCACACGGGGGTACCCCTATGCCTCACACCGACCAGCGACGCCCGCGCCCGGCGGGCACGGTCGCCGTCTTCGCCGCCTCGGCGCTGCTGGCCAGCATCGGCATCGGACTCCTCCTCTACCCGCCTTCCGCCGCCCATCGTTCGGCAGCCCACCCCGGACCGACAGCCTCTCCAGAGCCCTCCACCCCCGTCCCGCCCACGGCGACGTCCGCGGCCTTGGCGGCCGCCAGTGCGTCACCGGGCTCCAGCGCACCGCCGACCCAGACCCCGCTCGCCCTGCCCGAGCCCATCGCCGCGGCGGCCCGCGCGTTCACCGTCGCCTGGGCCGGCCACGACGCCCGGCCGGGCCACGACAGCTCCTTCAACGACGCAGCCCGCCGCGCAGCCGCGTACGCCGGCAAGCAGCTCGCCGCCCAGCTGACGACGGCCTCGCCCGGCGCCGCGCGGCAGTGGGACCAGTGGACCGCCGAGCGGGCCCGCGTCACCGCGCAGATCACCACGGCGGCCGTCCCCGACGGCGCACCCGCGCCCACGCCGGATGCCGCCTACGTGCGGGTGCGCTACCGACTGACCGTCACCCCGGCCACCGGCCGGCCGACCACGACCGACCAGCAGGTGGCCCTCGAGCTCCAGCCGGACCAGGCCGGCACCTGGCTCGTCACCTCGCTTCCGAACGCCTGAGCGGGGGCCAGTGGTGAAGAAGGTCCTGGGCGCGCTGGGCTGCTTCGGCATCGGAACGCTGGCGGTCGTCATCGCCGCGGTCATCGCGGTCGCCCTCGCCATCGGAGGCGACAACACCACCGGCGGGCTGGAGAATGCCGGCTTCGGCGGCGGCATCGCCGAGGGCGCCCCCGTCCCGGCCGACATCAAGGCCATCATCGTGAACAGCGTCCCCACCTACGGGTGCGCCCAGACCACGCCCTCGTTGATCGCTGCCCAGCTGTACACCGAGAGCGGCTTCAACCCCGACGCGCAGTCCAAGGACGCAGCCGGCAACCCGATCTCCCAGGGAATCGCCCAGTTCACCCCAGCCACCTGGGCAGCGCGCGGCGTCGACGGCAACGGCGACGGCGTCAAAGACGTCTGGAACCCCCAAGACGCCATCCCCGCGCAGATCGCCTACGACTGCTACCTGGCGAACATCGTCAGAGGCGTCCCCGGCGACTCCACCGACACCATGCTGGCGGCCTACAACGCCGGCCCGACGCGGTG
>Ga0213875_10002464_pt1 | contig 11045 bp, 7 predicted proteins | sample BarmaccomBMRX_R8_FD_160105 | JGI IMG/M metagenome (GOLD analysis project Ga0213875, IMG submission 160105) | Root-associated microbial communities from Barbacenia macrantha in rupestrian grasslands, the National Park of Serra do Cipo, Brazil - RX_R8 | ecosystem: Host-associated > Plants > Roots... | reverse complement strand
CCGTTCTCTCGCTTCAGGAGTTCCTCGTGCGTGCCCTGCTCGACGATCCGCCCGTGCGAGATGCCGATGATGCGGTGACAGCCGCGCACCGCCGCCAAGCGATGGGCGATGATGATGACGGTGCGGTGCTTCACGATCTCGCGCATGTTGCGCTGGATGATCTGCTCGCTTTCGTAATCGAGCGCGCTCGTCGCTTCGTCGAAGATGAGAATGCGCGGGTTCGTGGCGAGCGCCCGCGCGATGGCGATGCGCTGACGCTGACCGCCCGAAAGATTGGCGCCGCGCTCCTCGATCATCGTGTCGTAGCCTTGCGGCAGCTCGGCGATGAACTCATGCGCCCCCGAAAGCTGCGCCATGCGCATCACCTGGCCGCGCGACATGGCGGGATTGGCGAGCGCGATGTTGTCGTGGATGGTGCGATTGAAGAGAAGGTTCTCCTGCAGCACCACGCCGATCTGGCGACGAAGCCAGGCAGGATCGGCTTGGGCGATGTCGATGCCGTCGACGAGGATCTGGCCGCGCTCAGGCTGATAAAGGCGCTGGACGAGCTTGGTCAGCGTCGACTTTCCCGAGCCCGAGGGACCGACGACGCCGATCACCTCGCCCGCCTGGATGGCAAGCGAAACGTCCGAGAGGACCTCAGGCATGCCGGGCTGATATCGGAAATTGACGGATCTGAGCTCGATCGCGCCCCGGATCGGTGGGAGAGACGGCAAGTTCTGCGGCACCGGCTCGACCGGCGTGTTGAGAATGTCGCCGACACGATCAATCGAGATGCGGACCTGCTGAAAATCTTGAAAAAGCTGGGAAAGCCGCAAGATGGGCTGGGCTACCTGATTGGCGATCATGTTGAACGCGATGAGCTCACCGACGGTCATTTGGCCGGCGATGACCGCCTGGGCGCCGAAGAAGATGATGAGCGCGGTCGTGAGCGTCGAAACATATTGAGTGGCGTTCTGGCCGAAGGCGGCGAGCAAGGTCGCTTCGAAGGAGGTTTTCACATAGGCGGCGAGCTTCTCCTCCCAGCTTGCCTGCATCATCGGCTCGACCGCGGCCGCCTTAAGGGTATGCATGCCCACCACGGTCTCGACCAGGAATTGCTGGCTCTCGGCGCCCCGATTGAACTTCTGCTTGATCTTCTCGCGCAGCATCGGACGAATGAGCAGGCCAATCAGGAGATAAAGCGGCACCGAGCAGAGAACGATGATCGCCAGGAACCAGGAATACGCGAAGAGCACGGCGATGAAGACGGTCGCGAACAACAGGTCGATCAGCGAGAAAAGACCCTGCCCGGTGAGAAAAGAGCGGATGGTCTCGAGTTCGCGCACGCGCGCCACCGTCTGACCCGCGGCGCGCGTCTCGAAGTAGCGCATCGGCAAGCGCAAGAGGTGATGAAAGAGCCGGGCGCCGAGCTCGACGTCGATGCGATTGGTCGTGTGCGACAGGACGTAAGTTCGCAGATATTGCAAGATGACGTTGAAGAAACCGAGCGACACCATGCCGATGCCGACGACGATCAATGTCGACATGCCCTTGTGCACGAGGACCTTGTCGACGACGATCTGGAAGAAGAGCGGAGTGATGAGCGCGAAGAGCTGCACGAAAAGCGAGGCGAGAAGGACGTGCGCGAGCGGGCGCCGATAACGCCAGAGCGAGGGCAGGAACCAGTTCACATCGAAGCTGCGCGGATCGACGCCGACGCCCGCACGCCGCGCGATCAGGATGACCTCGCCTTCCCACTCCCCGACGAGCTCGTCATAGGTGAGAACCCGCGCGATCCGGTGCACGGGATCGATGAGACGGAAACGGCCATCCTGATCCGGCATGCCGAGGATCACGAAGCCGGTTTCGGAAAGCTTGATGAGCGCGGGCGTCGGGGCGCGCCTGAGACGCTTTTCCGAAGGCCAGGAGAGCACGCGCGCCTTGAGCTGCAACAGCTTCGCGCCGCGCGCGATGTCGTCGCTTTGCGCCGCACGACCAAGTACGCCAAGCTGATGCTGGAGCTGGGCGGGGTCGGACGCCACGCGGTAATACGCAGCGATCTGGCACAAGGCGAGGAGGCCGCGATCGAGCGGTGACGCGAATGATTCTTCCGGCTTGAGCTCAGACATCATACAGACCCAGGTCTACTCGAGCAGTTTCTTCCAGAGCAGTCTTATCGGAACGCACACCACGAAGCACTCAAAGCCCAAGGAATTAAAATATCGCCACTATTGAAGATCGAATCCCGGTTCTTTGAAAAAGCGACGTCTATTCAGCCAAATAATTCGTAACCTTTGCATTCGACTTGCAATTTCGGCGCTCGCCGCCAAGTATGCTGGCGACTTCCTCAAACTCGATCTCGGCGCGTCGTCCTGCAAGGCTCCCCCATAGCGCGATAGCGCGGCTGCGCAGCAACCAAATCATATTCAATGAATTGGGAAATGGCACGCAATCATACGGAAGCATTGAAAAGCTTCAAACAACCTCTCCAGCCTACCCATTTGTGAGTATTTCCGCGTACCACCACTTTATCGGGTGGTAATGCGTATTTGCAGGTCGCAATCGACCCCGCTTCCAGTAGCGTCCTCGCGAGTTCGACCATCTGCAACGTTCTCATCTCGGGGGGCGCATTGAACGGGAAACACCCGACAATTCGCAACCGACAACGGCCCGCCGCCGCGAGGGAACGCGGCGTGCTTGTCGACGCCTGAGCGTGATGAGTGCTTGCAGAGGGGACCAATGGCTGGTGGCTTGAGCCGCGAGCTTTCAGTGGACCTGCTGGGGTAAAAAGGGTGAGGTAAATGTCGAGAACGATCAGCACCAGCGTGACGGGACCGGTCACTCTCAATCCGACGACTGATAATCCCCTGACCATTACCTCGACCGGTACTGTGACCGCGACGGGCACAGTGGCCAGCGTCTATGGGACAGGCGCCAACTGGACGGTGAGCAACTCCGGCAGTGTGTCGGCAGCGACCGCCGACGGCTTCAAACTGAGCGGCGGGGCCACGTTCACGAACAATGCGGGCGGCCAGATCACTAGCTCGGGCACGCATGGGGGCGGGCTGAGTGTCGGCGCGGGCATCTACATCCAGAATGGCTCGGCCAAGGTCACCAATAACGGCGCGATCTCAGGCGGTGGATACGGTGTGGCGCTGGGCGGCGGTGGTTCGGTCACCAACACGAGCTCGATCACCGGCGGTGAAGACGCCGTGCGCATCAGTGGTGGCGTGGGGACGATCTCCAATTCCGGGACGCTGACCGGCACCTTCGACGACACGATCGGGCTTTTCAGCGGCGGCAGCGTCACCAATGCATCCGGCGCGACGATCACGAGTAGCGGCACTGCGGGAGCCGCAATCTATGCGTCGAGCGGCGGCGCCACGAACGTCAACAATTCAGGGAATATCTCAGCGACCTTCCACGCTATCGTTATCGAAGGCGGCGGCACGGTGACGAACAACGCCGGCGCCACGATCACCGGACAGAATACCGGCGTCTTTTTCAAGAACGTCGCCGGGACCGTAAATAATGCCGGCAACATCTCCGGCACCGGGACGAACGGGACCGGCGTCTATCTGATGAACAACGGCAGCATCACGAACACCTCGACGGGGACGATCTCCGGCCTGTTCTTTGGCGCTTTCCTCGAAGGCGGTGCGGGCACGATCAGCAATTCGGGAAGCATCTCGGGCTCGAATTATGACGGCATCGTTCTCGGGCTTGGCGGCACGGTCACTAACCTAGCAGGCGGCCATATCAACGGCGGCAGTACGGGCGTCTACGTCAAATATCGTGCGGCCGGCACGGTCACCAACAGCGGCAGCATCAGCGAGACGGGCACGAGCAGCACCGGCGTGGATCTTGCCGGCGGCGGCACGCTCACGAACAACGCAGGCGGTTCCATCACCGGCGGCGCGAACGGCGTGTTCGTCGGCAGCTCGAGCACGCTCGCAACCATCGCGATGATCGGCACGATCTCGAATGCCGGCAACATTTCCGGAGGCAAATACGACGGCATCGATCTTTCCAAAGGCGGCTCGGTCACCAACCTTTCCGGTGGAACGATCACGGGCGTCAGCAATGGCGTTTATGTGAACACGGGAGCTTCCGGCAACGTCACCAACGCCGGCAACATCAACAGCACGGGTACGGCCGGTGCCGGCGTCGACCTCGGCGGAGGCGGTTCGGTCACCAACAACGCCGGTGGCGTCATCACGGGCGCGGCCTTTGGCGTGTTCACGACCGGCGCTCTCGGCACCGTGTCGAACAGCGGCAGCATCTCGGGTTCTCACGGCGTCGACCTCGCGGTCGGCGGAAGCGTCACCAACAACGCGACCGGATCGATCACCGGACAAGTAGCCGGCGTGCAGATGCTGGTCGGAGCGGGCACTTTGGTCAACACCGGCCACATCACCGCGACAGGGGGCGCCGGCGCCGACATCGAGGGCGGCGGAAGCGTCACGAACAACGCGGGCGGCAACATCACCGGCAGCACCATCGGCGTGTTCATGTCCGGCAGCGCCAACACGGTAACAAATGCGGGCACCCTCTCGGGCCCGACCTACGCGGTGGATTTCACGGGGAGCGGGACCAATCGGCTGATCGTCGATCCGACTGCGGTGTTCACCGGAAAAGTTGCGGCGAACAGCACCGCCGCGAACACGCTCGAGCTCGCGAGCGGGACCGGCTCGATCGGCGGGCTCGATGGAGTGGGTTCCTCCTTCGCCAATTTCCAGACGCTTGCGGTGGATACCGGCGGGAGCTGGACGCTCACGGGTGCCAACAGCACGATCTCGGTTCTCGATGCGGGCTCGCTCGACGTCGCGGGCACGCTGGCCGCGACGAGCATCGCCTTCCAAGGCACCACAAGCGCGCTGCTTATCGACAACGCGGCAACTTTCGGCAGCAATGTCGGAACCTCGTCCTATACGGGACCGCAGCTCCAGCACTTCGTGAGCGGCGATAAGGTCGACCTGAAGAATATCTCCTCCGCGGGGGCAACGTTCACCTACAACGCCACCACGGGCCTGCTCCAGGTGACCAACAGCCTCCATCAAGTGGCGACACTCGACTTCCAGAATTCGACCTTGGGAATCGGCTCGTTCCAACTCGCGAGCGATGGCAGCGCGGGTACCATGGTGACATTGGGGAGCTCGACGATTTCTCCGCCACCCCCGCCTCCTCCACCCCCGCCTGCCGTGGCCGGCGCCGATGTCGAATGGCAAAACGGCCCCGGTGGCTCGCTTGCGGTGTGGAGCATGAACGGGCCGCAGATCGTCGCCTCCAATTTCGTCACCTTGCAAGGAAGCGTGGTGGCACCCGATGCGACGTGGAGTGTCGCGGGCCTGGCCGACTTCAATGGCGATGGCACCAACGACTTCTTGTGGCGCAACCAGAACGGCACGCTGGTCGACTGGACCATGAACGGATCCCAGATCGCTTCGTCGCAAACCGTCACTTTTGGCGGCAGCCCGGCCACGCCCGACAGCACCTGGAATGTCGCCGGTCTGGGTGATTTCAACGGCGACGGCAAGGACGACGTCTTGTGGCGGAACGCAAATGGCTCGCTCGTCGATTGGACAATGAACGGCTCGCAAGTGACGGCTTCGCAGCAGGTCACCCTGGGTGGCGGCGCGGCAGCGCCCGACTCGAGCTGGAGTGTTGCCGGAATTGGCGATTTCAACGGAGACGGCAAGGCCGACGTGCTGTGGCGCAACGCCAGCGGTTCGCTCATCGACTGGACGATGAACGGCTCGCAAATCACAAATGCGCAACAGGTCACCCTGGGTGGGAGCGCGGTGAGCCCAGACTCGACTTGGAGCGTCGCGGCGGTCGGCGACTTCAACGGCGACGGCAAGGCCGACATTTTATGGCGAAACACGAGCGGCGCGCTCATCGACTGGTCGATGAACGGCTCGCAAATCACAAATGAGCAACAGGTCACTCTCGGTGGCAGCGCCGTGAGCCTCGACTCCTCCTGGCAAATCGCGCAGATCGGCGACTTCAATGGGAATGGCACTTCCGACATCCTGCTGCGCAACACCAATGGTGCGATGGAGGAATGGAGCATGAATGGGGCGCAGATCGCCTCGGCCTCCCCGGTCACCTTGCAGGGAAGCCCCGCGACGCCGCCCAATACATGGAGCACGCTATCGAAGCCGACTGACTTTGTGTGACTTAGCAGCCGGGCATGCAAATGATACCCGGCTTCGACAACCAGCCCATACCGGACCGCCGAGCGCGCACTCAAAGGTGCGCCGGCGGTCGACTTGTTTCCTGCGGCTGGGCAGAGCATTGAATTCCATCGGGCTGATCAACACGCCGGAAAAGCTCCCTTAAGCGGATACGCCGATATCCTGTGGCGCGGCACCAGTGGCGCTCTCGCCAAATGGTCTTTGCAGGGCGCGCGAATTGTCCTCGAGCATCAGCTGAGCTCGGCGAAAGCGCCTGTCTCCCGCTCCAGCAGCCGGAGCATGATGGCCAGACCTATGGTCATTTCCAGCCTATAAGAGGCTAAGCTTTTTTGGATCGTCTCTGATCCGCCTGCGCCGGGCGAAGCGGGTATCACCCTCGCGCGGCTCATCGGATGAGCCGTCTGTCAGGCACGTTTTCATCGGTCATCTCGGAGAAATCCGCGATTTCACCTTGCGTGAATGCTGACCGTTTGCGTTGCTCCTCGCCGAGGAATTCACCCAACCGCATCGGACCTAGAACTGAAGCGCCGCAGGTTGCGCAGCGTCCCGCCTCACGCTCGGTCGACGACGCTTGGGCGCCCAACATGAAGGACATGGTTATGCTCACCGCCGATATGCTCGACCGAAGATGGCCCCGCGCGCCGCACTCGCTCGTCGACAAGATCGTGATGTCCGCACCCACGGTCCTTTCAAAATTCGAGATCACCACTCCGCGGCGCCTTGCACATTTCTTGGCACAGGCCTCGGTCGAATGCGCGGCCGGCACCGCGCTCGAGGAAAACCTCAACTACAGCGCTGAGCGATTGCACGCCGTTTGGCCGGCGCGCTTCCCCTCGATCGGCTCGGCACAGCCTTACGCGCACAACCCGCGCCTCCTCGCCGACAAGGTTTATGACGGACGAATGGGCAATCGGGCGGGAACGGATGATGGCTGGAACTACAGAGGTCGAGGCCTGATCGATCTTACCGGAGCGGCAACATACGAGCGTGTCGGCAAGGCTTGTGGGCTCGACTTGAGAGAAAACCCGAACCTTGCGAGCGCTTCTGAAACTGCTCTCATCGTGGCTGCCGCTTTCTGGATGCTGAGCGACGCCAATCTGTTGGCTGACCGCGGGGCGATTCGCGCCGAGACGAAAGTGATCAATGGCGGACTCACGGGTCTCGCAGATCGCGACGCTTGGCTGAAGACGTGGAACAGGGAACTCGGGCTGTGAGCGGAGAAACCATCACCCAGCTCGTACCGCCCATCGACATTCGCACACCTTGGGGTTGGGCAACCTGTTTTGCCTGGATCCATTCGGGCGCGGAGAACGAGCCGCAATGGAAATGTGCGATCTATGATGGGGAGCGGGCCGGGCACGTGATCGACATTCCTCAGAAGGAGGTCCGATTCGGCCGCAACTACAGCGTTTCGCGCACCGAGACGACCTTGCCGCCGGAGCCTCCCGCGATGATGCGCATGTCGAGAGCCGCAAGTCCCGCGCCGCCGCCACTGCGCGTCAAAATTCCGGCGCCGCCGCCGACCCCCAAAAAGATCGCACGTGACCGGATCGGCATCGCAGGCCGCCCGGCCTCCTGACGCGCGGACGCTGTCGTCCATCCCGACCTTCAGAGCTTTGAAGCGATAGAGCCGACGCTCAATTCGCCGTTCAGGCGATTTGGAGACCGGTTTCTTCCCCGCCGCGCCGGGGCCCGAAGCGCGCCCCGAATTAGGGCCGGGGGGCTCGCTTGAGCCATGTGCCCGATCCCCTGAAATTGGAGCCTACCTCATGCGCATTCTCTCGGCGCCTTTCGCGGCGCTTTGTCTCAACGCCCTCGGCCTTGCCGGTTGCAACACGACGCAGCTCAGCATGGACGGCGTCGCGGCGGGCGCCGCGATCGGAGCGGCGGCCAGCGCCGATCCGCGCGTCGCAAACTTCGTCGCAAAGGTCGATGCGACGATCAACAAAGACTCGGTGAAGCTCGCATCAGCCTATTGTCCGAAAGCAGAAGAAATCTCCAATGCGGCCGGCATTGCGAGCCTGTTCACGAGCGGCACGGCGGCGAGCGTGATCAGCGACGCGAGGAATTTCGTGTCCGCCTTCTGCGATGCGCCCCCGAGCAACGCCTCGCAAGCCCTTACGCTCGGCCAACAGCTTCTTCAAGACGCAGTTTCGATCGGCCTAGTCACCCTTTGAGCGCTGGTCGGCGACTCCGCGCTTTTGCCCTTGCACCTTTCACTCAACCTGAGGAGTTTTTGCATGTTCACTTCGCTCAAAGGCTGGCGTACCTTCATCGTGGGGCTAGGCCTCGCGATTGCGCCCTCCGCTCTTACCTATCTCTCCGGTATTCAATGGGATCAGCACATCGGCGCCACCGGCGCCTTCTTCGTCTCCGGCGTTCTCATGCTCGCGATGCGGTTCATCACGGACACGGCCCCCGCCTCAAAAGGGTGATGCGGCGCCCAACCCGGACGCTGCGCCCAGGATGACTTTGCGCCCGGACAGTCGAGGAGCAAAAAGATGAGTGAGCACGATCCACCCGGAGAACGCCTCGTTCGCCTTGAGACTCAAGTTCAAGCAATCGTGACGGACATGGCCTTTATCAAAGGTGAGCTCAGACCGATCACGGAGGCGTTCCAGCAAGCCAAAGGCTTCAAGGGTGCAGTCTACCTTTTCGCCGTCCTGATCCTGGTTGCGATCGGTGCGGGCTTCAAGGACGTAGTCGGCTGGGTCGTCACTGCCTTGAAACCATAAAGCGCGTTCCTTATTCGCACCGGCCGGAATCGGCCTAATGCCACAGCCCTCGGTCCGCTAAGCGGGCCGGGGGCGCTTTTTTTGTTTGTGGGGGCTGGTTGGACCCTTGTCACCGCTCAATCACATGATCGTTGAACGACTCGCCCATTTTCTCCGAAGCCTTTATGACGCCTGGGGCGTCATGGTCGACCGACGACGCCGGGAACCCAGGAGGAGGACGATGAAACTAACGACCGGGTGCCTGACCGCAGGACTGAGTTTGGCCGCCTTGGCCACAACTGCTCATGCGGCCAGCTTCAAAGTGACGAGCCCCGATGTCACCAACGGCGGCACGATCAAGGCAGAACAAGTGTTCAACAACTTTGGCTGCACAGGAAACAATATCTCGCCCGAACTGAATTGGAGTGGTGCCCCCTCCTCCGCCAAGAGCTTCGCCGTAACGATTTATGATCCGGATGCCCCTACGGGCAGTGGCTTTTGGCATTGGCTGATCGTCAATGTTCCAGCCTCCGTCACCTCGCTTCCGAAGAACGCCGGCGATCCGAAGGCTGATCTCGCTCCGAAAGGCAGTGTACAGGCCCGAACCGATTATGGCGCCTCGGGCTATGGCGGTCCTTGCCCGCCGAAGGGCGATAAGCCGCATCGCTACATCTTCACGGTGTTCGCCGTCGACACGGACAAGCTGGACATAACGCCCGAGACGTCGGGCGCGGTCGTCGGCTTCAACTTGCATTTCCATACCTTGGCCAAGGCAACGCTCACGGCCCGCTACGGACGCTAATTATCCTTCGAGACGGCAGCTCGAAGCTACTATCTCTTCGAGCTGCCTCTCACGCTGAAGTCGAGTTGCCACCGCCAAATCTCAATGATTGTATACATAGCTCGAGCGGATCTGGCGCGGCGGTCCGCGTTTCGATGAAACGGCTGCCGCAAAGACTTTGCCATTGGAGGCAGGACATGAAGACCGGGTTTCTAATTGCCGGAGCCTTGATGCTCGCGACGACTACGGCATCGGCTCAGACGCTTCGCATCGGTCTGGTCGACGATCCCGATCTTCTCGATCCAGCGCCGGGCAAGAGCTTTGTTGGACGCATCGTCTTTCAGTCGCTTTGCGACAAGCTTGTCGATACCTCACCCGAACTCAAAATCGTGCCGCGTCTCGCCCTCTCGTGGGAGACGACCGAGGACGGTAGGGTGATCACCTTCAAGCTGCGCGATGGGGTGACCTTTCAGGACGGCGAGAAATTCGATGCCGCCTCAGTCAAGTTCAATATCGAGCGCGACAAGACAATGCCCGAATCGATCCGTAAATCGGAGCTTGCCTCGGTCGATAGCGTTGAGGTGATCGATCCTCTCACGGTCCGCTTCAATTTGAAGAAACCTGATGCGAGCTTGCTCGCCACACTTACGGATCGCGCAGGAATGATGGTGGCCCCGGAGGCAGCAAAGCAGGCCGGTGCGAAGTTTGGGCTCAACCCTGTGTGCTCGGGCCCGTACAAGTTCGTCGAGCGAGTGCAACAGGATCATATCACGCTCGCACGCAACCCGAATTATTGGAACGCGAAGGCCTATTCTTTCGATAAGATCGTCTTCCGAACGATTCCCGACTCGACGGCAAGGCTCGCGAGCCTGCGCTCGGGCGATCTCGACGTCGCAGAACGCATCGAACCGACGGATGTGAAGGAAATCGAGGCGCAAAAGGACTTGAAGGTCGTAAGCGCCACATCGCTCGGCTATCAAGGATTGACCGTGAACGTGGCGAACGGCTCGGCCTCGAAGGCAGCAGTCGGACAGGACAAGCGCGTTCGACAGGCGCTCTCTTTGGCGATCGATCGGCAAGGTCTCATGGACGCCGTCTTCGACGGGCAGTTCACGCCTGGCATACAAGCGGTGCCGCCTGTGAGCCCGTTTTACTCGGACAAATTTCCAACGCCCCCTCGCGACGTCGAGAAAGCCAAATCCTTGCTGAAGGCTGCTGGTGTCGAACACCCCGTGATCAATGTCATCTACACCAGCTCCTCACGGATACAGAGGGTTGCGGAAGTCATTCAGGCAATGGCGGCCGATGCGGGTATCGAGCTCAAGCTCATTTCCACCGAATTCGCTACGCAAATCCAGGAACAGACAGACG
>Ga0213875_10002463_pt1 | contig 11047 bp, 12 predicted proteins | sample BarmaccomBMRX_R8_FD_160105 | JGI IMG/M metagenome (GOLD analysis project Ga0213875, IMG submission 160105) | Root-associated microbial communities from Barbacenia macrantha in rupestrian grasslands, the National Park of Serra do Cipo, Brazil - RX_R8 | ecosystem: Host-associated > Plants > Roots... | reverse complement strand
TGGGTCGTGGCGGATGACAGGCCCTTCACGATCGGCGGCGCGACGATGACGATCAACACCGGAACCGTGATCCGGCCGAACTCCGTCAAGATCGAAGGCGCCGACTTTTACGCCGTGTTGGAAGCCAGATGCGCCGGCAGCGCCAAATAGGAACGCGCGTAGGCAAGCGGCGCCGCGTTCACCGCCGGAGGTAATCCCGGCAGAACCGCGGCGCATCGGTGGTCAGCATCGCACACACGTGCTTGATTTCGTTGATGATGAGCTCGCACGGATTTTCGGAGTTGCAGGGAGGATGGGTCGCGGGCGAGACCTCGAGGCATTTGCCGCACCAGCAACTGCGAGCGCTCCGCACCCGCGGTATCGCGGCAGGTTTCAGAGGTTGCGAGGCTCGGGACTGCAAGCAGCAAGGCGGCGCCGAAGAAGAGACGCGGCGTCATCGACAATCCGGAAGAAAACACGGCCGGGTTGCCGATCAGCCGCTCGCGAGCATGTCCCACGGGGATTTCCCGGGCGGCAGCGGCGGGCGGCGCAACAATGTTGCTTCGGGCACGCCGGCTTCGTAGTCGCGCACGAGCTGCTCCGGGTCGTACACCACGCCGACCGGATTGTCGGCGAAATCCGCGCTTGCGAAATAGCCCTGCAACTCCTCGACAGTATCGAAATTGTCGACCTGCAATTCGACCCGATTGTTGTCGGGGTCGCGATAATACATAGAGGTCGTCGGCCCGTGGTTGATCGTCCAATGCGGCGCGATCCCGGCTTCCTTCAGCCGGCGATAGGTGGCCAGCAACGCGCCGAGATCGGCATAGCTGTAGGCGATATGATCGACCCCCGCCGAGTTCGGGTCCCGCGCAGGCAACCCCGGCACATCGATCAGAGCGACACGGTGGTGTTCGTCGTCATAGGTCAGAAAGCAGAGCTTCTCGTCCCGGAACACGATGGGTGCGGCGAGCACGGTCGCGTACCACTGCGCCATCGCATCCGACTGCCCGGTCCGCAATACGACATGCGCGAATTTCGACGGCGAGATCGCAGACCCGCTCGGGAGGCGGACCGCCGCGGCGGCGACATCGTTCATGGCTTCGCTCCCCCTAAGCGACCGACGGGGTCAGTCGCTGTAATCGGGCTCGCGGCGATCGAGCAGACGCTTCAGTGCCGCGAAATGATGCTCGCAAGCCGGCCGGTTTCCGTAGATCGGGGATTCGGCGTATTGCCGCTTTGTATGGGCGACGATCTCGGCCGGCACCTGCTTCAACGGGCGCCCGGTCCACATCGCATAAAGCTGCACCTGGCAGGCGCGTTCGAGGTAGTAGAGGAGGTCGTAGGCCTCGGCGACGCTCTCGCCGCAGGCAAGGACGCCGTGATTGGCCATGAACAGGATCTTCCGGTCCGGGCCGATCACCGAGGCGAGGCGCTCGCCTTCCGCCGGGTCGAGGGCGAGCCCGGTATAGGCCTCGTCGTAGGCGGTGATCTCGAGAAACCCGATTTCGGTCTGACCGATCGCCTCGATGCGCGGTTCTTCAAGCCGCGCCAAAGCACTGGCGTAAGGCATGTGGGTGTGCAGCACGCAAGCGTGCTGGGGAACGAGGCGATGGATCGGCGCATGGATGCAAAAGGCCGAGCGCTCGACGTCGCCCTGCCCGCTCAGCACCCGCCCGTCATAGCCGACCTCCAACAGGCAGCTCGCGGTGACCTCCGTCCAATGCAGCCCGAACGGGATCTGATAATACCGGTCGCTCTTGCCCGGCACCGCGAGCGTAAAATGGTTGAAGATGCCTTCGCTGAACCCGTGCATGACGGCAAGACGGTGCGCCGCGGCAAGATCGACCCTCGCCTGCCATTCGGCGGCATTCGGAACGGGGCCTTCAGTCTGGGTCGCCACCAATCGCATTGCTGTTCCCTTCGCGTCGAAGCGCTCCTGAAGCTACAGAGACTATCGCCGCTGCGAGCGCCGCGCGCAACCCGTGCCGCTCGTCAGATCGGCGTGGAGACCGCCCGGTAATCCTCGATCGCATGCAGCAGCCCGCGCGCAAGCCGCTGGCGGTAAGCGGCCTGTTGCAGCAGCCGCTCCTCCTCCGGATTGGACAGACAGCCGAGCTCGACCAGGGCGGAGGGGATATCCGGCGCGGTCAGCACCGCAAAGCCGGCCGAACGGCGCGGCCTTTCGAGCAAGACGACCTCGCGCCCGAGATCGCCGACCAGGGCGCGCGCCAGTGCTACCGACCGGTTATTGGTTTCGCGGCGAGTCAAATCGAGCAGGATGTTGCCGATCTCGCGCGGCTGCCGCGACAGATTAACCCCGGCGATCGGGTCCGCCTTGTTCTCGCGCAATGCGAGCGCGGCCGCCTCCCGGTCGGACGCTTGCTCGGACAGGGTAAAGACCGAAAGGCCGCGCATCGTCGAGTTCGGCAAGGCGTCGGCATGCAGGGACAAGAACACCTCCGCATGCGCGGCGCGGGCGCGCGCTACTCGGTCCCGCAGCGGGACGAACTCGTCGCCGCGCCGGGTCAGGATCGCGCGAAAGCGGCGGCTCGCCTCGGCCTGGCGTACCAGCTCGAGCGCCACCGCGAAGACGATGTCCTTCTCGAAAACGCCATGCGGGCTGATGGCGCCGGGATCGACGCCGCCATGGCCCGGATCGATCGCGATCACCGGCAGCAGGCGCGCCCGCCTGGCGACCCGCCCGATCGCGCGTGCCGCGGCGGCGCCTGACATCGACGCCGTCACGCCGCCCGACGCGAGCAGCCGGCACAGCCTTCGGCGCCCGATCGCGAGGTCCCGCATTCCCCATCCCCCGACCGCGCGTCCCTCCGGGACCGGGAACGGCTGATTCCGCCGAAATATGGCGGAGTGGCGAATGGGTTTCTAGATCCCCCGCGGGAAAATGACTGCAGGTTGCCGTGCGACGGTCAGGTGACGCCGCGCCGGTCTTCGTGCCGGTGCATCCGCCCATAGTTTTCCGACAGTCGCCGGACGTCGAGCGGGCCGGGATCGAGCAAAGATAAACCCGCTCGCATCGGGCCGAGCAAAGAGCCAAACAGCCGCCGGCACCGGGCGCCCCTGCCCTGCAGGCTCGCCATGCCGCGCCGGCGATAATCGGCGAGCCATGCTTCGATCCGAGCAACCTCCAGGCCGAAGGTGCTCGCCGCCTCGGCGACGCTCCATCCCTCGACCAGGATGCGCTGAATAATCTGCCCCCGTCGCGCGGGGCTGAGCTTTGGGTGTCTTCGGAAGAATTTCTGCATGTCTCGCTCGAACCGGCTGCCGTCATGCGGCCATCCCGTCCGAAGCAATCCGCGGGCCGCCGCGTCAGCTTGCCGGGTCGACGACCACCCTCCCGCGCACCTCACCCTTTAGAATCCGCGGCGCAAGCTCGGGCAAGGCGGAGAGCGGCACCGACTGCATCATGCTGTCGAGCCGCTCAGGCGGCAGATCGGGGACCAGCCGGTTCCAAGCCTCGATCCGCTCCTCGCGTGGGCACATGACCGAGTCGATGCCCAGCAGATTGACCCCGCGCAACAGGAACGGGATCACCGTGGCAGGCAGGTCGCTGCCCCCGGCCAGCCCGCAAGCGGCGACGCTGCCCCGGTATTTGAGCTGCGTCAGCACCGTCGCGAGGGTCGGGCCGCCGACCGCGTCGACTGCCCCGGCCCAGCGCTCGCTATCGAGCGGGCGGGTCGGCTTTGCCGCGAGCGACGCGCGGTCGACCAGCTCGGCAGCGCCGAGCCCGCTCAGGTAGTCGCGCAATTCGGGCCGGCCGGTCGAGGCGACGACCCTGTAGCCGAGCTTTGCCAGCAGCGCGACGGCAATGCTGCCGACCCCGCCGGCCGCGCCGGTCACGAGCACATCGCCAGCGGCCGGGTGGACCCCGTGCCGTTCAAGCGCAATCACCGCCAGCATCGCGGTAAAACCGGCCGTGCCGATCGCCATGGCATGCGCGGCGCTGAGGCCGGCCGGGCGCTGCACGAGCCACTGCGCCTTGACCCGCGCCTTCTCGGCATAACCGCCCCAATGCACCTCGCCGACCCGCCAGCCCGTCAGGATCACCGGGTCGCCCGGCTTGAATTCGGGCGATTGCGACTGCTCGACGGTCCCGGCGAAATCGATTCCGGGGACGTGCGGGTACTGCCGCACCAAGCGCCCCTGCCCTTGCAGGATCAGGCCATCCTTGTAGTTCAAGGTCGAGCGCTCGATCGCGACGGTCACCTCGCCAGGCGGCAGCCGGTCTTCAGTAAGCGTCTCCAAACGCGGCACGACCTTGCCGCCCTCCTCGTGCAGGACCAGCGCGCGGAACCCGGGCATTTCTTGCCTCTCCGGTCAGGCGCGCAGCGGTTCGAGGATGCTGACGAAATTGGCGACGGCGGCGCCGCCCATATTCATGACGCCCGCCAACGAGGCGCCCGGAACCTGGATGCCTCCGGCGGTGCCGGTGACCTGCATCGCCGCGAGCACATGCATCGACACGCCGGTGGCGCCGACCGGATGCCCTTTCGCCTTGAGCCCGCCCGAGGGATTGACCGGCAATTTGCCGTCCTTCTCGGTCCAACCTTCGGCGATGGCGCGGGCTCCTTCGCCCCGCGGGGTCAGCCCCATCGCCTCGTATTCGATCAATTCGGCGATCGTGAAGCAGTCATGCGTCTCGACCAGGTCGAGATCGTCGAGGTCGAGCCGGGCCGCGGCGAGTGCCCGCTTCCAGGCCAGGCCCGGCCCCTCGAAAGCGAGGATATCGCGCTTGCTCATCGGCAGGAAGTCGTTGACCTGCTCCGCCGCGCGGAACGCCACCGCCTTGCCGAGCGACAGCGCGGTCTCGGTATCGGCGAGGACGACCGCCGCGGCCCCGTCCGACACCAGCGAGCAATCCGTCCGTTTCAGCGGCCCGGCGACCAGCGGGTTCTTGTCGGACACATTGCGGCAGAACTCGTAGCCCAGATCCTTGCGCATCTGCGCGAGCGGGTTGTCGACCCCGTTCTTGTGGTTCTTCGCGGCGATGCGCGCCAGCGCGTCGGAATTGTCGCCGTAACGCTGGAAATAGGATTGCGCGATCTTGCCGAAGATGCCGGCAAACCCGCCTTCGATGGCGTCTTCCTCCTTGCGGTAGCTGGCGCGCAGGAGCAGGTCGTTGACCTGCGCCCCGGAGGCCTCGGTCATCTTCTCGACGCCGACGACAAGCGCGAGGCGAGCCTTGCGCGCCGCAATCGTGTTGAGGCCCATATGAATCGCCGCCGACCCCGTGGCGCAGGCGTTCTCCACGCGCGTCGCGGGCTTGAAGCGAAATGCCGGGTCGGCCTGGAAGACGAGCGAAGCCGGAAACTCCTGGCGGACGAACCCGCCATTCATCGTGCCAAGATAGACGGTGTCGATATCGGCTGCGGACACCCCGGCATCGGCGAGCGCGGCCTGCGTGACCTCGACGATCAGCGATTCGATGTCGCGGCCCTCATGCTTGCCGAACCTGCTATGCGCCCACCCGACAATGCATCCGGTCATTTCCGCCTCCGCCCTCCGATGCGCCCGCCCCGCGACGATACCAGCTGCCGCGACCGCGCTCTATTCATATAGGAAGGCTGGGCCATCTCGGGATGGGAGGCGCTCGGTCGCTGGCGGCTCGGGTTTGCAAGCCTCCCGTGCGGGCGTCGCCGAAGACATTTGGCGGCGGCCCGATTATGCTCGCGGCGCTTTGCGGCGCAGCGCCGCCCCTCTCCTTCAACATTGCGGAAGCAGCGATGGCGATCCAGCACGGGTGGCATTTCTTCATGAACCCCGGGCCGACCAACATCCCGGACCGGATCCTGCGGGCGATGGACCGCAACACGATCGATTTCAACGGCGCGCAGTTTCGCGCGATCTCGGAGGAATGCTTTGCCGGGCTGAAGCGCATCTTCAAGACCGAGCACACGATCCTCGCCTACGCCGCCTCGGGCCATGGCGCCTGGGAAGCGGCGCTCGTCAATATGTTTTCGCCCGGCGACAAGCTGCTGATCTTGGAGAGCGGCTTCTTTTCGCTGAATTGGGGGCTGCGCGGCGAAGCGCTCGGGCTCACGATCGAGACCCTCGCCAATGACTGGCGCAGCCCGGCCGACCCGGCCAAGCTCGAGGCGCGCCTGCGCGACGACCGCGACCACGCGATCAAGGCGGTGCTGGTCGTCCACAACGAGACCTCGACCGGGGTGGCCAATGACGTGGCCGCCTTGCGCCGCGCGATCGACGCGGCCCGTCACCCGGCACTGTTCCTGGTGGACACGATCTCGTCGCTGGCCTCGATCGATTTCCGCATGGACGAATGGGGCGTCGACGTCGTCGTGGCCGGGTCCCAGAAGGGGCTGATGCTGCCGACCGGCATGGCCTTCACCGGGGTCAGTGCGCGCGCTCTCGCCGCAAGCGCCGCGGCGAAACTGCCGCGGGTTTATTGGGACTGGCGCCGGCTGCTGAGCGGCACCTCGCAAGCCTTCTGGAACGGCACCGCGCCCGTGCACTTCTTCTATGGCCTGCAGGAAGCGCTACGGATGCTGGAGGAGGAAGGGCTCGACCAAGTCTTTGCGCGCCACCATCGTTTGGCGGAGGCGACCCGGCGCGCGGTCCGCGCCTGGCGGCAGAATGACGGCCCGGAGGTGTTCGCGACCGACCCGCGCGCGCAATCCGACACGGTGACCGCGGTGCTGCTGCCGGAAGGGCACGACGCCGATGCGGTGCGCCAGCTCTGCCTCGACCGGTTCAACGTCTCGCTGGGCGGCGGGCTCGACCGGCTGCGCGGGCGAGTCATGCGCATCGGCCACCTCGGCGATCTCAATGAGCCGATGATCCTCGGCACGATCGCGGCGGTCGAGATGGCTCTGGAGCTGTCCGGCGTGCCGCATGGCAGCGGCGGCGCGCAGGCGGCGATGGAATACCTGATCTCGCAACAATGACGCCGGGCGCCGCCGGTTGCCGCAACCGAGCCGCGCCGCTATATACCGCACGCTCACGAAAGGTCAGGGCGATGAAGGAAGGCATTCACCCGGATTATCACGAGATCACCGTCCAGATGACCGACGGGACCTCGTACCAGACGCGCTCGACCTACGGCAAAGCCGGGGACACCCTGCGTCTGGAGATCGACCCGAAATCGCACCCCGCTTGGACCGGCGGACAGCAACGCCTGCTTGACACCGGCGGCCAGCTCGCCCGCTTCAACCGGCGCTTCCAGGGTTTCGGAACTCAGCGCTAAACCGGACAAAATCCGGCGCAAACCCTCGACGCAGACCCTTGAAACGACGGGCGCGCGCCCCATCTTGAGCCTTGTTCGGTCGCCGGTTTCGGGATCGAACACCGATGAGGCACCCGGCCCGTGGGCAGGTGCTCGAATTCCATGTTGCTCGATGGAGGATATGGTCATGGATCGTTTCGATTTCTCTCCGCTGTTCCGTTCGACGATCGGCTTCGATCGTATGGCGCGGCTGTTCGATGCGGCAAACCGCGTCGATAGCACGGCGCTCTCCTACCCGCCCTACAACATCGAAAAGACGGGTGACGACGCCTATCGCCTGACGATGGCGGTGGCCGGGTTCTCGCAGAACGAGATCGAGATCGTCGTTCAGGAGAACACGCTGCTCGTGACCGGCAAGGCGCAGGGTCAGGAGGATGAGGGCCGCTACCTGCACCGCGGCATTGCCCGGCGGGCGTTCGAGCGGCGGTTCAGCCTTGCCGACCACATCAAGGTCGTCGGCGCCAGCCTCGACAATGGCTTGCTGCATGTCGACCTGGTCCGCGAGGTGCCCGAGACCGCAAAGCCCCGGACCATCAAGATCGGCACGGTAGAGAGCGCGCAGCCGCAGGTGACCGAGCAGAAGGCCGCCTAATCGGCTAGCACCGAACTTCGCGTTCGGAATCGAAACGCCCCCGGCAGCCCGGGGGCGTTTTTTTTTGGGCTCGATCAGGCTGGCAACGGGCCGGCCGCGCCACTGAGAGCCAAGCGGCGCATCGATGCCCGCCGGCACACGTCAGCCTCGGGACGCCCCGCTTTAAAGCCCGCCCTGCGCAGCGATGAACTCGACAACCCGTTCGGCGCCGTCGCCGGTTCTCAGATTGGTGAAGACGAACGGCCGCTCGCCGCGCATCCGCCGTGCGTCGCGGTCCATCACCTCTAGGCTCGCGCCGACAAACGGCGCGAGATCGACTTTATTGATCACCAGCAGGTCGGACCGCGTGATGCCCGGCCCGCCCTTGCGCGGGATCTTGTCACCCGCCGCCACATCGATGACGTAGATCGTCAGATCGGCGAGTTCCGGCGAAAAGGTTGCGGCGAGATTGTCGCCGCCCGACTCGATCAGGATCAGGTCGAGGCCGGGGAAGAGCCGGCTCATTTCGGCGACGGCCGCGAGATTGATCGAGGCGTCCTCGCGTATGGCCGTGTGCGGGCAGCCTCCGGTTTCGACGCCGCGGATGCGCTCCGGGGCCAGGGCGCCGCTGCGATTCAAAAATTCGGCATCCTCGCGCGTGTAGATGTCATTGGTGATGGCGGCGATTTCCCAGCGCTCGCGCATGCTCTTGCACAACCGGTCCATCAGCGCGGTCTTGCCCGAGCCGACCGGCCCGCCGATTCCGACCCGCAACGGATCGCGCCTGTCGCGGGCGCTCATGAACGGAACAACCTCGTGTACTGGGTCTCATGCGCGATCGAGAGAAGATCGGCGGCGAAGGTCGCCGAGCCGAAATCCTCGGAGCTTCGCACGAGCGAGGCGGTAACGGCCGCAATCACGACCGGTTCGAGCGCCGCGACGATGCGCTGTCCGTCGCTCTGGCCGATGACGCCGAGCCGCAACCCCGCCGAGACCAGATTGCCGGCAAATGCCTGCAGGTAGCCGAGCAGCGCAACCGGCAACGGTATCCCCGCCCGCGCTGCCGCCGCGCCGAACGCGGCCGGATGGCACGCCCCTTCTCGGCCGAAAAGCTCCACGTCGGCTTCCTCCTCGAATTGGCGCGTTACCGCCTCGCTGAGCGGCGCTCGCTTGGGAGTGAGCTGGGCTTCCCGCCACGCCGCATTGCAGGCCGCGAGGAATGCCTCGCCCTGCGCTCTCGATTCGAGCGCCAGTTCCGCGGTTGCACGATAGGCGAGGCCGCGCCGGTTTGCCTCCGCGAGCGCGAGAGGGTCGCCGGCTTCGGTCGCGCGATGCGCGTCGCGCAGAATATCGGCATCGACCCGGCCGCCGCCCTGTCGCAGCGTTGCCACAATCCAGGATTGCAGGCCGCCCCGGTCCGACACCTCGCGCGCCTCTACCGCGGCTTCGAGCCCGTGCGAGTAGCTGAAGGCGCCGATCGGGAATGCCGGCGAGACCCAGGCGAGCAGCCGGTAGAGGGCCGCGTCAGCGCTCGCCATGCTCGTGTCCAGCGCCGTGAGCGGCGGTGCCGGCGTAGGCGCCGGTTTCGGGATCGAACGGTGCCTCCAGCCGGGAGACCTGGCCGCCAAGGCCCTTCACCATCGCGGCGATGACCTGATCGTCGCGGATCATCAGCCGCCCGTCGAGTGCCTGCATCGGCAAATGCCGGTTCCCGAGATGCCAGGCGATCCGCAGCAGGTCGGACTCCGTCTCGGCCGAGATCGCGATGACCGGTTCGGGGGCGGCGCGCACCCGGATGTAGCCGCCGCCTTCGAGCGCGAGCCCGTCGCCGCCGCCGAGCCGCTGCGTCCGTTCCAGATCGAGCAGGAACGCCTCGCCGGAATCGGCCACCAATCGGATGCGCCGGCGATGGCGGTCGAGAAAGGCCAGGGTCACCGCATCGACGGCTTCGTCCTCGGGCCAGTTCCCGGCGCCGTGGACCGCAATGGCGCGCCGCATCAGCCCGCTCCCGTTCCCTCCCGCGCACGCGGGAGAGGGTCAGGGTGGGGGTGTTTCGGGGTCAGGCCCACCCCGGTCAATACAGGAAATAGCGCTGCGCCATCGGCAGCAGCGTGGCCGGCTCGCAGGTCAGGTGGACCCCGTCGGCACGCACCTCGTATGTCTCGGGATCGACTTCGATGTGCGGAGTCGCGGCGTTGTGGACCATGCGGCTCTTGTCGATCGCGCGAATGCCGCGCGCCGGCAGGACCAGACGCTCGAGCCCGAGCGCTTCGCCGACGCCGCGCTCGATCGCCGCACTGGGCAGGAACGTCACCGCAGAGGCGGCCAGCGCGCGGCCGAAGGCACCGAACATCGGCCGGTAGTGCACCGGCTGCGGCGTCGGGATCGAGGCGTTCGGGTCTCCCATCAGTGCGGCGACGATCGTACCCGCCTTCAGCACGAGGTCCGGTTTCACCCCGAAAAAGGCGGGCGACCACAGCACCAGATCGGCCAGCTTGCCGATTTCGACCGACCCGACATGCTCCGACAGCCCATGCGTCAGCGCCGGGTTGATCGTGTATTTGGCGATGTAGCGCTTCACCCGGAAATTGTCGTTGCGCTCCCCGTCCTCGGGCAGCGGACCGCGCTGGCGCTTCATCTTGTCGGCGGTCTGCCAGGTGCGGGTGATGACTTCGCCGACCCGGCCCATCGCCTGGCTGTCGGACGACATCATGCTGAAGGCGCCGAGATCGTGCAGGATGTCCTCGGCGGCGATCGTCTCGCGCCGGATGCGGCTTTCGGCGAAGGCGACGTCCTCCGGGATGCGCGGGTCGAGGTGGTGGCACACCATCAGCATGTCGAGATGTTCGTCGACCGTGTTGACGGTGAAGGGCCGTGTCGGGTTGGTCGAAGACGGCAGGACGTTCGGCAGCCCGCACAGTTTGATGATGTCGGGCGCGTGTCCGCCGCCCGCCCCCTCGGTGTGGAAGGCGTGGATGTTGCGGCCCTTGAAGGCGGCGACCGTGTCCTCGACAAACCCGCTCTCGTTCAGCGTGTCGCTGTGGATCGCGACCGCGATGTCGAACCGCTCGGCGACCGAGAGGCAGGTGTCGATCGCCGCCGGCGTCGTCCCCCAATCCTCGTGCAGTTTGAGGCCGCAGGCGCCGGCCTCGACCATTTCGACCAGAGCGCGCGGGTCTGAGGCGTTGCCCTTGCCGAAAAAGCCGAGATTGACCGGCAGCCCCTCTGCAGCC
>Ga0213875_10002462_pt1 | contig 11050 bp, 7 predicted proteins | sample BarmaccomBMRX_R8_FD_160105 | JGI IMG/M metagenome (GOLD analysis project Ga0213875, IMG submission 160105) | Root-associated microbial communities from Barbacenia macrantha in rupestrian grasslands, the National Park of Serra do Cipo, Brazil - RX_R8 | ecosystem: Host-associated > Plants > Roots... | reverse complement strand
GAGCGAAATCTTATCGTCTGACAAAGTTGGGTCGGAAACAGCTTCTGATCGAGCAATCGAAATGGGATCGGCTCACTAGCGCCATCGCTCGCGTCATGCGGCCGGCATAAACGGGAGGTTGCCTTGTTGCGGTGGTTCAAGCGCAGAAAGCCGCGCGACGAAGATATTGAAGACGAGTTGAATTATCACCTTGAAATGCTGGCGAAGGACAACCTCGACGCGGGAGAGAGTCCGGTTGAAGCCCGGTTGGCCGCGCGTCGGCGGCTTGGGAACAGGAGTTTAATTAAGGAGGCTACTCGGGAAATGTGGACGTGGACCTCACTCGAACGACTTGGGCAAGATTTGCGTATTGGCCTTCGTGGACTTGCGAAGACCCCGGGGTTTACTGCGGTCGCGGTTTCGACACTGGCCCTCGGAATCGGGGCGAACACTGCGATGTTCACGGTCATCAACGCAGCGCTTTTGCGTACGCTGCCGGCACGGGATCCCGAGCGCCTGGTGATTCTTTCGAATCCTGAGGCGCATGGTATCGGCGTGGGAGACGGGTCCGGGCCACGGTATATGTACGCCTATTCGGAGTTCGAGGCGCTCCGAGATCACAACCAGGTCTTTTCCGGTCTGTGCGCGGTAGACAGCAGCGTCCGACGCTCGCAAATTGTAGTCCAGGGCGCCGCGCCAACTGAGGAGAGCGAGCAGGCGGACGTCAGCATGGTCAGTGGCGATTATTTCAGCGTTTTGGGCATTCGCGCCTACCGCGGCCGCACCTTCACCGCTGAGGTCGATAAGGCGCCGCACGCGAACCCCGTCGCGGTTATAAGCCACAACTACTGGAGAAATCGGTTTGCGCTCGATCCGTCCGTTATCGGCCGCAAGATTCGCATCCGTCGCACCACATTCGACATCATCGGAGTCGCGCAGGCCGGATTCTCGGGTGAAACTGTTGGCGTTTCCAGCGATATATGGGTTCCGCTAAGCATGCAAAATGAAGTCTTTCCAGCATGGACAGACTTCCTGGAAAAGCCCTTAGATCCCCTGCAGAAGATTTTCTGGCTGCAACTGATCGCCCGATTGAAGCCCGGAGTCACCCTGAGCCAGGCCCAGTCCGGCATCCATCTAACTTTGCGGCAGATACGTCAGGCCGAGGTGACGGAAATGTCCGTCGACCGCCGTCGGGAATACCTCAACTTTTCAATTAAGCTGACGGACGGCAGCCGTGGAGCGACCAATCTAGGCGACTCCGTCCGCGACCCGCTCACGATTTTAATGGCGGTAGTCGGTTTGGTTCTGCTTATCGCATGCGCTAACGTCGCCAATCTTCTTGCTGCGCGCGGCGCTCGACGACAACGGGAGATCGCAGTGCGCCTGGCATTGGGAGCCGGGCGGCGCCGACTGCTGCAACAATTGCTGATCGAAAGCATGCTCCTTGCCATGCTCGGCGGTGCACTCGGGCTTGTCCTCGCCCGGTGGGGCGCATCGCTTCTGGTCAGGATGGTCTCTACAGAGTCGCACCGTGTGTTTCTCGACCTCCATCCGGACCCCGGAGTCCTTGCATTCACGCTCGGAATCTCGCTGCTCACAGGCCTGCTATTCGGTCTGGCGCCCGGGTTCCGGGCGACGCGGCTGGATTTGAACGCCGCTCTGAAAGGCTCAGCGAAAGGTACGGTAAGTCGCGAACTCAATCACGGCCGCATGCCCGCAGGCAGAATCCTGGTCGCGGGCCAAATTGCGCTGTCTCTCTCCGTATTAATTGTTGCCGGGCTGTTTCTGCACAGCTTTCAGAAGCTAACAAAGGTGAACCCGGGATTTGATCACGACCATATTCTGGAGTTTAATGTCGGTTTTCTCGAGTCCAGCGGTTACAAAGGACCTGCCGTACATCGTGTGCATAAGGAATTGCTCGAACGACTTCGAGAGATTCCCCAAGTGAAAGGTGCGACGCTCGCCTTCATGGGCCTGTTCGTTGGGAACGATACGGGCGACCAGATCTCGGTGGACGGTTCGAAGCCCCACACCGACTCTGAGCACAGCGTTCGAAAGGATCTTGTTCCGGCAAACCATTTCGCGGATATCGGCCAGCCGCTGCTAATGGGTCGCGAATTTAATAACGAGGATGAACACAGTAGCCAGCTGGTTGGTGTCATCAACCAAGCGCTGGCCAATAAGTACTTCCCAAACGCAAATCCGATTGGAAGAAGGATCTGGTTTGGCCATGATCACCCCCAGCAATTCGTTGTGATCGGTGTAGTGGCGGACTCAAAACACAACAGCGTTCGTGAGCCCACGGTAGGCGAGTTTTGGATGCCTTTCTTTAACGCGGAAGGCGATGAGCCTTCGTTCTGTACTTTCCAGGTGCGTTACACGGGGAATAGATCGGAGGTCGTCGCCGCCATTCGGGCTGCAGTGAAGGCAGCGGCCCCCGCAGTCCCGCCTATCGAAGTTCGCACGATGAATGAACTCATGGGCGAGTCGCTGACCACGCAACGATTAATCAGTCAGCTTTCAAGCTTTTTTGGCGTGTTAGCTCTTACGCTCGCCGCAATCGGGCTCTATGGTGTGATGGCGTACAACGTCGCCAGCAAGACGAACGAAATCGGCATACGCGTTGCAATCGGCGCACTGCCTCGGGATATCTTGAGCAACATCCTGAAAGAAACGGTTCTGCTGGTTGGCCTCGGGGTAGCTTTCGGGCTGCCCTCGATTTGGATCTCAAAGCGGTGGATCTCGAGCCAACTGTTTGGACTGAGCTCGCTCGACCCGCTGGTGATTGCCCTTGCAGTGCTGGTGTTGACGGTTGTGACAGTTGTGGCTGGATTCATTCCTGCGCGATGGGCTTCCCGAATAGATCCGGTCGCAGCACTCCGCTACGAGTGATTCAGCAGCTTTAAAGATTGCTACACTCCACGTTGGAGGAAACAAATTGAAAGCTCTTCTACGCATAACTTTACTAAGCGCCATTGCGGCCATTTGCTTGTTCGGCGATGTCACCTATGATCAATCCGCCAAATTCACCGGCGGCTCCCTGATCGACATGATGCGGAGTATGGCGAACAACCCGATGCTCGGCCGAATGGGTGGCGCGGGCATGAAAACGGCCTTTCAGGATCAGAATTTCAAGATCTATGTGAAAGGGTCCAAGATGGCACGAATTGGTGAATTAATATCGAGCATCTACGACCTCGATGCCGGTACAGTGACAACGATCAATCATCAGAAGCACACCTACTCTGTGATGACATTCGACGAAATGCGAGAGCAGATGCAGCGTATACAGCAGCGGGGCAGCCGGGGCCCAGCTCCTAATTTCGACTTCGATGTAAAGGTGGATAAGACTGGCCAGACGCGAACCATTGATGGACAAACGGCCACCGAAGTGATGATGACCCTCACCGCCAAGTCGGCGAGCGCGAACGGCCAGATGGTTGTAAAGACGGACCTGTGGGGTGTTCCGCTGGACGACACGAAACATGAACTGGTGGATTTTTACAAACGATTGTCTGAGAAGTTCGCATACGCCTTCGCCGGAGGTCCGGGCCTAGGCGGAGGTGGAGCGGGGATTGCAGCGGCGATGAAGGAAAGTCTTAAATTGGATTCGTACCCGATTTTGGACGATATCGACGTAAGCGGAGTCGCCGGGTCCATGAACCCGATGATGGGCCAAGGAAATCCCGATCCGAACGCCCCTCTCATCAAAATGGAAATGCACTCGTCCAATTTCGTTGCGGGTTCTGTGGACGATTCGAAATTTGCCGTTCCGGCCGGATATAGCGAGGAAAACCGGCGCCGGTAATCGCCGCTCTATTTTCAAACCGAAAAGGCCCGCTAAATTCCGATGCGGAAGTCAGCGGGCCTTTGGTTTACTAGAACGACTATTCGATGTCGCGCGGGCGCTTCTTACGGTTGCGCTTACGCGCAAGAGCTTCCTTCGTCCGGCGCTTTTCCCCCGGCTTCAGGTAAAACGAATGCCGCTTGATTTCCTTCACAATATCTTCCTGCTGCACCTTGCGTTTAAAGCGTCGCAAGGCGCTCTCAAGAGTCTCACCCTCTTGGAGATGGACTTCTGCCAATTAAGAACTCACCACCTTCCGGAATGTCCCGGCTGCTTCGCGGAAGCAGCGGGAACAGCTTCATTGTAACGTGCTCAGGTTGTTTAGGCAGCTTCGGTAATCCGATGCTCTAGAATTAGGGCAGTGCGAACCCTGAAGGTGCGCCACTAAGGTCAACCATGAAAAACTCCACCGATGCGTATTCACAGCCAACCTCCGGGCTGTTGCTGGGATCTGAGCCGCTCGAAGCCGGGCAACACCGGTTCAATTTGAGAACAAGAGGCGATGACAGCCGCGATAAAGATGACTCTCTCGATAAAACCGACACGGGCGATGACGATTCTAGCGATCAGGAGGATTCCAGCGATAAGCTTGACTCAACGGACAAGCTCGATTCGGGTGACAAGACTGACTCGGGTGACGACGACGGCAAGGACTAGCATCCGCTGAGCGATTCCAATCCAATCTTTTGAAACATGGCGCCTCATACTCTCGCCGAGCTCCTGGCGCCATTCGATGCGGAAGCTTTCCTGCGAAACTGCTGGAGTCAAAACTTCCAATACTTCCCCGGTACGCCCGGCAGGTTTTCCGAGTTGTTGCCTTGGTCTGTTCTAAACCGGATCCTGCGGCAGCACCGGCTCGATTCACCCCGAATCCGATTATTCCGGGAGGGCGAGTCGGTCCCTCCAAATTCTTTTCTTTCCTACCAGACCAGCCGGCGAAAAACTCAAATCCCGCGACTTCGTACCGCTGAACTGACTCGCGAATTAAGAAACGGCGCCACGTTGGTTCTCGATGCAGTGGACGAACTTCACGACCCGATTACCGCATTAGCCGAAGCACTCGAAAGCGTCTTCCGGGTGCGCATCCAGGTGAACGCTTATGCCGGCTGGCGAACCTCCCACGGGTTTGATTTGCATTGGGACGATCACGACGTCTTCATCGTCCAGGTTGCCGGAAGAAAACAGTGGAAGGTCTACGGAATGACTCGAAAGTATCCACTGAAAGCGGATTCGGGGCCTGATTTGCATCCACCGGAAGCGCCGCTCTGGGAAGGTCTGCTCGAAGACGGCGACCTCTTGTATATTCCGCGCGGCTGGTGGCATGTTGCTACTCCCCTGGACGAACCGACGTTGCACCTCACTATCGGAGTACATAACCCGACCGGGATGGATCTGCTCTCCTGGTTCGTAGACCGCTTGCGAACGAGTGAGGACGTACGCCAAGATCTGCCCCGATTTGCTTCTCGACCCGAGCAGGCCGCGTTTGCGGATCGAATTCGAAATCTGTTTCTGGAACAGTGGCATCCGGGTTTGCTCCAGCTTTATTGGGGAGATATGGATGCAAAAGCCGAGCCGCGTCCCGTTTTAGGCTTGCCATGGTCTGCGGGCCGCGACGCGCTTCCGCCTCCTGGTTCACCATTTCAAGTGAAATGGAATGTGCCTCGCCCCATCATTCCGAAGAGCAATGGACATCAGGAGTTCGAGATCGCTTGCAACGGACGAAGTTGGCGCTTCGCGGAGGGCGCGCGACCTATAGTTGAATTACTTCGCGAGAAAAACTCCTGCTCGGCGGCTGAGCTTCACGCCGTCGTTTCCGGTCACCTGGACCCCCAAACCGTGCGGGCGTTTCTCGGAGAACTCGTGAGCAGCGGCTTAGCCGTTATCGTCGATCATTCTGCACCGCACGAATGAGCCGCTTCTTTTGCTCCATAGCGTCTCAGGAGAACCGGGAGCAGATCTTTGGCACGGTTCCTTTCATTGCCAAATGGCTGCTCGTCGAATATCCGGCTGCCTGGAGAAATCACGCGATCGAAAAAAGCAATTTTTCAGAGATGGTGAAGCGGCATCTTTCAAGCTATGCTGACGCGGTTCCAAACAGCCGCCAGATTCTGATACGCCAGGCTCACAAATCGCGTGACGGTTTCGTCCTCTGTTTTGTCGTGAACTCCCGAGAAGATGAACCGGAAGTGGGCCAGCTCGAAGTTGAGAGCTATGACCAACTCCTTAATCTGAATTTCGCGACCTTGGAGCATAGTGCCGAGAACCAGAAGCTGGACCATCCCTTATTCTTGGTTTGCACGCATGGCACGCATGACAAGTGCTGTGCAAAATTTGGCTTGCCAGTCTACAAGGCGGCGCGGCAGCAAGCTGGAGACGAAGCTTGGCAATGCTCGCACATCGGCGGCGACCGCTTTGCCGCCAATTTGATCTGCTTTCCCCACGGGATTTATTATGGCCACGTCACTCCCGCTGATGTGGAACCGATTCTCGCAGCCTACCGCCGCGGTGAAATTTACCTGAAAAATTATCGGGGACGCTGTTGTTTCCCTCGCGCGGCTCAGATCGCCGAGTACTTCATTCGCTCCGAATCGGGAATCAAAAGGATTGCATCTCTTCACTTTCTGACTAGTAAACAGACCGACGCGGGAACCTGGCGAGCATCTTTCACAAGCCGTCCAGATGGGAACCTTCACCAAGTCGAGTTCCGCGTTCGCGAAGCGCAATTCAACGCTTATCTGACGTGTAGCTCTACGACTGAGAAACCAATGTTGCGCTATGAGCTTTCGAGTTACTCGGTGGCGCAGGCGCAAACCTGATGAATCACTTCGCAAGAATCCGTCGGCGAATCGAAAACAAGGCGATCGCGAGAACACCAATCGCAGCAAGTCCAAATGAGACCGGTTCGGGCGCGGGGTCCAGCTTACCAAAGAGACCGTCCATCTGCCCGTTGATGCCCGCGGTGAAATAGAGCGCATTGAGATCGGCATTCGTGCCGCCAGTCCGAAAATCGAGCGACCAGAGAAAGTCGTTCACAATGGGCTTTCCATTGCCTCCATCTAGCGTGCCAACGAAAGCATTGGTGGTTGGATTGTAAGCGTTGATCTCACCGTTTCCGAAATTGCCGATCAACAGATCGTTTCCAAAGTTGCCGAAACCGGCGGGCGCGAGTGCCATGCCCCAAGGCGCATAGAGCGGACCGCCCGTAGCCAACCGTTTCACAAAAGCGCCGCTTGTCGTAAAGACATCGACGTATCCGCCGGGCAGACCTGTGCCCATGGAGCTCAATTTCGCATAAGTGACGTACAAATCCGAACCAATAAGTTCGATATTAAACGGAACGAAACCGGACACCGCCTTCGGGTCCGTAAAGTTACCCGATAACGTGACCGCCTTGTAATTAGAATCGAACACGCGAATCTTTCCCGTAGAATCGGCGGCATAGAGATAATTCGAACTGCCGACGCTGGCAAGCGCCAGACCTGTATAGATGGCCCCCGGTGTTGATACCGTATTAACCGCGGCAGTGAATGGCGAGTCGCCTGGATTCCAGCCGCTGATCGTTCCATTCAAGCTATCGAAAATAAAGAACGCCGGTTTGCCGTCGGGCAACACAAAACCTGGTGTGCTGCTAAAGGCAGTGCTGTTGAACACTTGCCCCGTGGGGCCCGTAAGAGGAGGAGTGCCAGCAGGAATCGTAACCGTCAAACCCTGTTTGATTCCTGCGCCATCATAAAGAGTAGAATTGCCGGACCCCTGATTCGAGATCCAAAACGGCGAATTAGGTGCGAAAGAAACACCCCACGGATTCTTCAGAGCCGGGTCCGTATAAATTGCGAGGCCCGACACATCGGAAACCAGGTTAGTTTGATCAAAGGGATCAGAGAGCATGCGCTGAGGCGTCAAACATACGGCAGCGCAGAGTACGGAACAAGACACAATAAATTTGCGAGATATTTGAAACACTTGAACCTCCGGGAAATACCTTTCCAAAGCAATAATATTCCAAAGGAGACAACACTCGCTTGAATCTCCTGTAAAGTTTTTGTAAAAGCGCGCATTCGACTTATGGCTGACACTCGAATCTGTCCCCGATCCCAAGACTTCGCCGCTTGGTACCAGGACGTAGTTCTTCAAGGCGACTTGGCGGAACCTGCCGAAGTGGTCAAAGGCTGCATGGTAATCAAGCCCAACGGCTATGCGATCTGGGAAATCCTGCAACGTGAGCTCGACACGCGGTTCAAAGCCAGTGGGCATCAGAACGTCTATTTCCCGCTCTTAATTCCCCAGAGTTTCTTGCGAAAAGAGGCGGAGCACGTCGAAGGCTTCGCCCCGGAGTTGGCCGTTGTCACCATCGCGGGCGGAAAGGAACTGGAAGAACCATACGTCATTCGCCCGACTTCGGAAACCATCATCGGCTACTTCTTCTCGCGCTGGATCCAGAGTTGGCGCGATCTTCCGCTCCTGCTGAATCAATGGGCCAACGTAATGAGATGGGAGCTACGCACTCGCCTGTTTTTGCGCACTTCGGAATTCTTGTGGCAGGAAGGACACACAGCTCACTCATCGCACGACGAGGCGATCGAGGAAGTGCTTCGCATCTTGGACATCTATGCCGAAGTCGCCGAACAGGTGATGGGCATGCCCGTCATTAAAGGCGTGAAGACGAGCGCGGAGAAGTTCGCCGGCGCTGTTCGCAGTTACTCGATAGAAGCGATGATGCAGAACGGCTTAGCTCTCCAAGCGGGAACCAGTCACGACTTAGGCCAGAATTTCGGTCGCGCATTCGACGTCAAATTTCAAACCAAGGAGGGCAGATTAGATTACGTATGGCAGACAAGCTGGGGTGTTAGTACTCGCCTGATCGGCGGTCTGGTCATGACTCACTCGGATGATAAAGGTCTCGTGCTGCCGCCCAAAGTGGCGCCTAAGAAGGCTGTGTTAGTTCCTATCTATCGAAAAGATGAGGAACGTGTGGCCGTTTTGGAAACCGCGCGGAAGATTGCCGCTGATCTGAACATCAGCGTCGATGATCGGGAAGGACAAACGCCAGGTTCGAAGTTCTTCCATTGGGAACGCCGAGGCGTCCCCGTAGTATTAGAACTTGGGCCGCGCGACGTGGCCGCAGGCACTGCGGTTATCAAGCGCCGAGATACCGGCGCAAAGCAGATAGTTCCGCACTCGGATCTCGCCTCCAAACTAAGTGCCACCTCTGACGAAATGCAACGAGATCTCTACCAGGCCGCGAAAGCGCGCCTGAAAGAGAACTGCGTTTGCGCAGACTCTTTGCAGGAAGTGGAAGCGCTCTTACGGGAAGTAACGGCCGAAAAAGGTGGAGGTAAGTTCGTTATGGCGCACGTCAAGGATGATCCGCTTTGCGATGCGCGCTTAAAAGAACTGAAGGCCAGCATCCGCTGCATTCCTCTCGAGGACGAATACGAAGGCGCAGGAAAATGCATCATCACTGGCGAGCCGGTGTCGGAACGCGTGGTGATTGCAAAAGCGTACTAAATCAATCGCTCATCAAGAAGATGCAGGGCCGCTCCTGATCGCGCACGACTTCCCAATAGCGCTGCAGGATGGAGTAAACCATGAGGCCCGTTTCCCCTTCCCCGAGAAGCAAATATCGAAACGATTGGCGCATCGGGTTTTGCCGGGTTAATCGCACAAAAACCGATGCCGGATGCGCGAGCTCACTCAAATACGCGATCGCATTCGCCTCGGCGACAGCTTGCGAAGCATCCACCAGATACTGCCCATTTTCCTTTCTGATGGTCAGTTCGAGCGGAGAGAAAAACTCGCTACGATTGTCCAGCAGGTGAACGCGCACAAACGCCAGCGGACGGTCCGTATTGTAATACTGCCCAATCTGCTTAGCGTGACTGGCGCGGACATCCGGATCGAGGCTGGGAACGGGCACTAAGTCGACTTTTTGGTGAACGAGCTCCAGCCAGAGCCGTTCGGACGCTTCATCGCAGAAGCGGTGCCCCTCGACGCGAAGCTCCGTCGATCTCATATAACGGCTGACTCCGCTGAGAATCAGAATAAAAAGAACAAAGAGGCTGGCGATAATAATACCGTCCGTGCGCTCCTTGATGTTCACGATCGTCGTATAGGCGAAAACCACCACTACGCCCCAGCAGTAAGCACCCATTCCATGCGCGCCCTCTTTCCAGAGGGAGATGGCCGAGGCGACCGCGGCAGAAGACATTAAGACCAGAACACCTGTGGCGTAAGCTCCGCCCTGCGCGTCGACGTTCGCACGGAATACTAACGTCACGATAACGTCGAAGGCAAAGAGAACCAGCACGAGCGGCCGCGCATAAGCTACCCACTGGGGCGCCAACCCTACCCGGGGCAGGTACCGCGGAACAAGGTGAAGTAACCCCGCCATGGCGGATGCGCCGGCAAACCAGAGAATCAGAATGGTCGAGATGTCGTATATCGAGCCAAACACATTTCCCAAGTAAAGGTGCGCCATGTACGCAATGGCGCGACCGCTCGCCGGGCCGCCCTCTTTGTACGCCGCGGGCGAAATCAGTAATGCCGAAACAAACGCCGAGAGCAGAAGAAGCACGCTCATAATCACGGCCGCGGCAATCAGCAATCTTCGGGTATTTCGAATGCGGCCAACCGGCCGGTCCTGCTGCTCATCGTTCGCCTCGCCCCTGATCAGCGGCATCACCGATACGCCGGTTTCGAAACCACTCAAACCGAGCGCCAACTGAGGAAATAAAATGATCGCTGCGATGCCGACGTGTGTCCAACTTCCCTGCGCGCGCAGAGCATCCAGCCAATGCGTGTACAAAACCGGCTGGGACATCACCACAAACAAAGTTTTAATCAGAACAATTACGTTCAGGATCAAATACGGAACACAAACCAGAGTTGCCAGCCGGATCGCTTCTTTAAAACCCTTCAGAAACACCGCAGCCAACAGGGCCAGCAGGAAAAGCGTGAGGGTCATGCGGGCGTCCCTCAGAAAGGGATGCAGAAATGGATTCTCGGTCGCGTGAGTAGCGGCATCCGCTGCCGACAAAGTCATGGTGATCACGAAATCCGTGGCCGCGAATCCCAGCAGCACCAGCACCAAAAGACGGCCCCACCAGGCGGGCAGAAGATTTTCAAGCATCGCAATCGATCCCTGGCCGACATAGGAGCGCCCGGCCACCTGCGAATAGATCGGAAGGGCGCAGAGCAGGGTGACCGCCACCAGCACGGCGGTTG
>Ga0213875_10002461_pt1 | contig 11050 bp, 7 predicted proteins | sample BarmaccomBMRX_R8_FD_160105 | JGI IMG/M metagenome (GOLD analysis project Ga0213875, IMG submission 160105) | Root-associated microbial communities from Barbacenia macrantha in rupestrian grasslands, the National Park of Serra do Cipo, Brazil - RX_R8 | ecosystem: Host-associated > Plants > Roots... | reverse complement strand
GGCAAACCGTTTGTATGAGGCCGCGGGTTTCAAGCATTTGTTGACCACGGCGGAAGGCAGGGACAACGTGAACTGGTACGGAAGAGGTCTAGAGCGCGCGAAAGAGGCGTGATCCGTTCATAACGTCAAGCATGAAAGACAGTGTTCGAAGTATCTCCTGGTTTCGAACCTTCAATGATTCACGAGCAGAAACGTCGCGCCTGAGGGTCTGCGTGGTCTGGGCGTTGGCCCTGTGCATTGCATCCATCAGCTTTGCGTTCGGAAGACACGCGCTTGCTGCCGGTATCGCGGCGATCAGTTCAGGTTTGAGCATTGGCGCGCTCTGCTCGCGCAGCTTTGAGCGAACCATCTGGCAGATTTTCGCGGTGCTCGGAGATTGGCTGGGGCGCGCCGCAGCTTTTCTCCTGCTCGCTCCGATTTACTTTGTGCTGTTGCCCTGCATACGCTGGTTCCAGCGGCTCGGCGCAAGCGATCCGTTTTGCCGCCGATCGGAAACGCACCAGACGCTCTGGAAAGAATCCGATGCGGATGACCGCAAAGTCCGGCTTCTGGACGCGGCTTTCGCTTCGGTGCGAGTCCCGCGATCACGGCCCTATGCCGTAGCCGCAGTGAGCCTGGTTCTGTTGTTCGCGGCATCAGAAATCACGCTGCGAATTTTCGGGTTTGGACATCCGGTGGTGTACGTGCTGGATCCGCAGGCCGGATACTATCCTTTGCCCGGGCAGACCGTGACTCGGGAACGTGGTGCATCGCTGCGGTTCAACTCCTTCGGTATGCGGGCGCCCGATTTTCCCCGCGAGAAACTGCCCGGAGTTTTCCGGATTCTGATGCTCGGAGATTCCACCCTTTATGGAGGGTCCTACATCGATCAGAAGGATCTCTATGCGCGGCGCCTCGAAGCGGCCCTGAGAGAGACCGGTCACCCGAAACTAGAGGTGCTGAACATGGGGGTGAACGGTTGGGGCCCATTTCACGAGCTCGGCTATGTCCGCCGCTTCGGGACTTTCGGCGCGGATCTCGCCATCATCTGTGTTCCAGTGGGCGATGTGTACCGGCCTTTGTACGGCCTCGAAGCCCTGCCGTTCTTTTCGAACCACGCCAAACCGATGTTTGCCGCCGAAGAGGTGTTCCGCCACCTGACTTGGCGATATACGGAATCGAGACTAGGTACTTACTCTACTCAAGGTCTCAAGTATCAACGCGAGCAGGGGATTCGCGCCTACGTGGATTTAGTTCGCGAGTTGCAGGAAAATCATGCCGAGGTGATCGTCGAGATCTTGCCGCAACTGAAATCCGGCTTCTTCGGAGCGCATTCGGCGGATGAAGACGGCATCGTCGAGGAGCTTAGAACCGGTTTGAAGCCGTATGGCGTGCCGGTCCATTTCCCCGTCGCTCTCTTCCGCGGACAAGGCCGGCAGGAACAGCTCTATCACGACAAGGTACATCTCGATGCGCTCGGGCACACCATCTACGCCCGCTACCTGACCCAGCAAGTGGAAACCGCGAGCAGCAGGCTCCAGGCGTGGATGCATTCGCCGGTATTGGTAGGTTCCCTGTGAACATCTTAGGGATCAGCGCCTTTTATCACGACAGCGCCGCCTGCCTGGTCCAGGATGGCCGGATTGTAGCGGCGGCGCAGGAAGAACGCTTTACACGCAAGAAGCACGATCCGCGCTTGCCCAAGCATGCGATCGCTTACTGCCTGGACGCGGGCTCTGTCCGCAGTGGGGAAATCGATGTGGTGGTCTTTTACGAGAAACCGCTCACGAAATTCCTGCGGCTGCTCGCCACTTACCGCGAAGTTGCGCCGAAGGGGTGGAAATCGTTTCTCATGGCCGTTCCCGCGTGGCTAAAAGATAAAGCATGGATTCCGCATCATATTGAAAGCTTTCTAAACACTGCGGGATATGGCGTTCCCAAGCGCTTCCTGTTCACGGAACATCATCATTCCCATGCTGCAAGCGCATTCTTCCCTTCTCCTTTTGCCGAAGCGGCCATCGTGACCGTCGACGGCGTGGGCGAATGGGCTACCAGCACGATCGGCCTGGGCGAGGGGAACCGAATGCGTGTGCTGAGGGAAATGCATTTTCCGCATAGCTTGGGCATGTTGTACAGCGCATTCACGTACTTTTGCGGCTTTAAAGTGAATTCGGGCGAGTACAAGCTGATGGGGCTCGCGCCCTACGGCGAGCCCCGCTACGTCGAAAAGATTCGCAATAACCTCGCGGATTTCAGCGAAGACGGATCCATTCGCCTGAATCTCGAATACTTCGGCTATCTCGACGGGCTGAAGATGACGAACGTTCACTTCGACGAGTTGTTTGGCGGGCCGCCACGCAATCCGGAATCTGAAATCACGTCGAGAGAGATGGATCTCGCGGCTTCGATTCAGGCGGTGACCGAAGATGCCGTTTTCAAGATGGCTCGCTACGCTCAAGCACTTACCGGCAAGCGGCAGTTGTGTCTCGCCGGTGGCGTAGCGCTCAACTGTGTAGCCAACGGAAAACTGCTTCGAACTGGTCTGTACGACGATATCTGGATTCAGCCGGCGGCCGGCGATGCGGGCGGCGCGTTGGGCGCGGCTTTTTACATCTGGCATCATGTGCAGGGCCATCCTCGAGATTGCCACGGGCGACAGGATCGGATGCAGGCGGCTCTGCTCGGGCCCGAATTCCAGCCGGAACAGGTCGAAACTTTTCTCGAGCAAAACGGTGTTCCGTATCACAAATACACCGAGAGTTCGCTCGGCCAGACAGTAGCTCGTTCGATCGCGGACGGCAAAGTCGTGGGCATATTCCAAGGGCGCATGGAATTCGGTCCTCGGGCCTTGGGCAACCGCTCCATCCTTGCTGACGCCCGCAGCGAAAAAATGCAGTCCTATCTCAACCTGGCCACGAAGTTCCGCGAAAGTTTCCGTCCTTTCGCGCCGATCGTGCTCGAAGAGGACGCCGCATCTTTTTTCGAGTTTCTGAAATTCTCGCCGTATATGCTGCTGGTCGATCAAGTCCGCGCGGAACGCCGGTACGCATCTCCCAAACCGGAGACCGCGCTGAGTCTGAAGGAATGGGTGAATACGCCGCGCAGCGACGTGCCCGCTATTACCCACGTCGATTACTCGGCGCGTGTTCAGACCGTCAATCGCGAGCAAAATGCGCGCATTTATGACATTCTGCAGGAGTTTAAGCGCCTCACAGGTTACGGCCTGATGGTGAACACCAGCTTTAACGTCCGCAGCGAGCCCATCGTGTGTACGCCCGAAGATGCCTATCGTTGTTTTATGCGCACCGGTATCGACCTGCTGGTACTGAATAACTTTGTTCTGCATAAAGCGGAACAGCCCGAGTGGACCGAACAATTCAATTGGCGTGAAGAATTCGGTTTGGATTGAGCGGCAACTCGAAATGTGGGGTATCGGCGGCGTGAACGAAAAATTGTATGTGGAATAGATCGAAATGGGCTGTACTACTGACGAGGGATATCCTCAGGCTCGGTATCGTGAACCGGTCTTATGCGGTCTCGTTCGCTCTCCTGGGCCTGCTGGTACTGGCCGCCACAATCGTGGCTGCAGAAGTATCTGCGCCATTCATCTATACCCTCTTCTAATTCCGGATGAAGTTCATTTATGTTTTAGCGTTTGGCCAGATGCTCGCGTTGACCGGTGTTCGGCCATTCCCGTTGCAAGCTCAGGAACCGGCTCGGACTACGGTCAATCCGGCAATGGATATCGATTCCTACGCCGATCTCAAGCAGGCGATTGCGGCGACCGGCTCGTCGCCCCGAACTTTGCAGATTTCAAAAAAATGGGCGACCGGAAGCCTAGAAATTCCTCCCGGCGTGACGCTCGAGTTCTTCGGAGGTGGATTGATCGAAATAGCCTCCGGCGCGACGGTGACCATCCGTGGCGCATTGGGCCATCCTCCTCTCCGGCAGATCTTCGCGGCCTCCGGAAGAAATGACGGTTCCCCCGGAAGCGGGAGTGTCAAATTTTCGGCTGGCGTGTTAGCCGAGGCCTACTCGGTATGGTGGGGCGACAGCGGTGATGGGAGCAGCGACGCCAGCGACGCCATCAACGCAGCGATTTCCTCCAACGCCAAAATTATTTGGATCCTCGAAGGCACTCATTTGATTAACCGGCCCATCAATCTGGCCAATTCCATCGGTGGAAGAGTGCTTAGAGGCGTCGGACGTTCCTATAATCAGTCCACGCAAATCGCCGCTAACACGGGAGCCGTAGCCATCGATTGCACGGGATCGGACAACGTCATTATCCAGGATTTGAGAATCACCACACAGCCGCAAGTGGTGAAAAATCCTTCTATCGTCGGAATTCTCTACGGCAGAACCGCTCGAAACCTCTCCGCGGGCGCCAACACGATCGATAATGTTCAGGTCACGATCGCGTCCAATAATTCCGCCAACCACGGTCAAGGCTCGGTGGCAGTCTACGATGACGAGTCGGAAGAATTCCGCGCGAATAGCGTCGACCTCCGCGCGGATACACCCATAGTCTTTACCCGCAACAACGTGTATAACATCGTGTCGGACCTCGCGAAAACAGACGATAGCGCGCGTTCCATGGGCGATGCGGCGATTCTCGGCGGCAGCGAATTGTATTCCCTCGGGAAAGACAAAAGCGCTCTGGTGATTCAAGGCGGAACCAACATTGCCCTCGACGAAACCTACCTCGTAGCGCCGCGCGCTGCTATCGCGGACACCGTCGCAGCGGTTTCTCTGATGGAATCTCATCGGGTGACTTTGAGAGTGATGATCGAGGGTTACGGACGCGCTATTTACGCCAACAATTTGAACCAGTCTCTCACCATCGAGGGCACGTTCAATAGCCCCCGCTCCTCTTATGTTTTCTTAGATGGAATGCACCCCGGGCAGTTTGGCGGGCCGCCCGGAATTACCGACGGACTTATTAATCTCGTACCTTTTGGAGGGACTTCTTTTCCCTATCCGGTGATCGAAACCAGCGGGCGTCAACGCGGGATTACGAACACACAGATTCACATCCCGACGGGTGGATCGATTAATGCGCCGGGCGGGCCATTTACGGGAAACATCCTTTTTGCCAGTTCCGGTACGCCTGCTGTTACATCGCTCGCCGGTTCGAGCTCTTTCCTGGTTCTTGGTTCGAGTGGAATCAATGCAGGCGGAAGTTTATTTTCCGCATTTCGGATCGGGTCGCAAGGGGCAACCGCGCTTGCTTCCGGCGACCTCCGCTTGGGCCCGGGCTGGGGCAGCGGGGCGACGGTCAGCTCTATCGATGCAAACGACCAGCGTGGCCGGTTCACCATTTCATCTGCCGGAACTGGTCAGGTGTCCAATCCGACCGTGACACTAAACTTCAAGGACGGTCCGTGGCCCAAGCCTCCCTTTGCTGTAATTGCGCGGAATGGAGGAGCGCAGCCCGCGATCACGCCCTTATGGAGCACGAATACGACGAGCATCGTTGTGACCTTCCCTGGAACCCCGAAACCAGGCGAAAAGTACAGCTTTGAATTTATAGTTATGGAATAGCACGGGCAGCGCAGCGATGCCCGACGCTCCCACATTGGTTAGAGTAAGTCGTCGATGATCGGACCTCTGGTCTGCCTATTCCTGCTCTCTTTCGCGCTGGCGTGGGCGGCCTTTTGCAACGGCGGCATCGCGACCGCGGACTGGTCGGTATCGCTCGCGATCCTGGGTTCTGCGTCGGCCGGTTACTGGCTCTTCACTTCGCGCAGGCATCGCGCCCCGGGTCTGAAGCGATGGGTGCGCTGGCCGGTTTACGCTTTGACAGGCTATCTTGTCTTTCAACTCATACCGCTGCCTGCCGGGTTGCTCCAGATCCTTTCACCCGCGCGCGCAGCGCTTCTCCGATCGCTCGGCCCAGTGATGCCGGGCATGCATGAGGCGCCGCTCAGTGTCGCGCCTCCGGCCGCTCTGCTCGGCGTCTTTACATTGCTCGGATGTATCGCGGCATTCTTGCTGGTTCGGGAACTGGCCTGGCGCTTCTCCTCGAGGCCGTGGATTCCGCTCTTCCCCTTAGTTTTTATAGCGGCCTTAGAAGCCTCAATCGGGATGTACCAGGTGTTTGCCGCATGGCCTTCGGGCCATGCCACGGGAACGTACGCGAATTACGATCATTTCGCGGGACTGCTCGAAACCGTTCTGCCGTTCCCCGTGCTCTATGGCGTGGCAGTCTTACGGCGCGCCAAACGCGCGCCCGATTCTTCCACCTGGCGCGCTTTCGCCGCGTGTGGTTCCTGGCTCATTGCCGCTCTTCTGCTGCTTGCCGTCATCTACTCTCTGTCTCGAACCGGTTTCCTGGTCGGCGTAGCGGTGCTGTTTATTATAGGCGCCTTGAGTATAGGTCCCCGGACGCCCTCCCCTGGCCGGCGATGGGTATCGCTCGGGGTTCTTGGCGCGATGATCGTTTTGCTTTTGATCGTGCTGCCACCCGACCAGTTAATCGAGCGTTTTGCGATGTTTTCTTCTACCGAAAAGCTCTCCTCCGACACTCGTCTTTTCTTATGGAAGGAAACACTTTCGCTCATATCGGAGTTCCGCTGGTTTGGCTGCGGATTGGGCGGCTTCGAATCGGCATTTCTGAAGTATCAGGCAGCCGCTGCAAACTCTAGCGTCGGTTTCGCGCACAACGATTATTTGCAGTACCTGGCCGAGCTTGGCATAATCGGTTTCGCGCTCCTCGCGGCTCTTTTATCCGGTATTCTCATGCAGATTTTTCGCGGCGTCCTTCAACTTACATATGAGAACCGCAGGTTGATCGTCATCGGCTGCGCCGGCGCGTTCGCGGCCGTGCTGCTGCACAGCTTGGTCGACTTCAATATGTGTATCCCCGCGAATGCGTTGACCTTGGCGTGGATCGGAGGAATCGGCTCGATGAACGGATTGGATTAAATCACGAGCAGAGTCACAAAAATTGGAGACTTATCAGTAAGCGCAAGGAGTCGATCTTTTGAAATTAGGAAACCAACGGGTTGTAGTTTGCGGCGGCGGTGGATTCATCGGCGGTCATCTGGTGAAAGGGTTGCTCGCGCAGGGTGTAAATGTTGTTCGCTCGGTGGACATAAAGCCCGAGAGCGAATGGTACCAACAGTCCCGCCATGTCGAGAATCTGGTTCTCGATCTGAAAGACAAGGAGGCCTGCGAGGAAGCCGTCCGTGACACGGACGTCGTGTTTAATTTGGCTGCCGACATGGGCGGAATGGGATTTATCGAGAACAACAAGGCATTGTGTATGTTGAGCGTTCTCATCAACACAAACCTGTTGCTCGCCTCGCGCAACGCGGCTGTCGAGCGGTTCTTCTTTTCCTCCTCGGCTTGCGTTTATAACGGCGAGAAGCAGAAAAGTCCGCGCGTCACGCCCCTCAAAGAGGAGGATGCCTATCCGGCCTTGCCTGAAGATGGATACGGATGGGAAAAGCTGTTTAGCGAGAGGATGTGCCGCCATTTCGAAGAGGATTTTGGATTGCAGTGCCGCGTTGCCCGTTATCACAACGTGTACGGACCTCTCGGAACCTACGCAGGAGGGCGCGAGAAGGCCCCTGCCGCCATTTGCCGCAAAGTGATCGAAGCCAGGGCGTCGGGAAAGCGCGAAATCGAGATTTGGGGCGACGGCAAGCAAACGCGAAGCTTCATGTATATCGACGATTGCCTCAAGGGCACCCAGATGATCCTCGAGAGCGACATTCACGAGCCGCTTAACTTGGGCAGCAGCGAGCTCGTCACGATTAACGAGCTCGTGGATATCGTCGAGGAAATTGCCGGTCTAAAGCTGAAAAGGATTTACAAGCTCGATGCTCCGAAGGGCGTAAACGGCCGAAACAGCGATAACACCAAAATCCGGAAACTACTTGGATGGGAGCCGTCTGTGCGGTTGAGAGACGGCATGGCCAAAACGTATGAGTGGATAGAAACTCAGATGCTCGTTCCCGTGGAGAAATAATCTCAGACAGCTAGGGAGCCGGGCTGAGCTCGACAGAATCGACCCAGGCTGTGCCCGCGATTTTGTTGTCGAACCGAAACGTGGGGTGTCTTGCGATCTCGACCCGCACCAGCGCCGTTTGGGGACCGACTTGAAAGGTGCGCTCCACGCCCGTCCAGTCGTGAGTTCCCGTGAGCGGCTCTGTTGCGACGTCCAAAAACCGGGGTTCCACCGCATCACAGACCCTTAAAGAGATGCCCAGATCTGTCGTGAGCGCATCCGTCTTCACAAACGCGCGGGCTCTCCATTTTCCTGGTTTCAAGACAGTCTGTTGAAACACCTGATGGAAATCGACGTTTTCGTTGCCGGCAAACACTAGCTTCAGGGACCAGCGGCCGTCCTTCGCTACGCCTTCCGTTCTGGCGGTCTGTACATCGCTCGTCGATTCAATCGTCCAATCGAGTGGCGAAGGTTGCGGCGCCGCCTCGAAGCTGCCATTAAAGACCCAGTTTCTTTGACGGTAATCGGGCTCGGAACGGGAGTTCATGGCCCTCCATGTCTCGGCCGCATCTTCATCCTTTTTATTGCGAATCAGGAAGCCTAAATACTCACCCGCGGTCTTGCTGTCGTAAAGGGATTTTTGAGAAATCCATTTCCAGGTAGTTTCCGCGTCCGCCACTTGATTGCTCTCCATCAGAAAACGGAGAAATGCTTGTGCCGGGATAAAATTCGGCGGTATTCCCTTCGAAAGCACTTCATCGACCGGAATACCCATACGGGTATAGGTCAGAAATGCAGCATTATTGTACTCGGAAAGTTCTGGATTTCGGAGGATAGTCGACAGATTGTGTAGCGTCTGCGGGTAATCGTTGATGCTGAAGTAAAAATTCGCCGCTCGGAACAGTATCACCGGACTGTGCGGTCCTGCTGCGAGCGCTCGCTGAAAGCAGTATTTGGCTGCGTCTAACTCGTTGGCGCTCGCCATCATTTCCCCGACATCGGCCCATCGATATGCCGACGCCGAATCGAGCGCCAGAGCGCGTTTGAGCTCTGCCGCGATGCGCCCGCTTTGGGCTGCAGCGCTTTCCTGTTTAAGCTCGAAAACTCGCTCGCTTGAAAACTCGTCCGGGCAAAGCCAAGCCCGGCAGAACCGTTCCTGAACTGCCAAATCGGCGGTTGACCTGTTCAACCAAATCGCAGTAGCCCCGTAGAAAGCGACGGCTAGGCTGGTCACACACGCATAAACCTTAAAGATGTGGCCTCCGACTACCGATAATAACGCAGTGGTTCATTTTGGGATTGAAAGATTTAAGCGACAAAAATGGAGGTATTCCCTTGAATTGTGAAAATGCATCAGATACACTGAGGTCGGTTGGGAGGTGCTTCCAGTTGAGCCGCATCACGATTCTCACTGCAGCGTTGACTGCATTTGCTTGTGCTAGTTTTGCTTCCGCTCCGATAGCAAATCTGTCTAGTCCTCAGGGATTTTATCTGGATGGTCATCCAGTCGCTGCAGCGGGCGTTTCTTCTTGGCCCCTGGTTTTGGGGGATGAGGTGACGACCTCGGGATCGACAGCAACCATGCTCTTTCAAGATGGTAGCCGTGTGAAACTTGCGCCGCAGTCTCGCGTGAAGATCTCGGGTACGACCGCGAAGCCACAGGTCCTGCTAGTGGCAGGGAGCCTCGATTACCGGCTGACCCCCGGATCTAGCGTCTTACTGGCCAAGGCAGGTCAGCCACAGAACAACACCGGTCAGGCTAATCCGCCCGTAACCGCTTACCCTCAAGTTAGCTCGAAGCGCCAGATCATCGAGGGCGTCCTGATTGCCGGGGGCTTGGCAGCTGTCGCTCTCATCGCTTGCTGGGGAGCCGGATGCTTCAGCGGATCGGCGCCGATTTCTACTCCGTAAACGAGTCGTACAGCGACACGCCGTACCATCGGCGTGTCTGACCGTTTCTCTTCCATAGCAACCCAGGATTTCTCTCTTCTGTCCCGTCCAGAAAGGGACATGTTATCCTCGAATTTGGATCGGTCGCAGGTATAGTGTGCCTGTGCCCGCTTAGCCTCCTTCCTTGTCCAGGAAGAATTCAATAACAAGAAGATCACAATGGCGAAAGAGAAATTTGACCGCAGCAAGCCGCACGTAAATATCGGGACGATCGGGCACATCGATCACGGCAAGACCACGCTGACGGCGGCGATCACCAAGACGCTCGCCAAGCACAATCCGAAAGTGAAGTTTCGCAGCTTCGATTCGATCGACAATGCGCCGGAAGAGAAAGCGCGCGGCATCACAATCGCGGTAGCGCACGTGGAATACGAGACCGCCAACCGGCACTATGCGCACGTGGATTGCCCGGGGCACGCCGACTACATCAAGAACATGATCACCGGCGCCGCCCAGATGGACGGGGCGATTCTGGTGGTGGCCGCAACCGATGGTCCCATGCCGCAGACTCGCGAACACATTCTGCTGGCGCGCCAGGTCGGAGTGCCGTACATAGTGGTGGCTCTGAACAAGGTCGACATGGTGGACGATCCGGAGCTGCTCGAGCTGGTCGAGCTGGAAGTGCGGGAGCTGCTGTCGAGCTATCAATTTCCTGGTGACGATCTGCCGGTGGTGCGGGTGAGCGCGCTGGGAGCGTTGAACGGGGAAGAGAAGTGGGAGAAGACGGTCGACGAGCTGATGGCGAAAGTGGATGAATACATCCCGGTGCCGCAGCGAGCGATTGATAAGCCGTTTCTGATGCCGATTGAAGATATTTTCTCGATCCAGGGCCGCGGCACGGTGGTGACGGGGCGCATCGAGAAAGGGATCTGCAAGGTAGGCGAGGAAATGGAGATCGTCGGTTTCCGAGATACCCGCAAGACAGTGGTGACGGGCGTCGAGATGTTCAAGAAGCTGCTGGACGAAGGGCGGGCCGGGGACAACGTAGGATTGCTGTTGCGCGGTATCGAAAAGGATGAAGTCGAGCGCGGGCAGGTGATCGCCAAGCCCGGGACGATCAAGCCGTTCAAGCAGTTCAAAGGCGAAGTGTACGTGTTGTCGAAGGAAGAAGGCGGGCGGCACACGCCGTTTTTTAATGGATACCGGCCGCAGTTTTATTTCCGGACG
>Ga0213875_10002460_pt1 | contig 11051 bp, 9 predicted proteins | sample BarmaccomBMRX_R8_FD_160105 | JGI IMG/M metagenome (GOLD analysis project Ga0213875, IMG submission 160105) | Root-associated microbial communities from Barbacenia macrantha in rupestrian grasslands, the National Park of Serra do Cipo, Brazil - RX_R8 | ecosystem: Host-associated > Plants > Roots... | reverse complement strand
CTCGGACTGGCGATCACCGCGGCCATCCTGGAAGCCCACTCCGGCCGGATCGAACTGAGCACGACACCCGGCCACGGCACGTCGTTCCGAGTACTACTGAGCCCGCATTGACAGGCCTTACCGTGCGGCAGCCGCGACAGGTCGGCGACGGCCGATACCGCCGACGCCTACGGTCATGCCATGAAGCACGCATCGAGCACCGTGCTGGCCGACCCGGCATTTCGGGTTCCTTCCGCGACGTACGCACCCCATGGAGTCGCCTGGCTGCGGGCCACCGTGGCGCGGTTCAGCTCAGGAACCACGCACCACCGACGGCGGGGCATTACCACCAACCTGCTGACCGCGGTGGATCCCGCCACGCTGCGTGAACGGGCACGAGTACTCGCCGCTGACCGCCCGTTCCGGACTGTTGCCGTCGAAGCGCTGGCCGAAGCGCTGCACGTGAGGGTGTCCACTGAGGACGTTTCCGCTGTCGCCCTGGTGTACCACCCTCATCTGAACGCGGGGGCGGAGGAAGACCAGGCCGTCGCACGACTGGTCGACTGCTGTGGAGGTGAGTGGAACGAACACACCGCAGCCAAGATCGGGGTGCTCGTGCAGGCGTGCGCCGCCACGTCGAATCTGGTCGCCAATGCTCTGAAGTGCGCTGGCGACGCGGGCACTGCCATCGCCACCGCACTGCGCGACGACCCGCCGGTGCCGACGACCCGCCGAATCGACCCAACGGGCACCGCGGTCGAGGTGCCGCTGGCCGGGGTGCCGTTCGGCGCGGGCGCGCATGCCTGCCCTGGTCATGAACACGCGGTGGCCATCGCCTGCGCGATCGTGGAAGTGCTGCGACGGGGGACCGTCCGCGACGACCTCATCTGATCCCGCGGCACCGCGGACCTTACCGGGTCCCAACGGAATGCGCGCGACGGAACAGATCACCCGCACGTGGTGCAACGACGCGAGCCGAACGCCGGACCCTTGGCTATGTTGACATCATGGCTGGTCGTCGCCTCGGTTTCCTCCTCGTAGCGATCCTGTTGCTCGCGATCGAACCCACCTTCGTCGGCGACACGGCACCCGTAGCCGGCCCCTTGCGAGTCAGTGATCAGAACAGCAGGTACTTCGCCACTCCCGCCGGACAGCCGATACTGCTGACCGGCTCGCACACGTGGCAGAACTTCCAGGACACGGGGGAGGGTGACAGCCCGCCGCGGTTCGACTACTCCGCCTATCTCACGTTCCTGCGCCGCAACAACCACAACTTCTTCCGGCTCTGGGTCTGGGAACAAGCTCGCTGGTCCAACGAAATCGACGACGACGACTACGTCTACACACCCAGTCCCTACCAACGCGCCGGCCCCGGGACCGCCGTGGACGGACAACCCAAGTTCAACCTCGATCGCTTCGACCCAGCGTACTTCGCGCGCCTTCGTGACCGGGTGCGACAGGCGGGCCAACAAGGAGTGTACGTCTCGGTGATGCTGTTCGATGGATGGAGCATCCAGGCTTGCAAAGGGGACGTGTGCCTGCGGAACCCGTGGAACGGCCATCCGTTCAACAAGGACAACAACGTCAATGGCGTCGATGGCGATCCCAACGGTGACGGAAGCGGCGAGGAGACCCAGACGCTCGCGGTGCCCGCCGTCACCGCACGACAGGAAGCCTATGTCCGCAAGGTGATCGACACCGTCGGAGACCTGGACAACGTGCTCTACGAGATCACGAACGAAGGTCCGTCGGACTCGGTGTCCTGGCAGTACCACATGATCAACTACATCAAGTCCTATGAAAGTGCTCAAGGCAAGGAACACCATCCGGTGGGCATGACCGCGGCCTATCCCGGGGGAGACAACGCCGCACTCGTTGCCTCACCGGCGGACTGGATCTCTCCGAACGGTGATATGAACAACCCGCAAGTCAACACCGGCACGAAGGTCGTCCTGTCCGACACCGACCACCTGTGCGGAGTCTGCGCCGACAGCTCCTGGCCGTGGAAGTCCTTCACCCGCGGCCAGAATCCCATCTATATGGACGCCTACGACGGCGCGTACGGGATCGGGGGTCACATGGACGACCCCGCGGCAGTCTCGGTCCGGGCCAACCTCGGCTATGTGCTCGCCTATTCCAGGCGCATGAACTTGGCGGCGGTGACCCCCCAACCGGACCTGAGCAGCACTGGCTACTGCCTCGCCGGCGGGGGCGAGTACCTGGTCTTCAGTCCCGGTGGCACGTTCACCGTGAACCTGACCGGCATGAGCCGGTTGTACGGGCAGTGGCTGGATCCGAACACAGGTCGAACCGCGAGTGCTCGCAGCGTCACCGGCGCCCGGTCCGTGGAGTTCACGGCCCCCTTCGACGGACCGGCTGTGCTGTACCTCAAGAGTTCCTGATCTTCGCGGGGGAGTCTCGCCAGGAGCACCACCGGGGAGCGGCCCACCCACAGCCGCGAGGCGGGACATCGCTACTTAACATAATGTAGATTATCGGCTCAATTGATATGGGGGGATCAGCTGTCAGCTGGACCGCGACGACGCTGGTCGACGCAGAGATCGACTGAACCGTACGGTGCACGACGGCCTCCGACACGACCGGCCGCTTCCTCGACTTCGGGCCGGCGCCGCAGGTGAAGCCGATACCGGCGTCCCGACGACGGCGAACGGGCCTCGCCGGTCGTATGGTCACGTACGGACCGATTCCACCCACCCCGGTTCAATACGTCACAGTGACAAAATAACGGCGGCTTTCCTCTGTGGGTCGAAGTCGGGACAGACTGCTCGGCGACGCCCAAGGTGATCACCACTGAGCAGTTCGTCCATCGTGCCCAGCGGATCCTGCGGGACGGCGATTCGAGTCGCCGCGTCGGTCATCTGGTGCGGCAGTCGCCGACGCCGGTACGACGACACCCCCGAGGCTCTACCCCTGCCCACGGCCCGCCTCCAGCCCATATCATGCATAATTGCTGTTATCCAGCAGTTAGTGGTCGGGGCGGCTCGGCACTCGACAACGGATCCGCGAGCCGCACTAGCCTCGTGAATCAGCGGCCCGTGGTCGCGTTCCGACCACGGGCCCGCCCTGACCAACAAGGGCTGTCCCCGTGCAGCGCTCCCCCACATCCCCTATTGATCACATTCTTGCGGTAATTTCCCGATTACTCTCAGTCCATCACCACAGGCCGCTCTGGAAGCCTGTCCGCAAATATTGCAAGTGATCATAGGTGGCACTATTGTGAACACGGCAGCCGATTGTAAACTGACCCGGTGCGTGTGCTAGTTACCGGCGCCAGTGGCTACGTCGGTACCGCAGTGACACTAGAGATGCTGGATCGCGGCATCGAAATTTGTGGCGTTTCGAGAACCGTTCCGACCCTGCCACCGAATAACGTTGTCGAACACGTTCAGCTGGACCTGCGCGACTGTGCGGAAGTCAGTAATTCACTCAGCCAGTTGAAGCCAGACGTCCTCGTGCATCTCGCGACAAGCTTCACATCCGGCGTGGACGTCGCTCAAGCCCTGGAACACGACAGTCTGATGTGGCGCAACGCCGTTCAGGCGATTCCATCGGTACGGCGGGTCGTCATCACGTCCACTGAACTGGTCAACGACAAGCGTCACACTCAGTTCCAGAAAGCCTACGTCAGGTCGAAGAGAAGGCTAGAGGCAGCGGCGTTACGTTTCTTCCAGCGCACCAATGTCCCGGTGTCGATCTGCCGATTCCCTCATCTTGCCGGCGCAACCGAGTACGTCCGTGATCGTCGCCCAGATCGAATACTGAACAGGCTCCTGACGTCTGTGCTTGACGGGATGCACGGTGACGTCGAGATGTATGTTCCGTATTGGACACAACTGCGGTACATGCACGTTCAGAACGCGGCGGAGATGGTGGCCGATCGGGTGCTCACGGCAGGCGGATTCGCTATCGAACAATGCGGCGCCGAAGCGACCACGATCGACCTCTCGGAGCTTGTTCAGATCGTCTCAAAAGTGGCGGGTTCCCCGCCACGGGTGCGATGGCGACACGGAAGCCCGACAGGAGTTGACGGCGAACCGACGTGGCGGCTCACGAAGATCGAAAGGATCGTGCGTGACACCTACGCCGTCATGGCCAGTGACCGAGGTGAGTTGACCTGACAGGCCGCGCCTCATCGGTTGTGTCGGGGGCATGCGATACAAGATCTCCATGAGGGTTGTCGACGCTCAGCAGGCGTTCTTCGCCGCCCGCCGCCCGCGCAAGGACTCGCCGCACACCGTCTCCGCCTACCGGCGTGACTTGGCCGGGATCACGTCCCTGCTCGCGGCGGAGACTGGCCATGCGGTCACTAAGTTGCTGGTAGCCGACCTGACGGCCACCGCGCTGCGCAACGCCTTCGGTGCCTTCGCCGACGGCCACGCGAAGAGCTCCGTGCTGCGTGCGTGGTCGACCTGGAACCAGTTTCTGACCTTCTGTGTCTCTGACGGCCTCATGGCCGGCAACCCGATGGGTGCGGTGGCGAGGCCGAAACCTCCTCCCCTGTCCCCCAAGCCGCTGCGCGGCGAGGACACACCGGAGCGGCTGTTGGCGGCCGCGAAGAACACCACCGCCGCGGGACGTGACCCGTGGCCGGAACGCGACCTCCTGGTGATCGCGCTGGGCCTTGTCGCGGGTCTACGGTCGGCCGAAATGCGCACCCTGTCCGTCGGTTCACTGGTGGGCCGCCGGGGAGATATGCGGCTACACGTCCGCGGCAAGGGCAGCCGCGACCGTTCCGTCCCGGTGCAGCCGGTCATGGAGAAGGTCATCGATGACTATCTGGCGTCCTGTCGCCGGCGGTTCCCGCACGAGCGGGTCGGCCGCGGCGCCCCCCTGCTGCGTGATCGCGTCGGCGCTCCGATCGGCCGCGGCGCCCTCGAGTACCTCGTAAAGTCCTGTTACCGCCGCGCTGGGCTGCATGACAGGGTGCCAGTCGGTGCGAACCTGCACGCCCTGCGGCACACCTTTGCGACACGGCTGGCCGAAGACGGCGCCTCGGCCTCGGAGATCATGGCGTTGCTCGGGCACGCCAGCCTGGCGAGCAGTCAGAACTACATCGAGGTGACCGGGCGGGAACGACGCGCGGCGGCGGCCAGCAATCGGACCTATCAAGCTCTCGACTCCGCTGCCGGTGCTTCCGGCGGCTGATCAGGCACGCCGGCGGGCAACGGCGAGTGCCAGGATTCCCGTTGCCAGCACGGCAAGGCCACACCAGGACAGCAGCGGAAGACGCTCACCCACCACCGTCACGCCCAGCACGGTGGCGACCGCCGGTTCGAACAGGCTGAGTGTCGCGACCACCGCTGCCGGCACCGACCGCAGGCCGTACCCGTAACACAGGTAGGCGAGGAAGGTCGTGACCACGGCCAGGTGCGCGATCACGAGGGCTCCGCTCACGGTGCCGAGCCAGACGGGACGCATCAGCGCCGCCAGCGGCAGGGCGACCAGCGCGGCCGCGCCGAACATGCTCCCGACGGCGCCTCGAGCGGACGCGCCCGAGACCACCAGCCGGGCGCCGAGGACGGTGTACGCGGCATACGCGCCTCCCGCGACCAAGGCCAGCCCCACGCCGGCCGGGCTCAACCGGGCGTCCGTACCGGCACCGAGGACCAGGGCAGCGCAGCCGACGACCGCCGAGACGGTGGCCATACTCCAGCGCAGGGTGAGGTGCTCACCGTTGAGCAGCCGGCCGAACACACCGGTGAAGACCGGGCTACTGCCCAGTGCGACGACGGTGGCCACGGCAACACCCGTGCTGGCGACGGCCGGATAGAAGCTGGCCGGGTACGCCAATACCGCGATCGCGCCGGTCACAGTCGTGGCCAGCCGGTTACGGTCGCGGCTGAGGAGAACACGCACGGCGGACCCAGAGGTGAGCAGCAGCAGGATGCCACCGACGGCGAGCCCGGTGATGCCGACGGCCAGGGCCGGGGCGCCAGACGGCGCGAACGAGCTGACGGTTCCGGTGGTCCCCCAGAGCAAGGCGGCACCGAGCACGGCCACGGCTCCTCGCCCTCTGTCGGGCGTGACTGACGGCGCAGTGGAATTGGTCGACATGAACGTACGCTCCGATGGCGAATCGACGATGGGTGACTCGTCTTCGGGCGCGACAAAGAAGGCAGTCAGGAACTGCCGCGAGGCGGTCGGCTCGCGCGCCCGATTAGGCGCGGAGAGGCGGAGTGACGGCACGCCAGTAGGTCATATGTCGCACGGTAGCACCACAGCTGTGGTACTCGATCAGCTGGCGAGGGTTGTCGCACTGTCGATCACCGCCCTACGGCGACTGGGACAGACGTGCCTCTTCTGGGATCGCGAAGCGGCACCCGGCCTCTTTCGCTGGTGCCGCCAGCACTGTGCGCAGCGGCTGCGGCCGGCCGAGGTGGAATCCCTGACCGACGCTCACGCCGAGCTTGGACAGGGTCTCCACCTGAGCGGGGCGCTCGACCCATTCGGCGACGACCGACAGGTCGAAGCCGCGGGCGATCTCCAGGATGCCCGACACGAGCACCGCGTCGCGGGTGCCGGAGTCGATGCCGCGGACGAACTCGCCGTCAATCTTCAACCCGGTGACGGGCAGGTGTTTGAGGTGCACGAATGATCCGAAGCCCGCACCGAAGTCGTCCAGTGCGATTCGGCAGCCGGTTGCCCTGACCTGGGTGGCGAAGCTGCGTGCGGCGTCGAGGTTGGTGACCGCCGCGGTCTCGGTGATCTCGAAGCCGAGCCGGCCGGGTGCGACCCCTGATGAGGCGAGGCGGTCCAGCACGAAGGCGGCGAAGTCCTCATCCTCCAGGGTGCGGCCGGACACGTTGACGTCAAGTCGCAGATTCGGGTCGGGGTGCGCGACCAGGGCGTCGACGGCCGTGTCGAACACCCAGCGGTCGATCTGGAGTACGAGGTCGCTGCGTTCGGCCGCCGGAAGGAAGTCGGCCGGTCCCAGCGCGGGCTGCTGGCCGTCCTCCAGACGCAGCAGCAGCTCGTAACCGAGGATCCGTCCGGTCTGCAGCGCCACGATGGGCATCGCGTGCAGGGCGAGATCGCCGTGGTCCAACGCGCGGCCGAGGCGGTCCTGCACCGAGACACGCTTGGCGGTGTCGGCGTAGTGCCCTGGGTCGTAGACGGTGACCCGGTTGCGACCGGCGGCTTTGGAGGCGTAGAGGGCGAGATCGGCGTTGGCCAGCACGGCCTCCCAGCCCGCGCCGGAGGAGAATCCCGCTACCCCGGTGCTGACGGTCATCCTTGTCGTGGTGCCGCCGGCCACGAGAGGCATGCTGGCGACGGCGTCGCGCAGCTGAGCGGCGATGTCGGCCGCGTCGCGTTCGCTGCATCCGGGCAACACCACCGCGAACTCGTCGCCGCCGAGGCGGCCGAGCAGCTGCCCGGGTTCGAGCCGTTCTCGCAGGGCGGCCGCCATGGTGCGCATGACACGGTCACCAACGGCGTGCCCGCGCAGATCGTTGACGTCCTTGAAGTTGTCGAGGTCGAGCAGCAGCAGCGATCCGCTGCCGCCGGTGGCCAGATGCCGTTCCAGTTCCCTGGTCAGCGCGCGTCGGTTGGGCAGGCCGGTCAACGGGTCCTCGTCGGCCAGCTGGCGCAGCTCGTCGGCGAGCCTGCGGTCCTGGGTGACATCGTGGCAGGTGCCCATCATGCGAATGGGGGCGCCGTTGTCGTCGCAGATGGGTTCGCCGAAACACTCGAACACCCGTTCGTTGTGGGGGCTGACGAGCATTCGGTGCGTGCAGGTGAAGCTCTCCCCTGTTTCCAGGGAGGTGGCCACGGCGTGCTCGACCACCGCCCGGTCGTCGGGAGGAATCAGGGCGGTGTAGCCAGCGTAGTCCAGCTCGGTGCCCGGCTCCATGTTGAACATCTCCAACAGGGCGTCCGACCACAGCACCCTGTTGGTGGGGATGTCCCACTCCCAGTTGCCCATCCTTCCCAGCACCTGGGCTCTGCGCAGGGCATTGGCCTGCTGAGTTGCCTCCAGTTCACGGTCTCGCCACGCCGTGACGTCCATGATCCGGTACAGCAGCTTGTCGGTGGAGGGCAGCGGCGTACAGTTGATTTCCAGCCAATGGTGTGACGCGTCGCCGGCCGCGCCGGTTTGCAGTACCAGTCCGGTCTGCGGGCCCTCGGGCACCCCGGGCAGCAGCGCGGTCAACGACCGGCCGATGGTCTGGTCGCTCGATACGCCGACCAGCGTACCCAGGGCCGGGTTCGCCCAGTACAGCGTGCCGTGCAGGTCCGTGACTCCGAATCCGACGTCTACGCAGTCCAGGACGTGGTTGGGCACGGCGCCGTGGTCCGCCACCAGTTCCTCCTTGCCACCCGGCGCCATCGTTGTCGTTCACCTGCCATGGGGCAAGTCCTGGTGGCTCACCGTAGTCTTTCGAGCCCGCCAGCGGCGCCGGCCAACTCCATGGCCAATGCGTGCAGCTCCGTCCGGGAGGCGCCGTCCGCCACCGCGGTGGCGATATCCTCGGCGGCACATCTGAGCTGGAACAGCCGATCTTGCAGACTGGCGAGTTCAGCGCCGGACAGGACGACGGCGTCCTCGGGTAAGCCTCCGCGCTGGACCGCCGCGCGGCGTTCGTAGGCGCGCTGCCGGCAGGTCTGGGCACAGTACTGCCGTCGCCGCCCGAGCTGGCCGTCGGCGGGCAGCTGTCGGCCGCACCACCCGCAGTGGCGCGCCACGCCACGCCGGCGGATACTGGTCACCTCCATGGCCGGCGAGAGTAGCCTCGCGGCCGCTACTCGTCCGCACGCCACGCCGCTAGTGCACACTCGGGGAGTGCGACACGAGCACCCCTATCTCGCCGGCCCGTACCCCCGCGCGTTCGCTCACCGTGGGTGGCATGTCGGGGACCTGCGGGGAATGGAGAACTCGCTGAGCGCGTTCCGCCGGGCCGCCGCCGAGGGGTACCGCTATATCGAGACCGACGTGCGGGCGACGTCCGACGGTGTGGTGGTGGTTCACCACGACGACGTGCTGGACAGGACGACGGATCGGACCGGGCCGGTGGCCGCCCAGCCGTGGTCGGTGGTCGGTGCCGCCAATGTCGGAGGCCGCGAGCCGATCGCCCGGCTGGACTCCGTACTCGAGGAGCTGCCGGACACGCTGCTCAATATCGACGTGAAGGCCGACGACGCGGTGGAGCCGGTGGTGGCGCTGTTGGAGCGGACCAACGCATGGCGCCGGGTGTGCCTGGGGTCGTTCTCCGACCGTCGGCTGGCCAGGCTGCGCCGTCATGCGGGCGGTCGGGCGGTCACCTCGATGGGGCCGCGCACGGTGGCCGCACTGTGGACGGCGGGGAGGCTGCCGTGGTTGCGCACCCAGCGGTTCGTCCGCGGGCACATGGCCCAGGTTCCCGCGCGGCACCGGCGGCTGCAGGTGGTTGACAGGCGTTTCGTGGAGGTGGCCCACCGGCACGGTATCGAGGTGCACGTGTGGACCGTCGACGCGGAGTGGCAGATGCGGTCGCTGTTGGATCTCCAGGTCGACGGGGTGGTCACCGACCGGCCCGATCTGCTGCGCGAGGTGCTCCGACAGCGCGGTGTGTGGCCGCAAGGCTGAGCACGTCCTGTGCGATGATCACGCACGGAGGTGGTGCGGATGACCGAGGTGGCCGTCGGGTCCCTCCCCGGTCCGGTGCTCGGTCGGCTTCGATTCGGCTGGTATGCCTACGGGTGGGCCGCGCAGACCTTCGAGGTCACCGTGCTGTCGGTGTTCATGAGTCGCTACTTGCCCGCGGTGGCCGAGCACGCCGTCGGTCAGCGGGGGCGGCTGTATGTGCTCGGCATCCCCATCGCGCCCGGTTCGCTGTTCACCTACACCATCTCGCTCGGCAGCGTGCTGCTTGTGGTGTTGATGCCCCTCGTCGGCGCGATCGCAGACCGGACCGGCCGCAAGCGGGCGCTGCTATTCAGCTTCGGCTATCTCGGTGCCCTCAGTTGCGTCGCCATGGTGTCGGTCGGTCTTGCCGACTGGCAGTGGGGGGCGGTTCTGTTCCTGGTGGCGTTCCTCGCCTACAAGTGCGCCCGGGTCGTCTACAACTCACTGCTTCCGGACTTGGCTGGGCCGGAGGAGCGGGATCGGATCTCCTCGGTGGGCTGGGCCGCGGGCTATGTCGGCGGCGGATCGCTGCTAGCCATCAATTTCGTTGGCTCCTTCGTCATCAGCGACAGTGCGTTGCTGGCCCGGCTGTCGCTGTTCAGCGCCGGCGTGTGGTGGGCGTCGTTCGCGCTGATACCGCTGATCATTCTGCGCAAGCTGCCCCACACGGCCGGCGTCCGGCCGGTCCGCGACGGGGCAACGCTCGTCGCCGGTTTCCGTGAGCTCGCCGACACGCTCCGGCATCTGCGACAGTTTCCGCTGACACTGTTGTTCCTGGTGGCCTACCTCATTTACTACGACGGTATCGCGACGGTGACCACACTCTCGGCCGACTACGGCCAGCAGGAGTTGAAGCTGGGCGAATCCACCTTGCTCAGCGGGATCCTGCTGTTGCAGTTCGCGGCGTTCGGCGGGGTACTCCTGCTGGGCAGGCTCGCCAACCGGTGGGGCGCCAAGCGAGTGATCGTCGGCAGCCTGGTGATGTGGGTGGGGATTGTGGTGACCGCCTACTTCCTGCGGGCGGGAAGTGCCGCGCAGTTCTACGGGATGGTGTTGTTGGTGTCGCTGGTGCTGGGTGGCAGCCAGGCACTGTCGCGTTCGCTGTTCGCGAGCATGATCCCGCGGGGCAAGGAGGCCGAGTATTTCAGTCTCTACGAGATCTCCAGCTCCGGCACGTCCGCGCTCGGGCCGCTGGTGTTCGGTCTGACTCTGCAGAACACGGGGAGCTATCGGTCGGCCATCTTCTCGCTGATCATCTTTTTTGTCATCGGCCTCGTTGTGCTGCTGACGACCAACGTGCGCAAGGCGATCGTGGCTGCTGGCAACGTTCCACCGTCCACGTTGTCCCGATGACCACCACGACACACCGGTGTCCCCCGCGGTGATACACGGGAACAGTGGCGGTTTACTACAACAAGGTGACAGCAGACGCAAGTCCAAGTTGTGT
>Ga0213875_10002459_pt1 | contig 11062 bp, 8 predicted proteins | sample BarmaccomBMRX_R8_FD_160105 | JGI IMG/M metagenome (GOLD analysis project Ga0213875, IMG submission 160105) | Root-associated microbial communities from Barbacenia macrantha in rupestrian grasslands, the National Park of Serra do Cipo, Brazil - RX_R8 | ecosystem: Host-associated > Plants > Roots... | reverse complement strand
TCCAGCGAACGGGCCACGGCACGGCGATGGGGCGAGCGGCTGCGGATGACCGTGGGCCGGTTCACCGACGCCGCGGCCACCCTGTCCGGCGGCAATCAGCAGAAGCTGGTTCTCGGCAAGTGGCTGGCCACCGAGCCGTCCGTACTGATCGTCGACGAGCCGACAAGGGGTATCGACATCGCGGCGAAGGTCGAGGTGCACAGCGAGCTGTCCCGCCTCGCCGCCGAGGGTCTCGCCGTGCTGTTGATCTCCTCGGAGCTGCCCGAGGTGCTCGGCATGGCCGATCGCGTGCTGGTGATGCACGAGGGGCGCATCACCGCCGACTTGCCGAGGGAGCGGGCGACGGAAGAGACCGTGATGCGTGCCGCGACCGGGACCGTTGACGCGGCATGACCTGGCGACGGCGGCCGTTGTCCGGCCGGGAGCTGGGAATCGTGTTCGCGCTCCTGGTCCTGGTCGCGGTGACCACCGCGGTGAATCCGGCCTTTCTCGGCGCACAGGGGTTGCATGACCTGTTCCTGAACGCGTCCATCCTGACGCTGCTCGCCGTCGGCCAGACCCTCTTGGTGATCACCCGCAACATCGATCTGTCCGTCGGGTCGACGATGGGGCTGACCGCGTTCCTGTCCGGCCAGATCTACGTCGCCGATCACGACACGCCGGTGATCGCGGTGCTGGTGGCCGGGATCGCCATGGGCGCGGTGTGCGGCGCGGTCAACGGGGCCCTTGTGGCCGCGGCCAAGGTGCCCGCGCTGGTGGTCACCCTCGGCACGCTCTACGTCTTTCGCGGCCTTGACTACGGATGGGCCAGTCTCACCGGGACGCGGCAGGTCAACGCCGACCAGATGTCAGGGCAGTTCCTCGCTTTCGGTAGCGGATCGGTCCTCGGCGTTCCCCGCCTCACCTTGATCGCCATAGTTGTCCTCGTGGCGGTCAACTATGTCCTGCGTACGATGCGGTCAGGTCGCGAGCTCTACGCGATCGGCTCGAACCCGCACGCCGCGCGGCTGGCGGGTATCCCCGCCGGGAAGCGGATCCTGGCGGTGTTCGTGGTCTCGGGGGCACTTGTCGGGCTGGCCGGTGTGCTGCATGCCGCCTACTTCGGCACGATCAACGCCTCGGTCGGCAGCGGCGAGGAACTGGCGGTGGTGGCCGCGGTCGTCGTCGGCGGAGTGGCGATCTTCGGAGGCAGCGGAACCGCGATGGGCGCCGCGCTCGGCGCTCTGCTGCTCACCACGATCACCGGAGCACTGCCGATCCTGGGTGTGCCCGCGCTGTGGCAGCGAGCGGTCGACGGGGCCGCGCTGCTGCTGTCGATCTCCTTGGACCGGGCCGTGATGGCGCGGTTGGCCTCCAGGCTGCGGCGGGAGAGGAATGCTCGTCATGGGTGAGGAGCTCGGGCCCGGACGACAGCTGACCCGTGCCCTGGTGCGCTGGGAGACGGCCCTGATCGTGCTGTGCGTGCTGGTTTTCGTCTTGGGCGCCGTCAGCACCGCGGGCTTCGCCGACCGCGACAACATCGGGTTCCTGCTGGTGGACTACACCGAGGTCGCGCTGCTGGCCCTCGCGCTGCTGCCGATCGTCCTTACCGGTGAGATCGACCTTTCGGTCGCCTCGGTGCTGGGATTCTGTTCCGCACTGACCGGGGCGCTGTGGGATGCCGGCATGTCGTTCGAGGCGATCGTTCCGGTGGTACTGCTCACCGGCGCCGTGCTGGGAGCGGTCAACGCGACGCTGGTGGTGGGCCTCGGCCTGCCGTCCCTCGCGGTCACGATCGGCACTCTCGGCCTGTATCGCGGGCTCGCCTACGTGGTGCTCGGTGACCGGGCGGTGACCGGCTTCCCGGAGAGCTACCGCCCGCTGGCCACCGCGGTGGTCCCCGGCACCTTCCTGCCGCTGCCCACGCTCGCGGTGGCCGGTTGTGCGGCACTTGCCGCGGTGGTCGTGCACGCCACGCCGCTGGGACGCTCGCTGTACGCGATCGGCCTCGGGAAGCGGACGGCGCGGTTCTCCGGTATCCGGGTTGGTCGGATCAAGTCAGGCGCGTACGTCGTCTCCGGTGCGCTCGCCGCCGTCGCCTCGGTGGTGTACACGTTGCGCTACAACAGCGCGCGTGCCGACAACGGCTCCGGGCTCGAGCTGGTCGCGGTGGCCGCCGTGCTGCTCGGCGGAGTCTCCATATTCGGCGGCCGGGGCACGGTGGCCGGTGTCGTGACCGCACTGCTACTCATGGCCGGACTGCGTAATCTGTTGTTCCTCAACGATGTGACCAACGAGATCCAGAACGTGATCAACGGCCTGCTGCTGATCGTCTCGGTCCTGGTTCCCGTGGTCACCGATCTGGTCAGCACACGCGGGCGACGCCGCGGTGCCGTCCGACGACCGACGGAGATCCGATGACCAACACAGGTTCCACCCGCCGCGCCGTGCTCACCACGGCCGGCATCGCCGTCAGTGCCGTGCTGCTCGCCGGCTGCGCCGGCACCACCAAGCACTCAGCCTCGTCCGACGGGGCCGCATCCGGACCGGTCACCTCCGCCAACCCCAACGCCCCGACCAAGCAAGGGCTGAAGATCTCCTTCGTGCCCAAGGAAATCGACAATCCGTACGAGAACACCGTCGACCGGGGCGGCATCGACGCCGTCACAGGACTGCGGGAAACCGGCAAGGAGGTCGGTCCGTCCGATGCGTCGGCGTCGTCCCAGGTTTCCTACATCACCACGCTCGTGCAGCAGCGTCAGGACGCGATCGTGGTGGCGGCCAACGACCCCAACGCGGTCGCCCCGGCACTGAAGGACGCAAGGGCCAAGGGGATCGCCGTGGTCACCTACGACTCCGACGCGGCGCCGGAGGCACGCCAGGTGTTTGTCAACCAGGCCGACTCCCAGGAGGTCGGACGGACCCAGATCCGGCTGATATCGGAGCAGATCGGCGGCACCGGCAAGATCGCGATCCTGTCGGCGACACCCAACGCCACCAACCAGAACACCTGGATCGGGTTCATGAAGGACGAACTCGCCACACCGAGGTACAAAGGGATCGAGCTGGTCAGGGTCGCCTATGGAGACGACGACGACCAGAAGTCCTTCCAGCAGACCCAGGCACTGCTGCAGTCCATCCCCGACCTCAAGGGCATCGTCGCGCCGACCACCGTCGGCATCGCGGCGGCCGCACGCTACCTATCGTCCTCCCCGTACAAGGGCAGGGTCGCGCTGACCGGACTCGGTACCCCCGACCAGATGCGCCAATTCGTCAAGGACGGCACGGTCGTCCGGTTCGCCTTGTGGGATCCGAGCCAGTTGGGGTATCTCGCCGGATACGCCGCGTGCGCGCTGGCTTCGGGGCAGATCACCGGCAAACAGGGGGAGGTCCTCAAGGCCGGCAAGCTGGGCACGCGCACCATCGGAAACCACGGAGAGATCATCCTTGGCCCGCCTACCACCTTCGACGCGTCCACCATCGACAACTATCACTTCTGAGTCCGCGCCACCGCTGGATGGGAGGCCCTGAGATGCCCGATCTCGCCACCGTCAAGGCCGCGCTGCGTGCACAACACATCGAGACCCCCTCGTGGGCCTTCGGCAACTCCGGCACCCGCTTCAAGGTGTTCGCCCAGGAAGGTGTTCCGCGCACCGCGTACGAGAAGGCCGAGGACGCCGCCACCGTGCACCGCTTCACCGGGGTGGCACCGTCAATGGCCGTGCACATTCCCTGGGACGCCGTTGCCGACTACGCCGACCTCGCCGCCTATGCCGACAGCCTCGGCATAGCCATCGGCGCGGTGAACCCCAACGTGTTCCAGGACGACGACTACCGGCTCGGCAGCCTGTGCAACCCCGAGCCCGCGGTGCGCCGCAAGGCGCTGGACCACATGCTGGAGTGCGTCGACATCATGGACGCCACCGGATCACGCGACCTTTCGGTCTGGTTGGCCGACGGACTGAACTATCCCGGACAGGACTCGATCGCCGCCCGCCAGGACCGTCTGGAAGCCGGGCTGCGCACCGTCTACGACAGGCTCGGCCCGACCCAGCGGATGCTGGTGGAGTACAAACTGTTCGAGCCCGCGTTCTACGCCACCGACCTGCCCGACTGGGGAACCAGCTACGCGCACTGTGTCGACCTCGGGCCGAAGGCCCAGGTCCTCGTCGACACCGGGCACCATGCTCCGGGGACGAACATCGAGTTCATCGTGGCCTTCCTGCTGCGCAGGTCGAAACTGGGCGGCTTCCACTTCAACTCTCGTTTCTACGCCGACGATGACCTGATGGTTGGTGCGGCCGATCCGTACCAGCTGTTCCGCATCATGGCCGAGATCGTGTTCGCGGGGACACTCGGCGAGAACTCCCGAGTGGCCTTCATGCTCGATCAGTGCCACAACATCGAGCCGAAGATCCCCGCGCTGATCCGCTCGGTGATGAACGTCCAGGAGGCCACGGCCAAGGCACTGCTGATCGATACCGAGGCACTCGGCAGGGCGCAACGGGACGGCGACGTGTTGTCCGCCAACGCGATCCTGGCGGACGCCTTCGCAACCGACGTTCGTCCATTGTTGGCCGAGCTTCGTGAGGAGATGGGACTGGATCCTGACCCGATGGCGGCCTACGAGCGTAGCGGCCACGCCGCGAAGATCCGTGCGCACCGAGTTGGCGGCACCGCGGCCGGATGGGGTGCCTGACGTGTCGGACGCAGCCGGGGAAAGGACACTCGCGCCGTGACCTCCGCACCGCCTCCTGCCGTCGTGGCTTTGCTCTCGCGGGCGCACGAGCTTGGCGCCGACCGCAGGAACACCAACTATGCCGGCGGCAACGTCTCCGTCAAGGACGTTGGAACGGATCCGGTGACCGGAGCCGACGTCGACCTCCTGTGGGTCAAGGGTTCGGGTGGAGACCTGGCCACACTCACCGAGTCGGGCCTCGCCACGCTGCGGATGGACCGGGTGCGGGCCCTGGCGAGCGTCTATCCGGGACAGGAGCGCGAAGACGAGATGGTGGCGGCGTTCGACTACTGCCTGCATGGCCGTGGTGGTGCCGCGCCGAGCATCGACACCGCGATGCATGCGCTGGTGGGCGCGGCCAACGTCGACCACCTGCACCCCGACTCCGGCATCGCGCTGGCCACCGCGGCGGACGGCGAGCGGCTGACCCGTGAGGTGTTCGGCGACCGGGTCGTGTGGATCCCGTGGCGGCGGCCGGGATTCCAGTTGGGTGTGGACATCGCCGCGGCCCACGCGGCGAATCCGGGCGCCATCGGCTGTGTTCTCGGCGGCCATGGCATCACCGCGTGGGGCGAGACGAGTGAGGAGTGCGGGCGACACTCCCTGGAGATCATCCGGACAGCTGAGGCCTATCTCGTCGAACACGGGACGGCGGAACCGTTCGGTGCTGTGCTGCCCGGCTACGAGCCGCTGCCTGATGGAGACCGCCGCACGCGTGCGGCCGCCCTGTTCCCCGTGCTGCGTGGTCTCGCGTCGACGGACTCGCCGCAGGTCGGGCACTTCACCGACAGTCCCGAGGTGCTGGAGTTCCTGTCCAGGGCGGAGCACCCCAGGTTGGCCGCGCTCGGCACGTCCTGTCCGGACCACTTTCTGCGCACGAAGATCGCGCCGCTGGTGGTCGACCTGCCCGGGACGACGCCAACGGGGGAGGTGATCGAACGGATCAGGCACCTGCACGCGGCCTATCGCGCGGAGTACGCCGCGTACTACCACCGACACGCCACACCGGACTCGCCGGCGATGCGCGGCGCCGATCCCGCGATCGTGTTGGTGCCCGGGGTGGGCATGTTCAGCTTCGGCAGGGACAAACAGACCGCGCGGGTGGCGGGCGAGTTCTATGTGAACGCGATCAACGTCATGCGCGGCGCCGAGTCGGTGTCGACCTATGCGCCGATCCCGGAGTCGGAGAGGTTCCGCATCGAGTACTGGGACCTGGAGGAGGCCAAGCTGCGGCGGATGCCGGCGCCAAGGCCGCTAGCCACCCGGATCGCGCTGGTCACCGGAGCCGGATCGGGTATCGGAAGAGCGGTCGCGTCGCGGCTGGCGGCCGAGGGCGCCTGTGTGGCCGTCGCCGACCGCGACGCCGACGCCGCCCGCCGCGTCGCCGAGGAGATCGGGGGAACGGACCGGGCGGTCCCGGTCACTGTCAACGTGGCCGACGCCGGCGGTGTCGCCGATGCCCTCGCCGCGTGCTGCCTCGCCTTCGGTGGCGTGGACCTGGTCGTGAACAACGCCGGGCTCTCGGTCTCCCGGTCTCTGCTGGAGACGACGGAGACGGACTGGGACCGGCAACACGACGTCATGGCGAAAGGGTCCTTCCTGGTCTCTCGCGCGGCGGCCCGGGTGATGATCGCTCAGGGAATGGGGGGCGATATTGTCTACGTGGTGAGCAAGAATGCCGTGTTTGCCGGACCCGACAACGTCGCGTACGGGTCGGCAAAGGCGGACCAGGCACATCAGGTGCGGCTGCTCGCGGCCGAGCTCGGCGAGCACCGCATCAGGGTCAACGGGATCAACCCGGACGGCGTGGTGCGCGGTTCGGGGATCTTCTCTTCCGGCTGGGGCGCCCAACGGGCGGCGGTGTACGGCGTCGCAGAGGAGGAGCTCGGCGAGTTCTACGCCCGTCGGACCCTGCTCAAACGAGAGGTGCTTCCCGAGCACGTCGCCAGCGCCGTCGTCGTGCTGACCGCGGGAGAGCTGTCGCGCACCACGGGGACACACATTCCGGTCGACTCCGGCGTTCCCGCCGCCTTTCTGCGTTGACAGGAGTCACCGGTGCCTTCATTCGTCGCGATCGACCTCGGCGCCACGAGCGGGCGGGTGATGCTGGGTGTCGTGCGCGGCAGCAGGATCGAATTGTCCGAACTGCGCCGATTTCCCACCAGCCACCGGGAACGCGTGGACGGCGGCATGCGGTGGGACTTTGAGGAGATAGTCGAGGAGGTCCTCGCCGGCCTGCGCATCGCGGCACCGGCCCGACCGGTGTCGATCGGGGTTGACACCTGGGCGGTGGACTACGGCCTGCTCGATGCGGACGGCCGACTCGACGGCGACGTGCGCTGTTACCGCGACCCACGCACAATCGGCATGGCCGACCGGCTACGCGAGACTGTCGACGACGCCATGCTGTACCGCCTCACCGGTGTGCAACATCTTCCGTTCAACACCCTCTACCAGTTGCTCGCCGAACCCGCCGAACGTCTCTCCGATCACACGATGCTGTTACTGCCAGACCTGCTCGCCCACCGGCTGACCGGAACGATCGGCGCCGAGGTGACCAACGCCTCGACCACGGCTCTGCTCGACGCCAGGAGCAGGACATGGGCGCCCGAACTGACCGACCGCACGGCCATTCCCGCGAGCCTGCTGCCGCCACTGCGGCAGCCAGGGGACCGAATCGGTGCCCTGCTCCGCGACATCGCCGAGCGGACCGGATTGCGTGACACGCCGATGGTCGCGGTGGCCTCGCACGACACGGCCTCCGCGATCGCCGCCATTCCGGCCTCCGGCGAAGACTTCGGATACGTGTGCTCCGGCACCTGGTCGCTGGCCGGCTTAGAGCTGCCCGCGCCGGTGCTGACCGAGCAGGCCCGATTGGCCAACTTCACCAATGAGGCCGGGGTGGGCGGCACGACACGGTTTCTGCGCAACACCATGGGACTCTGGCTGCTCACGGAGTCACTGCGCACCTGGCGGGTGGTCGACCGGGACGAGGTGCTGGCGGCCGCAGCGGACCAGCCCGAGTTCGTGTCGATTGTGGACCCCAACGCGCCGGAGTTTCTCGCTCCTGGCGACATGCCGTCCCGCATTGCCCGCGCCTGCGCACGCACCGGACAGCCGGTGCCGGACAGTCCCGCCGCGACAGTGCGGACGATCATGGAGTCGCTGGCCATGGCCCACGCCGTCACACTGGACACCGCGGCGCGGCTCGCCGGTCGATCGCTGGCCGTGGTGCACCTTGTCGGCGGTGGCGCACGCAATGAGCTGCTCTGCCAGCTGACCGCCGACGCGTGTGGGTTACCGGTCCTCGCCGGGCCGGTGGAGGCGAGCGCGCTGGGCAACGTGCTCGTTCAGGCGCAGGCGGCGGGTGCCCGGGGCCTGACCCGGCTCGCCGCCACGCCGCTGGCCCGCTACCAGCCACGTGGTGACCGCACACGGTGGCTCGAGGCCGCCGACCGCGTTGGCATCCGCTGACCCCGGAACGATCGCGCTCGCCTCCTACCATTGGGCCGCCTCGTGGCCGGTCTGGCGCAGCGCCCGGCGGGCGCGCACGATCGGCAGCGGGTCGAGGGGGCGTCGGACAAGGTGGCGGGCAATGGCGGTGGGCACGGTGCGGGTGAAGAAGCGTCCCACGCTGATCGATTCGCGGACCGCGCGGACGTGGTCGCGCGGCAGTCCCGACCGGACCAGCCGCTGGCTGACGTCGTTGAGGTCGGCCCGCCGGAACGCCTCGGCCAACGTGGCGTGGCGGCCCCGGTAGCGGATGAGGCGGTGGTGTTGGGCCACAACCACCGCCAGTTCCTCGGCCCAGGCCTCGCGGCCCGTGCGGCACAGCCAGGCGTGCATGGTCCTGATGGACGGCGCGAGATAGTCCAGTGACCGAAACGCGTCGATGTCGTGGAACGCCGCCGCGATCGCGAGCTTCTCGTCACGGTTGTCGCCGTCGTCGACGAGCGCCCTTGCCAGGTTGAAGACCCGGTAGGCATGCCCCCGGTAGCCGGCCCACCCGCGTTCGTCGCCGCCGGCATGATCGCGGTGACTGGCCAGAATCTCCTCCATGAGGGGATGGCTCAACATCAGGTTGACGTTTACGGTCGTCATCGGCGTATGTCCTTGCCGGCCGGCGTCCATACGCCGGTGACGGCGGTATCCCTCGCGTAGTCGGCGAAGTCCCGTGGCTGCCGGCCGATGGCCTGCCACGCCCCGTCGTCGAGGTGGGCGTTGCGACCGTCGAAGATCGTGGCCAGCAGGTCGGCGAACTCGCCTGGCATACCGGCCTCAGCCAAGGCAACCCGGTAGTCCTCGACATCCACCGCCACGTAGCGCACGTCCCGGTCGGTGGCCCGGGAGATCTCCGCGGCCACGTCGGCGAAGGTCAGCAGCCGAGGACCGGTCAGCTCATAAGTCCTGCCGATATGCCTTGGGTCGGTCAGCGCGGCGACGACGACATCGGCGATGTCCTCGGCATCGAGGAACGGCTCGGCCACGTCGCCGGCGGGAAGCACGATCTCGCCGTCGAGTACCGGTTGGAGCAGGAAGTCCTCACTGAAGTTCTGGTTGAACACCCCGCAGCGCACAACCGTCAGTCGCGCACCGGTGTCGCGCACGGCCTGCTCACTGGCCAGTGCGCCTTCCTCGCCCCGGCCGGACAGCAGCACCACCCTGTTGACGCCGTTGGTCACGGCGAGTTCGGCGAACGCGGCGACTTTCTCCACCGCACCCGGAAAGGCCAGATCCGGAGCGTAGGTGAGATACACCGCAGCCGCCCCCCGCAATGCCGGCAGCCAGGTGTGCTCGGTCTGCCAGTCGAACGGCGGCGTACCCGTGCGGGAACCGATCCGTACCGGCAGCCCGCGTCGGCGGAGGCGGGCTGCCACCCGCCGACCGGTCTTGCCGGTTCCCCCGACGAGCAGAGTCGGGGCCGCGTCCATCCCTCCGTCGTTCTGTGTCATGGGCCGTAGTCAATCCTGAAGCAGCCCAGACGATCCATGGCCAGGACGCTCAGCCTCATGCGTTGGCGTCCAGATGCCATGCTGACACGCGAGGGCCGGCCACTGAGGGGAGTAGGCATGTGGAGTGGAGTCGACAGCGGGGCCACCCTGCTCATCAGAGGTGCGGAGGTCGTCGATGGCACCGGCGCCACGCCGTTCGCCGCCGACATCGTCGTGGACGAGGGCGTCATCACAGGTGTCGAGGTTCCTGGCAGTGTGCCCGCCGACCGCTTCGCTGCTCACCTCGATGCCGCCGGTCTCGTTGTCTGCCCTGGCTTCATCGATGTGCACTCCCACGCCGACAGCTCGCCTCTGCTCGACGAGGACGACCTGACGAAGATTCGGCAGGGGGTGACGACCGAGGTTACCGGAAACTGCGGGTTCTCCCTCGCGCCCATCGCCCGGGGGCGGGAGGAGGAGTTCCTTGGCGGCCTGAAGTTGTTCACGTTCCGCTACACCGGCTGGCACCGGACGGACGAACTGTTCGAGGTCACGGCGGCGCGTGGCGGTGTGACGAACACCTGCCCCCTGGTCGGTCACGGGGCGCTGCGTGCCGCCGTGTTGGGATTGGGGTCACGAACCGCGGGGCCCGACGATGTTCGCGCGATGGGAACATTGCTGACCGAAGCGCTCGAGGCTGGCGCCTTCGGCATGTCGACCGGCCTAATCTACCCGCCAGGCATGTACAGCGACACCGAGGAACTCCAGGCGCTGGCGTCGTTCCTGCCCGCGGACCGCGTGTACGCGACCCACATGCGCAGCGAGGGTTCCGGCCTGCTGCGCAGCATCGACGAGGCGCTGTCCATCGGACGAACAGCGGGGTGCCGGGTCGAGATCTCGCACCTCAAGTCGGTGGGCAAGGCCAACCGCGGCGGGATCACGGCGGCGATGGGACTCCTCGACAGGGCAAGGAGTGACGGTCTCGCGGTGACGCAGGACGTGTATCCCTACAACGCTTCGTCCACCATGCTGAGCATCTGCCTTCCACCCTGGGTCCATGAGGGTGGAAAGGAACAAGCCTTGCGCCGCCTGCGTGATCCGGCCGCACTCGTCGAGATGCGCCGACAGATCGAGGACACCAAGGCTCCCTCGTCGTGGGAGCGGGTGATCGATGGCGTGGACGGCTACGGCGCCATCGTGGTGTCCGCGACGGCGAGCCACCGGTATGAGGGAAGGACACTCAGGCAGATCGCCGACGACTTGGGAATCGAGCCGTTCGACGCCCTGATCCGTGTTCTGGTCGAGGAACGACTCAGCGTGATGATGGTCGACTTCTGCATGGCGGAGGCGGATGTGGAGGCGGTCCTGGGTTCACCGTTCACCGCGATCGGCTCCGATGGTCTTCCCGTCGGTG
>Ga0213875_10002458_pt1 | contig 11064 bp, 11 predicted proteins | sample BarmaccomBMRX_R8_FD_160105 | JGI IMG/M metagenome (GOLD analysis project Ga0213875, IMG submission 160105) | Root-associated microbial communities from Barbacenia macrantha in rupestrian grasslands, the National Park of Serra do Cipo, Brazil - RX_R8 | ecosystem: Host-associated > Plants > Roots... | reverse complement strand
GATGCGCGGCGTCGAGACGATGCTCGGCCCGGAGATGAAGTCGACGGGCGAAGTGCTCGGCATCGACGCGACGTATGCGGGCGCACTGCGCAAAGGCTTCGTCGGCGCCGGGATTCGGCTGCCGAGCGAAGGCGGCCGCGTGCTCGTGTCGATCAGCGACGACGAGAAAGCGCGCGCGGTCGACCTGTTGCGGCGGATCGTCGCGCTCGGACACCGGCTGGTCGCGACGCCGGGGACGTACGATCTGCTCGTCGCGAGCGACATCGCGGCCGAGCGCGTGAGCAAGATCGGCGAAGGCGATCCCGACGTGCTCGACGTGATCCGCCGCCGGTCGGTCGACCTCGTGATCAACGACTTCAGCGGCGAGCGCGGCCAGAGCGACAACTACCGCATCCGCCGCGCGGCGGTCGAAGCGTCGATCGCGTCGCTCACCTCGCTCGACACGGCGCGCGCGCTCGTCACGGCGCTCGAGTCGCAAGCGGGTCCGCCGCGCTCGCTTCAGGAGTACCAGGCGACCTTCGCGGGCGCGCTGGCGCACTGACGGCGTGCCCGCCGGCCCGCTGACGCGCCCGGCATTCTTCGCGCTCGCGGCATCGGGGCTCGGCGGTTGCGCGCTGGCCGCGCGTGCCGTGCGCGTGCTGCACCGATCCGACTGTCCCCGCGGGTTCTCCGACGCGGCGGCGCTCGACGACGCGACGCACGTGCGCATGATCACCGGGCGCCTCGCCGCGCCGGCCGCCGGCGGAGCCGTCCGTTACGCGATCGCGATTCCGCGCGGCGCGCCGATGGACATGGTCTCACGCGACGCGCACGTCGACGCGGTCGCGTACGTGCTCGGCGGACGCGGCAGCACCGCCGTCGACGCGATCGCGCAGACGGGCCTGCGATCCGCGCTCGGCGCGTGGGTCCGCGGCGGAGGACGACCGTTCGCGCTCGCCGCGATCGACGCAGGCGAGTCGTATTTCCATGCGCGATCGAACGGCGAGGATCGCTTGCGGATGGTGACACGCGATCTCGCCGGACTCGTTCGCCGCCGGCTCGGCGTGGGCGCGCCGCGCGAGGCGCTGATCGGGTTCTCGATGGGCGGATACGGCGCACTGCTCGCGGCCGAGCGCGAGCCCCGGCGGCATCGCGCCGTCGCCGTCGCGGGTCCGGCGATCTTCCCGTCGTATGCCGACGAGCGGCGCAGCGTCGGCGATGCGTTCGACGATGCGGCGGATTATGCGCGCAACGACGTCACCGCGCACGCGGCCTCGCTGCGCGGCCTGCCGGTTCTCCTTCGCGCCGGTGCCGGCGACCCGTTCGTGCCGGGCGTACGCGCATTCCAGCGCGGCGCGCCGCCGTCGGTCGTCGTCCGCATCGTCCCCGGCGCGCACGACGACTGCTTTTGGCGAGCGAGCGCTCCCGAGCTGGTCGCGTTCGTCGGCGCGCGGCTGTGAGCCGTATTGCGTCAGAGCCCTCCCCCCGGGGGGAAACGACTACTGATGTGGTAGCCCAGAGGACCGTGCGACGCAACCGTGAGCTCGACCGCCTGCGTCAACCGCTGCGGCCGGAGCGCAAACAGGACGTCACCAACCGCCTCAAGACCGCCCGCGGTCACCTCGACGCGATCATCGACAAGCTCGACGACGACCCCGTCGTGATCGACGTGCTGCGCCAAGTCGCGGCGGTGCGCGGCGCGCTCGACGCGACGATCCGCACCGCGCTCCGCCACTACTTCGAGCACACGTTCGTCGCCGCCGTCGAAGCGGGCAAGAGCGCGGAAGCGATCGACGAGCTGATGCACGCGCTCACGTTCCTGCGCCAGATCGACTGACGCCGCCCTCCCCGGGAGGGTATATGCCGCAATACTGTGGCAACCGTCAGCGATTTTCTGATCGAGCGCCTGATCGCCTGGGGCGTGAAGCGCATCTACGGCTATCCCGGCGACGGGATCAACGGCATCATCGTCGCGATCGACAAGCACAAGGAGAAGATCGACTTCGTCCAGGTGCGGCACGAAGAGCAAGCCGCATTCATGGCGTGCGCGCACGCGAAGTTCACGGGCGAGCTCGGCGTGTGCCTCGGCACGTCGGGTCCCGGCGCGATCCACTTGTTGAACGGGCTGTACGACGCCAAGAACGATCACGTTCCGGTGCTCGCGATCTGCGGTCAATCCGCGACGACCGCGATGGGCAGCGAGTTCCAGCAAGAAGTCGACTTGCACAACCTCTTCAAGGACGTCGCGAGCGAGTACCTTACGACGGTCGCGAGTCCGGCCGCGGCGCGGCACGCCATCGACCGCGCGGTACGCGGCGCGATCGGCTCGCGCCGCGTGACGGCGCTCATCTTCCCGAAGGACATTCAGGAAGAGAAGGCCGTCGAGAAGATGCCGATGGCGATGAACTACAACCACTCGAGCGTCGGCCTCGCGCGCGGGCACATGCTCCCGAACGACGAGGACTTGCGGCGCGCCGCCGACGTGCTGAACGCCGGAAGCAAGGTCGCGATCCTCGCGGGCGCCGGCGCGTTCGGCGCGGAGCGCGAGCTGGAAGACGTCGCCGACGTGTTGCAGGCGGGCTGCGCGAAGGCGCTGCTCGGGAAAGCGGTGCTGCCCGACGACTTGCCGTGGGTCACGGGCACGCTGGGGCTGCTCGGTACCGAAGCGTCGAGCGACATGATGATGCAGTGCGACACGCTGCTGCTGGTCGGCACGAACTACCCGTACGCGCAGTTCTTGCCGAAGGAAGGGCAGGCGCGCGGCGTCCAGATCGACATCGACGCGTCGCGCCTCGGCGTGCGGTACGCGACCGAAGTAAACCTGCAGGGCAGCGCGGCGGAGACGCTGCGCGCGCTGCTCCCGCTGCTCGAGAACAAAGCCGATACCTCGTGGCGTGAGACGATCGCGAAGCTGCGCGAGAAGGCGGCGCGCGTCAACGCGACGCGCGAATCGATCCCCGGTTCGGCCGGCATCAACCCCGAGGTCGTGTTCACCGAGCTCGACCAGCGGCTTCCGGACAACGTCATCCTGAGTGCCGACGCGGGCACGTCGACGAACTGGTCGGCGCGGCACCTGACGATGCGCCGCGGCATGAAGTGGTCGCTGTCCGGCGGTCTCGCGACGATGGGCTCTGCCGTGCCGTATGCGATCGCGGCGAAGTTCGCGTTCCCCGACCGGCCGGCGATCGCGATCACCGGCGACGGCGCGATGCAGATGAACGGCATGAACGAGCTCATCACGGTCGTGCGCTACTGGAAGCAGTGGAGCGATCCGCGCCTGGTGTTCCTCGTCGCCAACAACCGCGATCTGAATCAGGTGACGTGGGAGATGCGCATCGAGTCGGGCGCGCCCGACTTCCCGGCATCGCAGCATCTGCCGGACGTGTCGATGGCGGAGTTCGCGCGCATGCTCGGCCTCGAGGGGATTCGCGTCGACCGGGCGGAGGATGTCGGCAGCGCGATCGACGCCGCGCTCCGCGCGGAGAAACCGTCCGTGGTCGAGGTGCTGACCGATCCGAACATCTCGATGCTGCCGCCGCACATCAAGATGGAGCAGGCGAAGTCGTTCACCAAGGCGATGCTGCACGGCGATCCCGAGGAAGGTCCCGTGCTCGTGCAGTCCGTGAAAGGCGTGCTCGCCGGAATCTTCCCGACGCACAAGCCGGAGCACGCGACGACCGACGGCGACCAGCGGTGACGAGCGCGCCCGCCGCGCCGGCGCGCACGGAGGACCTGCGCGTCGACTTGCACGGCAAGACCGCGATCGTCACGGGCGCGGCGACCGGCATCGGCCGCGCGATCGTCGAGCGATTCGGCGCGAGCGGCGCCAACGTCGTGATCGATCACCGCAACCAGCCCGACGAGGCGGCCGAGGTCGTCGCGCAGGTGCAGCGCGACGGCGGCACGGCGCTCGCCGTCTCGTCGGACATCACCGACGAAGCCGCCGTGGACCGCCTCGTCGCGCGCGCCGTCGAGGCGTACGGCGGTCTCGACATCCTCGTGAACAACGCCGGCATCGAGGAGACGCATGCGCTCGTCGACACGCCGCTGGACGTGTGGGAGCGCATCCTGCGCGTGAACTTGACGGGGGCGTTCTTGTGCACGCGCGCCGCGGCGCGTGCGATGATCGCGCGCGAGCGCGGCGGCCGCATCATCAACATCTCCTCGGTGCACGAGGACGTCGCATTTCCGGGCAACGCGGCGTACGCGGCGTCGAAAGGCGGCATCCGCATGTTCATGCGGACGGCCGCGCTCGAGCTCGCGGAGCACGGGATCACCGTGAACGACGTGGCACCGGGCGCGATCGCGACGCCGATCAACAAAGCAGTCCGCACCAACGCCGATCAGCAGAAGGAGCTGCTCGCCGAGATTCCGCTGGGCCGTGTCGGCGATCCGGCCGAGATCGCGGCGCTGTGCGCGTACCTCGCGAGCGATGCGGCCGGGTACGTCACGGGCTCGACGTTCGTGATCGACGGCGGCCTCACGCGTTTCACGAAAGGCTTGTAGAGGTACTCACGCCGCTTTCGCGCGCAGCTTGTGCAGTGCTCGCGCGAGCAGCTTCGAGACGTGGCTTTGCGACAGTCCGAGCTTCGCGGCGAGCTCGGTTTGCGTGAGGCCGGCGCCGAACGTGCCGAGCACGATCGCGCGCTCGCGTGCGGCGAGCTCGTCGACGGCGACCGTCAGGGCGACACGCTCGTCGAAGGCGAGCCCCGGCCGGCGGTCGGCGAGCAAGTCAACACGTTCCGGTCCGTCGTGCGCCTCGGGCTCGGGCAAGCCGACGTGCTCGACGCGGCGCAGCGCGCGCAGCTCGCCGACGACGTGCACGCCGATGCCGAGACCGGCCGCGATCTCCGTCGCGGTCGGCTCGCGGTGGTGCGCCGTGGTGAACGCGTCCCACAGTTCCGCCGAGCGCTTCTCCAGTGCTACGAGCGCGCGCGGCGGCCGGACGAGACGCTCGTGATCGCGCACGTAGTGCATCAGCTCGCCGACGATCATGATCCACGCGTACGCCTGGAACGGCGTCTGCATCTCCGGCCGGTAGTGCTCGGCCGCCTTGATGAGACCGACCGCCGCGACCTGCTCCAGGTCGGCGCGGTCGTTGTGCGCGCGCTTGAACTTGCGCGCACCGCGCGTGCAGAGATGGCGATAGGCGTCGACGACGGCGTTCCGCCGTTCGATGGTGCGCTCGGCGCAATAGCGCGCGACGAGCATCTCCCGAAGGCTCATGTCGATACACTCCCGATCAACGCGTACAGAGGGATGAAGACGGAGAACACGATGAAGCCGACGACGACGCCGAGCACGAGGATCAGTGCCGGCTCCAGCAGCGCGCCAAGTGTCGCGACCGCGGCCTCGACGTCGGACTCGAAGTAGCGCGCAACGCTCAGCAGCATCTCGTCGACGAGGCCCGTCTCTTCGCCGACGCGGATCAGCGCGAGGGCGAGCGGGTCGAACAGGCGCGCGGCCTCGAGCGGCGCGGTGAGCGGCTCGCCGGCGCGCAGCGCGAGGTCGACGGCGTCGAGCGCGCGCGCATAGACCGGACTTCCCGCGACGGGCCGGACAACCGCGATCGCGCCGACGAGCTCGATGCCGGACCGCAGAAGCGTCGCGAGCGTTCGCGCCAGGCGCGCGGTGATCGTCTTGTGCAGCAACGGCCCGATGACCGGCAGCGCCAGGCGCAGCCGGTCGATGGCGAGCGCGCCGCCACGCGTGCGACGAGCCAGCGTGAACGCGATCGACGCGCACAGCAGCGTGGCGGCGCCGGCGATCCACGGCACCGGCGTCTGCAGAACAGTGGCCACCGCGAGCAGCGCTCGCGTCGTCGGCGGAAGCTCGACGTGGAAAGCCTCGAACATCTGCCGGAACATCGGCACGATGCGAGCGAGGAGGAACAGCACGAGGCCGCTCGCGCCGGTGACGACGACTGCCGGGTACGCGAGCGCCGATCGCAGCTTCTTGCGCAAGTCCGCGTCGCGTTCGAGAAACGATGCGAGCCGATCGAGCACGTCGTCGAGGATGCCGCCCGCTTCGCCGGCGCGGACCATCGCAACGGCGAGCGGTGCGAACACGCGCGGCCGGCGTTCCATCGCATCGCTGAGGGGCGAGCCGTGCTCGACGTCGGCGAGCACCGACCGCAGCGCCTCGCGCAACGCACCGTCGCGCGTCCGCTCGATGGTCACCTCGAGCGCGCGACGCATCGAGACGCCGGCGCGCACCAAGGTCGAGAACGCGCGGAAGAACGTGAGCAACGCGCGTCGTGACGGGCCGCCGACGTTGAGCGAACGCGCCATGCCGCGCGCGACCGCCGACTCCGCGCGCACGTCGGTGACGAACAGTGCACGCATGCGCAAGCCTGCGAGCACGGCGTCGGCCGAGGGAGCGGCGATCGCGCCGCGCACGAGCTCGCCGGTCGCCGTTCGAGCGGCGTAGCGGAACGCGCGCACGTCAGGACGCGGCGCGCGCGAGCGCGCGGACTTCCTCGGGCCGCACGGCGGCAGCGCGGGCGTCGGCGAGCGCAACGTCGCCGCGAACGACGAGGTCCGAGAGGTGCGACTCCAGGGTCTGCATCCCCGCCGCCCGCCCCGTGACGATCGCGTTGCGCAGGTGGTGCGTCTTGCCTTCACGGACGAGCGCGCGCACCGCGTCCGTCGCCGTCAGCACTTCGGCCGCCGCGCGCCGTCCCGCAGCGTCGCGCCGCGGCACGAGCCGCAACGACGCGACGCCGGCGATGACGGACGCGAGTTGACCGCGCACCTGCGCCTGCCCGTCCGCGGGGAACGCATCGACGATGCGGTCGACCGTCTGCGCGGCGTCGTTCGTGTGCAGCGTCGCGAGGACGAGATGCCCGGTCTCGGCGGCGGTCAACGCCGCGGCGAACGTTTCGCGGTCGCGCATCTCGCCGATGACGATCACGTCGGGGTCGGCGCGAAGCGCGCCGCGCAGCGCGTGCGCATGATCCGTGACGTCGCGGCCGACCTCGCATTGCACGATCAGCGATCGCATCGAGGCGTGCGCGTACTCGACGGGGTCCTCGATGGTCACGACGGTGCGCTCGCACGTGCGGTTGATCCGGTCGATCAGGGCCGCGAGCGCCGTCGTCTTGCCGCTTCCGGTCGGACCCGTGACGAGTACGAGTCCAGAGGACCGCTGCGCGAGGCCGGCGAGCGTCGGCGGCAGACCGAGCGACTCGAACGCGGGGACCGACGCGGCGAGCAGGCGGATCGCGACGTGCAGCCCGGACGCGCAGCGGAACGCGTGCACCCGGTACGGCGCGCAGTCGGAGCCGCGCGCGGCCGCGCCGTCGCCGCAGCCGGCGTCGTCGAGTCGCGCGAGCTGGTCGCGCGTGAAGATCGCGGCGACGAACGCGCGCAGGCCGTCGCCGTCGAGGGGCGCGACGTCGAGCGTGGTGAGGCGACCGTCGATTCGGAGGACGGGACGCTCGCCGCCGCCGAGGTGAACGTCGCTCGCTCCGCGCGCGCGGGCGGAGCGCAGCACGTCCGCGAGCCGCACGGGTGCAAGGGTCACGGCGTCGTCCACCCGAGGACGCGGCGCACTTCGTCGAAGGTCGTCCGTCCCGCGGCGACTTTCGCCAGGGCGTCGTCCCGCATCGCGCAGTATCCGGCGCGTGCGGCGACCGCCGCGATCTGCACGCTCGACGCGCCGGTCGCGATCGCGTCGCGCGTCGCGTCGTCGACGACCATCGCCTCGTACACACCCGTGCGGCCGAGATACCCCGTGTTCGCGCACGCGCGGCAGCCGCGGGCGGCATGCCATGTGTCGCTCGTCTCGCGAAACGCGCCGCGCAACGCCGCAGGGATCGACTCGCGCGCGCGGCACTGTTCGCACAGCGTCCGCACCAGCCGTTGCGCCACCACCATGGTGAGCGCGGCCGCGAGCGAGTGGCGCGCGACGCCGAGCTCGACGAGGCGGTCGATCGTGCGCGGCGCATCGTTCGCGTGCAGCGTCGTGAAGACGAGCTGTCCGGCGAGCGCCGCCGAGACGGCGACGCCCGCCGTCTCGCCGTCCCGCATCTCGCCGATCATGACGACGTTGGGATCCTGACGCATGAAGGCGCGGAGTACGATCGGAAACGTCAAGCCGGCGCGCGGGTTGACGTGCACCTGCGCGGCGCCCGCGATCCGCATCTCCACCGGATCCTCGACGGTGCAGACGTTGCGGCCGCGCGCGTCGAGCGCCGCGAGCGACGCGTACAGCGTCGTCGTCTTGCCGCTGCCCGTTGGACCCGCGACGACGACGAATCCCCACGGCGCATCGACCGCCGACCGGTAGCGTTCGAGCAGCGCCGTCGACATGCCGAGCTCCGCAAGCTGCGGCGTTGCGGCGAAGCGGTCGAGCAGCCGGACGACGAGCTTCTCGCCGTCGATCGTCGGGATCGACGCGACGCGCGCGTCGACCTCACGACCGTCGAACGGAACGCCGCAGCGCCCGTCTTGCGGCGATCGGCGATCGGCGATGTCCATCCCCGCGAGCAGCTTGATGCGCGACACGAACGCCGGCAGAATCGCGGCCGGGATCGTTTCGAGGTCTTGCAGGATGCCGTCGACCCGCAAACGCACGCGGCCGCCACCCGTTCCCGGCTCGACGTGGATGTCGCTCGCGTGCGCCGCGACGGCGCGCGCGAAGACGAGATCGACCGCGCGAACCGCCGGCGCGTCCTCGCCGTGCTCGCGTTCGCCGCGCGGGGCCTCGCCGTACGCGGCGTGAAGGTTCGCGCGAATCGCGTCGCGCGGCATCGCGAGCGGTCGCACGCGCAAGCGCGTCGCGGCGCGCAGCGCGTCGACGACGGACGCGTCGGCGGGATCGGCGAGACCGACGGAGAGCACGCCGCCGCTGACGTTCAGCGGCAGAGCGTCATAGCGAAAGGCCAGCGAGCGCGGAACGCGCGCGACGGCTTCGGGATTCGCTGCGAAGGCGGGCATGCGTCACGAATCGGAAACACATGCGCGCGAATCGAGGCAACATTCCGGCCGCAGTCTTAAATCTTCATAACGGCCTGCGGCACGAAGTGCGATTGTCCACCGATGGAGAACCGCTCGCGATACGATGGATGCCACGACGAGCTACACCGAGTACCTGACGATCACGACGCCGGCGCGGTACGAGATTCGCGACATCACCGAGCACGTCGAGCGCGTGCGTGCCGCAGCGGGCTTGCGCGACGGCGTCGTGCTCGTGAGCACGATGCACATCACGTCGAGCGTGTTCGTGAACGACCACGAGTCCGGACTGTGGCGCGACATCCTGGAATGGGTCGAGAAGCTGGCACCCTCCGGCCTCGACTACGCACACCATGCCACCGGCGAGGACAACGGCGACGCGCACCTCAAGCGCACGCTGCTCGGCCATCAGGTGCTCGTGCCGGTGACGAACGCGCGCCTCGACCTCGGGCCGTGGGAGCGCGTGCACTACGGCGAGTTCGACGGCATGCGCCCGAAGCGGGTGCTGCTCAAGGCGTTCGGCCTGAGAGCGTAGCGGCGAACGCCGCGATGCCGTGCCACCCAGGTGGCACAGCACGGCGCTAGCGTGGTCGCGGCGAGGCGTGATGTGCCCGACGCCATGCGGAGCGACGAAGGAAGTGGAGACCGTCACGAATCACCAGACTCGCCAATGCGACCGATCCCGCCGGGACTCGTTCCCGACGCGATGCTGCACAAGTATGAGGTCAAGAACTGGCGCAACGCCGTCCAAGTCCTCGCCGGATCATATCCGGCCGAGTGGGAGGACGTGTTGGACGTGCTCGACCGGTTCGTGCTGCGGAAGAGCGACGTTCTGGCGGCCGGCGGGCGCAAGTCGAACATCTCGGACGCGATCGACTCGCAGTTCGCGGCGCGCGGGTGGGCCGAGCGTCAAGTCGTCACGAAGATCACCGTCGACGGCATCGACCGCGAGTCGCGCACGCACAAGATCGACTGCTTTCGCAACCGCGTCGGCCTCGAGATCGAGTGGAACTCGAAAGACCAGACGTACGTCCGCGATCTCAACACGTTCCGGATTCTCTTCGATCTGCAAGTGCTGGACGTCGGGATCATCGTGACCCGAGCCGATCATTTACAGGAGATCTTCTCGAGGCTCGGCATCGGCGCGAAGTACGGCGCATCGACGACGCACATGGAAAAGCTGGTCCCGCGCATCGAGGCGGGTGGAGGTGGAGGTTGTCCCGTCCTGGTCTTCGGCATCACCCGCAACCTGTTCGATCCGAGCTCGTAGCGCTGCCGCCGGCGGAGTCGCTGCTCGCGTACGCCGGCGACTCGCGCTTCCGCACGATCTACGCCGATCCGCCGTGGCGCTTCCAAAACCGCACCGGCAAGATGGCGCCGGAGCACCGCCGGCTGTCGCGCTACAGCACGATGACGCTCGAGGACATCTACGAGCTGCCCGTCGCCACGATCGCCGCGGAGCAGAGTCACCTGTACCTCTGGGTGCCGAACGCGCTGCTCTCCGAAGGCTTGGAGACGATGCGCCGCTGGGGCTTCACCTACAAGTCCAACCTCGTCTGGTACAAGATCCGCAAGGACCGCGGCCCGGATCGGCGCGGCGTCGGGTTCTACTTTCGCAACGTCACGGAGCTCGTGCTGTTCGGCGTGCGCGGGAAGAACAATCGCACGCTGAAGCCCGGACGCACGATGCCGAACATCGTCGAGACGCGCAAGCGAAGGCACTCGCAGAAGCCCGACGAGATGTGGGACGTCATCGAGGCGTGCTCACCGGGGCCGCGGCTGGAGATGTTCGCGCGCCACTACCGCCACGGCTGGCATCAATGGGGCGATCAGGTCGAGCCGCCGCCCCTGCGCATCGTGAAGTGAACGCTCGCGGCGTAGCCGTCGGCGCGCCGCACGTTCGCGGCTAGCCGATCCGCACGCTCAGCATCGAGATCGAGCCGCCGTCGCCGCCGTCGACGGGGTAGCTCACCTCATCGCCGGGCTGTTCGGCGCCGGCCACGTACAGCAGCGGCAGGTAGTGTTCGGGAGTCGGCACGGAGAGCAGCGCGTCGGATCCGAAGCGCTCGTAGTCGACGAGCGGCACGTGGTCGTGCGCGTCGAGCGCGGCGCGCGCGAGCGCCTCGAA
>Ga0213875_10002457_pt1 | contig 11065 bp, 7 predicted proteins | sample BarmaccomBMRX_R8_FD_160105 | JGI IMG/M metagenome (GOLD analysis project Ga0213875, IMG submission 160105) | Root-associated microbial communities from Barbacenia macrantha in rupestrian grasslands, the National Park of Serra do Cipo, Brazil - RX_R8 | ecosystem: Host-associated > Plants > Roots... | reverse complement strand
TAATCAGGGGTTCGTCAAGCGGCTTTGCGCCGCGCACGAAGTGGTCCAGATCGCTGCCGTCTACCCACGCCATCGAGATAAACCGGAGGTCGCCCGCTTCGCCGAGATCGTGGATCCGCAGTACGTTGCGATGTGAAACGCGGCTGGCAAGCAGGATTTCTTGTTTGAGACGTCCGAGCGCCTGCGCGTCACCGGCCAGCTCCGGCCGGATAATTTTTAGAGCGACCGTGCGATTCAGGTGCAAGTCGGTCGCCCGATACACCTTGCCCATCCCGCCTTCGCCCGCGTTTTGTTCAATACGATAGCGGGAACCGATCATCGCGCCTGACACGAGCGTGGCTGGGTGAGACGCCGCTATCGCCGCTTTTTGTGATGTGGTTGCTGTCAACACGGAACTGATGCCCGCAATGACTTCGCCGGCGCTCTGATACCGGTTGCGAACGTCCGGCTCGAGGCACCGCATGACGACATCACTCATCGCCTGCGGCACTTCCGGATCGATAAGATGGGGCGGCGTCGCGCGTTCCCGCGTACGCCGCAACAGCGAAGTCATCAGATCTTTTGCGGCGAATGCCAGCTCGCTCGTTAACAGCTCGTAAAAAATCACGCCAACAGCAAACACGTCGGAGCGCGCGTCCACTTCCTCTCCGCGCGCCTGTTCCGGCGCCATGTAGTCGGCCGTGCCGATGAGCGCTCCGGTACGCGTCATCCCCGTTTGCTCGAGCGACCGCGCCAAACCGAAATCCATGATGCGGACGTTCTTGCCGCCATCGATCAGCACGTTCTGCGGCTTGAGGTCGCGATGGATCACGTCTTCCGCGTGCGCGGCCTCTAGACCCGCGCAGATTTGCTGCACGATGCGCGCGGCTTCCCGCGGCGGCAGCTTGCCGCGGCGCCTCAGAACAGACTTCAGGTCCTCGCCGTCGACAAATTCCATCGTGATGAAGCGCAAGCTCCCCGCGACGCCCAAATCGAAGATGCGAATTACGTTCGGATGCGTGATCTGCCGCGCCAGCAGCAACTCTTGTTTGAAGCGCCGCAGCACCATGGTGTTCGACGACAGATCCGGGCGGATAGTCTTTAGCGCGATGATGCGGTCGAGCTCGTGATCCTTGGCCTTGTACACGCTGCCCATGCCGCCTTCGCCCAGCAGTTCCAGAATTTCGTATCGCTCGGCAATGATCGTGCCTGCCGCGAGCCCCGAGGGCGCGTCACCGCTAGTTCGGCTGGGTGCAGCGGCCATGGTGGCCTGATCTTTTGCGCCGCCCGGCGGACTTGCGAAGTGATCCCCAAACGAGCTGCTGCACTTTTGACAAGCTGCTGCGTCGTCCGGGTTCGGCGTTTGGCAAACAGGGCAAGTCAGCATGGTCATGCCATCGAAAAGCTAATGCACGGAGCGGGCCATTCCGCGGTGTGCCGGCAACCGTTTGTTTTCGAAGATAGTTCCAGTCTAATGCCGACCGCTCAGCGCTTCAACGGTCGTGTCCCGCGCTCGGCGACGATGGTCACTTCCATATCGCGCGCCAATCGGACCAGTTGCTGCACCAGATTCGGCTTGAACGGAATGTTCCAGCGCGGCATCTGCGGTCTGAGCAGGTAGATTTGTGTGATTCCGTGTTGGCGCACGAACGACATGAGTTGCTCAGCGATGTCGCCGCCGGTCAGTACGTGGGTCTCGACCTGCAGATTTCGAGCAAACGTGAGGTGCTTGTCGATCGCGGCTCCGGCCTCGCAGGAATCGCTCGTATGCCTCGGCGGCACGATCGCCACCGCTATGCATTCACCTTTGAGATAATCGGACACGCGTTTGGCTCGACGAATCAGCGCGACAGAGGACGGTTCGGCGGTGACATAGACCAGAACACGTTCCGACGATCGGGACACGGCCGTCGTTTGGCGCTCGCCGGCGTGGCTGGATTGTACGCCCGCGTTTGGGTCGCCGGACGTTTGGCGGAACTCCACTTCGAAGGCCGTCTCACGTAGGGCTAACTCTCGGAGAGCAGTGAGCGTGGATTCCTGAAAGAAGTTTTCCTTCGCCCTAAGAATTTTGTCGCCGTGATACACCACGCCTCGATCGAGCCGGTTCAGCAGAGCTTCCGGCGTCAGGTCAATCATCACGATTTCAGCCGCCTGGTGAAGCACCCAATCGGGCACCGTCTCCCGCACTCGAACGCCGGTCATGCGAAAGATGCGGTCGTTCAGGCTTTCGAGATGCTGCACGTTCATCGTCGTCAAGACGTTCACGCCGTTCTCGATCAGAATCATCACATCTTGCCACCGTTTTGTACGCTGTGCGCCCGGAACATTCGTGTGCGCAAATTCATCGACCACGCAGACTTGAGGGTGCCGCGTGAGAATAGCATCCGTGTCCATTTCTTCGAAGCGCGCGCCGCGGTACTCGATCACCTGTCGCGGCACCACCTCCAGATGCTCAATCAGCGCGATCGTATCCGCGCGCGCGTGCGGCTCGAAGTAACCGACCACGATGTCGATGCCTTCCCGTTTCAGTTGCTGCGCTTCTTCGAGCATCTGATACGTCTTACCGACGCCAGGTGCGTACCCAAGGAAGATCTTGAGTTTGCCCCGGTGCTGCGTCGGGGTCTGCTGTTCCGTGCCTTCGAGATTAATGGGGGAAGAGCTTGACATCGATTCCGTCCGCAGCGCGGATGAGCCGGTCGACCGTCGTGAGCCCCAGCCGAGCGCGCCAGTCCTCCGACAAACTGTGGCCGATGAAGATCTGGGTGATGCCGCGCTCGCGGGCGAAGTCCATGATCGTGCAAACCGCATCATCGCCATCGAGCAACTGGATCTCCGCTCCTGCGTTTCGCGCCAGTGCAAGATGATCTTCTAGCGCCTGACGCTCGTCGGTGGTTAGATCCGATCCTTCTACGTAGGCAACATACAGCTCGCCGTGAAAACGATCGCGCGTCAGGCGAGCCCGGTCGATCATGCGGGCGGCGTTGGAAGTCGGTGTGATACACACCAAAATCCGCTCCTGCATGCCCCAGGCTTGTGTTACGCCGTGACGTTCTAAATAGGACTCCAGCTGCTCGTCGACAACTTCCGCAGCCAGCAGAAGTGCAATTTCTCTCAGATGATTCAGCTTCCGCTCTTCTTCATTCGCGAGAGCGCCCGGCGCGGACTGGTCGCCACGCACCAACGAATGCTCGGCCGGCGCATCCACGACCACGATTTCATCTGCGTTACGAAGAAATGCTTCCGGTACGGTCACGCTGACCGCCTTGCCGCGGATCGCTTCCACTTCGGCGCGCCGTTCTTCGATGAACTGCAGGTTGATCGTCGTAATTACGCAAATGCCGGCCTCGAGCAACTGCTCAACGTCCTGCCATCGATGCGCATTCCGGCTTCCGGCTGGATTGTCATACGCGAGTCCATCAACCAAACAGACCTGCGGTCGCCTGCGCAGGATGGCGTTAATGTCCATTACGGGTTGCCCATCAATGAGCTTCAACGGAATGACTTGCAGCGTCTTCAGAATCCCGCGGATTTCAGGCGGAATATCAGGCTGGAGTGCGCCGACAACCACGTCCTCGCCACGTTCGTGCCGCCTGCGTCCTTCATCCAGCATCCGGTAACTCTTGCCAACGCCGGATGCATATCCCAAAAACACTTTCAGCCGGCCGCTTGCTGAGTATTTCTCCTCCGCTTGGATCTGCAGCAAGAGCTTCTCAGGATCGGGGCGGGCTGCTACAGGCATTGATTCAAGGGTATACTTTCCGCGCCTACACTGAGAAGATATGCGCGTCCTTCGCGTGCTAGGTGCGCTTGCGCTGGTAGCCGCCGTAACCGCGGCGGATTACCGGCTCCTCCACGTAAACAGTGCCACTGCGGCGTTCTCCTATTTACTTGTGATTCTAGGTCTCGCGACGCGTGCGGGGTTTGCCGAATCGATCATTGCTTCGCTTGCGAGCGTGCTCTGTTACAACTACTTCTTCCTACCGCCGATTGGCACGTTGACCATTGCCGATCCGCAGAACTGGGTCGCACTGCTCGTGTTCCTCGTCACCGCTGTAACTGCCAGCCACCTATCGACGAGCGTGCGACAACGTGCTGATGAAGCAAGCGCCCGGCGTCAGGAGATGGAACGAGTGTACGAATTCAGCCGCGCTCTGATTATCGGCAGCGAGGCGCGGCTTTCACGCCAGATTGCGCAGCGATTAGCAGAGATATTCCGTGCGGAAGAAGTCGCGTTCTACGATGCGCGAACCGGCGACCTAACGCGCGCTGGTCCTCAAGAATCGGCACTTCAAAGCGATTCCGTTCGCGATGTCGCAGCAACGGCGCTGCCGTCGCGTGATATCACCGGCAAGATTTTAATCGTTCCCGTGCGCCTCGGTGGCCGTGTGCTTGGAAGCCTCGGCGTGGCGGGTGTGGAGATGTCGGACGCGGCGTTATCGGCACTTGCGCAGCTCGCCGCCCTCGCGATTGAACGCGCGTCGGAGCAGGAGGCGGCGAACCGCGTCGCCGCGACACGCGAAAGTGAGCAGCTCAAAGCCACACTCCTGGACGCGCTCGCTCATGAATTCAAGACACCGCTAACCTCCATCAAAGCAGCCATCACCAGCGTGCTGTCGGACCGCGCACACGACCCGATTGAACAGGAACTTCTGACGGTAGTTGACGAGGAGGCAGATAGGTTGAACGCTCTTGTGACCGAAACCATCAAGGTTGCTAGAATCGACAGCGAAAATCTGCGCCTGCAACTCCAACCGTGCTCGGCGGCAAGTTTGATTGCTTCATCGTTGTCGCGCCTTCCCGCAGCAAAGGACAGGCCAAACATAGAGTTAAACGTGACCGCCGATTTGCCTGATCTGAACGTCGATCCGGAAATGAGTGAGATCGCGCTGCGCCAGCTACTGACCAATGCGGTCAAATACGCCCCTCGATCATCGGGCATTCGCATCTCAGCGGACTCCGACGGCTCCGGTTTTGTGACGATTAATGTGGCAAATGATGGCCCGGGCATTCCGATCGTCGAGCAGCAACACATATTTGAGAAATTCTATAGAGGAAAGGATGTACGGGACCGCATTCCTGGAGCTGGCATGGGCTTGTCTATTACTCGAGATATTGTTCAGGCGCACGGCGGACGTGTATGGGTCGAAAGCGCGGCCGGAGCCGGAGTCAGGTTCTCGCTCACGCTTCCGACAATCGCCGGTGCCAAGCCGGAATCCGATGTGCGGGACCCCATATGAATAGCGCAAAGATCCTGGTGGTCGATGACGAGCCTCAGATTCGTCGCGTGATGCGTACAAGCTTGAGCGCCCATGGCTACTTCATCGATGATGCGCGATCGGGCGATGAAGCGCTTGAAAAATTGCGGCAAGAGCGATTTGATCTGGTTCTGCTCGACATGAACATGCCGGGGCTGAGCGGATTTGAGGCCTGCCACGAAATCCGCTCGTGGTCAGAGGTGCCTATCATCATGCTGACGGTCCGCAACACGGAGGCCGACAAAGTCGCGGCGCTCGACGCCGGCGCGGACGACTACGTCACTAAACCCTTCAGCATGCCCGAGCTTTTGGCCCGCATCCGCGCGAATCTTCGCCGCGTGACAGTCGCTCCCATAGGCGCCGAGCGCGTCTTATCTTTTGACGGCATTGAGATCAACGTAGCGAAGCACGAAGTCCTAGTAAACGGCAATCAGGTGCGTTTCACCCCCAAGGAATTTGATCTCCTTCACTATCTAGCTTCAAACCCGGATGTCGCAATTCCGCACGGCAAGCTGTTACAAGCCATCTGGGGGCCGGACTACGGCAATGAAGTCGAATATCTTCATGTGTTTGTGAATCAGATTCGCAAGAAGATAGAGCCGGACCCGGCCAGGCCACGGTATCTCATAACTGAGCCACGCCTAGGATATCGATTTCGCCCGCCTCCGCACACCGCATCAGCTTTAGCAAATCCTTAGATCGCGCTTAGGACATTTTAAGTAGCCGCAGTCTACCTTTAGGGCGGTAGGAGATGACGCCCAATGCTGTTGGACCTGTTTTACCTCGCCGTCGGTCTGCTGTTCTTTGTCATTTGCTGGATTTTCACAAAGGCGTGTGACCGCTTGTAAGTGAGCATATGGACTACATCATTGGCGGAATCACAACTGTGATGCTGTTCGCGTACTTGATCTACGCGCTGCTGAAACCGGAGAAATTCTAGTTCGGAGAACTCGCTTGACACCTAACGGCCTGTTGCAGATCGCAGTCTTCTTTTTAATCATTCTCGCCATAACGAAGCCGCTCGGCAGCTTTATGGCCCGCCTGTTCGAAGGCAAGCGGACGTTTCTGCACCCCGTGCTGCGGCCTCTCGAGACAATCACCTACAAGATTGCCGGTGTAAAAGAAACAGCGGAACAGCGTTGGACACAATATGCAGCTTCGCTCCTGGCTTTTAGTATTTTCAGCTTTCTCTTCGTATACCTGTTGCAGCGTTTTCAAGGAGTGTTGCCTCTGAATCCGCAGGGATTCGGAGCCGGGAACGTTTCGCCCGATCTCGCCTTCAACACTGCAACAAGCTTCACTACTAACACGAACTGGCAGTCGTACTCCGGAGAATCGACTCTCAGCTACTTAGTGCAAATGGCGGCGTTGACGGTTCAGAATTTCGCCTCTGCGGCGGCGGGCATAGCTGTTGCGATCGCCTTTTGCCGCGGTTTTGCGCGGCACCAGGTGAACAGCGTCGGTAACTTCTGGGTCGACCTCACACGGGGCGTTATTTACATTCTTCTGCCCCTGTCATTTATTTGCGCTTTGTTTCTCTGCTCACAAGGAGTAATCCAGAATTTCCACCCGTACACGACCGCCCAAACACTCGAAGGCGCAAAGCAGGTCCTCGCCCAGGGTCCGGTGGCTTCTCAGGAGGCGATCAAGATGCTCGGCACAAACGGAGGTGGTTTCTTCAACGCCAACTCCGCGCACCCATTCGAGAATCCAACACCGTTGACCAACATGCTCCAGATGGTGATGATCTTTGCGGTTCCGGCGGCGTTGAGTTACACATTTGGCTGCTTCGTGGGCGATCGCAGGCAAGGCTGGACAATATTCGCCGCATTCTCAGTTATGTTTTTCGCCGGCGTTTTGGTTTGCTATTGGGCGGAACAGAAGGGCAATCCAGCCTTTGCGAAAGCCGGAATGGAGATGCAGCCTACAGCTACCCAGAGCGGCGGCAACATGGAGGGTAAAGAGACGCGATTCGGCATTCCGGCGTCTGCACTCTTCACAACCGTTACAACGGACGCAAGTTGTGGAGCTGTCAACAACGCCCACGATAGTCTTACGCCGATCGGCGGATTGGTGCCGCTCTTCAACATTCAAACGGGCGAAGTTATTTTTGGCGGAGTCGGGGCCGGCCTCTACGGAATTTTGCTGTACGCGATTGTAGCCGTATTCATTGCCGGTCTCATGGTCGGGCGCACGCCTGAATACGTCGGAAAGAAGATCGAGGGCAAAGAGGTAAAGATGGCCATGCTCGCGCTGATCGTCACCGCCTTCAGCATTCTTGTGCTCTCGGCAATTTCGTCGGTCGTGCACTTCCCTGCGCCCGCTAAAGATGCGAAGGGTCAGCCTGTCGCGCACAGTTACTGGAACCCACCCGGACCAGCGACCGCGAACCTCACGAATTCCAGCGCCCACGGCTTCTCTGAAATTCTTTACGCGTACACGAGCGCCACGGGAAATAACGGCAGTGCGTTCGGTGGGCTGAACGCAAATACGCCCTGGTACAACCTGACCATCGGGCTCGCCATGCTGATGGGCAGATTTCTGTTTCTCATTCCGCTACTCGCCGCTGCCGGCAGCTTGGCTAAGAAAAAGAAAGTTGCTGAGACACTCGGTACTTTACCCACTCACGGACCGCTATTTGTCGGCTTGTTAGTGGGTACCGTGGTGCTCGTAGGAGCGCTCACGTTCTTTCCTGCTTTGGCGCTTGGCCCCATCGTCGAGCAGTATCTAATGCAAGGCGGGAAATTGTTCTCCATGATCGCGATCGGCGTTGGGAGTTAGTGAATGGCTACTATTGCGCACGGGCCCGCTACTTCGAGTCACGACCCCACTTCCCTGCTCCCCGGCAGACTCGCTCGCTCGCGCCCTCTATTCGACCCGGAGATCGTAGCGCGCGCAACTAAGGATTCATTCCTCAAGCTGAATCCCCTCACCCTGCTGCGCAATCCCGTTATGTTTGTCGTGGAAGTCGGGGCTGTTTTGGTAACTATATTTCTGCTTCGCGATGTCGTCATTGGCGCTCACGTCAAACAAGGATTCGAGCTGCAAATCGCGATATGGCTTTGGTTTACTGTTTTGTTCGCGAACTTTGCGGAAGCGATGGCTGAAGCGCGCGGCAAAGCACAAGCAGACGCTCTCCGCAAGACGAAAACCGATTCGATTGCCAAGCGAATACTCTCTAACGGAAAAATCGAAACCGTTCCGGGGTCAAAACTCGCTGCCGGTGACTTCGTCATCGCCGAAACAGGAGACATCATTCCAGGAGATGGTGAGGTCGTCGAAGGTATCGCCACAGTCGACGAATCCGTAATCACGGGTGAGAGTGCTCCTGTAATTCGCGAATCCGGCGGAGATCGCAGCGCGGTGACCGGCGGGACAAAGGTTCTTTCGGATCAAATCAAGATTCGGATCACGTCGAATCCGGGGGAAACATTCCTCGATAAGATGATTGCGCTCGTCGAAGGCGCAGAACGCCAGAAGACACCGAATGAGATCGCGCTGAACATCCTGATCGCAGGCTTGACGCTGATCTTCTTACTCGCCGTCGCGACGCTCGATCCGTTTGCCGCTTACGCGGTGTCATCCGCGGGCGCCGGCACGGTACCCACCATCGCGGTGCTGGTTTCGCTTCTGGTGTGCTTGATTCCGACCACCATCGGCGGCCTATTATCGGCGATCGGAATTGCGGGGATGGATCGGGTAATGCAGCACAACGTGCTCGCCATGAGCGGCAAAGCGGTCGAAGCATCGGGTGACGTGAACACGCTCCTACTTGATAAGACCGGAACGATCACGCTGGGCGATCGCCAAGCTGTCGAGTTCATCCCGTTTCCTGGCTTAACGGAACATGAACTAGCCGACGCCTCGCAGCTCTCTAGCTTAGCCGACGAAACGCCCGAAGGTCGCTCGATCGTCGTGCTGGCGAAAGAGAAATATGGCTTGCGCGGGCGCGAAGTATCCGACCGCGAAGCCCACTTCATCCCATTCTCGGCTTACACCCGCATGAGCGGCGTCGACATCGAAGGCCGCGTGCTTCGCAAGGGCGCGAGCGGAGCGATCGCGAACTTTGTGAAAGAGCTTGGCGGCCGGATACCGCCGACGTTCGAGGATACTGCAGACCGTATCTCGCGGACGGGCGGGACGCCCCTCGCCGTTGCGGATGGCCCGCGCGCGCTCGGAATCATTCATCTAAAGGACATTGTGAAAGGCGGGATGAAAGACCGCATCGGCCAACTCCGCTCGATGGGCATTCGCTCGGTCATGATCACCGGCGACAATCCCTTGACGGCGGCGGCCATTGCCGGCGAGGCGGGTGTCGACGATTTCCTGGCGCAAGCGACCCCCGCTGACAAGCTCGAATACATCAAACGCGAGCAAAGAGAAGGCCGCTTGGTAGCGATGACCGGCGACGGAACGAACGACGCGCCGGCCCTGGCGCAAGCGGATGTGGGAGTCGCTATGAACACCGGGACAATGGCCGCGAAAGAGGCCGGCAACATGGTCGATCTTGATAGCAACCCCACCAAGCTGATTGAAATAGTCGCGATCGGCAAGCAACTGCTGATTACGCGCGGGGCGCTCACAACGTTTTCTATCGCAAATGACGTCGCTAAATATTTTGCGATCATTCCAGCGATGTTTATGGCGACCTATCCTGTATTGGCGCGGTTCAATATCATGCGGCTGCACACCGCGCAAAGCGCTGTTCTCGCAGCAGTGATTTTTAACGCGCTGATCATCATCGCGCTAGTTCCCCTGGCGCTCCGCGGCGTGAAGTACCGGCCGGTCGGAGCAGCCGCACTGTTGCGACGCAACGTTCTCATTTACGGAATCGGGGGCATCATCGTGCCCTTCCCCGGTATCTGGCTAATTGATCGGCTGCTTGCTCTCGTAAATCTCGCGTAACTCAGAAAGTCTCGATATGCTTCAACAACTTATTCCTGCGCTCCGCATAACCGCGTTTTTGACCGTACTTACAGGCCTGATCTATCCGTGTGTAATTACCGGTATTTGCCAAGTTTTGTTCAAAAGGCAGGCCGATGGAACGGTGATCGTACGAAATGGAGAGGTCATCGGCTCGGGCCTTATTGGCCAGAATTTTACGCGCCCCGAATACTTTCATCCGAGACCCTCAGCGGCAGGTAACGACGGCTATGATCCTACCTCCTCGACTGGCTCGAATCTCGGCCCAACCAATCAGAAACTGTTCGATCGGGTGAAGACATCGGCCGACCAGTTTCGGAAGGAGAATCCGGACTTCACCGGGCCGATTCCATCAGATGCTTTGACCGCCTCGGGGAGCGGGCTCGATCCGGACATCAGCGTCGCCAATGCAAATGCACAAGCTGCACGCGTGGCGAAAGCTCGCGGAAAGAGCCCGGGTGACGTCGCTCCGTTAATCGACTTCGCGACACACGGACGCGACCTCGGCTTCCTCGGCGAGCCCCGCGTCAACGTCTTGCAGTTGAATTTAGCCATAGACCAACAGTTCAAGCACTAATATATATGCGTACATCAGCATTACTCATCTTGATAGGTTTGTGGTCCGCATTTTCGCTTTCCGCGCAGACACAAACAGCTGAATCCGATCGCGAGCAGCAGTTGCTCGATCGGATCGACCGCTTGGAGAAACGTCTCGATGAACTCCAAACCAAACTGGATCAACTGACCGAGCCCCAAAAGACCGCAACAACCGAGGCAGCCGCAACAACGCCCGTTCCGAGTAGTGCCGTCGCACCCCCCAATGGCCAGCCCGCGGTACAGCCCACGCCAGCCCCCTCAAGCGATCAGCAAACACCGCAATCGCAAGAGCCTGAGCCGTTTTCATTCGC
>Ga0213875_10002456_pt1 | contig 11067 bp, 10 predicted proteins | sample BarmaccomBMRX_R8_FD_160105 | JGI IMG/M metagenome (GOLD analysis project Ga0213875, IMG submission 160105) | Root-associated microbial communities from Barbacenia macrantha in rupestrian grasslands, the National Park of Serra do Cipo, Brazil - RX_R8 | ecosystem: Host-associated > Plants > Roots... | reverse complement strand
GAACCACTCTTGCGCGAGCGACGCCTCCACCAGCGCCCGGGCTGTTTCGAGATTGCTCACCGGAAGTTCCGGATCGAGCCGGGCAATTGTCTTCCGGACGGCCGAGGTAAGCGCTGCGGGTTCGGAGGTGGCCTTCACGGCCAAGATCATAGACCGCCCAAAACCCAGCCCGAACATGGGATCTTCAATTTGCGAATAGGTCTGATAAAGCTGTGGTCGGATTTCGTTCGCCAGTTCATTGTTCTTTACGTCGGCGACCACTCCGATCACGGTGTACCAAGGGTCCGGCGACGACGGACTCCCCAACTTGATTTGTTGACCAATGGCCTCTTTGCCAGGAAAATATTGGCGAGCCATCGCTTCATTGATCACCAGCACTGGTGCCGACCCGCGGCGATCGCGCGAATCGAACAGACGCCCGCGCAACAAGCGGATGCCGACCGCTTGAAAGTAGTGCCCCAGCACCGTAGCATTAATGGCCAGCGCCGAGGGTATGGTCGGGTCCTTCAACGTAAAGAGACGCTGGTTCCGCAGTGCAAGCAGAGGCGAGGTCGCGGCTCCTGCCGCGGTTGCTCCGGGCAATCTTTCAAACTCATCCACGGCATGCTCAAAGAAGCCGCGAACGGAAGCTAGATCAGGATATGCCGTTTCCGGCAGAGTGACATCTGCCGTAAGAATGTGCTGGACATCGAAGCCGGGATCGACTGAGCGAAGCGCCACCAAGCTGCGAACCAACAGCCCTGCACCGACCAGAAGCACGAGCGACAAAGCGACCTCGCTCATCACCAGCAAAGCCCGAAGGCGCATTCTGCCGAGCCCGGCGGTCGCGCTCTGGGACGCATTCTTCAATCGAGCCGACTCATCGGTTCGGCCTGCCATCACCGCTGGTATAGTCCCGAACAACAGCCCCGCGAGCACCGACACGATAGCCGTGAACGCGACGACATGCCAATCAGTATCTATAGTCGCAGCACGCGGCACAGAGGCCGGAATCACCCGGCCCAACATCGCGACTAGCCAGATCGCTAGAAGTAAGCCCGCCGCGCCGCCGCCGATCGATAACAGCAGACTTTCAGTAAGCAATTGACGAAGTAAGCGAGCAGAACTCGCTCCCAATGAGGAGCGTATTGCCAGCTCCTTTTCTCTGCCCGCGGCTCTCCCGAGCAGAAGGTTCGCGACATTGACGCAGGCGATCAACAAAACGAACCCAACGGCGCCCGCCAAAAGCCAGAGCAGCTTGCGGGTATCGTGAGCGACTCGCTCGGTCACCGGGGAGAGCTGCGCGTCCAAAGTAAACCCCACTCGTGCAAAAGCCGGGATGCTCTCGTAGATGCGACGCGCGACGGCTTGCACATCCGCTCGCGCTTCGGCCATACTTATGCCCGCCTTCAACCGGGCGATTACCACGAAGTTGTAATTGCCGATGAGTGCCCGCTCTTTCGGTGTAATCCCGAGTGGCACCCACACATCATGGCCGCCGCCAAACGGCAGGCCGGGAAGCGGAAACTCGACGTCCTTCGGGAGCACGCCAAGAATCGTGGTCGGCGTCCGGTCGAAATCGACGATCCGGCCGGCGATATTGGGATCGCCTGCAAATCGTCTCTGCCATAACCGATAGCTGATCACGGCAACCCTGCTGTCCGGGTGATCTTCTGCCCGCGTGAATCCCCTGCCAAGCACCGGCGACACGCCGAGAACGGGGAAAATCTCAGCGGAGACGCGCAATCCTTCCAGACGCTCGGGCGGACCGATGCCGGTCAAATCCATGGCCGTCAAAGTGTACCCAGCTACCGATTCGAAGGCTCGGGAACTGCGTTGAAACTCCATCAAATCGGAAGGGGTGACCGCCATCCCGCGCGGCGATAACTTATTGATGATCTCCTCAATCAACACCAGCCGCCCTGGGTCGCGGAACGGCAGCGGACGAAGCAGCACCGCATTCACGACGGCGAAGATTGCAGAGTTTGCTCCAATGCCCAGCGCAAGCGTCATCAGCGCTAAGAACGTGAACACAGGTTGCCGGGCGAGCAGCCGGAAGGCATACCGCAGGTCAAGAAGGATGTTACCCATGACGCGAAAATAGCAATCCAGTGACCACCGAAGGCTGCTTAAATTTCAAAGAACTGGTCTGGAGTCTGTGTCCGTTTGCGGGATTGGCTGTTCGCCCGAGGCGCGGGTCCCCACGAAAGCTAAGTGACAACCCCTATTGCCAGAGCGGCGCTTCCTGCCGATTATGGGAGAGAATGCTCTTGGAACCGGCCATTAACTATTACGATCTGCTGCAGATCAACCCTAGAGCGGATCTCGATACCATTGAGCGTGTGTACCGCATTATGGCGATGCGATATCACCCTGACAACAAACAAACTGGAGATGCGGAGCGCTTCCGTTTACTAACGGACGCCTACCAGCTCTTGCGCGACCCCCTCAGACGAAAAGAATATGACCGGCAATTTGAAGCCAAACCCGCGGGGCCGCTCCCGATCTTTCTCGGAAAAGAATTCACCGACGGAATCGATGCCGAGGCCAAGATACGTGTGGGCGTACTCTGCCTGCTTTACAGCAAACGTCGTGCGAATCCCGATTTTGCGGCCCTCTCGCTACTCGACATGGAAAACATTATGGCTTTCCCGCGTGAGAGGCTATTGTTCGCCCTGTGGTACCTGCGCGCGAAACGCTATGTTCTTCAGGATGACCGCAGCAGCTTCATCATTTCAGCCGAGGGCGTCGATTTCTTCGAGAGCCAGCTCCCAACAAACCAGATTCTTTACAGAATGTTTCACGATACCGAAGCAGGCGTTATGGTCTATCCGAAAGCGTTGACATCGAAGACATCATAGCCTGGTTTTGTCCTGGCCACGGTAGTGTCACAGCTGCAATCACGGAATATGCTGCTGGCTACGAGTGCGTGTTCCGGCGTTCACGGCGCGCGTGAACAAATCTTCTTGGGGCAGCCCAGGGCCAACAGACAAAGGTGGAAGTGTTGAAGTGAGAGCTGCCGCTACGCCAGCGCGGCTTGCGGTAAACCGGCCTTGGTGTACCATGGCTTTGCTGGTTTGATCGCTGCATTCACGGAATCGATGTTCTTCACACCTTCAGTCGACAGCCAATCCTCCAACGCTTTCACACCCCGCTTGCCATAGACCGGGATGCCTTCTTTCCACGTCGCGCGGCCGCATAGAACGCCTGAGTAGTCAGTGCCCGCCTCAGCGGCCATGTTTAACTCTTCGACAAACTGCGCATTTCCTACGCCGGCGCTTAAATAAATGAACGGCTTCTTCGCCACCTCCGCAGCCTTTCTGAACAAGTCCAGCGCCTCGCTTCGCGTGTAGGCCTTCTGGCCCTTGTAAACGCTGCTACCCTCGACGTAGTTCGCATTAATCGGAACTTCCACCTTCAACACATCCACGTTGTACTGCGGCTTGGAGAATTCTTCCATGGACCCGATCACGACCTGGGGTTTTAGCTTGGCGAACTCCAGTCCCTTCTCGTCACCACCCTTCGGATCGTAGCCGACGAACTCGAGGAAAAACGGGATCTCGCGCGCTTCGCACTCCGCGCCGATGCGTTCGATAAACGCGTGCTTGATGTCGTTGACTTGCGGGTCGTCGAAAGGCGAATAGTAAATCAGAATCTTCACCGCGTTAGCGCCCCAATCCACAATGCGCTTGGCGGAAACATGCGGCAGGAGATCGGGCAGGCGGCCAGGTTTGGCGTTGTCGTAGCCGCTCTCTTCATAGGCCAGCAACAGCCCGGCATTGGAGGAGCGCGCATTCGCGGCGGGCAGGCCGTATTCGGGATCCAGCAAAATGGCGCTGGCGTGCGGCGTCAGAACTCTCGATACGGCAGTCTTAAATTCACTCATCATCTCTGGCGTTACCTGATCGGTCGAAATTCCCTTCGCGCCCGCGATGGCCTTCATCAGGCTGCCCCTCTGATCCATGGCGGCCGCCGCGATCACACCCTGCTTGTTGGACAGCGCCTTCATGTGCTGTACTTTTCCTTCCGACAGACTCATAACCTTGCCTCCTCCATCTCTAAATTCTCGCCCATTCATTATGAGCGCGCCGACGCAGCAGCTTGTCCGCGCCGCCGAAAGTAAGTCTGCGCGCGATTCACGTCTCGCAGAATTTGCGTTTTCAGCGTTTCGGCATTTTCAAACTTACGTTCATCGCGAACCCAGCGTAGGAACTCAACTGCAATTTCCCGGGGCGGCGCACCTTCGAGCGCGGTAAGCAAGTAGGTCTCGATAGTGCGATTCTGGCCTTCAAAGGTGGGACGGTAGCCAATATTCGTAATAGATGGCCATTCGCGGGCGCTTCCGCACTCACGCGTGCGTGTCACGTATACGCCGTTGTTGGGCAGCACCTCGGCTTTTGTATCGAGATTCAGCGTCGGAACCGTTTGCTTCGATCCCCGGCCAGCGCCCCTCACCACCGCGCCGCGTAATTCATAGGGACGGCCGAGCATCCGGCAGGCCGTCGAAACATCGCCTTCTCCGATCAGCCGGCGAATTCCGCTACTCGAGATGACGCGCTTGCGCCAGACCACGGACTCCAGGATTTCGGTCTCAAAGCTGTTGCGCTCGCCGAGCTCTTCGAGCGTTTCCGCGTCACCGGAGGCGCGCTTGCCGAAATGAAAATTCGCGCCGACCAACACCGCGCGCGCTTTGAGCTTGTCGACAAGAACATCGCGAACAAATTGTTCCGGCGTAAGGTCGGCGACCTCGGGCGTGAACGGAAGAATCAGAATCTCGTCAATCCCCTGTTCCAGAATGATCCGAGCCCGTTCATCGAGCGTCATCAGTAAACGTGGCGCGCTCGCTGGACCTATCAGCTTGGCTGGATGCGGATCGAAAGTGAGAACCGCCGATTTCCAGAACTCCTCGCGCGCCTGCGCCACCACACGGCGCAAAATTCGCCGATGGCCCAGATGCACGCCGTCGAAGTTGCCGATCGTGATCGCGCAAGGGCCGAAGTCGTCCGGTGTCTCCGCCAGGCTTCGAAAGATCATGCCGCGTCCTTAGCCACTTCGATCCGCAAATCGTCGTAAGCCAGACGGACATGTGGTGGCAAGCGCTCCTCTGTGCACGCGTGGCCAAGATCATGGCAGATGTGCGTGAAGAAAGCCCGTTGTGGCGCAAGCTTCTCCACCCATTGCAGTGACCGCTCTACAGTCGAATGCGTGGGATGCGGCCTATGCCGCAGAGCGTCCAAGAACAAAACGTCCAGCCCACTGAGAAGCTCGACGGATTCCTCAGGAATATCGCTGTGATCGGTCAAATAAGCTGCGCGGCCAAAGCGAAAGCCATACACTGTGGCTTTGCCGTGATTTAAGCGGATGGGAAGGAACTTGAGTCCGAAAAGATCGATGGGCGCACCGTTAAAAGCGTGCGTCACCAAGCGCGGGCGCGAAGATTCGGTGGAGCGCTCGTCAAAAATGTATCGGAACATATGGCGAATGGCATCCAGAGTTTCCTCCGAACCGTATACAGGAATCTCGCCGCCCTGGCGGTAATTAAAAGGCCGGAGATCGTCGAGTCCCATGACGTGGTCGGCGTGCGAATGCGTGAACAGAATCGCGTCCACGCGTTCGAACCTCGCGCGCAGAGCCTGGTAGCGAAAATCGGGCGTGGTGTCGATCAGCACGCCGTGCCCGTTATACTCGACATGCACGGAAGGGCGCAAGCGATGGTCGCGCGGATCGTCGGAATGGCACACAGCGCAACGGCATCCGATCATCGGCACTCCAACGCTCGTGCCCGAGCCGAGCACTGTGATCCGAATGGACTCGGGGTCCACTAGGTGCCGGCCTGCTCTTCCGTTTTCGCTTTTTCGGACTCTGGTTCGGATTCTAGTGAATCTTTGCACTCTGGTCGCTTCTCCATGGCCTGCACGAAACGGAAGCGCAATTCGGTGAGCGCGTTGTCCACCAACCGCTGCTCTTCCATTGTCACGTTGCCGCGGGTCTTTTCCTGAAGCATAGCAAGCAGATCGATAGTGTGGCGCGCAATGCGAAAATCGGGCTCCGAACGGTCTTTTTCGTCAACGCCGAACTGGTACATGCCCAGGTGCATCTCCGTTTGCGCCTTCAGCGATAGGATCAAAAATTCGAACGTTGCCGGAGGGAGGGGAAATTCCGTGTCGCTCATGTTGGTCCTATTTTAACTGGGGGGAAGCCCTCCATTAGGTGCCTCAAAAGTTTGATTGGACCTGCCGGTGTCTATCGTTTAGTCCCTAATTCTCGATCCTGCCTTTGCTAGACTGAGATTTCCGCTCCGGAATGCCATCAAATTCAACGACAACGGGGGAGCGCTTTGAGCGCCTGGCCGGCATAATGGCCAAGCTGCGAGCCCCTGGTGGATGTCCCTGGGACCGCGAACAAAACTTCGACACCATCAAACCATATCTGCTCGAAGAAACCTACGAAGTGTTCGATGCCATCGATCAGCGCGATTGGAAGGGATTGGCGGAAGAACTCGGCGACCTGATGCTCCAGGCCGTCTTCTTCGCGCAAATCGCGTCGGAAGAAGGCACGTTCGGCATTGACGATTCGCTCGATGCAATCTGCGAGAAACTAATTCGCCGGCACCCGCATGTTTTTGGCAATGGAACGGCAAAATCATCAGAAGACGTGAAACGCCGCTGGGATGAAATCAAGGCGGACGAAAAGAAGGGCGAGCGCCAATCCCAGGGACGTTTGGACTCGGTGCCACGCATTCTTCCCGCATTGGTGGAAGCCCAGCAGATCAGCTCGAAGGCCGCGGCGGTGGGCTTCGATTGGGCGAATCTGGAACAAGTGCTCGAGAAGCTGGATGAAGAGCTGCTCGAATTAACCGAGGCACGCAAGAACGGCGCGCCTGCGGAGCTCGAAAGTGAGATCGGCGATCTACTTTTTGTTCTGGTCAATCTCGCGCGGTTCGTCAAAGTGGATCCCGAGCAAGCGCTGCGAAAGACCAACTCGAAGTTCCGCAAGCGTTTTGCATTTGTAGAAGGACGCGCCGCCTTGCCTGGCGCCACGCTTGATCAGATGGAGGCGCTCTGGCAGGAGGCCAAAGCGCACGATGATTGAAATCCGTCCGCTCACCGAGCGTGAGGATCTCAAGACCATCGTTCGATTGCAGCGCCAGATCTGGGGTTTCGAAGATGTCGATCTTGTCCCGTTGCGGCTGTTCGTGGTGGCTTCAAAGATCGGGGGCCAAGTCTACGGCGCATTTGACCGCTCCTCAGCCGATGCATCCAGGATGATCGGTTTCTGCATGTCCATTCCAGGTCTCAAGCCGGGCGGGAAGATATATTTGCACAGCCACATGCTCGGCGTGCTGGAGGAATACCGCAACAGCGGCGTGGGCCGCACGCTCAAGCTGATCCAGCGCGACGACGCGCTCGGCCGTGGCATCGATCTGATCGAATGGACCTTCGACCCGCTCGAACTCAAGAATGCATTCTTCAACATCGAGCGGCTTGGCGCCGTTGTCAGGCGCTATGTGCACAATCAATACGGAGCGACCAGCAGTCCACTGCACGGCGGCCTGCCGACCGATCGTTGCATCGCGGAGTGGTGGATCTCAAGCCGTCGCGTAAAGTCAATCGTAGCGGGGCAGTCCTTCGCGCGCCCTCCCGTGGAAGACCGAGTTTCGTTTCCATTCGATATCGCTGCGATTCGGGCGAATGAGCCCACGCGCGCCAGAGACATCCAGCAAAAGGCGAGTGAACACTTCTGCGCCGCGTTCGATCAGGGCCTGGCGGTTATTGGCTTTGAAAAATCCCAGCAATCGGGAGCCTATTTATTGGGAAAATGGGAATCCTTCTAGATCGAATTACGCTGCGCGAAATCCGGATGCCGCTGGTGCATTTCTTTGAGACCAGTTTCGGCCGTACCACCGAGCGGCGGATCGTGCTGGTCGAGGTTTCGACCGATGGCGTGTCCGGCTGGGGTGAGGTCACTGCGGGCGAGAACCCGTTCTACAACGAAGAGTGGACCGAATCGGCCTGGTTGATTTTGCGCGACTACGTTGCGCCGCGCGTGCTGCATCATGATTTTGAAACCGCGGCGGAAGTGGGTGCGCGCAGCGCTCACATTCGCGGGCATCTAATGGCCCGGGGTGGATTGGAAGCCGCGGTGTGGGATCTCGAAGCGCGCATGCTTGCCAAGCCGCTTTATCAACATATCGGCGGTGGCGCGCGGCGTGAAATTCCTTGTGGTGTTTCCATAGGGATTCAGAATTCAGTTCCGGAGCTGCTAGAGAAAATCGAGACGGAGCACGCTGCCGGCTACCAGCGAATCAAGATGAAAATCAGGCCCGGTTGGGACGTGGATGTCATTCGCGAAGTGCGGAAGAGGTTTCCTGACATTTTGTTGATGGCCGATGCGAATTCGGCGTACACGGTCGCCGACGCCGCACACCTGCAAGGTCTCGACGAATTCAAGCTCATGATGATTGAGCAGCCGCTTGCGCACGACGAGATTATCGATCACGCCAAATTGCAGGCGCGGCTCGCGACTCCAATCTGCCTCGATGAATGCATCCGGTCGGCACATCAAGCTGAGCAAGCGATCGCGATGGACGCCGGACGCATCATCAACATCAAGCTGGGCCGCGTTGGCGGCTTCGCCGAAGCCAAACGCGTGCATGATGTAGCGCAATCGGCCGGGATTCCAGTCTGGTGCGGCGGAATGCTCGAATCCGGTATAGGGCGCGCGCACAATATCGCGCTCTCGACGCTCGCCAACTTCACGCTTCCGGGGGATGTCTCGGCCAGCAAGCGCTACTGGTCGCGCGATATTATCCTGCCTCCTGTCGAAGTGACTCCCGGCGGGACCATTGCCATCCGCGATACACCAGGCTTCGGCTATGAGCTAGACCGCGAATTCCTCGATTCAATCACCGTTCGGCAGGAATTTATCCGTTAAATGTCCGAGTTCCTACAGCTCCTGAAGACGAACCTCAACTATCGCTACACCTGGAGCGGTCAAGTAGTGAGCGAGATCGGAGACCATTTCAACAACGTCGCCGTGTTCAGCCTGGCTCTCGCGAACACTCGCTCGGGTCTCGTTGTCACAGGCATCATGCTTTCACGCGCCATTCCCGCAGTGATGGCTGGACCCGTGGCCGGCGTGGTGCTTGACCGGCTGGACCGCAAGCGCATCATGATCGCCAGCGACCTGATCCGCGCGATTGTAGCCATTGGATTCATTCTTGCGATTCCACGTTCTGATACTTCGCTGTTGTATTTGCTGAGCGCGTTGCTGATGTTTGCCTCGCCGTTTTTTACCAGCGGCCGCTCCGCCATTCTTCCGACCATTGCCAACAAAAAAGAGCTTCACACGGCCAATTCGCTCACCCAAACCACGCAGTGGATGACACTGACCATCGGCGCGTTTCTGGGCGGTGCAAGCGTTACCCAGTTCGGCTATCGCTGGGCATTCACCTTCAACGCGCTCTCATTCTTGTTTTCGGCGGCCTGCATTTCGCGCCTGCGGGTGAAGGACGGTTTCCGAGCTGAACGAACTACCCTCGCAGAAGACAAAGTGGTCCGTCCCTGGCATGAATATTCCGAGGGTCTGCGTTACATGCGCTCTTCGCCTTTGATCTTGGGTTTAGCTTTGGTCGGAGTCGGATGGGCTTCCGGAGGCGGGGCCGCGCAGATTTTGTTCAGCCTCTTCGGCGAGCTGGTGTTCAATCGGGGGCCGGCGGGCATAGGTTATCTGTGGGCCGCGGCCGGTGTCGGCTTGCTGGCCGGTGGTACGTTCGCCCATTGGCTCGGCGAACGGATTTCCTTTAGCTCTTACAAGCGCACCATCAGTATCTGCTACATCATTCACGGCGGCTCCTACGTCGTCTTCAGCCAGATGCAAAATTTCCAAATGGCGTTGCTGTTTCTCGCCATCTCACGCGCCGCCGTTGCCGTCAGCTCGGTGCTGAACATGTCGCAACTGCTGCGGCACGTGCCCAACGAATTTCGCGGCCGCGTGTTTGCGACTATGGAGACGATGCAATGGTCTACCATGATGCTTTCCCTCGCGGGTGCCGGAGTGGCGTCGGAGAGCTGGAGCCCGCGTACGATCGGCGTCGTCTCAGGACTGCTCAGCTCGAGCACCGCTTTTTTTTGGTTCTGGGCTAACTGGACTGGCCGCCTGCCTGAGCCATCGCGCGAAGGCGTAGCGCCTGAAGAAATCGAAGTGCATGGCGACCCGGTAGTCTGATGGAAAACTCAGCCGTTCTCGTGACAGGGGCTGCCAAACGCATCGGCCGGGCTATCGCTCTTCGGCTGCATCAAGCCGGCTATCGTGTCGCCATTCACTACGGTGCGTCTGAGAACGATGCTCGCGCCACGGCCGAAGAATGCGGATCCGCGCCGATTTTCCAGGCCGATCTGGAAAGCGTGGACGACATTCGGCGCATGTTTCGCGAGGTGGAAGAGCAGCTAGGCACCCTCTATGGCCTGGTCAACAACGCCGCGCGCTTTCGCCGGCGCGATCCACTCCAACTCACCGAAGCCGACTGGGACTTCATCCACAGCGTGAATCTTAAGGCGACGTTCTTTTGCTGCCAACAAGGCGCGCTGCTAATGAAAAAGAACGGGGCAGGCCGCATCGTGAATCTCAGCTCGCTCGGCGGAATTCGTCCCTGGGAAATGTACGCGCATTACTGCGCTTCCAAAGCCGGAGTTATTATGCTGACACGTGCACTGGCAAAGGCTTTCGCGCCGGAGATCTCGGTGAATTCGGTTGCTCCCGGTGTAATTCTCGCTTCAGGCGAGGACCCTCGCGCGCAAGATTTAATCGCCGCCACGCCCGCCCAACGCTCGGGCACACCGGAGGAGGTCGCCGATGCAGTGTTATACTTCATCAGCGCATCGAACTTCGTCACGGGCCAAGTGCTGGCAGTCGACGGCGGGTTAAGCCAGCGCTAGATCACGAGCCTATTCGACGTTAACTTTGGTGCCTTTCTGCGCGTGTTTCGACAGATGGTCGATGCGCGAATCCAACATACTCCGCATCCCCTTCAGCACTTCGATTCGGGCGTTGCGGAAATGCTCGCGCGTGTTCTGCGGCCAAAGGTTA